>PPYE01661732.1_pt1 | contig 72919 bp, 62 predicted proteins | sample 1559881 | NCBI WGS metagenome assembly PPYE01 (sample SAMN08240022, study PRJNA423297) | Human gut metagenome, whole genome shotgun sequencing project. | reverse complement strand
ACGGTAGAACAGGCAATCGTCATCGCAAGAAATCAAGGTTATAAGATCAAGTCAGCTATCGCATAACCTTAACATTTCTAATATTCAATTTTAAAAAGCCACCGAAAGATGGCTTGTTTGCCATGCAATTAAAGGAATGGATACCCTCTACTTTTCATTTTCAATCTTCACGTTCCCCTTTCCATATTTATGATTATCTTGTCAAGATTTTTATCCGACGACTCATCACCCAGTTGAGCTATATACTGTCGGCACGATACACTGCTGTTTCTTTCTTTTTCCTGATTTACCGCATAATATAGAGCGGACACATCACGACGTTACAGAATCACAATACGTCCGTTTTCTTTTACATTTTTACGGTAATCATGTCAAAGTACTGATATTGAACCATATCATCAATCACTAATTTCATCATCTTCATATAGGCCGCGTCCAGAAGAAGTTTAGGATGAAATACATCCTCTCTCCAGAGTCGAATTCCTATATCATTGAATTCATATGTGTAGCTAAGCTGTTCGTCATCTGTATCATAAGAACAAACACTAAAATCTTTTAATCGCGTTACAAGTTGTTCCGCCGGAGTCCGAAAAATATCTATATCGTAAAGCATTATTTTTCTATTGCACTCTCTTAAATGACGATCAACAGAAATTTCGGCAGCATACCCGTTCTGATATTGCACCATAAAGAAAAAGCATGGATTAAGATAACGTAAGATTACTACATCTTTTACTATCTCTAAATCTTTTGACATTTGAATTTGAAAATCCCCTGGCAAAATACCCTCTTTATGCATTTGCTTTATTGATTCACTGATCTGTTCAGGCCGCATACCTATTCTCAATAAACCTATTCCATTATGTGGAACTATTGAAAGCACTTTCATTTATTCTACCCTAATTAATCCCAAATAAAATCTCATACTGATATAAACAAGTTACAACTTCGTAATAGTATTTTTGCTGCAAATTACCAGCTATGCCTTCGCTATCATATTTCGACTGTAAATCATTAACCTCTGTCTGGAGTGCTTCCTGATACTTTCTGGAACTTAGCAAATTTGTTATATTCGCAACATAAGACGAACTACCAAAACTTCCCGTCTTTTGGTGATCTGCTACCATCATTCTAATGCAATACGCAGTATCCGAGTTAAAACCATTTGCATTCAGAGATGCGGCAGGTATAAAATGATGCCTATGGCCTCCGTTTGCAGAAAATGAATTGTAAGGCTTCGCCTCAAAATTATATCTCGTATAATCATTTTTATTTGCATTTTCAAAAGTATATCGTCCCAAATTGTCTAAAACAGTTACATTATGCACATCGGTCAACCCCAGAAGATAATCTGTAGACACATTAAAATATCGGGACAGCCTTACCAGAACATCAACAGGCATTAAAACTTCCTGTTTTTCATACCGGCTGAAAGTCTGCTGGCTGACCCCGATTATTTCACCAAGTTCTTCCTGTGTTAAATGCCTGCCATTTCTCATTTCCTTTATACGAAAGGTGCTTTTCTTTTCCATCTAAAAACTCCTAAAAGCATGATATTTATGTCCATCATACTTAAAAGAGATTGGAAATTTACTCATATTTAGAATATCTTATTATTCATATTCAGAGTGATATGCAAGCATATCTGCTTGGCTCGTTGCCTGCGGAAATAAAAAAGAAACCGCCGCGTCCAAAATTCCCCAGTACGGCAGTTTCTCTGTATTCAACCGGCCTTTTGACCGGATTTAGTCGGCTTGTGCCCATTTTAATCCTTGCATGCGCTGTTCTTTTTGCCGCACCCCCATCAATCCGCCGCAATCTCCACCAGCGTCGCAAGCCTCGTCTCTCCCCGCTGCTCCTGGGCATTCTGCATATAGAAGTTATTTTTGATCTGAATATCCAGCACCTGTCCGGCTTTTGCCTGGATCTGGGCATAATAAACGTTTTCCGTTACGGGAATGGTCTGATACAACTCTCCATCCACATAGATTTCCGTTTCCTCCCCGCCGGAGAGCACGCCGGGATACATAAAGGTAAGGGAAACCGTCCCCGTCTGTCCGGCAAGGACATGGAAGCTGCTTTCCTCGTCCAGCCATCCGTCATCGTAAAGGCCATACTCCACATCCAGCTTAAGATCCCGCACGAACCGGGTAATATCCTGGAATCCGTTATGCTCCGGATCCTCCCTGAGCACCAGCATCTGATCCGTTACCAGCCCGATCTCGTAAATGCTGTCAATGTGCTGCACCACAGTCCCCTCTGCTTTCCGCTCCGGGTCATACACCTTAAAGAACGTCTCTGCCGTAAAATCGCTCATCTCATAGGAATTCCCGATAATATAAATCGTCTTCCCGAAAATCTCATGGCCGTAGCGGCCGTAAGTTTCTTCTGCCAGTGAATTGTACCGGGTCTGGTTGGGCCACAGGTACAGATTCTCATAATGATCCCGGAAGAAGTTTTCCGCCGGCAGCATCAGGAGAAGATATAAGAGGAAGCCGGCACAGCAGAAGACTGCTGCTCCCCCTCTTTTTTCCTTCCTGAATACCGGAGCCGGAGAATGCTGGGCAAGGAAGTTTGCCTCGGCGCTGTCTCCCGCCGATTGGGCTGTCATGGTCTTCTTTTCTGCCGCTTTTCCGTCACCCAGACCGAAACGGCGGAAGGGCATAAACGGCTCATCTGCCTTTTTTGCCCCCGGGGCCAGAACGCCGCAGATAAAGTTAAGGAACAACAGGGCAGCCGCATAGGACACATACACCCAGCGCATTTCCACCCGCACCGTTACGCTGGAGGAACCAATGCACAGGGCGATAAACGTCAGAAACAGCGCCGCATTCGATAAACATCTTCTCCGCCGCTCTCTGTCCCGCACGACTGTCACCAGAAAAGCACACAGGAATACCAGAAGCACCGCATCTGCTCCGTACACCAGAAGTTTTACGGAAAACGGCGTATCTGCCCATGTGAGACCGTTTAAATGTTCCGGCCCTGCATTGATTCCGAAAATATAGGCAACCTGGCTGAAGGCATACTTGATGGCCTGACTCAGGGAAAATGTGTCCGCCACCTGGGTTCCCCCGGTTCCTGCCGGCGAGAGGGTTCCGATGGTAAAAAAGCGGATTACCTGAATCGCCGCAAAAGCAATGGCAGGCCGCAGCCACTTGCGAAGCTGGAAGCGGCCCCGCAGGATCAGCACCAGGTAAAACAGAGGAAGCAGAGCCATATAGCGCTCATGGACGAAGCAGATGCCGAAATACAGCCAGCAGGCGGAATGAAAATACCAGATCTTTTCCTTCTTATCATTCAGATACACATACAGGCACCAGAGAATCCCTACCGCCATCCACAGCGCCATGGTTTCCATAAGGCCGTACATCTGGCCGATCTGGTAGTAGGACATTCTGGACAGAAGAAACAGAATCCCCGTAAGAAAGCCCGGCAGGCTCCGTCCGGAAAGCCGCCGCCCCAGGCAATACAGGAAAAATGCCAGAAATCCGTTTAACAGGATATTGATGGGCACGATCCAGTTAATATGCGTCCCCACCACTGCCAGCTCCAGCCATGCCGCCAGGTAATACAGGAATCGGAACCGGGTGCTTCCCATGGGAAACACGTACTCCATAAAAGACTGCTCGCCGTAGCAGGACCAAAGATAAAGATCATCCATATACAGCCCTTTGATCTCGATCCCCCGGTTAATAAAAAATGCAAATCCCATTAAAAGCACTGCCGCAATGATATCGTCCCTTATCTGCAGCTTCTGCTCTGCCGTCTCATTCGAAAGTGGTCTCAATTTTCCCGCCTCCTGTATATTATAATCCGGGGACAAAGCGCCCCATATAAGGATGAATGGAATCAGGTCCGGCTGTTGTCTGGCCTCTTTATGCCTTTGTCAGCGGGCATCTCCGTTCACCTGGTAAAATTCCTCTGCAGCTGCCCGGGGGTCTGTGGGAAGCTTTCCGTCCAGATTTACCTGGGCCAGCATATTTCCATTTTCATACCGCACATCCGCCAGACTTCCGTCCTCGATCATGTACCGGACCACATCGTAAGCTCTTGTCCCCGGCTCCAGCCATCCGGCCTGCACATAAATGTAGTCCGTCCCGGCAAACCCCAGAAAATCCTTAAAATAATCCAGGGTCTTTACCAGCCGTACATTTCCCCCGCTTCCGGTTACATCGTAGTAGCTCTGCACATTGCAGGGGAACCATAAAACCTCCGGATGTTCCCCGAAGGCGATCACCCGGTTTTCCGGATCTGCAGAGAGGATGGACCAGATGGCCTGATTTCCCTCTTCACATTTCTTTTCATAAACCGCCTGCTGATGATCAAAAAATCCCCGATGCTTCCAGCAAAGCGGCGAAAAGCCGGAGGTGCCTGCCCAGTTGGTACACAGCGTTACCGCCGCAAGAAACAGGGCGCAGCCTGTTCCAAGAATCACGGACACCATGCGTTCCCCTGATCCGGCCATATGAAGTCCCTGTTCCAGACTGTAGACGCCGATCAGCGCCAGAAGCACATAAAACAGCATAAAATAATTTCCGTCCACCTGCCAGAGCAGATAGATGCTTGCCAGGCTGACCGCGCCGATCCATAACCCGGCCATACGGATCAGGCTCATCACCGGATGATCTTCCTTTTTCCTTCTTCCCCAGAAAAGCCAGGCTGCAAGGCTTACTGCCGTAAGGCTCCCGCCCCAGGCGATCACCACATGGGCCATGTCCTCTCCCACAGGCGCCGCCAGAACACCGTAAAGCCGCCTCAGAAGGAAGCCCAGGCTTTCTGCCGGCCCCATGGACAGCCCCTGGTCAGGAATGGCCGAAAAGGCATAGGGCCAGCGGACCTGAAATCCCATAAGTTCCCAGATGGAAGTAAATACCGAGGTGGTGGGGACACCGGTCATCCGCAGGGTGCGGATCCAGGTTCCCAGCCACCCGATGCCGCAGGTCAGAAGGACTGCCGCCGAGACAGGGAGCCATCCGCCCCTTTTCTGCCGGTCATCCGTTTTCGGAAAGCCGCCCGCTTTCCGCCGTCCCTTCCCGGCCGAAACCGCCAAAAAGACCAGGCAGGATACTGACAGCACCGAAGAAAATACCAGGGAAGTCGGTTTCATGGAAAAGCTTAAAAGGCAGGCCCCAAGGCCGGTGAAAAAGTATTTTCCCTTTGCTGCCCGGTCCCCGGCAGCAAGGATCCCGGCTGCCGCCCCCAGAATGCACAGCTGGCATACCAGAGTGGCCGTATCGCTCTTTGCCGTAATGGCCATGTTCATGATACCCGGCGTCAAAGCGCAGAAGGCCGCGATCCCCAGACACCTAAGCCGGCCTCCGCCGGAAATGGCTCCCATCCCCGCCGCCAGCACCAGCACCAGTACCGTAAGCCACAGATTAAAGCAGAGCTGATAGCTCCAGGTGGCCGTTCCGGCCAGCGGGAAGGACAGGATCTCAAATCCCTTTGGATAGGTGTATACCAGATTGATATTTCCCAGATCCTCATAAATTCCCCTGCCGGTATCCAGAATATACTGGGAACGAAGGCCGTAATGAAGAGAATCATAATCCGGCTTCCGGTTCATCCTTGCCAGCTGGATAAACAGCATGGTCAGGATCAGCGAAAAAAGGACACCCTCCAAAACATCCCTTTCCGTCTTCTCATGCCGCTCCCGGGTCTCAAGTCTCTCCCAGGTCTCACCCCTGCTCCCTTTCAGCCATTTTGCAAGGTCCGCTCCTTTCTTCAGGAGCCGTTTTCCGTTAAGCAGAATGCAGATCCCTGCCGTTCCCGCCGCCAGAAACCGGATCCGGTTAAGTCCCCCGATGCCGAAAGCAGAAAGGAGACAGATCAGGCTGATCCAGCTGCCGCTTCCCAAAAGAAAGGCCGCGCTCAGCCGCCATACAATTCCCATCTCACCGTTATCGTCTTCATCCTGCCTTTTTCCGAATTTCCCTTCTGCTGCCCGTCTTATGGTATCTCCCAGCAAAAGCAGCGAAAAAAGCCAGAGCCCGGACACCAGAAAGGGCAGAAAGATCTGATGAAGCCAGGTTCCCGCCAGAATTCCCGCCAGGATCCCTGCTCCGGATACGCGCTCAGAAATCCTGCCTTTTTGCCCCCCAACGGCAAATGCTGCCGTCCAGAGAAAGAACGCGCCGGTCTCCAGGACTATCTTACGGCCTTCCGCTGTAAAAAGCTTCTGCCCCGGATTCCCCTCTGAAGTCAGGGAAAGTACGCCCGCTGCTAAAAGCCACACCAAAAAAAAGCTGAAAATCCAAAAGGCCGGCCAGAACCGGCCCCGCCGCTTACTTCCCATTCTTCTTCTCCGTCCCGTCTTCCTCATAAGAGGTATAAGCCTTTTTATAAAACCCCATTAAAAATTCCGCCGCAGGTTTTGGCCAGAGCCTGCGGAACATGGCTCGCTCTTCCTCATACCGCCTGGAATCCTTCATACAGACGTTGGTAGCCGCGTCCTTATGGAGACGGTGGAACACCAGCGGCTCCTCCACGCAGATAAAGCGCCCCGGCCTCATGGCCAGATCAATCAGCGTGTCCCAGTCAAGGGCAAATCGGCAGGAAGAGTGAAACAGCGGCGTTCCCAGCATCTCCTTATGGTAGGTGCACGCCGGGCAGCAGATGGAATTTCCAAAAAGAAGGGAAGCCATCTTTAGCGGCCGCAGATGGTTCAGATACGGAATCCTGAGAGGAAGGCGCAGCACTTTCTTAACCAGCGTAAGCTGTTCGCAGAACTGGATGTTATGCTGCCGCACCGTCACATAGTCCGTAGTGAACACGCTGATATCGTCAAACCGGCGGATATACTCCGCCAGCGTCCTGACATAATTCCGTCCGTACATATCGTCCTGATGGGCAATGGTGACAAAGCGGGAGTCCGCCGTCTCATAGGCGAAATTCCAGTCTTCCTGGATCCCGCTTTCTCCTTCCCGCACAAACACCGGGATATGGTACTGGTCCGCCAGCCCCTGAATGTAAGGGCTTGGCGTTGACGTACAGAGAATTACCTTTGTAGGATAACTCTGCCCCACCGCTGAACGGATACAGGCCTCCAGATAAGGCGAATCCTTATACGCACAGATCGCAAATGTGTGCAGTTCCTTTATCATAGTTGTTTCTCCTCTTCCATAAACATCTTCCGCCGTTTTTTCCCTGTTCTCCGGACAGCACGCTCTTATTTTCCTGCCTTCCGGCTTCGTTCAGTGGGCCGGCGCAGGATCATTGCCGCAAAAAGACTTAACAGCGCAATGGCTGCAAAGTGGTAAGAAACGCCGATCAGATTTTTCGTCATATGGTTTGCCTTGATAATCTGCGGCATTAACGGAGTTATCACCCCATCCACCCAGATCAGCATAGGCACATGGACCGCCATAACAGCCATGCTGTTCACTCCGTACAGAGAAAGAATCCATGCAAAGGGCCTTATCCTGCTGATAAGGGCGCAGAATACGATCACCACATAGCTGCCGGCAAGCGCCGCCAGATAAAAACTCCACAGTCCCGTATTGCCGAACCATGCGCCGTTAATATCCACTCTGCCGTTCTGCTTTACACAGATGATCCACACCGCTGCCGCCGGGATCACCAGAGCCGCCAGAATCTTTTTCCACCGGGCAGAAAGGCTTCCCTCTGACAAGGCCCGTTCCTCCCAGATCCGCCACAGATGTCCGGCAAAGAAAAAGCCCTGCAGGATCATGGCCAGCTCAAAGCCCCAGGGCATCCGCACCTCTGTCATCTTGATCCGCCAGCCGGCCGCCATGATCAGCGCCGTCATAACCGCTTCCAGACCAAGCTTCTGCCAGGTTTTCTTTCCCAGCCCTCCGATGCGGAGCACCAGATAAAACCAGCAGTTTGCCACGAAAAACATGGGAAGGAACCAGATGGGAAGATTCGGCAGATAGTCATTGATGCCGATCCCCCACAGCATTCCGGCAAAATAAAAGCAGTACCTTGAGGCATCCTGGGGCCATGCGTACAGGATCGAAAAGAAGGCAAAGAAAAAATACGGCTGAATCAGCCGGTAAAACTTGCCGGATACAAACTGCAGCGCCGTTTCCCCTTCCTTTATCCGCAGCAGATAACCGCCCACCAGAAGAAAAATGGGAAGCTGAATACTGTACACCACCTGATTCAGCCTTCCCTCATAAGTAAAAAAGCGGTTCATATGTCCCAGGATCACCAGAAGTATGGCAGCCCCTTTTGCCACATCGATGTAGATCTTTCGCCCGTTCACTCTTTTGTTCCTTTCATCCGTCGTATTTTCCGGTTTCTTTGCCGGAACTTTCCCGGGCCGGCGGCCGATGCGCAGCCCCCGGCCCATTCTCTCCCTCTGCCGCAGTCAGCCGAAGAAACGCTCTTCCAGCATCAGGCACAAAGCATGATAGACAGGAAGATGCAGCTCCTGGATCCGGTAAGTCTCCTGCTCCGGCACGATAATGGCCACGTCCGCAGCTTCAGCCAGACGCCCGCCGTCCTTTCCCGTCAGGGCGATCACCGGAATCTCCATGGCCCGGGCTGCCGCCGCCGCATAGAGAATATTTTCCGAGTTGCCCGATGTGGAAATCCCCAGGAACACATCTCCCTTTTTCCCATAGCCGTAAAGCTGCTGGGCTATGGTCAGAAGTCCATCCACATCGTTCAAATACGCAGTGGACAGCGCCGTATGACCGGTAAGGGCGATGGCCGGAAGTCCCTGCTGCAGCTTCTCTGCCAGGTACTTTCCCCGCTCTTTATCGGCCTCCATAAGCTTTCCCGCAAAGTCCTCCGGCACCTGCCTTTTTTTGCAGAAACCTTTCATCAGCTCGCCTACGATATGCTCGCTGTCCGCACTGCTTCCGCCGTTTCCCCCGATCAAAAGCTTGCCGCCGCCCTCATAACACTTCTCCAGAAGACAATAGGCCTGAAAAATCGCTTCCTTCACCGGCTCCAGAACCGGATACCGGTTAATCAGAAGCGCAAGATGATCCATCGGTTTCATTTCTGCCTCCTTACTTTAGTCCTGCCGGCACATCGGCTGCCTGCACATGATGGTTTCTCTCTAAAATCCAGCGCGCCGCCGCCAGAAGATCTTTTGCATAATAATCCATGGGATGCTCCCCGGAAGGGCCTTTTCCCTCTTCCTGCATTTCCCGGTAAAGCTCGGCCCCGTAGCCGGTTCCCACCAAAACCGTATGGAGTCCAAAGCCCGCCCCGGCTTGGGTATCCAGCCATTTATCCCCGATCATATAGGAATGGGCCCGGTCCACCGGACAGTCCCGGTCCGCCGCCTCAAACATGCCTGTCTCCGGCTTTCTGCAGTGGCAGCGGATCTTATATGGGCCGATACCGTGCTCCGGATGATGGGGGCAGTAATAAAAAGCATCGATATGAGCCCCATCCCGAGCCAGCACCTGATTCATGTACCGGTGGAGATTCTCCACATCTGCTTCCGTGTAGTAGCCTCTGGCCACTCCGGCCTGGTTTGTTACCACCACCACCCGGAAGCCGTTTTCATTCCACAGTCGGATGGCCTGGGCTGCACCGGGAAGAAGGCGCAGATCCTCCGGCCGGTGGAGGTAATTCACCTCTTCATTGATGGTGCCGTCCCGGTCCAGGAACACAGTAGGGCATCCCGGCCTTTCCTTATCACACATCAAACACATACTCCTTCTCCGGCATCTGCACCTTTACCTGGCTGTAATCCCAGCGGTCCTCATCGGAAATCCAGCTCTGGGCGCCCCGCAGTTCAAAACACCAGTCCGTCAGCTGGCCGCCGGCCGCTTCCAGACGGGCCGCCACTTTATGGCGCAGGTTATAGGGGCAGTACATAAGAAGGTAGCCGCCGCCGCCGGCTCCTAAAAGCTTTCCGCCCAGAGCACCGGCCGCCATGGCTTCATTATAGAGGGCATCTACCTGGGGATTGGTGATCTTGCTGCTCATGCGCTTCTTGCTTTCCCAGCCGTAATTTAACAGCTTTCCGAAGCTGTGGAGATTCCCCTTTAACAGCTCATCCTTCATGGCATAGGCCAGAGCCTTTACCTCGCACATGGCCTCAAAGCCGTCCTTCTTCTCGTAGTTCTGCACCTGGTCCTTGATGATATTGGCGGAAATGTGGATATTTCCCGTGTAGCATAAAAGCAGATTATACTGGAGCTCGTGGATAATGTCCTTCTTAATCCGCAGTGGGTTTACCACCACGTTGTTTCGTCCGTGGAATTCGATAAAATTAAAGCCGCCGAAGGTGGCCGCATACTGATCCTGGTAGCCACCGGCGATCTTTAAATCCTCCCGCTCTACCTCGTAGGCCAGATCCGCCAGACGGTAAGCATCCATCTCCACGCCCTTCCACCGGGCCATAGCCGCCAGCATGGCCACCATCACCGTAGAGGAAGTTCCAAGACCCGATCCTGGCGGTGCATCGCACTGGAGGTACACCTCGCAGCCCTGCCGGATGTCCATGCCCTTTAAGGCCGCCTTTACCAGGTCAAGCTTTCCGTCATAGACGTAATTTTCCCGGGTATTGTATTTTACCGTCATGTCAAAATCCAGGGAGTGGACGATGATTTCCTCGTCATCCCTGGGCACAATGGAGCAATATGCATATTTATTGATGGTGCTGCCGATAATGGCGCCGCCCTGGTTGACGCAGAAGGGCTCCACATCCGTCCCTCCGCCGCCAAAGCTCACCCTGAGGGGCGCCCGTCCTCTGATTACCATGTCACAACTCCTTTTCTCATGTCTTCCTGAAACTGAAAATACGCCTCGGGAATACCGATGTCAATAAAATATCCGTCATTTACAAAGCCGCCCAGCCGGCGTCCTTCCGAAAGCCATCTGGGAATCATCTCATTTTCCAGGGAAACCTTTCCCTCCGGAATCTCCTCAAGGAGGTTCCGGTTCATGAGGTAAATGCCGCCGTTTATGGTGCCGCTTACTGCTTCTTTCGTCTTTTCGTTAAAAGCCGTCAGCATCCCGTCTGTCAGGACAGCCCGCCCGTACCGGGACACATCCGGCACCTGGCGCAGCACCAGGGCCATCTCCAGATCCTTTTCCTGCCGGATCGTAAGGAGACGGCTGTAGTCGATCTGGTAAAAGGTATCCGCATTCAGCACGTAAAAGAAATCCTCGGTGATAAAACGGCCGGCATTCTTTATGGCTCCCGCCGTCCCCAAAAGCTCCTCCTCATAGGCGTAGGAAACCGTCACGCCGAACTTCTTCCCGTCCTGAAAATACTCCTCCACCATGGAGCCCTTGTACCCCACGGCGAAAATAATCTCCGTAATCCCATGGCGGGAAAGCTCATGGACCACATACTCCATAAATGGCTTTCCCTCGATCAGGGCCATGGGCTTGGGCCGGTCATTTACCACGCTCTTTAACCGCGTGCCCAGCCCGCCTGCCAGCAATACCGCCTGCATCGCATCTGTTCCTTTCCTGTCTGTATTTATTTCTCCTGCCCCAGGGAAACCGCCTGCCCGGCGGCTTCCCATCTTCTTTGCAGCTTTCTAGCCCTGCTGTCCGTCCCAGGCAAAATCCTCTTCGATGACCTTCCATGCCCCGTCTACACTGAAATGGGCACGGATGTATTCCTGGGTCTTTTCGCACATCCGGCGCAGCGTCTCTGTATCCTCGTAAAGTTCTGCCGTCTGTCTGGCAAAATCCTCCGGCTCATCGGCAATCCGCAGCACATCCTCCACACCGGGAATTCCCTCTGCGCCTACGGAAGTGGTAACGATGGGGGCGCCGTTATAGATGGCCTCCACCACCTTGCCCTTTACGCCTGCGCCGTAGCGGAGGGGAACCACCACCATCCGGCACTCTGCGTACAGCCGGGAAAGCTCCTCCTCAGACACAAAGCCCTTCACAATAATGCCGTTCTCCTCAGAATCCAGGGCCTTGATTTCCTCAGTAACCTTGGAACCCACCACGTAAAAGACCACATGGGGAAGCTTTTGGCGGATCAGCGGGAAGATCTCTCTGGCAAACCAGAGAACGCCGTCCGCGTTGGGCGGATGGGCGAAGCCTCCCACAAAGAGAAGTCCTTCCCGCTTTGCAAAGTCCTTCTGCAGGTTCTCAAGGAAGTTTTCATATACATAGGCGGTGATGGCCTTTACCGGAATGGTCTCATCGATCCGGTGGATAGCATCCACTTCCACCTGGGAGGGATAATAAGACACAGCCGCCTTATACATCATGGACAGCTCGATGGAGCGCCAGTAGTCTGACTCCCGCTTTTTCTTTAAGTCGCCGGTCAGCTCATACTCCCGGAATTCCCGCAGGAAATGCAGGTCATGTCCATAGTAAATAATCTTGATATTGGTATTGTCCCGGATAAAATCCACATACTTTCCGGCAATATGGGGCCGGTTTAAGTAGGCAAAGGCGATCTCGCTGCCGTTTTCCTTGATCCAGTCCCAAATCTTCGTCTGGTATTCCTCACCGTAAAGGATCTCAATGCCCATCTGCTGGAGCGTAGTGGAATAGGGCTCCTCATGGAGGAAATTGTCACCCAGGAATTTCACCACGTATCCCTTTTTCAGGAACATCTTCAGATACTGGAAGGTGGTCTTGGAACCGGCGTCCTTGTCATACGTGGGCACATAATGGTCCACCACCAGGATAATGGGCTTACCCATGCTCCGCTCCCTTGCACGGAAGGGATTGGGGTTTCCGGTATTCACGCACTGCTTTTTAAATTCCTCAGCCCATTTTTCCTTTAACTTCCGGCTGTTTTCCACCTGATAGCGCTTTAATCCCCCGCCGTTTACATCTGTGCCGTTGGAAATGCCCTCGAAGTGAATCACCTTGGAAAGAGGCTGGTATACCACACGGTAGCCGGCCTTCCGCACTTGGAATGCCAGATCCGAGTCCTCGCAGTACGCCGGTGCAAAACGCACATCAAATCCGCCTAACTGCTTCCACAGCCTGGTGCTTAAGAGGATGGCCGCACCGGAAATGTAGTCCACATCCTTCACGTAATTGTATTCTGCCTTGTCCGGGTCATCCAGACGGCCGTAATTCCAGCCGGAGCCGTCACTCCAGATAATACCGCCGGCCTCCTGGAGCCGCCCGTCAGGATACACAAGCTTGGATCCCACCATGCCGATGGCGGGGTCGGACTCAATCAGATTCACCAGAGAGCTGAGCCACCCTTCCGTTACCTGGGTGTCATTATTCAAGAACATAATGTATTTTCCTCTGGCACTCATGGCTGCCTGATTGCAGTTGCGGAGAAAGCCCTGATTGACGCTGTTGCGGCAGATCACCAGATTCTCCGTGTATTTCCCCAGCTCCTTTGTGGCATCTGTGGACACATCGTCGGCAATGATCACCTCATAAGACACATCCTTTGTATGCTCCAGAATCGAAAGGAGACAGGCGTAAGTATAATGAATCTGATTATACACCGGAATCACAATGGAAACTGTGGGCGCTTTCACCGGATCTTTGGGAAATACCAGCCGTCCGTGTTCAAAATAGCTGCTTCCGATGGCAAAATCTCCGGCGATCCGGTTCCGCCCTTCACGGGTCACATAAAGGCGGCAGTAGCGGATGGGGTGGCGGAGTGTGTGAAGTCCGTACTCCAGAATCTTCCGCCTTCTGGTTCCTGCAGGAAAACGCCGGCTGACTGCCCCCTTTATCTTCCGCCACACCTTAAAGATAATGGCCTCGTGGCGGTTTAAGTAGGTTAAAAGTTTCCCCATCTCGTCCACTTCCCGGCGCAGGTCCCGGATGATGGCATCCAGGTTCGCAATGTGGTTGTTGGAAAGACGCTGGGTCTCATTCCGCTTGCGGATTTCCAGGTTCTTATCCTCCACTTCCTCCTGAAGGGCAAGGATCCGCTCCCTGGCCCGGAAAAGCTCCTGCTCCTCTTCCTTTAATTCCTCAAAGGTAGTTACCTTCTGCTGATACCGGCTTAAATATCCCTGGCTGCTGTCCCCGTGGGCATAGGTCTGGAATGCCTCCTCCATGGCCCGGTAAATGTCCGCCTGCTCTTTCGTGATATCAAACTGGGCCAGAAATCCCAGCACATCACTCCAGCCAAAGGCGTTCTTAATGCGCTCAAAGAAATAATACAGGTTCCGGTAGCGGAGATACCCCATGGGCACCGGGAATTCAAAGACCCACTCATAGTCCATAAACCACAGGCCTTCCGCCGTCTCCATCACGTTCTCGAAAAGGGCGTCCACATTGGAGACGTGGAAGCTTTCATCCTGGATATCCGGAATCGTCCCAAAAACTTCCTCAAAGGCAGGCGTAGGCGTGAAAGGCTCCTGACCCTCACCGAAAATCAGCGAAAGCCCCTCTTTTAAAACCTCTGCCGCCGGCCGGCCTTCCCGGATCTGGCTGCCCATGCGCTCTGCAAGGCTCTGTCCCTTTAAAAACGGGAAACGCACGAAGGCATCGCCCTGGGGAAATTCCGGCTTTAATACCTGAACATGGGGATTCTGCCCGGTGAGAAGCTCATACTTTTTCTGAAAGGAGTGAATGTGAAGCTGTCCCTCCAGACAGAGGGCCGCCTTCTCCACATAACGGACGCCGTCTTCCTCCACGATGCTGGTGCGGATCTGGTACTCCGGCTTCCTGGTCCGGTTGTATTTTACAAATAAGGTCTGTTTCATAGTTTCTCCCAAATCACAAAAAATGAATTCGCAAACTGCGGAAATCCGCCCGCCTGGCACACCGCATCATAAGCCGCTTCCTCAGAAAAAAGCCGGTAGCGGGGCTTTTCATACTCCGCATACAGGCTGGGAAGCTCTCCCTGCACCGGCAGGTACCGATCCGAGTAAATGGCCGTGGGAAGCTTGTAATCCGGCAGGGGATAATAAAATTCCGTCCGTCCCCCCATGGAGCCGAAGACTTCCCGCAGCTCAGAAAGATTCATGGAGGCCTCTTCTTCCTCCGGCGCCGCTCCCGCCCAGTACTTCAATCCGTTCCGGTTGGGCAGGGCCAGAGCCAGGCGTCCGCCGTCCTTTACCCGGGCTGCCGCCTGACGGATCTGCTCCGTCAGATATGCCTTTTCTTCTTCCTTCCAGTTCCAGCTTTCCTTCCGGCCGGGCAGTTCCAGTAAAGAGCCCAAAGTCCGGGGACCGATAAGAAAGACCCAGTCGTATACGCACTCTGTGCCGGTCTCCTTTAAATGCCAGCGGATATTTTCCATCTGGCCCCAGCGCCGTCTGCCGGTCTCCAGATTTTCTTCCCGCTCATCCACAACATCCACGCTGCCGGCCTTCCTGGCCAGAATGCCGGTGAGCGCTCCGTAACCGGAGCCAATCTCCAGAACCGACGCATCCTTGGCAATATCCAGCCAGTCCACCAGATTCTCCCGGATGGGCGAAAGGGCTTCCAGGATCCAGGGCTCTGTGCCCTCCTCCAGGATCTGTGCCAGGCCCTTTTCATCCCAGCCCTTTTCATCCATTAAATCCAAAAGCTCGTAGCTCATATCCTTCATTTCTTTACCGCCTTTACCTGTGACTCCATATCGTACACGCCTACCGTGTTCTTATTGGAGATTACCGTAATATTCGCCACATCATAGAGCCGGTGGTAAACCACATGCTCTCCCTGCTCGAAACCGGTGCAGCTCATGGACAGCAGATACTCGCCGCCCTGGAGGGTCATCTTCTGGGTAAATTCCACCTGGTACTCGTCCCCCGCCTTCACCGGCCGGATATCCGCCCCCTCGTAAAGGGTGTTGGTTCCCGTAAGCTCCGTTCCCTTCTTATCTTTTATCGTATAGGTAAAGATCGGCGCCTCGATATCCGCGTTGAACCGGATGCACTCCCGAATGGTAAACATCTCTCCCTTTAACAGAAGGTTCGTCAGGTTCCCCCTCTCGTCCAAAAGACCCAGGTCGTAAATCTCCGCCCGGCCGTCTCCGTACTCCGTCCGGTTGGCATTGATGGTAATCTGATCTTTCATCAGTCCGCCGGATGTGCCCTCTGCCGGACCGGAACCCGGCTGGTCTCCGGTGATGCCGCCGGAAAAATCCGACATAAGAATGTGGTCTGCAGCCGATTCTTCCCGCTCCTTAGCAAGCTCTGCATTCAGCGAGTCCATCTGGCCTGCCAGAATCTTCTTATATAAGTCTACCATGTGGCCTGCCGTTCCCTCGGCAACGAATTCTCCTTTATTTAACAGCACCACTTTATCGCAGTATTTGATAATGCTTCCCATATCGTGGGTTACCATCAGGATGGTGGTGCCGCTTTTGCGGATCTCTTCCATCCGCCGGTAACATTTTGCCTGGAAGAACACATCTCCCACAGACAGCGCCTCGTCCACGATCAGGATCTCCGGCTCCACATTAATTGCCAGAGCAAAGGCCAGACGGACAAACATACCGCTGGAATAAGTCTTTACCGGCTGATAGACGAAATCCCCGATCTCCGCAAAATCCAGGATATCCTGAAGCTTTTCGTCCATCTCCTTTTTGGAGTAGCCCATCATGGTACCGTTCATATAAATATTTTCAATACCGGTGTAATCGCTGTTAAAGCCTGCCCCCAGTTCCAGAAGGGCGGATATCTTTCCGTCTACCGAAACCGTTCCGGTGGTAGGCGTCAGCACGCCGGTGATAATTTTCAATATCGTCGATTTTCCCGAGCCGTTGGTGCCGATGATCCCCACAGTCTGGCCCTTCTCCACCTGGAAGGAAATCCCGTTCAAAGCATAAAAATCCCGGTGATAACTCTTATGGGAAATGCTCATGGACTCCTTTAAGCGGTCAATGGGCTTTTCATATAGCCGGTACACCTTCGTCACATCCTGAACGGATATGGCAAGGGAATTTGTTTCTTTCGACATAAACGCCTCCTCATTCCGTGCAAAACCATCACGCCGTCAGTTCGGCGTCAAACTATCTCTGATGCCGCCTGTCCGGCGGCGGAATCTCTAAGGTGACCCCTTAATCGGTAGTAGTATATCACAAAACGCGGCGTTTTCCTACTGAAAACTAATTTTGGCTTCGCAAAAACAAGAAAATCCTGCCATTCTAAAGGCAGGACTGCTTTCATTTCTGTTTTTATTAATTCCATTGGCATTTTTCCCAAAATACCGCATTCGGGGCAAAGGCATTTATCCTCTGCCCCTTTCTTTTATGTGCTCACGAACTGGCACTGGTATAATGCCGCAGAGCCATCTTCCAGATAACTTCCGACACGGCCAGCGCCAGCACCGGCGCTGCAATGGCCCAGATGATCATATAAGGCTGCAGTTCCCCCATAATAAACCACACCGGATAATTGGTGATCAAAAACACGGGAAACACAAAGGTGCCCAGCCGGTCTATCCATTTTCCGTACAGCTGGCCCGGCATATTTCCAAAATCCCACAGATCCGCACTCAGCCGCACAACACCCTTTACCCCCACAAACCAAAATGAAAGAATATGGGGAATCAGGAAGAAAAACAGCGTGGTCATGGTTCCAAGCAGGATAAAGCCGATGAATCCGGCCACCGCCCCCGCCGTTACCGGAAGCCCGGTCTTGCCCCAGCCGTATACGATCAGGGCGATTCCTACCGCCGCGTTGGGAATGGGCATGGCATAGTCCAGCCGGAAGAAGGTTACCAGAAAGCGCAGAGACAATGGCTTTGTGATCAGCATATCCAGATCTCCCTTTTTCACATAACCTGGAATCGCCGTATAACCTTTGTAAAAATACATATAAATACCGGTCATCAGCGCATAACTGCCTACGAACATGGCAATATGGTCCGGCGTCAGCATTCCGATATGGCATCCGGTCCGGTAGACCATAGCCACGTAAATCAATTTCACCAGAGCATAGGCGATCTCAATCAGCAGACTGGAAATATAATTCATCCGGTATTCCAGCTGGGTCATAAAGGAACATTTTGCCAGAGCGGCAAAGACCCGTCCATAATATTTTACCCTTTTCATCTTTTCAGCCTCCCACCGCCGCATAAACTTTCAGTCCCCTGCGCCACAAAATCCCTGCCAGGATCCACAAAACAGCAATCCATACGCACTGCACGCCCAACCCCTTCAGGATCTCTCCGGCAGTCAGGCGGCCGCTGATGGTGTCCACGCTGAACTGGGTGAGATACTGAAAGGGAAGAATTCTGCTGATCCCTGCGATCACATCTCCAAATATGGTCACCGGAAAAATGCCGCCGCTGATCACCCATATCACCACATTGATAGTCCCGAACATTCCGGATGCGTCGGCAAACCAGAAACTCCACATCGCCACGCAGAAAAGCAGGAGGAAACGCAGGGAGACTGCAAAAAACAGAGAAAGAAGAAACAGGATAGTAAATATCCCATCGGTCTCCAGCCCATACGCCGCATAAAAATAAACCATACATCCGGCCGTCAGTATGAGAAACAGCAGAAGTCCCGGAAGCCGGTTCCCCATAAAGGCGCAGTAGCGGTATTTCATATAGCTCACCGGCTTTACCAGATACTTATTCAGCCCGCCCATTTTAATATCTTCATTAATCTCCGCCTCAAAGCCCCCGGTGATCAGCTTCGACATAAGGGCTGCCAGTATGGTGTACAATAAAAGCTGCGGATACGTGTATCCGGTATCTGCAATATTTCCGGATCCCTCATTTACCGCCGTCCATAAACACACGGAGGTGATCACCGGAAAGACCATGCTGATTAACGTCATTACAAAATCAAAGCGGTACTCCATGGCTTCCTGGATCCCCATCCGGAATGTGCAGGCGTATTTATTCCCCGTCATTTGTCTTTCCTCCTGCCTTTTCATAGAACATGGCAATTCCCTCTTCAATGGGTACGTCGGCTGCATTAAAATCCACCACCGGAAGTTCCTTAAGCACCAGCGAAGCACAGGTATTGACCTGGGAACGTTCCACCTCAAAGGTAACCTCGTAATCCTCTGCCCGGCAGACATGGCCGTACCGCTCTAACTGCTCTTTCGGCACCTGTTTTGCCAGCTGGAAAGACAGCCTCTTTTTGTTCCCCATGATATCATTCACATGCTTCAGGCTTCCGTCATAAACCACAAGACCGGAATTAATGATTACCACATCCCGGCACAGTTCTTCGATGTCCTGCATGTAATGGCTGGTCAGGATGATGGTGGTTTTGGTCTGCTCGTTATAGTATTTCAGAAAATCCCGTATCTTTTTCTGTGAGATCAGATCCAGACCAATGGTAGGCTCGTCCAGAAACAGGATTTCCGGCCGGTGGATCAGGGCGGCAATCAGCTCCATCTTCATCCGCTCCCCTAAAGACAGCCTCCGCACCTGGATATTTACCTGCTCCTTTACATCCAGAAGCTCCGTCAGTTCCCCGATCACAGACTGATAGGTGCGGTCATCCACATCGTAAATGCATTTGTTCAGATAAAAGGAATCCATAGCAGGAAGGTCCCACCACAGCTGATTTTTCTGTCCCATTACGATGGAAAAATGCCGCTTAAAGGCATTCTTCCTCTCCCAGGGAATGTATCCTGCCACCTGTGCCGTGCCGGAAGTGGGATACAGGATCCCTGCCAGCATCTTTAACGTAGTGGTCTTTCCTGCGCCGTTGGGCCCCAAAAGCCCTTTCATTTCCCCCTTCTGAACCTGGAAGGACACATCCTTTACCGCCTCCCGGATCAGGGTCTCACGCCGGAACATATTTTTCACGGAACCGAGAAGGCCGGAATTTTTTCGATAATAAGAAAACTCTTTGTGCAGGTTATGTACTTCAATTGCAGACATTGTGCCAGACTCCTTTGCCGTTTTTCCCTGTCCCCCTGAAAAGGCAGACATTCTGTCATTGATTATATAAAAGAAAGTGCAAAAGATCTATCCTTTTCTTGTTGTTTTCACCCCCCCCTATTGCAATTTTTGCGCTCAGAACATTCTCCATTCTCCCCTTGACAGAACGGCTCAATTGTGCAACAATTGTTATGTAACACCTGTAATTTAATTTGTTTAAAACAGACAGGAGACTGCTTATGCCGCCGAAAACCAGAATCACAAAGGAAATGATCTTAAATGCCGTCCTGGCCATTACCAGGGAACAGGGATTTGAAACAGTAAATGCCCGAAGCATTGCCGGGAAGCTTTCCTGTTCCACCCGGCCAGTTTTCACCTGTTATGAAAACATGGCAGAGCTGAAAAAAGATTTTCTGGCATTCGCCTATGAATACTACATACAATATACCGACCGTTTCCAGAAGGATTTCTCCCCAAAGCCATATCTGCTCCTTCCCATTTCCTATATTGCCTTTGCCCGGGAGGAGCCGCAGCTGTTCCGGCTGCTTTTTATCAATGATATGGACCTTAACATGACGTCAGCCATGGACTTTTATCATGAACTGGACAATGTAAAGAGAGCGCAGACGTTTGCCGAAACCTTTGGCCTGGAGGAAAAGCGGGGCAGAACTGTCTTTCTGGACTTTTTCCTCTACGCCCACGGTATCGCGGTTCTCACCGCATCGAAAAAACTGAACCTGGATCAAAAAACCATTGAACAGATGGTGACAAATGTGCTTTCCGCCTTCCTGAATCAGGAAAAAGGGGTCGCCGACACATGAAAGCGCAGAAAAAGAAAAGGAGGACAAAGAATGACCACGGAAGAATACCTGACCGCCTTTTACACAGCTTACGATGAAGACAGCCGTCTGGTGAAAAGACACGGAACTGTAGAATTTCTTACCACCATGCGGTATATCGAAAAGTATATCGCTGCCGGGGACCGGGTGCTGGAAATCGGCGCCGGAACCGGGCGCTATTCCCACGCACTGGCCAGGAAAGGCTATACCGTCGATGCAGTGGAACTGGTGCCCCACAATATTGAAATCTTCCGCAAAAATACCCGCCCCGATGAAAAGATAACCATTGTCCAGGGCAATGCCATGGATCTGTCTGCGTTTCCGGATAACAGATATGACATAACTTTGCTTCTGGGCCCCCTTTACCACTTATATACCGCCGAGGATAAGCGGAAGGCTCTGAAGGAAGCCATCCGCACAACGAAACCCGGCGGCCTGGTGTTTGCCGCATACGTTATCTCTGACGGCTGTCTGATTGACGAGGGCTTTGGCCGCGGCAGCATTGATGTGGCAGAATATATAAAAACCGGGCTTTTGGACCCGGAAACATTTGCGGCAAAATCAGAGCCGAAGGATTTATTTGAACTTGTTCGGAAGAAAGATATCGATGCTCTGATGGCTTCTCTCCCCGCCGCCCGCCTGCACTACGTGGCATCGGACGGCTGTTCCCTCCTGATACGGGAGGCCATAGACCAGATGGAAGATGAGACCTTCCGCCTATATTTAAAGTACCATTTTTCCGTCTGTGAACGGCCGGATCTCCTTGGCATTACCAGCCATGCGCTTGATATATTCCGAAAGCTCCCTTAATCCCCAGCCAAAAAAGGCGGCTGCCCCGGAGCATATCCGCTCCCCGGGCAGCCGCCTTTTGCAGTATCTTTACCTATTCCCGCAGTCTTAAATCATTCCAATCAATCGTAAATGCTCTCACGGTCCCACTCCAGGATCCTGCCGTCAGAAGCGCTGATCTCAAATTCATACTCCGTCTCCCCGGAGACAAAGCTTCCCTCATAAACCGTGCGGCCGTCATCCCGGTCACGGTGAATACGGATCCGGGATACCTGGCTTTCCCCAAGGCCGGCCTGTTCCAGGGCAATGGCTTTCGCCTCATCCTGGGTAATCTCATCTGCCGAAGCGCTGGTCTCTCCTGCGGCGTTTCCCCGGCTGGCCTTCTGCTGGCCATTCTGCTGGCCGGCCTGCGTCCGCTTTCCATTGTGCTCCGCATCAAAATCACAGCTTATGACCTGTCCTCCGGCGGCATTGATCTCGTAATCGTATTCCGTGCCGTCGCTGGTATAAAACTCGATCTCATAAATCTGGCGGCCATCGTCCCAGTCGCTTTCTGTCTTAAAGAAGGTCACATCTTCCGCCTTCAGTCCCGCATCCGCCAGAGCAGCTGCCTTTGCGCCTTCCAGATCTACGGCTTCTCCCCCCTGGGACACATCATTCTGCCAGTACTCCGCATCATAATCATAAGCGATAATGGCCCCGTCAGCAGCGGCAATCTCATAGTCATACTCTTTGTAATCGCTGGTGTAAAATTCCACCTCATAAACCTGCTGTCCGTTCTCGTAATCTTTTTTCGCCCGGATGTGTGCCACATCCTTTTCCTCCACGCCTGCATGGCTCATGGCAATCTCCTTGGCCTTATCAGCTGTAATATCAGCGGCAAATGCCGGGAATACTCCGGTTAAGGTAAGGGCGCCTATCATTATGGCTGCTCCTGCGGCGGTTCCTGCTGCGATCATATTCTTCTTCATCATGATAACTCCTCCTATTTTAACTTTGTTATGCGCCTGTACGGCTCCATATGCCGACTGTACTTTTTACTTGAGCGTTGTTTTCTTTTGATGCCTTTATCTTATCGGTCAATTATTAAAATATTATTAGAACTTTTAACTTTTTTTCATTTTCCTGTATAATGAAAATACCAGGATTGCGTGAGCACGCAGTGCGGAGCAATCCGGTATCCTATAACAGAAATGCTGCAAGAAGGAGGGTTCTCAATTATGCGGATACTGATCGCAGAAGATGAACGGGATATGAACAGACTCATTGCAAAGACGCTGGAAAAGGAAGGGTACGGCGTCGATGCCTGTTTTGACGGAGAGGCGGCTGTTGACTACCTGGATGCCGCCCAATACGATGCCGCCATTCTGGATGTAAACATGCCGAAGCTGGACGGCTTTCAGGTTTTAAAGCGCATACGGGACCGTGGAAATGACCTGCCGGTGCTTTTTCTCACCGCACGGGACAGCATTTCCGACCGGGTAAACGGTCTGGATCTGGGAGCAGACGACTATCTGGTAAAGCCCTTTGATTTCGACGAACTTCTGGCCCGTCTGCGGGTCATGACCCGCAGACGCAGCGGCCACAGGACCAGCCTCCTTAAGATCGGCGATCTGCAGATTGATACGGGAAGCCACACTGTCTCCCGCGGCGGCCGCCCCATTGAGCTTTCTGCCCGGGAATACGCAATTCTCGAATACATGGCTCTGAACAAAGGCAACGTACTGTCCAGAGAGCAGATCGAAACCCATGTATGGAATTTTGACTACAGCGGCGGCTCCAACGTAGTAGATGTCTATATCAGCTACCTGAGGAAAAAAATCGACGGAGGCGAGACGGTAAAATTAATCCGTACCGTCTGGGGCGCCGGCTGGATGTTAAAGGAGGATTCATGAAAGGACGGCTTTCCATCAAGCGGACACTGACTTTGTGGTTCACTGCATTTATGGCCCTTACCGCCGGACTCTGTCTGGGACTGATCCTGATCACCAGCGGCCAGGTGGCCCGGAAGGAGACCGCAGAACGTCTTGATCTGACGGTTCGTGAAAGCATTCCTCTGGTAAATTTCTCCAACGGTTCTCTTTTGCTGGACCCTGATTTCCGCTTTTATCAAAATAATGTCTATCTGATCCTTTACAATCAATCCGGAGCCATGCTCACCGGCGAAACGCCTCCCGGTTTTCCGGTGGATGCACCCTTAAAAAACGGCGTGACCAGGGAAGTAGGTGAAAATGGAGAAAGCTTTTACGTTTTCGATCTGTGGATCCCTTCCGGCTGGGAAGACGGCGTCTGGATACGCGGTGCCGCCCAGAGTACAAGCGTCAGCCAGATGCTTGGCGGGATTCTGACCATGTTCTTCCTGATCATGCCCTTCATCATTCTTTTCGCCGCCGCAGGCGGTTATCTCATTGCCAGACGCGCCCTTCGGCCCATCGACCAGATCACCCGGGCCGCAGAAAGCATATCCGAGGGGCGGGACCTGAGCCGGAGACTGAGCCTTAAGCCGGGACGGGATGAAGTGGGACGGCTGGCCAGTGCCTTTGACCAGATGTTTGAGCGGCTGGAGCAGGCCTTCGAAGCAGAAAAACAGTTTACCTCCGATGCCTCCCATGAACTGCGCACCCCCACTGCCGTCATCCTTGCCCAGTGTTCCTATATGGAAAAATACGGGGCAGATCCGGAAGATTACCGTGAGGGAATCGGCGTGATCCGCCGCCAGGCAGAACGAATGTCCCTGCTGATCAATCAGCTTCTGGATATGACACGCCTGGATTTTGGCACACGAAAGCTGAATACACAGGATACGGATTTTTCCGAGTTTCTTTCCGTACTCTGTGAAGAACAGGATACAAATCTTCGGAATATCCGGATGGAGACACAGATCGAACCGGGAATTCATGCGCAGATCGATCCCGCCCTTTTTGCCCGTGTGATCCAGAATCTTCTGGAAAATGCCCGCAAATACGGCCGGGAAGGCGGATTTATCCGCGTAACGCTGCGCCGGGAAGCGGAATCCATCCGTCTGGATGTGGAGGATAACGGCATCGGAATCCGTCAGGAAGATCTGTCCCGGATCTGGCAGCGGTTCTACCAGGCAAACCCTTCCCGCCAGTCCGGCTCCGGCCTGGGACTGGGGCTTTCCATGGTCCGCCAGATCGTCCAGCTCCACGGCGGAACAGCCGAGGCAGAAAGCGTGCCGGACCAGGGCAGCTGTTTCACTGTCCGCCTGCCTTTTTCCCAGAAGGAAACCGGGCCGCAAAAAGACAATTAAAAATACAGCACCGGCCAGCCGGTTTCTCATTATATTTTAACAATTGCAGATTATAATGAGGATTGTAAGAGTAGGAAGTACCGGACAATCCGGCATCATAATTATCAAAAAACTTTGAATAATACGAAAATGATGGAGGAATTTTTACAATGAAATTAAAAATGCCTATTATCCTTTCCGCTTTCTGTCTGACACTTTCCTTAAGCGCCTGCCAGAGTCAGGGGCAGGAAACTACCGCCGCCTATATCGGCATTGACGCTGCAAAAAATGCCGCCCTGGAGGCGGCTGGCATCCCATCTTCGGATGCATCTTTCTCCACCGCCGGCCTGGATAACCGGGATGGAACCTTTTTTTATCAGATCTGTTTTGAGGCAGGCAGCACAGAATACGAATACGCTGTGGATGCCTTCACTGGAGTGATCATTGAAGAAACCTCCTCAAGAGAGGCCCTTCTTTCTCAGAGTTCTGCCCCGGAGAACCAATCTGCAGAACCGGCCTCCGGCGAAAATACTCCTGCCGAAAGTACCGCCGTCTCTCCCCAGGATGGCACCCTGTCCGCCTCTTCAGAAAGTTCCTCATCGGGAATCCTTGATGAAGCCGCAGCTCTGGACATTGCCCTGGCTCATGCGGGTATTACGGAGTCCGATGCCAAAAGGGTGGAGATAAAAAGGGATTACGAAGATGACATTGCCGTGTACGAAATCCAGTTCCGTGCAGACGGACAGCAAAAATATGAGTTCAAAATCGATGCCGCCACAGGTGCGGTTGTAAGCTATGACTATGAGCGTGATTCCCGCGATGCCCAGGCCGCCTCTTCCGGCAGCGCGGTCCTTTCGGAAGAAGAGATCCGGGGAATCGTACAAAAACGGGTTCCCGGCGCTCCTGCCGAGAACATTTTCCTTCATCTGGATGAAGACGACGGCCGGATGGAGTACGAGGGAACCCTTTTCTTTGACGGCATGGAATACGAATTTAAGATCGACGCATACAGCGGCAGCGTTACCGAGTGGGAGTCTGAGCAGACCCACCGAAGACAGCCGTAACCTTTTCCCACCCCCAAAGGGCCAGAACGCCTGCTGTCTGGTCAAAAATCACAGCAAAAATCAGGCTGAGCACCAGTGCCGCCGCCGTCTGCAGCAGGATTCCTGCCCAAAGAAAGGCTCCAGGCATCTGGGCCGGGCTGATCTTCATGTGATTCTGTACAACAACAAAAAGCATATACCAGTGGATCAGAAGGATCGAATAGCTGTAGCGCCCGACAACCCGGACGATCCCTCTGCCCAGCGCACCCAGCCGGCCGGACATTCTTCTTCGGCCGGCCTCATTATTTTTTTCTTCTCTGATGATAAATAACAGGAACACTGCCGATGCAGTAAGGATCATGAGGGGGGAATCATTGGCCGCCACTGCCGCGGCATCTTCCCGCACACAAAACAGGACAAAAACAGCCAAAGATGCCAGCCCGCCTCCTGTCAGGATCCACTTTCTGTATTTTCTGCTGCATGGGCAGGTGAGAAAATATCCCAGGATAAAGATTCCCGTCCAGGAAAAAAGAAAAGAATCAAAGCCGAAACTGATCCCGGCAGCATAGCAGGCCGTCTTTGCCGCAGCCCCGGCAAGGATCACTGCCGCCATGCCTTCCAGCGCCCTCTCCGGCAGAGCCTTAAACAGGTAACGCAGAAAGGGCACCCCGATATAAAGTCCCGTCATCACATAAACCAGCCAGAAATGAGGGACCAGCTCCACCGGCCCGGAAAGCACGGTTTTTAATGCGTTCCCTATGGATGCCGGCGAAGAAAAAGACACCAGACCGGAGCGGCGCAGATAAAACACATAATAAAGCACCAAAGGGATCAGCACGGCGGAGCGGAAAACGGCACGTCTGCCTGACCGGCAAATATGCCGGAGGCCGCGCCTTCCATGCTGTGGACCAGGATCACCAGTACCGCTGCCAGAAAACGCAGCCTGTCCAAATATTCCTTTCTGCCTGGCCCGCCCGCCTCCAGTCCCAGGATGTGGGCGCCGTAACCGGCCCAGCCCAATGCCAGCCGTTCTTTTTCTTTTCTGTGAATCTCCACCAGCAGGACTGCCGCCGCTGCCGCTGCCAAAAGCTTTGCCCCTTCCTTCATCCCCATCCGCTCCTTCTTTTTTGTGCCGTATTTTCTATACGGTCTGTCCCCAGTTTTTCAGCCACCGGCGCCTCTCCCGGTAATCCGGCAGCACCTTCTCCACCTCCGCCCAGAAAGCCGGAGAATGGTTCATCTGCTTTCGGTGGGCCAGCTCATGGACCACCACATAATCCAGCACCTCATCCGGCATCAGAATCAGCTTCCAGTGGAAATTCAGATTTCCCGCACCGCTGCAGGACCCCCATCTGGTTTTCGCTGCCCGAATGGTGATCCGTCCATAGGTAACTCCCATGATTCCTGCAAAATACGCCGCGCGCCTGCCGATCTTCTCTCTGGCAAGCTCCCGGTACTTCTCCTCCAGTTCCGGATGTTCCACATAATCAGGGATTCCCCGGCTTTCCTTCGCCTTCTGCCTTTTTTCCATCAAAAGATACTTTTCCAGGATCCATTTCTTTCTGCTTTCCGCAAACTCCCGGATCACCGCATCTTTGGTCCGGTTGGGCACACGGATCTTTACCTGTCCCGAACTGAGGACTTCCAGCCCCAGAGTTTTTCTTCTGGAATAAATCACATCCATAAGAATCTGCCGCACTTCTCCCTGAAAGGCAAATTCCAGCTTCAGCTGTCTGATCATCCCGTCCGTCCTTCCTTTCGCTCCAAAAGTTCTGGGTTTCCTGTGAAATCCGGCAAGGCGCGTCACCGGCGCGTCTTGCTGGATACTTCGTAATGAAAAAAGGAAAGGGCGCCCGCACCCGTCATCCGTGCAGCGCCCTTTCTTACTTTTCCATATTGATGCTGTTATGATATGCCCTCTTGCAGTCCTGCAAAAGCAGTACTTACAGCACATCCGACAGATGAGGCCGAAGCTTTTTAAACATCTTAAGTCCCAGAAGCATAACTGCCAGCGTCACAATCCAGTAGTACACCGTCAGTTTCGGCCGCTCCCAGAACCAGTTTCCGGTCAGCATGCTGTCCCGGTAGCCGGCCACGATATAGTAAAAAGGATTCAGCTTGAAAGCGGAAGTCAGCCATGGAAGATCCGAGGTAAACATTCCCTCATCATACATGATGGGCACCAGCCACATGCCAAACTGCAGGCAGATCCCAACGATCTGGGACATATCCTTAAAGAACACGCTGACTGCGCTGGTAAAATAGCAGAGTCCCAGGGCCAGCATCCCGGCTGCAAAGGAGTAATACACCACCTGAATCCAGGTGGCCATGGGCCACCAGCCGTAACAGATATTCACGCCGAACATGATCACCACGAAACAGGCATGAACCATGGCACAGGACAAAAGCTTGATAATCGGCAGCACTTCCACAGGGAACACGACTTTTTTTACCAGATAGCTGTACTCCTGCAGGCATCCGGTTCCCGTATTCAGGGCCTCGCTGAAGAAAAACCAGGGGACGATTCCCGGAACCAGCCACAGCACGTAAGGCGCCGGCACCGGCGGCTCTGATTTGAATCCCACGCCGAAAATCAGCGCGTAGATCAGCACCGTCACCACCGGCTGGATAAACATCCAGACTACGCCGAAGTAAGAACCTACGAACCGTTTCCGGAAATCCGCCTTGGCCAGATCCCATATGACCCTGCGTTTCTGAATAACCTCTCTCAGGAGGCTCGTTGCATATTTCATAGCAGCCCCCTTAGAACCGGAAGGTATCCTTTAAGCCGCCCCATTTCTGGTCCTTCTCTGACTGGATCAGCTCCATGCCCTCGGGAATCGGCCACTGGATGCCGATATCCGGATCGTTCCAGAGAAGACCGCCTTCATCGCCCGGATGATAAAAGTCCGTACATTTGTAAACAAACTCCGCCTCGTCTGACAGAACCAGAAAACCATGGGCAAAACCTTCGGGGATATAGAACTGCTTCTTATTCTCCGCCGTCAGCTCCACGCCGAACCATTTTCCATAGGTCTTAGAAGATGCACGCAGATCCACCGCCACATCAAACACTGCGCCCCGGATTACCCGGACCAGTTTTCCCTGGGGGAACTGCTTCTGGAAATGAAGGCCCCGGAGAACGCCTTTTACGGACATGGACTGATTATCCTGCACGAATCTCATGTTCAGTCCTTCTTCCTTAAAATCATTCTCATTATAAGTCTCCATAAAATATCCCCGGGAATCCGGAAATACCTTCGGCTCAATTACATATAAACCTTCGATCTCACAAGGCGTCACTTTAATCTTGCTCATAAAACCATCCTTTCCACACTTTGCGCTTATCTTCGCCGTCCTTTTACATGCACATGGGCACGATCACCGTCTGCCACAGCGTGGCCAGAAGCAGCAGCGAAGAAACAGCCAGTACTCCCGTATGATACCATATATTTTTTATCCGCGCAATGATCAGCCGGGAATTAAGCAGCAGATAAAAAAGGAACAGAATCGGCAGATAATACCGTCCCTGGACTCCGGCGATGACCACTCTGCCCGGTTCCGTGTAGGCAATGTACATGGAAGTCCACACCAGAAGGGCGCTTCCTCCCAACATCAGAAAGATCCAGACCTTCTGCCAGGATCCAAGTCCCCGCCCCGCTGCGGACCGGGTATCGGTAATCACCGCGTAAGCCGCAAGGCCCATGGCAAGCCAGGTAAAGGGGCTGTCCGCCAGATGTCCCTGAACGGAAAAAATATCCCGCCCGAAAAGCATCTTCGGCATAGCCGGAATGATATTTCCAAAGAGGATCTGAAGGTATCCCCAGAAATGTCCCAGAATATAGCTCATCTGTCCCGCCTCGCTGGTATCTCCGCCCCGGGTATCTCCGGTGGCGCTTGGAGCAATCAGCACAGGAAGCACAAAGGAAGCCAGAAGTCCCACAAGAAGCAGGACAAACCCGGTTCGCATAATGACCTTCTTTTTGGGGCTGTCAAACTTCTTTGCCGGAAGGAGCAGGCCGATCAGCACCAGGGGCGCATACACCGCCTTTGCCGCGCAGCCCAAAAGGAAGCACAGCAAAATAAAAAGCCAGGATTTCCAGGAAATGGCCTTCTCCGGCGTCAGAATCTCCTTCAGCAGGCAGGCCGTACCCAGATAAATCCAGCCGGTGACCCAGGAATCATAAGAATACGTACATGCCAGGAACAGGGATGTGGGCATAAGGCCGATCACTGCCATGATCACTTTCCCCACGGGCGTTTTCCGTATGGCAAAATACATTAGCGCCGCATAGCAGAAAAGATTTCCGAAGCGCCCAAGGGTCAGCATCGTCCCCCAGGGCACATGAAAGCCTTTGCACAGCTTCAGCACCAGAGCCTGCCCCAGGTAAGCGGGAATGGTCCCTGTCGGAATCTGGGGCTCCAGATGGATCTCTCCCGTCTTATAGTTGCCGTTTTCATTGAGATAATCCCGGAGGAGCTCCTGCTCCATGGCAGAGCCTGGCTGATTCTCCGGCCAGGAATCCAGATTCGGCACCATCAGGGCAAACACCGTCTGGTTAATGTTCATCCCGCTGGGGAAACTTGCCAGCCCCATGGCCCGGTACAAATGGGTCTCCTCGTCAAATCCCACTTTATTGGCCGGAAGGGCGCAGATGGTAAGGCTTCCCACAGCCAGGCAGACCGCCAGAAAGCCAGCTTCCACATGGCGCCCTAAGTATCCCCGGAACAGCCAGAAAAATGCGGCCAGCCCCAGGATCACCCAGAAAAATCCCACCCGGTACCAGTTGAATGCCGGCACATTCCGCACTTCGAAACCGGTAATGTATAACGGTTCCTCCGCTGCCTCCTGCCTGGTCCCTGTCTCGCCAAGCTGGGATTTATCCAGGGAGATCACAATGGAATCCACCCGTTTCCCGATGTTTAAGCTGGAACTCTGGGTGATCTTATTGTTCCGGTCCTCGATGAGAAGATCCTGATCCGGATCCGCTTCTCCGTATTCATTATAATAGCAGACATAGATTTTGGCATTCAGCAGATGGTCATACTGAAAATGATAGACAAAGCGGTCCACATAGGCGCCGCCCAGTCCGATGCTTATGGTTCCCGTATCTTCCGTCAGAAGAAGACCCTCATCGGTTCTGGTAAATCCCTCTGACGCCGCCTGGTCCAGAGAAATCTGAGCCACGCCCCGGTTTTCCCGGAAGAGCACCGGCACATTCCAGAAATATTCCATTCCCAGGCCCACCACGATGATCATAAGGATGGCCAGAACATACTTAAGCCGCCGCACCGCCGCCCCCGGCGGTTCCGGCCTTTTCTCTCTCTGCCGGGAAAAACTTGCTGACGGCCTGGAAGTTTCCCGGCCTTTTTTGGCATTTTTCCCTTTCAGAACCGGCGCTTTATTCTTCATCCGGCCACCTCTTTTCTTCCGCTCCCGGCTCCGAAGTTCCGGAAACGCCGCAGGAATTTATTCCCTTTTCTGCTGCCTCCTCCTGCTCCAGTTTGGAAAGCGCCATGGTCTGGATCAGCTCCTTCACCTTTGTCTCCAGCTGGGATATCCGTATCGTCATGGAAAAGACCCGCAGAAGCAGCAGGAAGATAATGAACAGAAACAGGAAATTTACGGTAGCATAAATTCCCAGAAGATGGGCCAGAAAATCCGCCACCGGCGGAAACAGGCTGAAAATTACAAACATAATGGAAACCAGCACCCAGAAAATCGAGTCCTCGATCTGGAGCCTGGCCCTGCGGATCTTGTGCAGCACCATGGCCAGCGTGCCTGCCGAAACCAGAATCAGCATTACCCGAAGCATCGTGGTCATCATACGCCCTCCTCCTTCCAGTAATTTCGGCTCGTGGAACACCAGAGCACCAATTTCTTCGGCAGCCGCCGGTAATGGCGGCCGGCCAGGTATCCCATATATTTAAAACCGCTTTTTACGATCAGTCCCGGCAGAAGCCACGGCCGGCCGCTCTTTACCAGATAGGCGGCAGTCTGCTTTACCAGCCGGATGCCCTCGCCCTCTGAGGGAAGGCCCCGGAAAATCTCCGGGTGATCGGCCTGGGAAACCGCCAGATCAAAATTCCGGTGAAACTGCTGCATGCAGCCATAATTATGGGAATGGACCACACGGGCCTTGGCCTGATAAACCACCGCATAGCCTTTCTGAATGGCTCCGCCGGCGTAGATCATATCTTCATTAAAAATCGTATGGCGGATAAAACCGCCCAGCCGGTCATAAATGGCTCTGTCATATGCGCAGCATACATTGGAGCCAAAATAAGTCTTGATCCCAAGGACGGGGATATCCGCCTTTGTCTTGATCCGGCTCTCAGCAGGATAATTAAAGGCTCTGGTATACCGCTCTGCCGCACCGCAGTCTGCATCCGGAAGCTGTCTGGCATAAACCATGGCCGGAACTTCCCCATCCGGACCGCAGAGTGAAAAACCTTCTGTCAGCCGCTCCACCAGATGGGAATCATAAGGCACCGCATCATCCGTCATACAGAGAAAAATATCCGCATCCGAAAGCGTCACCGCCATATGTCTGGTGGCTCCATGGTCAAATTCTTCCTTCCGGATATGGCGGACCGCAAGCTTCGGGTGCTGCTTTTCCCATTCCCTGTCCCAGTACTGCTCCTCCGTATTGATTACCAGGATCCGGTTCACCGGATACGTCTGCTTATCCAGCATGGTCAGAAGCTTTCCAAATTTTCTGCCCGGCTTATAGGTGGGGATCACCACATCCACCGTCCGTCTCTTCTCCCGTTCCATCTGCTTATCCTTTCTTTTTCCGGACAAATTCCCGGAACACGCAGATGCCGAATCCGGCTGTCTGCATCAACATAAACAAACAGTAGGCCATGGCCCCGCCGTTGATCCCCATCCGCTCCACAAGAGCCGGTGAGATCACCGCCGCCGCGGCTGCTACCACCACATACACACAAAAGATATTCTTCTGCAGCCGCATGATCACCAGGCTGTAATACAGAAGATTTCCAAACGCATAAATACCGCCGCCCAGGACAATCACTGCAAATGCCGGCACATAATCGGTCAGAGCGCCTGTGTGGCTGCTTCCCAGCACCATCTCCATGATCATCAGGACGAACCGTCCCAGGATAAGGGTGCCGCCTACTGCCAGCACCGTAAGTCCTCCGATCAGCACACTGATCCGCTTAAGGATTGCCAGGAAACCGCTGCCGTCGCTGTTGTTCCAGCACACGGTCATCCGGGTAAGAACCGGGCGGATCACAAAATTCGCCACCAGATAGATCACCGAGGTAGGCATAAAGATAAGATTAAAATAACCGGAAGCCGCATCATTCATCCGCAGGTCAATGGCATAACGGGCTGCAGAAAAAATATAAAAATCCAGGAACACGGATAAAAATAAAAGCCCGCCCTGGGAAAAAATCCTCGTCACACTTCCCCGCCGTCTGGAAAAATCCACTCTGCCCAGACGGTGTATAATGGAACAGTCAAACAAAATCACTCCGGCAATCTGGGCCAGCAGGGCCGCCGGACAGGCTGCCAGAAGGCTTCTTGTCAATGCCAGAACCAAAAGGAAGGTGCCGGCAGATAAAACCGTGCGGAATGCCATGGACTTTCCGGTCAGATAAAGACAGCCCTGGCGCTGGAATTCCGATTCATATACATCTGCAAGGCCGTCAATAATCTTATATCCGGCCAGCATGAAAACTGCCGCCGCCTTTTCCGGCTCGTAAAGGCCGCCGCCCACGCGCCAGAAGGCATACAGCGCAGCCAGAAGCACCGCCGCCGCTGCCGTGATCTGCCGGTGGCGGTAGTATTCTCCAAAGGAATACCCGCCTTTATCCGCTCCGCTGTCCGTAATATGGAAAGGCCGCAGCCCGTAATAAGATACGGTAAACATCTGCTGCCCGAAAGTACTGAAGCCAATGGCAAACACACCGCCGGCATCTTCTCCGGCCAGCCGGATCACCAGGAATGCCAGGACCATATTGGCCAGGGCATAGAGAAAACTTCCCACCGTATTCCAGATCAAATTTTCTTTCTCCATCTGCTCGCTGCAGTGGAGCATCAGGCGGGCCATCCGTTTCATAAAACTCTCCTCCTAACCCCCCGCAGCCGGATCACCGTTTCCGGAAATTCTGAATCACCAGAATGGAAATCAGCATCCGCACCATATACCGTGCTGCCACAAGGGGTTTTAAATAACTCTCTCCGGCCAGCCGTTCCGAAATCTCCACCGGGACCTCCGCCACCCGGGCTCCCTGACGAATCAGGAAAGACACCGTGTCTGGTTCCGGCCCGTAATTTAAGTTCAAGGCAAATTCCCGGATCATCTCCCGGTTAAACATCCGCATCCCTGACGTGGGGTCCGCCACCCGGGCTCCGGTGGTCAGGCGGATGGCCCCGGACAGAAGGCGGCTGCCAAGCATTCTCGCTGACCAGTCCTTGGGCCGGTCCACGAAACGGGAACCGATAACAATATCATACCCCTCGTCCATCTTCCTGCGGATACCTTCGATGTACTCCGGCCGGTGCTGTCCGTCCCCGTCAAACTGAATGGCATACCGGTATCCTTTCCGATAGGCATACTTCATACCCGCCTGGAAGCACCCGGCCAGTCCCAGATTCACCGGAAGGTCCAGCATGTGATATCCCCTCTCCCGGCAGATCTGGCCTGTCCGGTCCGCAGATCCGTCATTGACCACCAGATAATCCAGCTGCGGGAACTTCTCCACCAGCTCCCCCACCACGGTCTCGATATTTTTTTCCTCATTATAAGAAGGTATGATCAACAAAATATCCTGCATACTTTTACTCCATGACATGGCCCCGGAAACTTCCGGTCCACGTATCATTCCAAGATAATATCACAGATCTCATCCACAGTCTCTACAGGAAGATCCGCATACATGGGAAGGGTCAGAATCTCCCGGGAAATCCGCGCCGCTATGGGCGTATCCTCCGGCGAAAAACGGTCTTTATAGCACTGGTAAGCATTGACACAGGGGTAAAAATACTTTCGCGGATGAATATCCCGTTCCGTCAGTCTGGCAAAAACCTCATCCCGGCTCAGACGGTATCCTTCAAAAACCACCGGCATATAAGCGTAATTCATCTTCACTCCCGGCTGCTTTGGGCAGAGCCGGATTCCGTCCACACCGGACAGGCGTTCCCGGTACCGCTCATAAACCCTGCGGCGCTTTTCGATCTCCTGCTCTACATGCCGGAGATTGCACAATCCCATGGCGGCCTGGAATTCATTCATCTTTCCGTTTCCGCCGACTAAAGCCACCGTCTCCTCATCCAGAATGCCGAAATTCTTAAGGCCGTTAATCTCATGGGCCAGGGCCGGATCCCGGTATGCCACCGCTCCGCCTTCTATGGTATGATACACCTTTGTAGCGTGAAAACTGAACATACTGGCATCTCCAAAGGATGCCGCGCTCCGTCCGTTCACCTCGACGCCGAAGGTGTGGGCCGCATCGTAGATTACTTTAAGTCCATGCCGGTCCGCGATCTCCTGGATCGCATCGGTCTGGCACAGATTGCCGTAAACGTGGACCGGCACAATGGCGCTGGTCTCTTCTGTGATCAGCGCTTCCAGCTTTTCCGGATCCAGGGTATAGTCATCCTCCCGGATATCACAGAATACCGGCGTCAGGCCGTTCCGTACGATTGCATGGGTGGTGGAAGCAAAGGTAAAAGGCGTAGTGATCACCTGTCCCTTAAGCTGAAAGGCCTGAAGAGTCATCTCCAAAGCCAGATGGCCGTTTGTAAAAAGCGACAGATTCTCCGCCTTCAGGAATTCCTTAAGCCCTGCTTCCAGGCTCTGGTGCAGGTCTCCCATATTCGTCAGCCAGTGGCTGTCCCACAGGGGCCGTATCATGGCTGCATACTCTTCAAACGGCGGCATGGAAGACCGCGTCACCCGGATAGGCTCTCCTCTTTTTTCCATAGCTTCCAGTCCTTTCCTGCATTTATTACTTTTTTCGGTCATAATCGTTACGATTTTACAATATCGCCATTTAAAAGTAAAGCTTCTCTTGCTTTTTTCCCTTAAATATATTAAATTATTACTGTTATTTCTTTTACAAAAGCTACATCAGGAGGACGAAATATGTACAAACTGATACGCTATTCTGCAGCCGCGCTTCTTTCTCTGTCCATGGCTGCAGGTGGTATGATAACTGCATATGCAGACGAAGCTGCCGACTATTCTAATGTAGGTCCCGGTTTTGAGAGTCCGGCTCCTGCTGCAGATGACACCGGAAGCGGAACCGTTATCATCCGCACCGATTCCGATTCCCAGGAGCAGGCCGCCCAGGAGGAGACTGCAGAGCAGACACAGCCTGAGATCACCTTCTCTACCGACGAGGAAGCCGCCATGCGCGCTTATAACCGCAGCCAGGAATTCGGAGAATCCGTAGTATATATCGGCGCCAGTGCCATGCGCCAGGACGGCACCTGGACGCCTTCCTTTGTAGGAGACGATACCATCCACAACCGCGGGGACGGCTGGTACTCCATGCAGATGATCCTTCGCAACACCCTGGGAAATCTGATCTACCGCACCTATTCCAGTACCACTGGCTGGTCTCCCTGGGTAATGAACGGCGCGGAGACCGCCCATCTTACCGATGGCTCCCGTGTAGAAGCAGTTCAGGTCCGGTTAGCCGGTGTGGTAAGCAATGATTACGACATTTACTACTGCGCCACCCTTTCCGACGGAACCACACTGGACTGGGCTCATAATGGCCAGACCGCCGGCTCCATGGCAGAAGGCAAGTGGCTCATCGGCTTCCGCATGACCCTGGTTCCCAAAACCACCCAGTTCCCCTATTCCACAGCAAAGCCGCTGTCTGCTCCGGCCGGAACCGACGGCGTACAGTTTAATACGGGCGGCCTTCCTACCTACAAAGACGGAAGCGGAAATCCCTACACCGGATGGGGCTGGGTCAATAACCAGCGCTACTACTTTGTCAATGACCAGGCCGTAACCGGCTGGCAGTATATTGACGGATACAAGTACTTCTTCGACGATTACGGCATGCTGGTTTCCGACCTGCGCAATATCCTGGGTGATGCCGGTCCGTACATGCTGAAGATCAACCGTGTCACCGACACCGTAACCGTATATGCCCAGGACGGCGCCAATGGCTACATTCTCCCGGTAGTTTCCTTTGTGGCCACCACCGGCGATGACACTCCGGAAGGAACCTTCCAGATTCCGGAAAAATACCGCTGGCGTCTGATGTTCGGTGATGTTTATACCCAGTACGCCATGCGGATCACCGGCTCCTATATGCTTCACTCCGTAATCTTTAACCAGCAGGACAAGTACAGCCTGGACGCCTCCACCTACAATAACCTGGGCGTGGGACGTTCTCACGGATGTACCCGGTTAAAGACCGGCGAGATGAAATGGGTTTATGACAACTGCCCGGTAGGAACCACTGTGATCATTTACGATTCCGAGATAAACGGCCCCTTTGAGGCGCCCGTTCTGGATGCCACCATTCCGGCAGATCAGAATTACGATCCTACGGATCCCACCGTACCAGAAGCAGTTGCAGCCATGGAAGCTGCCGCTGCCGCACAGGCACAGCAGACTGCCCAGGCGATCAATGACGCCCAGGCCGCTGCTCAGGCGCAGCAGGCTGTTCCCATGCCCTCTGAGCCGATCAATTAATCTTACATATTTTGCAGCACTGCCGGCAGGAACCCTTTCCTGCCGGTATTTTTTTGTGGAATTTGTTTTGCGGGATTTCTGCGGAAAGCCAATGGAAGTCCTGTAGAAATACAGCAGAAAATATTGTATAATCATATGGAGCGGCCTGTCTTTGGCCGCAGTTTTCCAGAAAGGATACTTTTTAATACTATGAAGCTTTCAATCATGCAGCCTTATTTTCTCCCATATCTGGGCTACTGGCAGCTGATCGCCAGTTCTGACACCTTCGTTATTTACGATGATGTAAATTTCATCAAAGGCGGCTGGATCAACCGGAACCGTTATCTGTATCAGGGACAGCCCAAATATTTTAACATCACCATGTCCGGCGCCAGCCCCAATAAAAAGATCAATGAAGTGGGGCTGATGAAAGATCCCCGCTACAATCCCGGGAAAAAGCTTCTTTCCACCTTCCAGATGGCATACCAGAAAGCGCCCATGTACCGCCAGATTCTTCCTCTCTTGGAAGAAGTCCTTCTCTACGAGACAGACGTGCTGGCCCCCTACCTGGAGCACTCCATCCGCTCCATCTGCCAGTATCTGGAGCTTCCTGCCCGGATCCTGATCTCTTCCCAGATAAAGGAAAAGGACTGTTCCCTAACCGGCAAAGACAAAGTCATCAACATCTGCCAGTGCCTGGGCGCTGACACCTACATCAACGCTTCCGGCGGACGGGAGCTGTACCATCAGACAGATTTCCAGAATGCAGGAATCCAGCTCTATTTCATCGAAATGGAGCCCATCGAATATCCCCAGTTCGGTGATCCCTTCGTCCCCGGTCTTTCCATTGTAGATGTGCTGATGTTTAATGAACGGGAACAGGTCCGGGAGATGCTGAAAAAATATCAGCTAAAACCATAACATTCAAAACACCTCCGCCGGATCCCCCGGCAGAAAGAGAGTCTTAAATGAAAGAATACGGCGGCTACATCCAGCTGGATTCCAGCACCGGACAGGAATATTATCAGGGTCCCCAAATCCTTGCATTAAACAGCGGGCGGACGGCCCTCCGCTTCCTTATCCGTGTACGGGAAATTAAAAATCTCCTAATCCCCTCCTTTTGCTGTGACACGGTCCGCGAAGCCTGCGAAGCAGAAGGCATTTCCTGGGAATACTATGCCACCGGCCCGGATCTTCGCCCCATACTCACAGACAAAGAAAAACCCGGCCAGTGGCTGTATCTGGTAAATCTTTACGGAATTCTGGATGATGCCAAAATCCGCTCCATCCATAAAAAATATCCCCAGATGATCGCAGACTACACCCATGCCTTTTTCCAGCAGCCTCTGCCGGATGTGGATACCCTTTACAGCTGCCGGAAATTCTTCGGCGTAGCCGATGGGGCATATATCTCCTTAAAACAGACGGAAGACGACCGCGCTTCTTTCATCTTCTCCATGTATCAAAGCCTTCCCCTGGATGCCTCCCATGACCGGATGCATTTTCTTCTGGGACGCTACGAAGGAGCCGCCTCCGATTTTTATGAGGAATACGCAGAAAACAATGAAATTTTTTCCCGGGAACCCATAAAACAAATGTCTCCCCTTACCCACAATCTTCTCCGGGCAGTGGATTACGAAATGGTCTGCAGCCGGAGAAGCCAGAATTTCCATTACCTCAATGAGCGCCTGGCTCCATTTAACCGGCTGACTCTTCCGGATATTCCCGGCGCTTACGCTTATCCCTTCTGGCCGAAGGAAACGCTCCCCCAGGGAACCGACCTGCGCCGGGAAATGATACGCCGGAAAGTCTACGTCCCCTGCCTCTGGCCGGATGTAAAAGAAAATGCCCTGGAAGAAGAAATGGCCCAGAATATCCTGCCCCTTCCGGTGGATCAGCGGTATGTGGATGGGGATATGGAGGAGATTTTGAGACGGCTTGCTGAGGGGTGGGGGAAGGGGATGTGAAGCAGCATTTCTTTTACCCCGCTCCTTCATATCGCTTAAGTCCCTGCTCCCAGACCAGAACAGCCAGGGACACAAGCGCCAGCCCGATAATAACAGAACCGTATCCAAATGCTGCCGGAACATATTCCGTATCTTTTTTAAAGATCAGCGCAGCCGGATAATAACTTACAAAAGCCAGCGGATATACAAAAGTCAGAGCAAAGCGGATCCCCTTACTGTAAATATTCATCGGATACCACAGCATCTGCCGGGTTCCCTGTTTTACCAGGCGGTAAAAAAACTGCGAATCATACGTCCAGAAAGAAAATGCACCGGAAAAAATGGTAATGCTGGAAAAGATCAGCGCACCCCCGATAACCGCCAGCCCCCGTACATCCTGGCATAAAGCTGGAAAGAATCCAGGGCCGGAAGATCCCACCACAGCTGGCTTCTCTGGCCCATCATCACGCCGATCCGGTCCGCATTCTTCCGCCGGAATCTGGCCGGGTCTCTTCCAAAGGTAAACACATTTCCGGATGTAGGATGCAGGATTCCCGTAAGAAGCTTAATCGACGTTGACTTTCCTGCTCCATTGGCTCCGATCAGCCCCACCAGCTCCCCCGGCGCAATCTCCAGATTCAGATTCTCCAGCGCATGGATCTTCTTCTTTCCCTCTTTCGTAAAGCGGCGGATGCCTTTTATATCGTAATCAACCGCGGTATAAGATTTGCATAAATTTTCTGTACGGATAATCAGCTCGTCCATAGGCAGGCTCCCTTCTTTGGCGAGTGTTCACTTACTTGTCTGCAGCTTTACCTGCTTCATTTTTAAATTATACATTAATGACCTTTTCCATCGCAATTAAAAATGACTGCATTTTATGATGGCAATTCTTTTTAATTGCTTGTATATGGAACAGAATGTCTGGTATTGATTGGTTATGGGAAGCCGTCAGGAAGCTGCGGAAACAGTATGAGCAGATAACAGCAGAAAAAGGCCGGGGCAAAGAAAAAGAATCTTTCGTCCAGATTTGACAGAAATAAATTCGCGAAAATCGGTCATAATAAAGCCATCAAGGATATGTACAAACTTGATACTATATATTATAATAGTATCAAGTTATGACGAGAGGTGATGTTATGACCAATTTGGATTCTTTAAAAAAACTTGTCCGAGAAAATGGCTATCTATATACGAAAGACGTAACCAGCGCAGGGATTCGCCGGGAACAACTGAAAAAATATCTGGATGAAGGAAGTCTGATCCGTGAAAGCCGAGGAATCTATTCTTTTGCAGACAGTATCAATGACGAATTTGTATTGCTGCAGAGCAGATGTAAAAAAGGAATTTTCTCTTATGGAACAGCATTATATTTTCATGGCCTGTCCGATCGTTTCCCACAGATGATTTCCATAACAGTGCCAAAGACCTATAATGTATTTTATCTAAAAGAAGAATTATTTCATGTAGAGTTCCACCGGATCAAGCCGTCCTTATGGAACATTGGAATAATAGAGATAATCTCACCGCAAGGCGGAAAAATCACAGTCTATGATAAAGAAAGGTGTATCTGTGATGTGATACGGAGCCGCAAACAGACCGATCCACAGGTTTTTATCCAAGCAGTGAAAGGATATTTTGCTTCCAAAGAACGTGACAGCATCCGATTGATGGAATATGCCAAGAAATTTCACATTGAAGAAAAAGTACAAGAGTATATGGAGATATTATGTTGAAAACACCAGAACAATTAAAAGGAGCCATCCGCCATCTGGCAAAAAAGAAAGGAATCCATGCACAGGAAGTCCTGCAGATTTTCATGTTTGAACGCATCATTGAACGTCTTTCTGTTTCTCCGTACAAGGACAAATTTATTTTAAAAGGCGGTCTTTTGATTTCCGCCATCCTCGGCGTAGCGGAACGAACGACAATGGATATGGACACAACCGTAAAAGGCTTGCCAATGGATGAAGAGAACATATGGAAAGCAATCAGCGAAATCCTGGAGCAGCCCGTGGATGACGGGATCGAATTTCAGCTTTTAGATTTAATACCCATCCGTGAGGATGATGAATACGAAAATTTCCGTGCTTCCATCCAAGCAACTTATGGAAAAATGAAAATACCTATGAAGATTGATATAACAACCGGTGATGAAATTACACCAAAGGAAATCCAATTTTCCTACCCATTCCTGTTTGATGACCGTCAGGCGATGGTGAAAGCCTATACACAGGAAACCATACTGGCAGAAAAATACGAAACCATTATCCGCAGAAATGTAGAAAACACGCGGGCAAGGGATTTTTATGATTTACATCTTCTGTACCGGTTATACCAGGGAAATGCAGACTGGAACCTTCTAAAACAGGCGGTTCTTGCCACAGCAAAGAAAAGCGAATAAAATAGGGAGAAACGATATTCCTCCTTTTCCCGTTCCGTCCAGTCCGCACAAAAGAAAACGGGACCATCAACTATGTGCTGCCGTAGATATTATGTGGGATTTCTTTTGGTATTCGCAGTGAGTGGCCTGCGCAGCATTCTGTCTTTTCAAAAAAGAAACTGCCGCACCCAAAATCCCACAGTGCGGCAGTTTCCATACATCCAACCGGCTTTTCCGCCGGATTTGTCTTATTCTTTTATTTGTTTTATTCTTTTATTCCCTCAGCCCCGCGGTATTTCCCGCGGTCCGTGCCTTTACATCATGGCGTCAACCATATCCATAACGGCCTTGCCCAGTGCCTCAGACTTGGCATCGGCATCCTCCAGGGAGGTTCCCTTAATGCCGTAGTAGAACTTGATCTTGGGCTCGGTTCCGGAAGGTCTTACGCAGATCCATGCGCCGTCTTCCATATCGTAGTAGAGTACGTTGGAAGAGGGAAGTCCGGTGGGCTTTACTTCGCCGGTGGCCATATCCTTGATGGTATCCAGCTTGTAGTCTCTTGCGGAGAGAACTTTGTAGCCGCCTACTTCTGCAGGCGTATTGTTCCGCAGGGTCTCCATGATGGACTGGATCTTTGCAAGGCCTTCGATGCCCTTTAAGCCGATGGACTGTACGGCATCTTTATAGTAGCCATACTTCTCATACATGGCAACCATGGCATCCCACAGGGTCATGCCTTTCTCCTTATAGTAGGCAGCTGCCTCGCAGAGTGCGGCGGTGGCGGAGATGGCGTCCTTGTCACGGGCGTAAGCGCCGATCAGGCAGCCGTAGCTCTCCTCCATACCGAAGAGATAATGGCCCTTGCCGGTCTGCTCGTTCTTTAAGATCTGCTTTCCGATCCACTTAAAGCCGGTGAGAACCTCGATGAGCTCGCAGCCGTAGTTCTTTGCCACTGCATCGATCAGGTTTGTGGATACGATGGACTTTACAACCTGTCCATCCTCCGGAATCTTTCCGGCGGCAGCCTTCTGGCTGAGAACGTATTCGCACAGGAGGGATCCGGACATATTTCCGGTTAACGGAATGTAATCGCCGGATTTGGTGTCTTTTACATAAACGCCCAGACGGTCTGCATCGGGATCGGTAGCCAGAACCAGGTCTGCGTCTTTCTCCTTTGCCATCTTAAGGCCCAGTTCGAAGGCTTCTCTGGATTCGGGATTGGGATAGCTTACGGTGGGGAAGTCGCCGTCCGGCAGTTCCTGCTCCGGAACTACATATACATGGGTAAAGCCCAGTTCCTTCATGACTCTTCTGGCCGGGATATTTCCGGTTCCGTGCAGAGGAGTGTAAATGATGGTGATCTGATCCTGCATCTTATCGATGGCAGCCTGATTTACCACCTGAGCTTTTACCTGAGCAATGTACTTGTCGTCAATGTCAGCGCCGATTACCTGATACAGTCCAGCGGCAGTGGCGGATGCCTCGTCTGTTACCTTTACCGTGGACAGATCTTCGATGGCCAGAACTTCTTCTGTCACACCTTTGTCATGAGGCGGAGTGAACTGTGCGCCGTCCTCCCAGTATACCTTGTAGCCGTTGTACTCCGGCGGGTTGTGGCTGGCAGTAATGTTGATGCCGGCGATGCAGCCTAACTCGCGGACTGCGAAGGACAATTCCGGCGTAGGACGAAGGGACTCGAACTTGTAGGCCTTGATGCCGTTGGCGGCCAGAGTCATGGCTGCTTCCATGGCAAATTCAGGAGACATGTGGCGGGAATCGTAGGCAATGGCCACGCCTTTGGAAGCGCCGCCCTGCTTGATAATGTAGTTTGCCAGACCCTGGGTGGCGCGGCGCACTACGTAAATGTTCATCCGGTTGATTCCGGCTCCGATAACGCCTCTCAATCCGGCAGTACCGAACTCCAGATCCATGTAGAAGCGCTCCTTGATCTCGTTCTCATCCCCCGCAATGGCGCGAAGCTCTTCTTTGGTAGCTTCGTCAAAGTATGGATTCGTCAGCCATTCGTTGTAAATTTTCATGTAGTCTTTCATAAGATTATACTCCTCCTGTTTCCTGCCGCAGTCAGGCGCCGCCGGTCTTTTGACACCCCGCCAAAACAGCCCGCCCGTTTCGGCTCATTTATAGTTATTATACCATACCCCGCAGGAAAAAGGGAAGATTCTCCAGCCATGTTTTCTGTATACACGCCGCAGGCTCTGCCCCGGCCCCGATGCTTCACCGTTTCTGTTTCCGCCTGGGCCAGACCTGGGCCTTGTAAACGGCAGCCCGCCTAGACCGGCACCGCCTACCAGGCGGAAAGCACCGAGAGGAAGCTCTGCCTGGCCGGTTCCTGCTGGCGCAGGCTCTGGATCTTGTCAATGTTTCTGGCCGGTATCCACGCCTTATTGGCATTAAAATAATAATTAATCTGCTTCCAGTATTTCTCCGGGTACAGAAACAGATAATACAGGCAGCGCCGCTCCTTCTCCTCCAGGGGAAGGACCCGCTGATACGCTTCCAGCATCTCCATGCCGATTTTCTGGTTCCATCCGTGCTTTTCCATAGCCTTTCGCATAAATCGGTACAGATCCTCCATCTGAAGCCCCAGGTGGAGACGGTTGTACTCCACCACCGCCACAAAATTCTCTCCCATCAGCACATGGTGCTGGTCCAGATCTCCATGACATAAAAAATACGGCTCTTCCCCCGTCTCCCACAGACCGGAAAGTTCCTGGGCTGCTTCTGCCGCCTGGTCGAAAAAGCCGGAAAAACTCTCGATTACCGCCAGTTCAAACTCGGATTTCTTCCGTTTCCCCCGTATGTAGGTCCTGGCACGTTTCAGCTCCCGGTTGCGCCGCTTAAGGCCCTCTCCGGCTCCGGCGGGCATGGTGGAGCCCATGGCCCACTCTTCCTTAAAAGGCACCATCCGCAGATGCTGGTGAAGAACCGCAATATTTCTCACCGCCCGGCACACTTCTCTTCCGTCCTTCATACTGCACTCCCGTTCCCCGAACCAGTCCTTCAGGATAAAGCGGACGCCGTCTTCTGCAGCGGTCAGAAGATCCCCCTCCTCATTCCGCACATACTGGTCCGCAGTCAGCCCCCGGATTCCCTTCAGCGAAGCCAGCACCTGATCTTCAAATTCCAGGCGCTTTCTGGTCCCCCGGTACTCCCTGAGACATTTCGGGCCCTGGTCTGTCTCACAGATCCAGGAGCCCCGCCCTTTTCTTACGCTCTTTACCTGAAGAGGATAGTGCTTTAACACCTCTTCATATCGGTCACTCATGGTCATGGCTCATCCCCCCTGCGTTTCTCAAGTGATTCCGGATTTCCTTGGCTACTTCCAGACTATGAAAACAGAAGGGATTTTATGATTGGAAGAAGGGAAAGAAAATACTCCCCTTTGCGGCGCAAAAAAGCGGCACAAAAAAGAGAGAACCCTTCCGTCCTCTCCTTTTTGCACCCTTTCCCTGTATCAGCCCCCGTCATCCGGTCCGGAAAATTCATTTCTCCGGGCTGCCAGGGCAAGAAGTGTTTCTTTTTTATTTTGTTCCGGTTCCTCCAGCACCTGAGAAAGAAGATACTGGAGCATTGCTCCCACAGCCTTTCCCGGCTTCATCCCGGCATCCATCAGATCCCGTCCGGAGACAGCCAGCTCTTTTAAGGATACGCAGTCTCCCCTCCGGCGGATGATTCCGGAAGTTTCCCGCCGCATTCCGGCCTGCTCCTGCTCTTCTTCCGTTTTCCCAAGAATCTCCCAGATATCCAGAAGATCATCGAAAAGAGAAGGCTCCATGGCGCTCATGGCCCGGCGGATCTCCTTTTCATCCGGGCAGACCGGTCGGTTGATCCACTGGTTCAGAACCCGCACCCGGTTAATGGTGTCATTGTCCAGTTTCAGATCCCGCAGAATCTGCACCGCATCTGTGCTGGATGCATCCTTTAAAAAGACGCCCCAGCGCACATGCTTCTTTTTGGGAAGCCTGCCGTTTACCTGCAGATTTTCCAGGTTCAGCCTGTGAAAGGCTTCCGATACATAAGGGCTGATGCCCGTATCGTAAACCTGCCGGATCTTTTCCGGATGGGGTGAAAGGAGAAGCTTTGTCAGCTCCGTCTGGACTCTCTCCCGGCTGACCTTTGCCAGATTCGGCGCCATGGTGGTGATGGCCTTCAGCGTCTCATCTTCTATGGAAAAATCCAGCTGGGCAGAAAACCGGATGGCCCGCAAAATCCGCAGGGCATCCTCTGTAAACCGTTCCACGGGATCGCCTACGCAGCGGATCCGCCCGGCCTTCATATCTTCCAGGCCGCCGAAGGCATCTACCAGGCCGGTCTCATGACTGTAAGCCATGGCATTGATGGTAAAATCCCGGCGCCGCAGGTCTTCTCTGAGATTTGATGTAAAGGAGACGGAACTGGGATGCCGGCCGTCCCGGTATTCCCCGTCGATCCGGTAGGTGGTCACCTCATAGCCGATGCCGCCTTTCATGACCGTCACCGTGCCATGCTGGATGCCTGTATCTATGGTCCTGCGGAATACTTCCTTGACCTGTACCGGCAGGGCGGAGGTGGTAATGTCCCAGTCCTCCGGCGTCCGTCCCATAATGCTGTCCCTGACGCAGCCTCCTACGGCAAAGGCCTCATAGCCCCGGCCCTTCAGCCTGGAAATAATCTCCTCTGCCCCTTCCGGCATCTCGATTCTTAATGCTGTCTCCAAATTCCATCCCTCCGGCATTCCTGATTTTCTCACACAGTCATCGGGTAATTAGTATGCCCGGCCCCAGTATACCATCTTCTTTGCCGGCCGTCCGCAGCAGACGCAGGTATCAGAAAGATGCTCCTGAGCAAAAGGCATGCACCGGGAGGTGGCTCCCGTTACTTCTTTGATCTTCTCCTCGCAGGCCAGATCGCCGCACCACATAGCCTTCACAAAGCCCGGCTTGTTATCTACCGTCTCTACAAATTCATCCCAGGTTACCGCCTGGCTGGTATGGGTATCGCGATGCTTTCTGGCGCGCTCCAGCATATCGCTCTGGATCGTATCCAGCATCCGGCTTACCTCTTCCTCCAGATTATCCAGAGATACGGTGGTCTTCTCGTGGGTATCCCGGCGCACTAAAACAGCCTGATTTGCTGCCAGATCCTTGGGTCCGATCTCCACACGCAGCGGAATTCCTCTCATCTCGCACTCGCTGAACTTCCAGCCCGGGCTCTTGTCCGTATCGTCTACCTTTACGCGGAAGCCGGACAGACGGTCTCTCAGAGCGTACGCTGCATCCAGGATGCCTTCCTTCTGCTGCTGAATGGGAATAATAATCACCTGGGTAGGCGCGATCTTGGGCGGCAGCACCAGACCGTTATTGTCACCGTGAACCATGATAATGGCGCCGATGATCCGGGTGGACATTCCCCAGGAAGTCTGGTGAACGTACTTTAAGGTATTGTCCTTGTCTGCATACTGAATCTCGAAAGCCTTTGCAAATCCGTCGCCGAAGTTATGGCTGGTTCCGGACTGAAGAGCCTTTCCGTCGTGCATCAGCGCCTCGATGGTGTAGGTAGCCTCTGCACCGGCAAACTTCTCCTTATCGGTCTTCTGGCCGCGGATTACCGGAATCGCCAGAACTTCCTCACAGAAATCTGCATACAGATTCAGCATCTGGGTGGTTCTCTCCTCTGCCTCTTCCGCGGTAGCGTGAGCCGTATGGCCCTCCTGCCACAAGAACTCTCTGGAACGCAGGAATGGACGGGTGGTCTTTTCCCAGCGCACTACGGAGCACCACTGGTTATATACACGGGGCAGATCCCGGTAAGAATGGATATCCTTTGCATAAAAATCACAGAACAGCGTTTCTGAGGTGGGGCGAACGCAGAGACGCTCCTGCAGGGGCTCCAAGCCGCCGTGGGTCACCCAGGCCACCTCCGGTGCAAATCCTTCTACGTGATCCTTCTCCTTCTGCAGAAGGCTCTCGGGAATAAATACCGGCATGTACACATTCTGTACGCCGGCCGCCTTAAACCGACGGTCCAGTTCATTCTGGATATTCTCCCAGATGGCGTATCCTGCCGGCTTGATCACCATACAGCCTTTCACGCTGGCGTAATCGCACAGCTCTGCCTTCTTCACCACATCGGTGTACCACTGGGCAAAATCCTCTTCCATGGAAGTGATGGCTTCCACCAGTTTCTTTTCCTTTGCCATGACATACTCTCCTTTTTATTATTTACAGAATGCCGGACGGAAAGGCAGACCCTGCGCATCCACAGCGGAGCGTTTTTATTTAGCAGGAAACAAAGTTCCCCTGCTAAATAAAAAAAGCTGCCGTCCCTCCAGATACTAAATAGAAGGGACCGAACAGCTCCTATTCGGCGGTACCACCCTGTATTCAATCCTGCAGCCTGGAAACATCCCGGCAGCAGAACTGCGCTTCATTCTCATCCGTTAACGCCGGAAATACGCCGCGCTTATTCACGCGAAGCTCCAAGGCCGGTTCAGAATCCATTGACCGGAAAGCCTTCCACCAGCGGCTCTCTCTCTGTACGGTATCAATCCCTACTGTTCCTCTTCATCGCCATTTTCCGTAGGTTGATTTTACGGCAAAAAAACATGTTTGTCAATATTTCTTAATCGTTTTCTCTTGACAGGAACATATACAATTCGTATAATAACAATCAAACGTATTTTTTCAACATAAGTTTACGTGGAAAGGAAAGGATTTTACTTCAATGAACGACGCAGACGCGGACCCTGACGGGAACACGACGCAGAATATTCGAAAATATCTCAGAAGACTTAATCTTTAAATATAAGAGGCATGGTCTGTCCATATCCGGACAGGCTGTGTCTTTTTGTGCTTCTTTGGAGATGTTTTTCAGTTTCTGCTGTCATTGCCGGGCAAAGGATTTGACCGGCATTATCAAATAATTATTCATAACAAAAAGGAGAGAAATTACTTTGAGTTCCATACCGCAACAACTTTTGATTCAGGCGCTTCTGATCGCCCTGAACGCATTTTTTGCCGCTACAGAAATGGCGGTGGTTTCCTTAAACGCAACAAAACTGCGAAAGATGGTGGAAGACGGCGATACCAAAGCCGAAAAGCTGCTTAAGCTGGTGGAGAATCCTTCCGGCTTCCTTTCTACCATTCAGATCGGCATTACCCTGGCCGGATTCCTGGGCAGTGCATTTGCAGCAGATGCCTTCTCAGAATACCTGGTTACCTGGATTTACGATGACCTTGGCTTTACCGCCCTGCCGTTAAGTGTCCTGAATACCCTTTCCGTAATCGTGATCACCGTGATCTTATCCTACTTTACCCTGATCTTCGGCGAGCTGGTTCCCAAGCGGATCGCACTGCAGAAGCCTCTGGAGATGGCAAAATTCAGCTGCAGCATCGTATCCGGCCTGGCATCCATCATGCGTCCGGTCATCTGGTTTTTATCCTTCTCCACCAATACCGTCTTAAAGCTCCTTCGCCTTAAGACAGAAGCGGAAGAAGAGACCGTTACCGAGGAAGAGATCCGCATGATGCTGGACCTGGGCGAGCAGAAGGGAACCATCGATACGGATGAACAGGAGTGGATCGAGAATGTGTTCCGTTTTGATGACATTTCCGTAAAAGAGGCCATGACCCGGGAAGCAGATATGGTAGGCTTTTATCTGGATGCCACAGACGAAGAGATTTATAATGTAATTAAAGAAACGGGACTTTCCCGCTATCCGGTTTATGATGAAGATATCAACGATATCGTGGGCGTGCTGAATGCCAGAGACTTCCTGTTAGACCGGAACAGCAATCCGGACAATCCCAGAGCCCTGAAAGAGCTGCTCCGGGCTCCCTATTTTATTCCGGATACCATTCATGCCGATGATCTCTTTGCCGACATGCAGAAAAAGAAGATCCATTTTGCCATTGTTATTGATGAATACGGCCAGACTGCCGGCATCATCACCATCGAGGATCTTCTGGAGGAGATTGTCGGAAACATTTACGATGAATTTGATCCGGCTGAGGCTCCTGAGATCGTACAGTTAGGCGAAAACCTGTGGCGTGTTTCCGGCAGCGTTTACATAGACGACCTGGCGGAGGAACTGGATATGGATCTTCCGGAAGATTCCGATTATGACACCGTAGGCGGTATGATCTTCAGCTGCCTCCACACCATTCCGGCTGACGGAACCCAGTTCGATGTAACCGTAAACGGTCTGGAGATCCATGTAGAAAAGATTGAAGACCGCCGCATCGAGGAAGCGCTGATCAAGAAACTCCTTCCGGCAGAAGACGGCGACAATACCGACAGCGAGGATAACAAAAAAGAGAAAAAAGAATAATCCGGATACTGCTTATCCGACAAGACGCGTCACTGGCGCGTCTTGCTGGATACTTCGTAATAAAAAGAGGAACAGACCGAAATCTGTTCCTCTTTTGTTCTTTCCACAGTCAGCAGGCCCCGCATCCCTTTTACTGCAGGTATCGGTTACGCGTCTTCCCGCAGGATACAGGGCCTGCGGTTCATGGTTCTTGGAATCACTTCCACATTCTCCAGCAGGGCATCTGCGGCATGACGAATGTAAAATCCGTAGGCAGGCACATCGCCGAAGGCATTGTTTTCCGGATAATCCGTAAGATTTTCATGGACTTCTTCCTTAAGGTTCAGGACCTCACGGTTGTCCCGGTAGGCCGCCTTAAAATTCCGGATCCGGATATTCTCTACCCGGCGGACAACCTTTTCTCCTTTTGCCGCAAAACCGGTGATGATGCTTGGCACTTCCACGTTCAATGCGCGGATGTCGGAGATGGAAATATTCCGGATGGATCCGCCAAAGCGCCTCCGTTCCTCATCTTCCGGCCCATCGAAGCCGAATTTGTTCCGCATGTTCAGGCAGATGAATACCGGACAGCAGACCCGGTCCATCTCAATTCCCCGGACCGTTACATTCCGGATGTTGCTTCCGTCTGCGGACTCAATGGAGATTCCCGAAACTGCCCCAGGGAAGATATCCGGCAGAAGGAACCGGCAGTTTTCCACGGTAATATTTTCTATGTCAAAATACGTCTCCGTTCCGATCTTAAAACAGTTCATCACAGACATTACCGTACAGTCTGAGATGTGCACATCCCGGGTGTCCCGCATGGGCACATGGGCATCTGCCACATTAATCCCGTCATGGCCCTGCCTGCGGGGCGATTTGACACAGATTCCATCATCGGCGCAGGAGACGAAGCAGTGGCGGATTTCCACCTGGCTGCATCCCATAATATCGATTCCGTCTGTATTCGCCACATGACGGTTTCCGTTTATGACCACATCTTCCACCTTTACCTGGCTGCTGCAGTCCAGCACCAGGGTCCAGTCCAGAGCATCCTCAATCATGATATTGGATATCTCCACATTCTCACAGCCGCGGATCCATACGGTATACATGGGACGGCGGATGGGCGGCAGCCCCTCCTGGTAGCGGTCCTCCGCGTAGCGGATCCGGGACCGGTAGGCATAGCGGATGGTATTGACCGGATACCCCATGGCATCATACAGATACGGAGGCAGAAAAGTCTCTTCAAGTGGAGCCGTCAGCGGAGCTTTGAGGGGCAGGTAAACGAAATACTCTCCGTTTCCGATGATCCGGCCGCCGCCTTTTATGGCAATATCCCTTCCGCCGGTGCAGGACACCAGCGCATCTTCGTAGTTGTCCAGATCCCTGGAAGCGCAGATGGCCGAATCCCGGTCAATCCATAAAGTACAGCGGTCCGGAAGCTTTACCGTGCCGGTGCAGTAAAGTCCCCCTGCCACCAGGAGGATCCCGCCTCCGTTTCCTTCCAGGGCCTCTATAGCTGCCTGGAATGCCTCGGTACACAAGGTAGCTCCATCTCCCACAGCTCCGTAATCCCGGATATCAAAGATTCGCCTTCCCCCGCTTTCTTCTGTGGGAAGGGGTTCTGCAGAAAGATACTCTGAAACCGGTATGGCCCGGTAATAATCGCCGTCATAAATCACCCCGTGGTCCGGATATGTGGCCCGGTCGCGGCAGAAGGTCTGCCAGTGCTTTAAGTCCCGGCTTACCGCCAGGCCCACGCTTCCGCCTGTGCTCTGCTCCTCTCCCGGCGCGCCTGCCAGGCTATCCGGATCCGAAGAAGCGCCGGCCAAACCGCCGTCTGCAGCATCAGCGGAGGCATCCGCCGCACAGTAAAACATCATATACAGGCCGCTTTCTTCATGCCGGATCACCGACGCCGGCCCCAGGATCCGGCCGTCCAGATGTTTTGGACGGTTTTTCAGAAGACGTTCTGCTTCTGCGGCAGAATAAAGGATACATCCTTCTCCGTCATCTTCCGGCTTCCCTTCTCCCTCCTGCTCCGCCTTCGTCCAGAAGATCAGGTCCCTGCTGGCGATTTCCAGGAAACCCTTCTCCCCCTCCCCCTTCCAGACCTCTGCCAGAAGACGCCATACGCCGTCCTGAAAGGAAGCCGACACGCCAGAAAAGGAAAGATCCTCTCCCGCCGGCAGCACCACCGGAGCTTTCAGCTCTTCCAACCGGAACCCGTTCTTTTTCTCTCTTTCCCCAGTTTTAAATCTGTCTCCGTTCATCCTGCTTTTTCTCCCTGTTTTCTTCTGCATCCTGCTTACTCTACATACTGGGTCGGATCTTTCACCGGACGGTACTCCATCCGGAACCCGCCTTCTGCAGTAAGAACGCCCTCTGCCCCGTCAAACACGGGATTCCGATTTTTCGCGGCAGCGCAGAAATCTTCCCAGTCTCCGTTCTCCCGGCGGCTTCCGCAGATGCACAGATAAGCGGCATCCCGGTTATACACACGAAGCTCGCATCCGAAGATGGTGTCATTGTAGGCTTCCGGCGTCTGGCTGGACCAGAGTGCCAGGTATCCGTCATCTTTCCGCATAAACAGCCAGTTTTCTTCCTGTTTTACTTCATCAAACCGCTCTGCGGGGCAGTAAATATGGGTGAAGGATACCGGATGTTCTTGGGGAATCCGGTAAATGGTCCCCAGGGTACCCTTTTCCTGCTTTATGGCCGGCATAACGCCGTTTCCGTTCCAGTATCCGGGACGCATGCTGGAGCGCTCCGACCAGGTCCCCGGATGGTTGGTAAAGATCACCGCCTCCGGCGAAAGGGCCGCATACCACATATGCTGCTGGTAGCCGTATACTCCCGGCTGGAAGCAGGAAGTTCCGTGGAAGCACTCATTCAGCGACTTGGTAAAATAATGGGTATCGGAATCGGTCCAGGAGCCGTCAATGCGCTCATTATGCCACCGGACAAAGTCATCCTGTCTGGGAGATTCCACGCAGGTCAGGCAGTAGTCCCCGGTCTTTTCCAGCCGTATCCTGGCATTTCCCGATGTATAGGCACAGTCTGTTTCCTCTTTCATCAGTTCCAGGAGGCCTTCCGGGAACCGGTAGCTGCTGGTAGCCAGAAGCGCAAGCCATCCTTCTCCGTAAGAGCAGGGAGCGGCAGTGTCAATGAGACTTACCATGGACTGGGAGCCCTGACCGAAGGGATAGATCACATCCCGGTACACCCGTCCCATAGGAGCAATCATCGTTCCTTTAAAGACATGGCGGCTCATCTGGGTAAGGAGCAGATCTGCTGCTGCCCTGGCCCGCTTTGCAATGTCCTCGCAGGCAAAATCAATGACGTGAAGCAGCGCTCCCAGCGTTACGCACATATAAACGGCGCTTAAAAATTCCTCGTATCCGTACTCCTCCACATCGGAAAGCCACTGGCGAAGCTTCTCCTCACCGTAGGCCTTTAACTGCGCTCCCGTCATCTTCGCCCTGGTAAAATATGCATCCGGCCAGGTATTTCCTGCATCCATTGCTGCCGCGTAGAACATCAGGGCATGGTTCTCGCTCCAGAAGCACATGGCATCGGTTCCTTCCATGTTCATCCAGTAGCGGTAATCCAGAAGCACTTCCTTTGCCTTCGCCTGCAGTTCTTCATCCACAGGATACTTATGCAGGTAGCGCAGGAAACCGCATACGATAAAGTCGGAGCAGTCCACCCGGCGCCTGATCAGTTCCAGGGTCTCAAACAGATACTCACGGTCTCTTGCATCTTCCCATCCCAGGTATTTTCTGGCCAGCACATTGAATATGGCAAAACCGAATTCTCCCCGGTTTAAGCTGGATACATTGGCGATGCTTTCCATGGTGTCCATCCAGGCCTTTTTCGCATCCGTTCCCTCCGGACGGAAAATAGGTTTTTTGTGAGACGCCGCTTCCAGGGTCCGGGATAACTCCAGCCCATTCTGCCGCACGGCCACCTGCACGCTCTTTACGTTCTCCGGAATCACAAATTCATTCTTTCCCTCTGCTGCTTCCCAGACAACGGGCTGATGCATCACCTCGTAATCGGGGCTTTCCTGTACATTGCAGTACCATGTGCCTTCCGGAGCCGGCCCCGGGAATTTCACCGTGCTTCCTTCTAAAGAAAGTCCGTCCAGGAAATCCCTGGCCTTTGCCGCATTCTCCTGCTGTTTTTCATCTGCCAGACCAGTGCGGAGTTCTTCCCTGTGGTCCAGGATCTGCAGTCCCACAATATTTCTGGTATCTCTTGCTCCCAGATTGTCGCAGACAAAGAGGATCTGGTTCCGTCCCTTTTTCAGGGACATCTTAAGATCGCAGTACTGAATGGGCTTGTAATCCGGATATTCCAGACCGCCTGCCAGCTCTCCATTTACATAAACGCCCACAGACATATAGCTCCATACCCGGCCCTGCACCGTCATATCCTCCGGCGCGACCAGCACTGCCGCCCCGTAGACCCGGATCTTCTGCAGCGTTGAATAAAATGCCGATACATCGATAATTCCGTTTCCGTATGGCGCGTACACCTGCCAGGGGCACCCGTTGGGCGCCGCCTCTCCAAGCTGCACGTCCAGCTCCATATGCTGAGGCCTGGGGCTGCTTACCGCTTTGCGCAGACGCCCCTCCAGCCGCAGCTGGTCCGCATCCTGAAGATCCGACTGAAACTCCTCCAGACTCGGCCCTGCTGTCATATACTCCATAACGAATCCGTCTTTTCCAAGATTCCATCCGTCCATCATTCTGTCCATATTCGACTCCTTTTTCGCTCCTGCCGGGGATTGTCTGTTTTAGCCCTTTACTGCTCCGCTTGTCATACCGCTCATAAAGTGGCGGCTGAAGATGCAGTAGATAATCAGCATGGGGATAATTGCAATGGTTGCACCGGCAAACATGATATTCCAGGCCGCTGTACCGTCTCCGGCGTTCTTTAGCATATTTACGCCTACCGTCAGCGGACGCAGATTGTCATTGGTCATGGTAAATACCAACGGCAGAATGTACTCGTTCCAGCCCTGCCGGAAAGAAAGCAGAGCGATGGTTGCCATAACCGGCTTTAACAGCGGCAATATAACCATATAATAAATCTTAAAGAAAGAACAGCCGTCAATCTTGGCCGCCTCATCTAACTCCGTAGGAAGGGAATTGACAAAGCCGCGGCTTAAAAAGATGTAAGTAGCCTGTCCCGTTCCTGTGGAAATCAGGATTACGGAGATCAGGCTCTTGTTCATGCCCAGCTTTACTGCCAGTTCAAAGAGGGGACGGAGAGATACCGATCCCACGTTGATAAACATGAACATAACGAAAAGTCCGTAAAGGATTTCCTTGCCCTTAAAATGACTTCTGGAAAATACATATCCAGCCATGGTGGAATTAATCAGGGACAGGATCATAACGCCAAGCGCCAGGAACACACTGTTTAAGGTGTAGGTAGCGAAGTTTGCCTGCTCCCAGGCATCTGAATAATTGGAAAATACCCACTTTGTGGGAAGAATATTGGTACCGCCCACTAACAGCTCTGCATTTTCCTTAAAAGATCCAAACACGATGTAGACCACCGGAAATATGGTCACTACCGCCAGAAACACCATGAAAATCCAGACGATCGCCCGCAGTATCTTTGTCTTTGTGGAGTAAACCGCATGACCTCTCTCCATTTATCTTTGCCTCCTTACATTACATCATCCAGCTTCTTGGATATAAGCATATATACTGCAGTGACAAGTCCCACGATCACAGCCGCCACCACACTTAAGAGTGCGCCGTATCCGATCTGCGCCTGGGAAGTGGAACCCGGCGTACCGAAAATCATGTTGTAAATATACAGGAACATAACCATGGAACGGTTTCCCGGACCTCCCTTGGTCAGCACCATGATAGCCTCGTAATCCTTGAATGCACCTGTAATGGCCAGCATCAGAACTACCTTAAGCACCGGAGCCAGCATGGGAAGTGTGATCCGGAAGAAAGTCTGCACTGCATTGGCCCCGTCAATCTTGGCAGATTCGTATACATCTTCCGAGATCCCGTTCATTCCTGTAGTAAAATACAGCATATAATTACCAAATCCGCCCCAGATGGCCAGAATGGTAACCGCCCCCATAACCCATTCCACGCTGTTCAGCCACGGAATCGGCGTGCTGATTAAATGGATCTGCATGAGGATTTCATTTAAAATTCCGTTCTGGGTAGCAAAGATAAAGCCAAAGATCATACCGGAAATGGAGGTACTGATAATGGTTGGCATGAAGTAAACTCCGCGGAATAAATTGCTCCCCCGCATCCTGGCATTCAAAAGTACTGCCAGAAGAAGGGACAGAGGGATAATAAAGATCAGCTTATAGGCCGCATACTCAAAAGTATGTCCTACACTGGCCCAGAAAGTCTTGTCATTTAACATTCGGGTAAAGTTCCGGGTTCCGGTGAATGTGGCGGTAAAGCCGTTGTAATCGTAGCAGATATAACGGAAGATCCAGATAAAAGGATAGATGGAGCATACGATCAGAAAGATCGTTGCAGGTGTCAGCATCAGGACAGGTGCAATCTTGTTTCCGTTAATGCGGAAACGTTTTTTTTCCGATTTCATAAATTAGGAAAGCCTCCTTTCGGCAACATGGTCTCTGAAAGCAGTTGGGGCCGCTGCAGCGGCCCCTTAACTTTTCTGCAATTCTTTTCAATCCCTTATTCGCTCAGATACTCAATCGTTCCCTCATTGGGATGAAGGGGATCATAATCGGAGATTACCAGCCGTGTGGTGCTTCCGGCAGCAATATCGGCCTCCAGTGCTTCATTATATCGGGTATTCAGATCCTCAATGGCGTCATCCACATCCACATAGCCCATAACTGCGTTCCAAAGAACCGTTCTGTAATCATCACCGGTCAGGTTAATTACCGGCGGAGTGGGATATACAGACTCATAATCCAGACCCGCAAAATCAGCCAGACGTCCGATCTTGCTTTCATCGATCACATCTGCCATATAAGAGCTGATGGGCAGGCAGTATCCGTTCTCCAGGTAACCCTTTAAGAAATCCTCAGACTGGAAGAACTGGATCACCTTCCAGGCTTCCTCCTTATGTTCGGAAGAGGAAACGATTCCCCAGGACTTGGAGGGAGTGGTCTGCAAAGCACCTTTGATCTCGCCGGTTAAAGACGGTACCTCAGCTACGCCCCATTCAAAGGAATCGATGGGGATCTGAGAAGTAAACACGCCGGCCTCCTGAGAAGCGTTGCTCCACAGGGCAAACTGTCCTTCTGCAAACAGGGCACGCATGTTGTCTACACCCTGCTGATCCGGATAGGCAATATTTTCCGTAAAGAACCGCTGTCCGGCTTCAACGATATCCTTGTATCCGCTGAAGTCATACTTTCCATTTACATAGTCGTAATAGAATACGCCGGATACCTGGGCGCTCATCTCCAGAAGACGTTCAAAAGGAGACGCAGAGGTAAATCCAATGCCGTAGAACTGGCCGCCGCCCTGCTCTGTGATATCTTTTGCCATGGCAATGTACTCATCCAGAGACTTGGGAATTTCCGTGTATCCGCACTGCTCTAACAGGTCCTTGTTATAGATGACGCGGACGCCGGAACGCATACCGCTGTATACCGAGTAAATGTTTCCGTTTCTCATGTTGGAGCCTTCATATGCATGCTCGTAAGGCTCATTTACCTTCTGGAAGGTCTCGTCGGAATCAATGTAATCATTTAAGGGAAGCAGGATTCCCGTATCTGCAAAGTTCTTTAAAGGAAGGCTGTTGGCGCCCACCACATCAGGAGCGGTTCCGCCGTTGTAAGCCAGTGCCAGCATATTGGCATAATCTTCTGTAATCGCCGTCAGATTGATAAAGATTCCATCGGTATTCGTCTGATTGTACTCATCAATCTTGGCCTCTACATACTCCAGGTCATGACGGTCCTCCGTCCACACCTCGATGGTGGTGGTTCCCTCCGGAGCCTCCGATGCACCGGTATCGCCGGATGCCTCAGCCGTATCACTTCCTGCCGACGTACCGGTATCAGAAGATGACCCGCCGCAGGCTGTTAAGGACACAGCCATAACTGCTGCCAGGGCTGCACTGATAAGTTGTTTCTTTTTCATAGTTTTCCTCCTTTTTCTTTGTAACTATTTTCCTCTCCAATGCGTTTCATAGGCTGATTTTAACCTTTTTTCACAAATTTCAGAAGGACATATTCCATTTATCATGTAACAATTTTCATCTTTTTCGTGAAAAAACTGTAACATTTTCACAAGGCTTGACATTCGCCTTTTTTCGCCATATAATCGTAAATATTTCTCCGGCCGATGCGTTTTTGTGCAGCTTATCTAAACTTTGTCCACGTATTTCCAAAGAAAGGAATTTATCATTATGAAGCCGAACACAGTGGGATTTACCGCTGTTCTTGCGGACGATGAGGAACTGATCTTAAAACGGCTGGAGGAATCTGTAAACTGGGAAGAATTAAATATCCAGCTGGTTTCCCTTGCCCAGAACGGAAAGCAGGCTCTGGAAGCCATCCTGACCTTTAAGCCGGACCTGGCCGTAATCGACATCCGGATGCCGGAGATCAGCGGCCTGGAAGTGATACAAAGAAGCAGAAATGCCGGAATACAGACGGATTTTATCATCCTCAGCGGTTACGATGATTTTTCCTACGCCCAGGAGGCCATCCGCTACGGCGCCAGAGCCTATCTTCTAAAACCAGTCAACAGCAGCGAGCTGTATGATGAAATTTACCGGATCTGCCTGGAACACAGCCGCAGGAAAGGCCCCCGGATCAGCCGCCTTTACCAGAATAAACTGAACGTAAGCTTCTTTAACAAACTTATTGACAGCAAAATCCTGGAACCGGGAATCATCCAGCAGATCCTTTCCAGCACAGAACTCAATATAAGCGACAGTCCCTGCTACGTATGCGTCATCCAGTTTGATGATGATATACCGAAAAAGAAGCCGCCGCTTTCCGCTGATGAACTGACTGCTGCTCTGGACCGGCATTTTGCCCATGAGAAGCATGTTTTCTGGAACTATAATGCACGCCAGGTTGTAGGAATCTTCAATATTTCCAGCACGCTGCCCTTTCAGAATGCCATGGGCTGCCTGGAAGTAATCCGCAGCCTGAATCTTTCGCCGCCTGTTATCGGCATAGGAGACACGGTATCCGGCCTTATGGAATGCCCTTATTCCTATAACCGCGCCCTTACCGCCATGACCTACCAGCTTTACGATGATACTTCCCGGATCTTCACCAGCGAATCCATCTGCACGATCCCTCCCACTCTGAAGCTGTCAGATATCGATTATCTGCCTCTGATCCAGTTTATTGTAAAGAAAGACCTGGAAGGAATCCGTACATACTGCAATGATTTCATGAACCGCCTTCTCTATGTGCCTGCGCCGCCGCCCAACTATGTATTCAGCTTCTGCTACGCACTCTTCCATCAGGTAGAAAAGGAATTTTCTGATTTCTCCCACAATGAGATCACAGAAATCGCCACTGCTCAGGATTTATACCGCTTCCGGAAGCTTTCTCAGATCCGCCGCTGGCTTATTGATTCTTTCTGCCAGCTTTCAGAATTCATTGACGCGGTGTACGGCTACGCAACGCCCAAATACTCCCAGGCCCAGAAAACAGCAGTGGAATCCGATGATGATCTGATCCGCAGTGCAAAGGAATTTATCCACAGCAACATCACGAACCATATAAAGATCGAGGATATCGCCCGGCATGTACACTTAAGTCCCTCTTATTTTGCCATTTACTTTAAGAATAAAACGGATGTAAATCTGCGTGACTACCTTCTGGCAGAAAAAATGGAATATGCCAGAAGAGCCCTGATGAACCCGGATACTTCCATCCGTGATGTGGCTTATAATGTAGGATACGGCGATTACCGCTCTTTTTCCCGGGCATTTAAAAACGTACACGGAATTACCCCTTCCGATTTCCAGTCAAAATACCGCTAAGTCCCCACCCATGGGCAAAGGAGAACCATGCAGCATATTATTTCTTCCGTTACCCGGCGTTTCCGCAATCTTTCCCTGCTGTCCAGAATCCGGCTGGTGATCTGCGGGCTGGGACTGGCCATCTGCATTATCATTATCCTGATTTCACTTTTATACTACCGATACAGTTCCGGCGAACAGACTCTGGCCAGCGCCCGGCGTGCTGCCCGCACTGCCGCCGGCACATTCGAAGTAAATTACACCAATATCATCGAGCAGTTCGTTTTTGCCTGCGGCACCAAAGAATTTGCTTCGGATATCCGTTCTTTATCCAACGCTTCCTCGGACGCCGTCCGGCTGGTTCAGAACGAACTTACCACCCTGTCCCACTGCAATTACCTGGTGCATTCCGCCATGATCCTTTCCGGAGACGGCAATAAGGCATGTACCCTTTACAGCAGCTCTCTCCAGCGTGCCACAGACGAACTTTTCGATCTCCGCGACCTGGAAACCGTAAACGGCATTACGCTCCTTCCCCGCCGTCCCAGCCCTCTGCGCAGCAGCGTTTCCGTAATACCCTTAATCTTTCCATTAAGCATCAATGCGGAAGAATATGCCCAGCTGACCCTGGACGGAAGCACTCCTGATGTCTACGTGATTCTTTACCTGGACTGCGGCAAGCTGGAAGAAAGTCTTCTGCTGAACGGCAGCGGTCAGACTTCCGGCGTCTTTTATCTGATGAATCAAAGCAACATTGCCCTGAACGCCGATGATTCCAGTGAGCATCCCCGCCTTCTGGGAAGCAATGATACCGCTGCCTTTCTCAATACATTACGGGAAAGCACACAGGATGAATCTTTTGCTTCCCGGCCAGGTTCCTGGCTGATTGCCAGAAAGATCACAGACACAAACCTGATCCTCTTAAACCTCGTCCCCCGCGGCTCCCTTGCAAACGTGCTGGGGACAGCCGGCGCCTCCCTGGTATTAATCTTTCTGGTAGTGCTGGTTATCTTTTTCGCTATCTCTCTTCTTATGACCAGCACCATCACCCGGCCCGTAAACCGGCTCATGGAAGTGGTTCACCAGATCGAGGAAAACCGTTATACTCAACGGATCGAATTTCAGACTAACGATGAAATCGGAAAACTGAACCAGGCCATCAACCGCATGTATGACACCATCCAGCAGCAGATGGTCCGCATCAAGGAAGAGGAATCGGAAAAATACCTGACCCAGATCAAGCTCCTTACCGAGCAGATCAATCCCCATTTCCTTTACAATACCCTGGAATGTATCCAGTCCGAGGTCCTTCGGGGCGATTCCCAGACGGCCTCCAGCATGATCCAGTACCTGGCGGAATATCTGCGCATCGGCTTATCTTACGGTGCGGATCTGATCACCGTCACCAACGAGCTGCGCCACGCAAATGCCTACATAAAACTCATGAACCAGCGCTTCGGCCAGTCCATCATTTTTATGTACCAGATCGGACCGGGATTGAACCAGCACCTGATCCTAAAGACCATCCTGCAGCCCCTGGTGGAAAATTCCATCCGCCACGGCTTCGGCATCGATGCACCGGGAATCCCCATTCTGGATCCTACCATTCAAGTAAACTTCTCCTCTTCCGAAGAGGTTCTTACCATCGAGGTCATCGACAACGGCAGCGGCTTTGATGTGGAGGAAGCAGAAAAGATCCTTTACGCTTCAGACCCGGAAGCCCTCCAGCATGTGGGGCTCCACAATGTGTACCACCGTCTGATCACCTATTACGGAAAAGACGCCGTAGAGATGACCTTAGGTTCCATCCCCTACTACCGGAACACCGTTACCATCCGGATCCCCATGGCGATCCCGGCCAGGGCGGAGAGCCGGTAAGCCATTCCGGCGCACGGTATCCGCAGTAATTATGTATTAAAAAAACAGGCAGAGGCCTCTGATTCCCCTGACTGGGACGATCCAGCCAGGAATCAGGACTCTGCCTGTTTTTTCGGTCTTTTTTCTCTCTATGGCTCCTTAGTCGTCAGCCTCGTCAGCCTCCGTTACCGTAAAGGTAAAGCGCTTTCTTGCCATCTCATCGCTTTCCAGATATTCGTCATAAGTAGTGATCTTGTCGATCAGCTTGCCGTTGACGATCTCCATGATCCGGTTTGCGGTGGTCTGCACGATCTGGTGGTCACGGGAGGAGAAAATCATCACGCCCGGGAATTTGATCATGCCGTTATTTAACGCGGTGATGGATTCCATATCCAGATGGTCCGTAGGCTCATCCAGCATCAGCACATTGGCGCCGGAAATCATCAGCTTGGACAGCATGCAGCGCACCTTCTCGCCTCCGGACAGGACGCGCACCTTCTTTACACCATCCTCACCGGCAAAAAGCATACGTCCCAGGAAGCCGCGCACATAGGTCACATCCTTCTCCGGGGAGTACTGGGTCAGCCAGTCCACAATGGTATCGTCATTGTCAAACTCGGCGCTGTTGTCCTTGGGGAAATAAGCCTGGGAAGTGGTAAGTCCCCACTTGTAGCTTCCCTCATCGGGCTCCATCTCGCCGGCCAGAATCTTAAAGAGCACGGTCTTTGCATGCTCATTGGGGCCAACCAAAGCCACCTTGTCCTCCCGGCCCAGAATAAAGGAAATGTCATCCAGCACCTTCACCCCGTCAATGGTCTTGCTGATGTGATCTACCGTAAGGACCTCATTTCCGATCTCTCTTGCGGGACGGAAGTCAATATAGGGGTACTTCCGGCTGGAGGGACGGATCTCGTCCAGCTGGATCTTTTCCAGGGCACGCTTTCTGGAGGTTGCCTGCTTGGACTTGGAGGCATTTGCCGAGAAACGCTGGATAAATTCCTGCAGTTCCTTGATCTTCTCCTCTTTCTTCCGGTTGGCTTCCTTCATCTGCTTGATCATCAGCTGGCTGGACTCGTACCAGAAATCGTAGTTTCCGGCATACAGCTGGATCTTGCCGTAGTCAATGTCCGCAATATGGGTGCAGACCTTGTTTAAGAAATAACGGTCATGGGATACCACGATAACGGTATTCTCGAAATTAATCAAAAACTCTTCCAGCCAGGCGATGGCATCCAGATCCAGATGGTTCGTAGGCTCATCCAGAAGAAGGATATCTGGATTTCCAAACAAAGCCTGTGCCAGCAGCACCTTCACCTTCTGGGCGCCGGTCAGGGCAGACATCTGGTTATAATGAAGCTCCGTCTCGATGCCAAGTCCGTTTAACAGGTTTGCCGCATCGGACTCTGCCTCCCATCCGTTCATGGTGGCAAACTCCCCTTCCAGCTCGGCGGCCTTGATGCCGTCCTCATCGGTAAAGTCTTCCTTCATGTAGATGGCTTCTTTTTCCTTCATGATCTCATAAAGGCGGGCATTGCCCATGATTACCGTATCCAGGACGGTATACTGGTCATATTTAAAATGATCCTGCTGCAGGAAGGAAAGACGCTGGCCCGGCGTGATGACGATCTCGCCGCTGGTGGACTCCAGCTGGCCGGACAGGATCTTTAAAAAGGTGGACTTTCCCGCACCGTTGGCTCCGATCAGACCGTAGCAGTTTCCCTCTGTGAATTTAATATTAACATCTTCGAACAATGCTTTCTTTCCGATCCGGAGTGTAATGTTATTTGCACTAATCATATCTGTTTTCTTACCTTTCTCACTGACGCATCCGAAAAGGGACCGCTTCAACCTCTGCAGCAGCCCCTTTTAGTATCATTCTTATTGTACAGGATATTTTTTATTTTGCAAGTAGAAAATCTTCGATTTTACCTGAATTTTTCCTTTGTTTCCGGTGTTCTTTTCACCACATGCCCTTTGCCCGTCCCGCAGATGACAAATACGCTTCTACCGCCTGGGGGCCGTATCTTGTGTCACTGCAGGGAGCATCGGCTATGGCTTCCCACTGGTGGTCCCTGGCCATCTGGCTGTCCGTCAGGTTCAGATATTGATTGCAGAGATTTTCCCAGCCGTAGCCGTTTGATCCTCCATTCGTGACCGGATCCTCCGAAGTCACATCCACATGATACCACTGGCCGTTAAGCTGCACCAGATTCCAGTCATGCATTTCACCGCCGTATATGCCATAGATAAACTTTGTCTTCAGTCCCACCGCATCCGCCAGCCAGCAGAAGGCCTCAGCGTATCCCTCACAGACGGCCTCCCCCCTTACCAGGGCGCCGAAGGCCGAATGGTCATCATCGGTGTCCTGGCCGGCCTGATAGCGGGCGTAGGGATAAGTCACATTGGCCACAAGATACTGCACAATGGCCATCTCCTTCTCAAAATCCGACATTCCCGGCCGGATACAGTGCTCCTCAAAACGGCTCACCACGTTTTGAATAGCCTGATACTGCTCCTGAGAATAGGCAAACAGCCGACCCCGGCCATTATTCCAGCTGATGTACACCGTTCCGGTCTCCCCGCCGAACTGGTGGACAGAATTGGTATACACCACGTTTTTCACCAGAGGCTGCCAGACCTGGTCAACGGAGCTGTAAAAAATCGAATGATTGGGAATCCCATTGTTGATGCCCGGATCAATCTCTCCCTGCTCATTCAGGGGAGCAGACCAGTACAGTTGCACCCGGCCTTCTTCTGCCGCCTGCTGTGCCTGAAGCTCCATCTTTTCCTTCTGCTCTTTTCCCAGGGAACTCTCCACCGTCTGGTCCCACCTGCCGGCCAGCGCCGTGGAGGGATGGGGGGAAAATACGCAAAAGGCCGCAGCAAATAACAGGACCGGCCAGATTCTTTTCCTTCTCTTTTCTTTTTCTGTCTTTTCTTTCATTCTCTCTGTCCTTAAAGCATAGTTCTTCCTTCTGCCGTCATGATATCATACCCTTTTGCTGCCGCACAAGAGAGATTTCCTGAATTCTTCCTTACATTTCTCTTTCCTCTTTTCGAAATCTTTTCTTAATTTATCGTTTTTCGATAAATTATTATTGATTTTCGAAATATACTGTGATATGCTCACATCAGTTTACAAGAGAAACGGAGGATTTTATCAATGTGCTGGTCAAACCGCAATTCCATCTTTTTGACAAAAATCGTGCTTCTGATCTTTGCCGCCGGGTATCTGGCTGTAGTCCTTACATGTCCTCTTCTTACGGACTGTTTCGTGCGGCTCAGCTTCTCCGCCGCCGGAATCAGCAAATGGCTGTTTGCAGCCACCATCTATACGGCGGCAGTTCCTGTCGGCCTCCTTTTGTGGGAGCTGTGGCAGCTGCTGTGCGATATCGGACTGGAAGAAATCTTTACCGGAGATAATGTCCGCCGCCTGCGGATTATTTCCTGGATGTGCTTCCTGGCCGCACTGATCTGCCTTCTTTCCATGCTTTACTACGTTTTCTGGGGAATCCTGGCGGCCTGCCTTTTCTTTATGGGGCTTTTGATCCGTGTGATCAAAAACACTTTCCAGGAAGCCAAAGAGCTGAAAGAAGAAGCTGACTTTACCATATAATCGAATCCGACAAGACGCGTCACTGGCGCGTCTTGCTGGATACTTCGTAATCAGAATCTGCGCCGCATATCCGGCGGCAGACTTTAACCCCAAGGAGGATGTTTCATGCCCATTCTAGTAAATCTGGATGTGATGATGGCGAAACGGAAGATCTCTGCAGGTGAGCTGGCCCAGAAGGTAGGCATCACCCCCGCCAATCTCTCGATCCTGAAAAATAACAAAGCCAGAGCAGTCCGCTTTTCCACTCTGGAGGAAATCTGCCGGGTATTAGACTGTCAGCCCGGCGATATCCTTCAGTATATCCCGGAAGATTCTTCCCGGGACTGACAGGGCCTTTGGCTGCGAAAGGAGTATTGTCTATGAATCCATCAATTTCCCCAGCCCCGGATCTTTCCCTTCCGGAAAGCAGCTTTAACACGAAAAAGAAGGAGCCGGCGCCGCCGACTCCCCATATGATCCGACTCCAGGAGCATTTTCCTCTCTATGGCTCTTATGCCCTGCTCCTGGCTCTGTTTTCTGCATTTTGCTTTTTCCGGAACCCCCACGGGATCACCTATCCGCTCTTCACTGCGGCGGCCTATGTCTCCGCCTGGCAGATCCTGAAGTCCCTGAACTTTCCGGTAAAGAAGACGGCTCTCTTTCCTGCCGCCGCAGCCCTCTTTCTGGCATTAAATTCCAGCTTTACTGCCAGTGAAAAAATCCATACCCTGAATAACCTGGCTCAGATCCTTTTAGGCGCTTTTTTTCTGCTGCATCAGTGCTACGATGACCGGCGCTGGAATATTGGAAAATATGCCGGCTCCGTCCTGAAACTTTTCGGGAACGCGGTATGCGCCCTCCCCCTCCCCTTTCTCCACGGCCGGCGCTTTCTGAAAACTGTAAAAGACTCCCGGAGCCGGAATCTCCTGATGCTGCTTGCAGGATTCCTTCTCTCCCTGCCAGTGCTCTTTTATGTAAGCCTGATGTTTGCAAAGGCAGATGCGGTATTCCGCTCCATTCTGCAGAATGGCCTGGCTGAAATTTTTCGTTCGTCAGCCATACCGGAATTTCTCCTTCTCTTCCTGGGTTCCTTTTTCTGCTGCTACTGCCTTATGGGCAGCCTGTGCGCCGGGAAAATCAAAGAAAGCCCACGAGAAGTTTCGCAGAAAAATCCTCTGGCCGCCATCAGCTTCTGCGCCATGCTGTGCCTTCTGTATGTGTTTTTCTGCGGAATCCAGATCGTTTACCTTTTTGCCGGAAAAGGAACCCTTCCCGACGGCATGACCTATTCGGAATATGCCCGCGAAGGCTTCTTCCAGCTGCTGGCTGTATCCTTTTTTAATCTTGTCCTGGTGCTGGCCGTCCTGAACTATTTCAAGCGCCATCCGATGCTTACCGGCTGTCTGGCTGTGATCAGCCTGTGCACCGGCATCCTGCTTGGTTCCTCTGCCTTCCGGATGTGTCTGTATGTGGATGCCTACGGACTGACCTTCCTGCGCCTTAGCGTCCTCTGGTTCCTTGCGCTTCTGGCCGTTTTGCTGGCGGGGATCCTGCTTTTCCTCTTTCGCTCCGCCTTTCCGCTGTTCCGGTGGTGCCTGGTATCTTCCGTCCTCTTTTACTGCGCCTTTGTCTGGAACTGTCCGGACCTGCAGATCGCCCGCTGGAACATCGCCAGAGAAGACGGCTTTATCACTCAGGAGAATGTCTCCTATATTCTGACCTCCCTCTCTGTGGATGCCGCCCCTGCCATCATGGAAGCAGAAGTGGCGCCAGATATCTGGGATTATACGCCGCCCCGTACCCCCAGCCGCTACTGGCCTTCCATCCTGACAGAAAAATGGCAGATGATCTGCTGCATGCCCGGAAGCCCCTGGTATGAATCCCGGGGACGGCAGGGGATTGCGGAATGGCTGGATACCCTCAGCGAAAATCTTCTTTCCTGGGATCCGGGAATCCGGACCTATAACGCGTCCCTTGCAAGGGCATGGGAACTTTCCTTAGAAGCGCTGGAAGAATCCGCCCACTGACAGGAAGCAGATCACAGAATCTCCAGAAGCTCCCCGATCTTTCGGATCTGGTAATCCGCCCGGATCCCTTCCGGCACCGGCAGCCCTTCCGGATTCACCCAGCAGGTATCGATACCGGCCAGATTTCCTCCCAGAATATCGGAGCTTAGGGAATCTCCCACAATCAGCATTTCCTCCGGCAGGGCGCCGGGAATCCGGGAAAAACAATAATCGAAATACGCCTTCTGGGGCTTCTGGCTTCCGGCATCCTCCGACACGAAAATGTCCTTCATCAGTACATCCAGACCTGATAAGGCCAGACGGCGGTACTGGGTCTGGGAGGTGCCGTTGGTGACCACATAGCAGTCATACTTCCCGGAAAGTTTCCGGCATGTTTCCAGAGCCCCCGGCAGAAGAATGGCCGAACCATCCAGGAATGCCCGGTAGCTTTTTTCCGCATCCTCTCCGTCTACGGAAAGCCCCAGCTCCCCAAAAAAGCGGACAAACCGCTCTCTGCACAGCCTTTCCTTGGAAATCTCGCCCCGGTTAAAGGCCTGCCAGTAACCGTCATTGATCTGATGATATTTCTCCAGGAGTTCGTCGGAAGCAGGGAAGCCGTAATCCATAAGGATACGGCTGATCCCCTGCCGCTCCGATACGTGAAAATCCAGCAGGGTTCCGTCCACATCCAGCAGAAGGGTGTGGTATTTTTTCGCCTCTGCCCCTTTCATTCCCTCTGCACCTCCTTGCTTTGAAAATCTGCCGCCGGACAGGCGGCTCATGAAGATTTATCCTGATACACCACATTTCCGCCGCAGATGGTAAACTTCACGCGGCCGGTCAGGGACTGGCCGGTAAAAGGACTGTTGTCGGCTTTGGAAGCGTAATCTCCCGCAGTCCAGACTTCATCCTCATCAAAAATCACCAGATCTGCCGGTGCCCCTTCCTCCAGATATCCGCAGTCCAGACCGTAGAGGCGCGCTGGGTTATAACTCATCTTCTGCATCAGCTCCGTCATGGTAAGGTGGCCGGCTTTAACCAGATTGGTAATGCCCAGAGCCAGGGATGTTTCCAGACCGATGATCCCGCTGGGCGCCTTTGTCAGGGGCGCAGCCTTTTCCTCTCTGCTGTGAGGCGCATGGTCCGTGGCAATCATATCAATGGTTCCGTCCTTTAAGCCTTCGATAAGAAGTCTGCGGTCCCGCTCCGTTCTCAGGGGCGGATTCATTTTCGCCAGACTTCCGTGCTCCAAAACCGCTTCTTCCGTCAGGGAAAAATGATGAGGCGTTACCTCCGCCCAGACATTGGCCCCCAGAGATTTCGCCAGCCGGACCATGGCTACAGCATTCCCGGAACTGATGTGCTGGATATCCACAGCCGCCCCGGTATCCAGAGCGATCATGCAGTCCCTTGCCACCATAGCGTCCTCAGCCAGAGACGGCGAACCGTAGATGCCAAGCTTCTCTGACACGGCTCCGTGGTTGATTCCATTTTCCCGGATAAAAGAAGGATCTTCCTCATGGAGACTGATGGGCAGGCCAAGCCGTGCCGCCTCCTCCATGGCTTTTCTTAAAAATGCACCGTCCCGTAAGGGGATTCCGTCATCGGTAAAGCCGGCTGCCCCGGCTTCCTTCAGGGCCTCCATATCCGTCAGGGTCTTCCCGTCAAAGCCTTTGGAAACAGCGGCACAGCTTAATATGTGGATGCCCGTCTTCTTTCCTTCTTCCAGCACATAGCGGAGCGTCTCCGGCGTATCCACCTTGGGATTGGTGTTTGCCATGCAGACCACGGTGGTAAATCCGCCCTTTGCCGCCGCTCTGGCTCCGGTGGCGATATCTTCTTTGTAGGTAAAACCAGGATCCCGGAAATGCACATGGACATCCACCAGGCCCGGCGCAGCCGTAAGACCTTCTGCGTCAATAACCTGAACCGGCTCCTGACCGCTGTTTTCTGCCGCTGTTACCTCTTCTTTCCACTCTTCTCCCTGCTTTTTCACCTGCAGGATCTTTCCGTCCCGGACTGCCAGATCGGCATAGCCTTCAAAGCCTGATTTGGGATCGATCACTTTTCCGCCTTTAATGATAATCATAGTTTCCTCCATTTTCTGTTATACATCCATCTGCTCCGCCGCCTTTACAGGTACTGCAGGATATCCTGAATGTGTTCCACCTGACAGTCTGCCAGCCCCCGGTCAAAGCCGAAGCGGTCATCAATCAGCGCCGCCACTTCCATGCCTGCGTCATGGGCGGCCCGGATCCCCACAGTGGAATCCTCCAGCACAAAGCAGTTTTCTTCTTTCACCCCAAGCTTTCCGGCAGTATAATGATAAATCTCCGGATCAGGCTTGCTGCGGGTAAACATATCCCCGGTTACCACCGTGTCAAAATACGAAAGGATCTGATTCTGGAACAGTACATGCAGCACCAGCTGCCGGTGTGTGGATGATGCCACAGCCAGCCGGTATCCCCGGCGTTTCAGCTCCTCTAAAAGTTCTCTCGCCTCCGGGCGGAATATGGCGCGGTAGTCGGTGCTGTCGTAGACACCGGTCCACTGATGGTACTCCTTTCGCAGCTCCGACCAGCCCTGTCCGTTCCCGATGGCCCTCTCCATGATCTCCCATGTATCTTTTGCAGTCCGTCCTACCGTAGCATGAATATCTTCTTCCTTAACTGCAGGATTTTTCTTTCTGGCAAACCGCAGCATGGAGTCCAGATACACCGGTTCGCTGTCAATCAGCACTCCATCCATGTCAAAAATAACCGCTTCTGTCATCGTTTTTTCTCCTTGTCATCTTCAATCTGTATCAGGCCGCTGCACTTTTCCTCAGCCAAAGGCCGTCCTCAACGCAGTCTCTGTCCGCAGTTGGGACAGTAATTATAATTTCCCGGCACTTCCTGTTTGCAGATGGGGCAGCGCAGCTTTTTATTGGGATCGCCCTCCCCCTCTTCCCGGAAGGCCTGCATCCGCTCATAGGGGAAGGGCTTGTGTCCTTCCTTGATCATGCGCAGATCGCTTCCGGTAATATCCGGCATCTCCCCTCTGGCAATTGCCTTTCCCAGGGCCGGATTCAGTTCGTACACCGTTTCGCAGCAGTTGGTCTTTACGAAATATCTCCGGTGCCATTTAAACAATGGAACAAAAAAGAAACTGAAATAATAATAAGTCATGATCACCTGACACTCCGTCCGGCTCTGGCAGAACCGGCATAAGATGGATTTTGTGTAAGGCAGGAATGCGGAACCATGGCTTACGCCTCCGATAAATATCATAAAGCTTCCTCCCGTATATTTTTTATGCCTCCGGCATCACAAAGGCAGCCGCCCCTGACCGCCGTGATGCCGGGCTCTTCCCCCATCGGTATGCACCCATTATAAAATGACACAGGAAAAAAGTAAACCATCATGCGCCGGCGACAGACTATCAGAGTACCCCCTCATGCAGCCACAGCTTCCATTTACCAGGTTCATGGCGAAAAAAAGAGAGACGGACCGGCCGTCTCTCCTGCATCTTTGTATGATTCTGTTTACGAAATCCCTTCCTGTTTTTCCTTCCCTTTTCCAAGTTCCGGAACTCTCCAGAGGATCACCGCTGCCAGAACGGCTGCCAGCGCAGATGTGCCTGCGAAATTCAGCCACAGTCCCGTAAGTCCCAGAGGCCACAGGAGAATAACCAGAAGTACCGGAAATACCAGCGCAGTGGATACAGAAATCAACGACGCGGGAACCGGTTTTTCCACCGCCAGCATAAAACTCTGGGTGGCAAAAGAAAACCATCTGGTCAGATACGTAAAGCTGAACAGCCGCAGGGCTGCTGCCGCACCCTCAAAAAATGAACCCGAAGCCTCCTGCATGAATATAGATGCCAGGTTTCCCGGAAACAGATAAATTACCGCAGCAGAAATCAGGGACAGCAGGGCGCTGGCGGTAAAACAGCACCGCTCAATGGCCATAACGCGCTTTTTCTCTCCCGCTCCCCAGTTATAACCTACCGCAGGCTGCAGGGAATCGCACATTCCGTAAAGAAGAGGCTGGATAAAGCCTTCCACATACATCAGGATGCCGTAAATCGACACCGCGTCCTGACCGCCGAAACGGATCAGAAGGAAATTCATCAGGATCGACGTGATCCTTCCTGCAATGTTGTTCAGGAAATTCGGCGTTCCGCATGCCACGATCTGCCGGATCATAGCCACAGAAAAACGCGGCCTGCGAAAACGCAGCTGCATCTTTCCTCTGGCGAATGCCGCCAGCGCCGTCAGGGCGCAGGTACTCATGCCAAGACATGTGGCCAGGGCGGCTCCCCAGATTCCCCACCGGAATATTGCCAGAAAAGTAAATTCCAATCCGGCGCTGAGCACCGACATCACAATGTTTAACATCATGCTGGAACGTACCTTCCCGCAGATCCTGAGGTAATTATCCATAGCAAAAATAATGGTAGTTACCGGGGAACAGAGGGCATAGACCCGCAGGTACTGGACAGCCAGCGTGGCAAATTCTCCTTCTGCTCCCATAAAGCGGATCAAGGCAGGTGCCAGCACAAAGAGAAGGCTGCCTACTGCCACACCTGCCGCCACAATCATCAGGCAGGCACAGGTAAAAATATTATTGGCCTCCTCATCCTGTTTTTTTCCCAGACTTATGGAAATAGGGATCGAAGATCCCACACCGATCAGATCCGCCAGAGAAAAGTTAATAATAACAAAGGGCATCGCCAGATTCAAAGCCGCAAATGCAGTATCTCCCAGAATCTGTCCTACGAAAATTCCATCAATCAGCTGATACAGAGCAGATGCCAGCATACTGACCGCTCCCGGAATCGCCGCAAAGAAAAACAGTTTGACCGGCGGCGTCTTTGCAAAAAGCGTATGCGTATTCATTCTGCCTTCTCCTTTCCGCCAGCCGGAGGGATCCGGTCAAATTCATTGCAGATGTCATCAGCAAAATACTCCATCGCCTTCACAAACTCCGGCGAAAACCTCCTTAAAGTCTTTTCCATGGCAATCTCTTCCGCCTCATAAAGTTTCTCCATCAGCTTTTCTGCCAGTTCCATTCCCTCTTTTGTAAGAGCAATGGTCTTCTCCCTGGTTCCCGCCTCCGGGCACAAGGTCACATAACCGGCTTCTGCCAGCTCTTTTACATTGGTATTCAGCGTGGTTTTCGGAACCAGCCAGTCCTGGCTGATCTGCTTCTGTGAATGGGGCTTTCCATCATCCAGCGCATACAAAAGCGTAAGAGTATTTACCTTCATCCCCATCTTTTTGGAAAAATAATAATAAGCTCCATCCACCCGGTTGATGGCTAACATCAGCCGGCGGATCATTTCCACATGCTCTTCCATACTGCCTCCTTAGTCCGAATTCGTACCAGACAGTATAGTACGGATTCGGACTAAAGTCAAGGAAGAAACTGCAGATCTTTTCCTTCATCGTAACAGTTCAGGGGGATTTTCTGTATGATTCAGATTTGTCTCAATAAAAAATGCAGCTATACGGATGCGAACGAGATTTTTTCTGTCAGAACCGTACAATTTTTCTGTCGGATACGGTTACAAAACCAATTCCCTATGCAGGAACCGTAGTTTTCTCAGGGCGACCACGG
>PPYE01482772.1_pt1 | contig 73443 bp, 57 predicted proteins | sample 1559881 | NCBI WGS metagenome assembly PPYE01 (sample SAMN08240022, study PRJNA423297) | Human gut metagenome, whole genome shotgun sequencing project. | reverse complement strand
CCATTCCGAACAGAGAAGTTAAGCTTCGTCACGCCGATGGTACTGCGCAAGTGGGAGAGTAGGTAGTCGCCGTCTTAACGGAGGCCCTGAGGCGGAAACGCTTCAGGGCTTTTTTGTATCCGTAACCCGGATTTTATTGTATCTTTGTTTTAGGTTTTAAAATATATATTTTATGGATACAATCTTTCCTTATGCACTGTTGTGCTTCACCTCTTTTTTTACATTGACAAACCCCTTGGGTACAATGCCGGTCTTTTTGACAATGACGAATGGTCTGGAAGAAAAGGAGCGACAGCATATTGTGAAAAGAGCTACAATCATTTCTTTTATTATACTGATTGCATTTACATTTTGCGGGCAGTTCTTGTTTAAGTTTTTCGGAATATCTACCAATGGATTCCGTATTGCAGCAGGTATTATCATCCTGAAGATTGGCTATGATATGTTGCAGGCACGCTATACCAATACGAAGTTGAAAGACGAGGAGATCAAAGCTTATGCAAACGATATTTCAATCACGCCGCTCTCCATTCCTATGTTGTGTGGACCGGGAGCTATTGCCAATGGCATTATCATGATGGATGATGCGCGTACATGGGGTTTGAAAGTTACTCTTGTTTCCGTGATAGCTTTGGTGTATATACTTACTTATATCATTCTACGTTTATCTACGAAACTGGTTCGCATTATTGGGGAAACAGGTAATAATGTGATGATGCGTCTGATGGGATTGATTCTGATGGTAATTGCAGTGGAATGCTTTGTTGGAGGAATGCGTCCGATTTTGATTGATATCATTCAAGGAAGCCGTTTGTAGATAATAGTTTATTGTAATTTGCATTTTGAGTATATCAAATCATAATTAATGTATATTTTCTGCTAATATTCTGTTATTCGCTTTGTTTGACCGAATTAAATTGTTACATTTAATTCGAGAAAGGATTTTCAGTACCTTCTTTTTATTAACTTTTAAAATTTGATTTTATGAAAGTGCTATTAGTCGGTCTGGAACGTGTCGGAAAGCTGTTCTCAATGGAGTCTCTTTTTAAGAAGAAACTCACCGAAGCTGACATGACCGATGTGGAGGTGGTAACAGCTGAGATGACAGAGTTTGGTTCTCCGGGAGGGAGAAAGTTGGAACGGAACATGAACGAAGCTTTACGCGATGAAGCCGACTTCGTAGTAGTAATGGAGCCGTGGCAGAAAGATTTGCTGACTCGCTTTATGGATTATCGTAATTGGCACAAGATTCATTTGTTTGCAGACATCTGCAAACGCAAGTCTAAAGCCGATATGCCTTCATGTGATGTGGATTTTGGTTATAGGAATGGCAATGAGGAGATGAATGACGGATGTCGGAACTTATTGGAAGGTTTGAAAATGCTTTTGAGAAAACGTGAGTCGGATTCTTCCGGCTTAGCAATGGTTTAAAAATACCGTTAGTTGTTATGATTCAATTTGTGTAGAGAAGCCCTGAATGACTGTAATTCGGGGTTTCTCTGCGTTTAAAAGAATTCCAGTACGAAGGTCGTATTCCATCCGTTAGTTTCTGCTTTCAGCAGGCTGATACTACCGTTAGAAAGCTTCATAATCTGTCGGGAAAGAGAGAGACCGATTCCGCTACCTTCTTTTTTAGTGGTAAAGAACGGTACAAAGATTTCTTCTGCTTCCTTTTCGGGGATGGCAGGACCATCGTTGCTGACATAGACTAAGATATGTTCTTCCTTGGTGGAATAGGCTCGTATGTGGATTTTTCCTTTATTTTCTCCAATAGCTTGTGTGGCATTCTTGAGAAGATTGATAAGTACCTGGCGAATCAGGTTAGGGTCGGCATACAGCATCAGGTTGTCCGGCTCAATCTGGAGTGTCAACTGAATGTGCGAGGGGATTAAGTGAATGCTTTTTACCTGAAGAAGGAGTTCTTTCAGATAGAACGGCTCTGGAGAAGGTTTTTGAAGCGCAGAAAACTTCCGGTAGCTGTCCACAAAGGATATAAGTCCGGTAGAGGTTTCATGAATGGCACGGATACCTTCGTAAATCGGACTATCAATTACATCTTTTCGTAGCAGGAAGGTTTCGCTCAAAGAGGAAATCGGAGCGATGGAATTCATGATTTCGTGTGTCAGTACCCTGGTCAGTTTTATCCACGATTCAAGTTCCTTTGTGTCCATTTCGTTACGAATATCGTTCAGGGTAAGAATCTTTACCGTATTTCCTCCTAATTCCATAATGGATGCACGTACTAACAGTTGGATTTCCCCTTTGGAGGTAGCATATTGCAGGTTGCACCGCTCACCCGCAGGAAGCGAGCTGAGTAATTCGGGTATTTCATTCCCGTAACGCTCCAATTGTTGCAGGGTACCGAGGGCCGGTAGTCCTAACAGCCTTGTGGCAGCCGGATTGGTTTGTATGATTTTGTTTTGTTCGTCCAGTACAATGATGCCGGAACTGATACCCGAGAGAACCTGTTCATAAAACCGTTCCCGTTGTTCCATCAATTGTTTCTGCTCGCCCATCATGGCGCCGAACTCGTTGAGCGCATTTTGCAGAATACGTTCTCCTCCGATGAAGCCATGTGTAGGAAGGCGGAAAGAATAATCTCTGTTGCGGATAGCTTCCAGCATCAGCCAGCTTTTTTCGCGCAACTGTTTCTGGCTGGAATAAAACAGATAAATGGCTAAGGTAATCAGAGAACCTCCTATCCAGAGCCATTCGTTCTCATCCCGGCTGATACCGAGCATCAGCAATACGGTACCTCCTGTGAGGAATGCGAGCCGTGCCAGCGGAGAAAATAACCATTTAGATGCCATGGCGTTTCATCTTGTTGTAAAGTGTCTGCCGCGTAATGCCTAATTGTGCCGCTGCCTGTGACAAATTGCCGTCGCATTGTTCGATGGCTTTTTTGACGAGATTCTTCTCCATCTCGTCCAAGGTCTGCAGCGGAGTGTCTTCTTTACTTTCTTCGTGTGTAACCGGAGTATCCTGTCCCGAAATTTCTGTCAGTTGCAGGTTTTCGGCTTTCAACAGATTTCCTTCCGAAAGGATGACCGCTTTTTCAATGGTATGCTGTAGCTCACGGATATTTCCATACCAGGGATAATTCAGCAGACGCTGTTCTGCATCGGCACTAAATCCGGTCAGTGTACGCAGGTACTGTTGGTTGTATTGTTCTAAGAAACGTTGCGCCAGAGGAAGGATGTCTTCTTTCCGTTCCCGGAGAGCCGGAATGTGCAAGTGAATGGTGTTGATGCGATACAGCAGGTCTTCACGGAACTCTCCGTTGTGTACCATTTCATCTAAGTTGCGGTTCGTAGCACAAATCAGTCGGATGTTGGTCGGCTGGGGAGTATTGCTTCCTACCTTGATAAAATAGCGCTTCTGAATCACCGTCAACAGTTTGGCTTGCAGATGATAGGGCAGGTTGGCAATCTCATCGAGAAACAAGGTTCCGCCATCGGCTGCTTCAAAACGTCCTACCCGGTCGGTGTGGGCATCGGTAAACGAACCTTTTACATGACCAAACAACTCGCTTTCAAAAAGTGATTCGGTAATGGCTCCCATATCAACAGCCACCATCGGACCGTTGCGACGGGGAGACAGTCGGTGAATCTCTCGTGCCAGCATATCTTTTCCCGTACCGTTTTCTCCGGTAATCAGAATATTGGCATCGGTCGTGCTGACCTTCTCAACCAACAGCCGTAGCGGACGGATGACGGAGGAATTTCCCCAGTACATACTCGATTTTTCCGTCGGCTGTGAGGCCTGCTTTCCTTTCTTTTCGTTTCCACGGGCTTTGGCATAGGCTTCTTGCAGAGTCTGTACCAGTTTGGCATTGTCCCAAGGCTTTACAATAAAGTCGGTCGCTCCATCCTTCAGTCCTGTTACCGCTAAGTTGATGTCGGCATAGGCAGTGAATAATACCACTTGAATCTGCGGACGCAACCGTTTGATTTCGCGCAGCCAGTAAAGTCCCTCATTTCCGCTGTTGATACCGGAAGAAAAGTTCATATCCAGCAGCACCACATCAATAGCTTCCCGTTGTAGTAGGGAAGGAATGGTTACGGGAGAATTCAGGGTGATTACTTGCTGGAAATATTCTTCCAGAAGATATTGCAATGAAGTAAGTATGTTGCGGTTGTCATCTACAACGAGTAAAGTTCCTTGTTTTGCCATCTGTGATTGAGATTTTGCGACAAAAATAGGAATTTTCAAGGCATAGCCCTCAAAAATGTCTAAAAAATATGTACAGTGACAAAAAATTAGACACTCATTGTCAAAAAATTAGACACTTGAGATTCTATGTAATATTCTATTTTATTGATAATGAATGAAATAAAACTTTGGCACAGTATTTGAATACTCTTTTGCGGATAAAAGAAAACAATATGAATAAAAAGAATCTATTACGCATGATGATTTGCTTTTTTTCCGGTTGGATGGGGCTGGAAGCTGCGGCACAGGAGGTATGGGACGTAGACCGCTGTATGAACTACGCTGTACAGCACAACCGTACCGTCCGTCAGCGGGAACTGGAAGCAGACAATGCAAGATTGGATCGCATGAAGGCTATCGGTAGTTTCTTGCCTGGGGTAACTGCTGCTACCAGCGTACAATATAATTTCGGTCGTTCAGTTGATCCGGAAACCAATACCTACAACACCTTGTCTACTTTCAACAACGGTTATTCCATGGAAGCCTCCATGCCGATTTTCCGTGGTGGGGGACTGGTGAACGAAGTACGTCGGGCAAAGGCTGCCTGGCTGATGGGAAAAGCCGCCTGGCAGGAAGCCAAAGATAATACAGCGTTAGAGACTTTTCAGGCTTATATCGATGCCCTGTATTGCTACGGCACTTTGCGACTGGCCCGCAAGAAATTGCAGGAAAGTGATTCGCTGCTGTACAAGACACGTCGTCAGGAGGAATTAGGGTTGAAAGGCTTGTCGGATGTAGCTCAAATGGAAGCCCAGCAGGCTACGGACAGTTATAACCTCACCCACCAGAAGAACTTGTATGAAACAGCCTTGCTGACATTGAAACAGAAAATGAATTTCCCGGCAGAAGATACTTTACAGTTGGATACTGCCGTACTCGATACACAAACACTTCACTATATTCAGTTGACTCAGGAGCGTGCGGACGATGTGTTCCATATCGCACTGAATGTTAATCCTACCCTGCAGCAAGCTGCGCTGAACGCGAAAGTAGCCGATATGCGTCGTAAGATTTCATGGGCCAATGTGGTACCGTCCATCACGTTGTTCGGTGGAATCTCCAGTTCTTATTATAAGGAACTTCATTCTACGGCTTATCCTGATTTCCGTACCCAGTTCAATAATAACTTTGGTTCCTACGTGGGCATCAGTATGAGTATTCCTATATTCAACCGGCTTTCGGGAGTGACCAGCATGCGTCAGGCAAAAAACAATTACCGCATTGCTTGTGAACAATATGAATCGCAGAAAGAAGAATTGCAGAAATTGGTGCTTCAGGCCGTACAGGACCGGGAAGGCTACCTGAAAGAGAGCATACAGATGGAAAAGAAAGTCAGTTCCGACTCGCTGGCCTATCATGTCACCCGGCGCAAGTACGAGGAAGGCTTGATGACTTCACTCGATGTACAGAACAATGCAGCCACCTTGCTCGAAAGCGAGACCTTGCTGCTGCAAAGCAAACTGACCTACCTGATGAAATGCCGTCTGGTAGATTATTACAAAGGAGAAGAAATTATTCGCGGGTTTGATGCCGCAGACCAATAAATAGAAATTGAAAAAAGACGATATTATGGATATACAGTTAGAAAAGAAAAAAGGAATCCAGAAGAAACATCTTCCTTATATTGGAGGAGGAGTCGTTATTCTTCTGCTGTTGGGCTGGATTATTTTCGGCAATCATGCCTCTACATTGAAAGTCGACGGTAAATCACTGAACATTGCCGACGTGACTTATGGAAAGTTCAATGACTATATCCGTGTGAACGGGCAGGTACAGCCTATTTCCGTGGTACAACTCAGTCCCGAAGAGGGAGGTATCGTGCAGGAAAAGGTGGTGGAAGAAGGAGCTCACGTGAAGAAAGGCGACGTGATTCTTCGTCTCAGTAACTCCAACCTGGATTTGCAGATTCTGAATGCGGAGTCTGAACTGGCCGAGAAGCAGAACTTGCTTCGTAATACGCAGGTCACCATGCAGCAGGACAAGTTGAACAACGAAACCGAGAAAGTACAGCTCGACATTGATACGCGCCGCAAACAGCGTACGTTCCAGCAGTACCAGCGTCTGTACAAGGAACGTCTTATCAGCCGCGAAGAATATCTTCAGGCTAAGGAAGATTATGAAGTGGCCCAGAAGAAGCATAAACTGATTACGGAGCGTCTGGTACAGGATTCCATCTACCGTAACATTCAGATGGATCAGATGGAAGATAACTTGCAGAACATGCGCAAGAACGTCTTGCTGATTCGCGAACGGAAGGATAAACTGGAAGTGCGGGCTACCATTGACGGAGAATTAGGATTGCTGGATGCGGAGTTAGGACAGAATATCAACGCCGGACAGATGGTGGGACAGATTAATGACTTGTCGGATTTCAAAATCGAGGCCATGATTGACGAACACTACATCGACCGTGTGACCAACGGGCTGCCTGCTACTTTTGAACGTCAGGGTTCTTCGTTTAACTTGAAGGTGCGCAAGGTGTATCCGGAAGTACGTGAGGGACGTTTCCGTACGGATTTCATCTTCCAGGGTAACCGTCCGGAAAATATCCGCAGCGGACAGACCTACTACATCGACTTGCAGTTGGGTGAGCCTACCGAAAGCGTATTGATTCCGAAGGGAACCTTCTTCCAGGTAACCGGAGGCAACTGGATTTTCGTGGTCGATAAGGAAGGAAAGAAAGCTTATCGCCGTAAAATCCGTATCGGACGTCAGAATCCGCAGTATTACGAGGTGCTGGAAGGATTGGAAAAAGGCGAACGCGTTATCGTTTCCGGTTATGAGAGTTACAAAGATAATGAAGTATTGGTGTTAAACTAAAAAATAAATTGTGATGAAAAAGATAGTACGTATATTGGCAGGTTTGGTAATGGGTTTGATGTGTGTAAACTGTGCCAGTGCAAGAAGTGGTAACGAAGAAAAAGTAAGTGAAACCCGCAGTGTGAATCCTTTCCATTCCATTGAAGTGGAGAGTGTAGCCAGTGTGTATTTCACTCAGTCGGATACCTATTCTCTTCGTGTAGAGGGAGAAAAGAAGTGGGTAGACCAGACAAAGTGTACGGTGAAAGACGGAGTATTGCTGATTGCGTGGGCTGAGAAAGGAAAGAAAACTACCCGGAACGTGAACGGACTCTCTATTTATATCAGTGCGCCCGATTTGCAGAAAGTGGCTTTTGAAGGTGTCGGTTCATTCAATTGCAAGTCTCGTCTGAATCTGAAGGATGTGAAGTTTGATGTGGAAGGCGTGGGCAGCCTGCACGTGGCCGATTTGCATGCCCGGAATGTACAAGTCAGTCTGGAAGGTGTGGGAAGCGGTGAACTGGCCGTAGATTGCGAACATCTGGATGCCAGCATAGAAGGTGTAGGAAGTCTTACTTTAAGTGGAAAGGCTAAATCGGCTCAAATCTCCAAAGACGGAATCGGTAGCGTCTCCACCCGGCGGTTGAAAGTTGGTGAATAAATTTCGTAATTGCAGTATAAAAACACTTACCACTTATGAACACACTTCTTAGAAATTTCTCGCATACTTTCCGGCGTTTCTTTACGGCCAGCGTATTGAATCTGTTAGGATTGAGTATCGCGTTTGCCGCCTGCTTCGTCATCCTGACACAGGTGGACTACGACTATAACTACAACAAAGCCTATCCGGCACACGATCGTATTTACCGGGTAGAAATGAATGTCGGCGAAGCGTTCGGTGGCTGGCAGATTTGGATACCCCGTCCGCTTTGTGAGATGGTGGGAGCTTGTTCTCCCCATGTGCAGGCTATTTCGGTTTCTTCATCGTCCAATAGTGTCAGTGATTTTGAAGTAGACGAGCATATTTATTCTGAGCGTTGGTTTACCGGATTTGGCGACTATCTGGAAGTGTTCCAGCCTGCCATGGTATGCGGTACGACCGCTTCACTGAATGAACCCAATCATGCCCTGATTTCCGCATCTATGGCTCTTCGCTTTTTCGGTACGACGGATGCTATTGGAAAAACCATTTATGTAGGCCGTAAGTCTCGTAACCAGCCGCTGGTGATAGGAGGAGTTTATCAGGACATGCCGTTAAACTCCCAGTTGGGCAACTGTGTGTTCTCGTGTCTTCGTCCGGATTTGAACAAAGACTCGTGGAGCAACTGGAATTATGTATTTTATTTTCGTTTGGACACCCCTGCTTCGTTGCCCGATGTCCGTCAGTCAGTAATAGAAGCTGGCAAGCGGATGCTTCCGAAAGAAATGTTTGGCAGTGGGGATGAGCTTGAGGATTTTGATAACTTTATGCGCTTTACCCCACTGGATGAGGTGCATTATTCTATGGTAGGTAATAAGGCAGCCACCAGCAAGGCAGCCGTGTACCTGCTGTTGTGTGTATCGGTGCTGATTCTGCTGACGGCGGCAGTCAACTACATGAACTTCTCGCTGGCAGAAACTCCCATGCGGTTGCGTTCCATTAACACCCAGAAAGTGTTGGGGGCTTCCACTTTCTCCTTGCGGATGTATCTGTTGTTGGAATCCGTATTGATTTGTGTGTGTGGCTTCCTGCTGTCATTGCTTTGGCTCTATCTGTTACAAGACACCTCCCTGAATACCTTGGTAGCATCCGACCTCTCTTTGGTGAATCATCCGGTTTTGCTAGCTTCTTTAGGTGGAATAGCTGTTCTTATGGGGTTGCTGGCCGGAGCCTATCCCTCTTACTATGTTACTTCTTTCCCGCCGGCACTGGTGTTAAAAGGTTCGTTCGGCCTTTCTCCCAAAGGGAAGATGCTGCGTACGTTTCTGGTTTGTTTCCAGTTTTTCGTTTCTTTCATGCTGATTATTGCCGTGGGCATCATGTTTCTGCAAAGCCGCTACATTCGGCATAGTGACTACGGCTACGACAAAAGTATGGTACTGGTGGGAAATCTTCCTTATGAGTTGCTGGACCGAAGGGAGACTTTTGTCAGCGAATTGTCTGGGCTGTCTGGTGTAGAAGGGGTTTCGATTTCTCAGTTCATATTGAATTCGTCCGACAGTTACATGAATTGGGGAAGAGGAAAAGGAGATAACAACATTTATTTTGCCTGTTTCCCAGTGGACTATCGTTATTTATCTGTGCTTGGAATTAAGATTACCGAAGGGCGTGACTTCAAGGCTGGCGACGGGGATGTGTATATCTTCAACGAGGCAGCTTGGAAAAAATATCCCTGGATGAAAGTCGATGAACCCGCTACTCCCGGTGATTATCCGATAGTGGGATTCTGTGAGAATATCCGTTTCAGCAGTTTCCGCAACAACGATGCCGTAGAACCGATGGCTTTCTTTATTTATGGGAAGAATCATGCGGACTGGGATGCCAATAACATCCTGAATATCCGGGTAGCTCCGGGAGTGGATAAGGTGGACATGCTGCATCGTTTGGCAGAAGTGACCGAAAAGATGGCGCCAGGCAGTGACTTCAGGTTCCGTTTTATGGATGAGGTGATTGACCAGAACTATCGTCAGGAACTGCGTTTCACCCGTCAGATTCTGTTGTTCTCCTTGATTGCCATCGTACTCAGCATGATAGGCGTGTTCGGACTGACCTTGTTTGAAAGCGAATACCGTCGGAAGGAGATTGGTATCCGGAAAATCATGGGAAGTTCCACCGGTGAGATTCTCTATATGTTTACCAAGCGTTATTTCGTCATGCTAGTGATTTGCTTCGTACTGGCAGTTCCCTTTGGCTGGTGGATAGGGCACGACTGGCTGGAAAGCTTCTCCGACAAGACGCCTATCCGTGTCTGGGTATTTGTGGCCTCCTTCCTGCTGGTCAGTCTCATTACGGTACTGACAGTGACATTCCAGTGCTGGAAGAATGCCAATGAAAACCCTGTACGGAGTATCAAGACGGAATAACACATTAAATTATAAAATACGATGAAAGGACTGAAAACTTATTTTACCTATCTTCACCGCAACAAGCTGTTTACATTGGTCAACGTGGCGGGACTGGGCATCTCTCTGATGTTCGTGCTGCTCATTGCCAATATGGTAGTGCGACAATTCACTGTGGGCAGCGATATAAAGGATATTGAGCATATTTATGTGTTGTCGAACGAGGAATATAGCGCCAGCAATTACCTGGTGGGTGAACGGCTGGCCAACCGTTATCCGGAAATGGCCGAATGGTGTGCGGTGAATGCCGAAGCTTATAATTCGGGCAGTTATGCGGTAATAGATAACCGGAAAACCAGTCTGGAAATATATTGTGTGAAAGATAATTTCCTTCGTTTCTTTGGCTATTCGCTGTTGTTGGGAAATCCGGAGCAGGCACTGGTAGATGCACACAGCATCGTGCTGACCGAATCGGCTGCCCGTAAACTGTTTGGGGAAGAACCTGCGGAAGGCAAGATGCTTCGTTTGTCTGCAGATAAAAAGGAGATGTACACAGTGACAGGCGTCATAAAAGACTTTGATAACTCCGTCATCCCCGATGAGGTAGAAGCCATTGTACCATTCGACTATGTAGATTTTGTGAACTGGGGAAGCAGTATGCGTAATCCGGATATGAATAATATGGGAGGGACGACGATACTGGTCCGTTTTCCTCAAGGTGTCAATCCCGATCAGAAAGCTGCCGATATGCTGTCTTTTCTCAAAACCTTTTCCTGGGGATATCAGCATGAGTTGTTCCGTGAGGCATTCTGGATGCCGTTGAAAGACGTGTGTTTCTCCGAAATAATAAGTCTTCAGCTACGTCAGTACAATCCGGTGAAAGTCTGGATATTCTTAGTGGCAGGTATTCTGATTCTGCTGATGGCTGTATTCAATTACGTCAGCATGTGCGTGGCACAAGTAAGCTATCGTGCCAAAGAAATGGCTACCCGCCGGTTGCTGGGCTCTTCCGCACGGACCATCTTCTGGCGCTTGTTGGGAGAGTCGGCCTTGTTTACCACAGGAGCCTTTCTGCTGGCTTTGCTGTTGGCTAAGGCTGTGGAACCGACGGCCTGTGACCTGCTGCAAACACGGCTGGACATTTGGGGCGACTTGAACACCATCACTTTGCTAATCTATTTGATAGGCATTGTTCTGCTTTCCTTGCTGGCCGGAGTGGTACCTGCTGTTCTGCTTTCTCACTACCATCCGCTGGATGTGGTGAAAGGTACTTTCCGTCGGAAAACCAAGGCGGTGTACCTTCGGGCATTGTATGTGGTACAGAGCGGACTCACCGTAGCCATGCTGACTTGCACCCTCTATCTGTCCGCACAAATCTACCGGATTCTTCGTGAACCATTGGGCTATACGTACGGTCATGTACTTGACTATCCTGCCATGACAGTCGGTTCTTCCGAAAAGATACGTCTTTTCCGTGACGAAGCCCGTAAGAAGCCTTTTGTAAAGAATGTCTGCTTGACTGCAGGTACACCTGTAAACCGGGGAAATAACAATACCACCCAGCTTTACGACAATAACGGGATGCCTCAAAATGTCAGTTTTCAGGTATTCCGTACCGACTCGGCCTTCTTGGACATCTTTCACATCCAGGTATTCGACGATAGGAAACTTCCACGGAAATGGGGGAACATGTATTTTTCCGAAAGCACGTTCGATTCCTTGCAGCTGGATTATGCGCGTACGGCAGAATTGCGAAATGAATATGGCCGCCAATATGCTGTAGGCGGGCGGTATGCTGACATTAAATTCGGCTCCATTCTCCTTCCGCAGTCGCCCACCATGATTTCAGTAGAGCATCCGGACAAAGTAAGACCCTGGAACGTGCTGGTAGAAACCATTGAAGGTGACCAGGCAGCATATAAGAGAGAACTTGATGCCTTGTTTTCGGAAGTGGTGGAGGGTATTCCCTTTGAATCCAAATGGTATGCCGATGAGATGAAGGAAGTCTACAAAGATTTGTTGCACATGCGTACTACTATTGTAGCCTTTACGTGTGCGGCCCTGTTGATTTCCCTGTTGGGACTGACCGCCATGAGCATTTATTTCATCAGTCAGCGCAAGCGCGACATAGCCATCCGAAAGGTTTTTGGTTCCAGTGCAGGTATGGAACGGGCACGACTGCTTCGTTTCTCCTTGCTGTCTTTGCTGGCAGGCATGTTGCTGGCCGTTCCTTTGGCGTGGTTCGGTGTACAGCAGATAGACGGTATCCTGCACTATTCCCCCATGGTGATGTGGGGCGTGTTTGGCGTCGCCTTTCTGTTGGTAGCCTTGATTTCTTTAGGTTCCGTATGTCTCATTAGTTGGGGAGCCGTTCGTGAAAATCCGGTGAACCACATCAAGACTGAATGATTTTTCAGTGTGTGTAAAAACAGATAAAACAATCGGGACCTCTGCTCATTTGCCGAGGCCCCGATTTCTATTTTAGAGACGGGCAGCTACTTTCTGCCAGTCCACCAGTGTCCAGAATGCTTCTATGAAGGCCGCCCGGCGGTTGCGGTAGTCAATGTAGTACGCATGTTCCCACACGTCGATAACCAGTAACGGTTTCAGTCCCTTCTTAAGCGGATTTCCGGCGTTCGATTCGCTGACGATGGACAAATGTCCGTCCTTGTCACTTACCAGCCAGGTCCATCCCGAACCGAACAGCGTAGTGGCAGCCTGCGTGAACTTTTCCTTGAAGGTTTCCACCGAACCGAAATCACGGGCCAACGCATCTGCTAAGGGCTGAGGCATCTCCGGCTGCTGAGGAGTCAGTGTATCAAAGAAGAACGTATGGTTCCAAGTCTGGGCTGCATTGTTGAACATCGGCCCTTCCGCTTCCAGTAAGATTTGCTCCAGTGTCTTTTCTTCGTAAGGCGTGCCGGCAATCAGTTTGTTCAGGTTGTCTATGTACGTTTGCAAATGTTTTCCGTAATGATATTCCAGTGTTTCTTTGCTCATTTTCGGAGCCAGCGCTTCCAGTTGATAAGGAAGTTCAGGAAGTAAATGTTTCATATTTTCTTGATTTAAAGTTGATAATTTTTAGTTCAATTCTTATATAGACAAACAAATCGTTCGTAAAGTTGTAATTACGGTACTAATTTAATATAAAGATTGGCGTTTTCAAAGAAAAATTCCGTCTAAATTACCTCTATGCTATGAGAAATCGTAATTTCGCTGACTGATTAGGTAGATTTCTATAATATTTTAAGGTTAAAAGTAACATGTGTGGAATTGTAGGATATATCGGAAAGCGAAAAGCCTGGCCGATATTGGTAGAAGGCCTGAAGCGCCTGGAGTATCGCGGATATGACAGTGCCGGAGCGGCCTTGATGAACGATACTCATCAGTTGAATGTGTATAAATCCGTGGGAAAAGTAGCCGATTTGGAACGGACAGCCGAAGGGCAGGATGTGTCCGGTTGCGTGGGAATCGCCCATACGCGTTGGGCCACCCATGGAGAGCCCAGTACGGTAAATGCTCATCCGCATTGCAGCCAGAACGGCGATTTGGCACTGGTGCACAACGGGATTATTGAGAACTATGCCGTGCTGAAAGAAAAGTTGCAGACCAAAGGCTGCACCTTCAAGAGTAGTACCGATACGGAAGTGCTGGTGCAGTTGATTGGTTACGTTCAGCAGCAAGGCAATCTGGACTTGCTGACTGCCGTACAGTTAGCTTTGCGGGAAGTCATCGGTGCCTACGCCATTGCAGTGGTCGACCGAAAGCATCCCGACGAGATTATCGCTGCCCGCAAGAGTAGTCCGTTAGTCGTCGGAGTAGGTGAGGGAGAGTTCTTCTTGGCTTCCGATGCCACTCCCATGGTGACTTACACCAATCAGGTGGTATATCTTTCTGACGAAGAAATAGCCGTACTGCGGGCAGGCGCTCCCTTGAAGATTGTCGACCTGAACAATGTAGAGTGTCCTCATGAGGCACAGACCGTAGCCCTTAATATCGGGCAGCTGGAAAAAGGAGGTTTCCCCCACTTCATGCTGAAAGAAATCTTCGACCAGCCCGACTGCATCAGCGACTGTATGCGTGGCCGTGTGAATCCGGACACTTGTACGGTCACCCTTTCCGCCGTGTCCAACTACAAGGAACAACTGTTGCGTGCCGGCCGTTTCATTATCGTAGCCTGCGGTACTTCCTGGCATGCCGGACTCATCGGCAAGCAACTGATTGAAAGCTTCTGCCGCATTCCGGTGGAAGTGGAATACGCCTCCGAATTCCGTTACCGCAATCCGGTGATTCATCCCGACGACGTAGTCATTGCTATCTCCCAAAGCGGAGAAACTGCCGATACATTAGCTGCCATTGAATTGGCCAAGTCGCAGGGAGCCTTTATCTATGGCATCTGTAACGTCATCGGTTCTTCCATTGCCCGTGCTACGGATACCGGTTCCTATATCCATGTGGGTCCCGAAATCGGAGTGGCTTCTACGAAAGCCTTTACCGGACAGGTTACCGTACTCACCCTGCTGGCTTTGGCATTGGGGCGTGAAAAAGGTACACTTTCGGAGGAAGAATACCATCGGGTGGTGAAAGAATTGGTCGCCGTTCCCGAAAAGATGCGGACCGTTCTGAAACAGCATTCGTTCATCGCCGATTTCTCAAAGATGTTTACCTACGCCCGCAACTTCATTTATTTAGGTCGCGGATATGCCTTCCCAGTTGCTTTGGAAGGAGCTTTGAAGTTGAAGGAAATATCGTACATCCATGCCGAAGGATATCCGGCTGCCGAGATGAAACACGGTCCCATCGCTCTGATTGATGCCGAAATGCCGGTGGTCATCGTGGCCACACAGTCGCCCTTGTATGAAAAAGTGCTGAGCAACATTCAGGAAATCAAGGCCCGCAAGGGAAGAGTAGTAGCCGTAGTAACCGAAGGAGACACGGTTATCCGTAACTTGGCTGATTACAGCATCGAACTTCCCGCTACGCTGGAATGTCTGGATCCGTTAGTAGCTTCCATTCCGTTGCAGTTGCTGGCTTATTACATTGCAGTTTGCCGTGGAATGGATGTCGACCAGCCACGCAATCTGGCTAAGTCTGTAACGGTGGAATAACGTAAGTTTTTCACGAAACACCTAAATCCCTGTATTTCTGACGCCTTTGGTGAGAAATGCAGGGATTTTTATTCTTTACTGTTTCAGATTTGAAAACGTAGTGTTGAAAAAGAGAAAACCGTGAGCCGGGTTTTATGTTTCCCTTCCGTGAAACTTACGTTTCTCACAGCGGAAACGTAGGTTTTCCTTTTGCGAAACGTAGGTTTCCGCAATGGAAAACGTAGAAAGTACGGAAGAGTTTTCTTTTTGATGAAGAGGCGTTTGGTAGATATTATTTTCCGTAGTGTCCTTTTGCAGAAATCACGACAACGGTCACTATCTCTTCTTCAATTGTATAGATAAGACGATTGAATTTATCTATTCTTCTACTCCAAAATCCGGATAAATTGCCTTTTAAGGCTTCCACTTGTCCTGTTCCTGTAGTAGGGTGTTCTGCCAGTTTAAGGAGTAGGGTCTTTATTTTTTCAATGGTTGCTTTATTCCCGGATTTCTTTAATTCTTCTATGTCTTTTACCGCTTTACGTTCCAGTTGGATGATGTATGCCATATCAGAGATTATTTATAAAATTGGTAATCTCCTCTGCTGAACGTAAGGTGATTTTATCTTCATCCTTACTTTCTTTATATGTCTTCACCCGTTTCTCTATTTCAGCTAAATTATCGGAATCGGTAAAATACTCGTCATTGCTTGGACTTGGGTTGGAAATTTCAATCTTTAAAGTCTCTGCTTTTGAGATTAACAGCCCTTCGATAAAAGCTTTCAGACTTTTACCTTGCGACGCAGCCATAATCGACAATTTCTGTAAGGTATCAATAGGCAAATCGATATTCTTTCGTTTTTTAGGTAATGTAATTGTAGCCATTATTTTTAAGCTTTAAAGGTTTTGTGCAAAGATAGTAAATGTATATAATATACACAATGTATATTGCGTGGATTCACTTTAGATTATTTCTCATGAAAGATTTCCTCTTTTCATGTAAAAATGTAAATTTGCACATCTTATTTCTTGGAAAAATACATAAGTGAGGAAGAAAATGCAGGAAGAAGACTTGATATTGGCTGTAAAATCCGGTTCGGAGCGTGCTTATAAGCAGCTTTATGAACTGTGGGTATCCAGACTATATCGGTTTGTATTTCAGTACCTCAAATCGGAAGAAGCGACTGATGATGTGGTGCAGGAAACTTTTCTTCGTATCTGGACTAACCGGGAACACCTGAATCCCGATCAGTCTTTCAAATCCTATCTCTTTACCATAGCCTATCATTTTCTGCTGAAAGAACTGAGAAGACAGATTCATAATCCGTCAATGGAAGAATATGTGGAATACCGGGACAAACTGGCTTCTTCGGCCAATGAGATTCCCGATGAACTCGACTATGATAGTTTTGTAAAGGCTTTGGAGAAAGCCAAACAGCATCTTTCGCCCCGTCAGCGGGAAATTTTTGAACTCAACAAAGAATACGGCATGTCGGTTGCCGAGATTTCCGGCAAACTCTCCGTAACAGAGCAGGTAGTGCGTAACCAGCTGTCTGCTGCCCTGAAGATACTTCGTACGGAATTACGTCAATATTATCCTTTATTGCTCTTGTTTCTGGCGTAAAAATCATTTTATGCTTTAAAACATGCAATTTGATATGTTATAAATCTGCCCTTATTGGATATTGCCCATAAACAAACGAAAAAAGTTTATGAGTGCACAAATAAACGATAAGGTATCAGGATTGTTACACAAGTTCCGTTCCGGTGACATCACGCCGGCGGAATTTCAGGATTTGCGAACCCGCATGGATGCTATATCCGATGTGGAGTTGAAGCATTTTCTGGAGACAGAGTGGGAAGAGTTTGAAGACCATTCTCCTTTGTCGGAAGAAAAAATTAAAACGCTCTATGAAGGCTTGCACATTCGTTCGGAAGAAGTGAAACCTCGTTTCACACTGAAACGCTACTGGATGCAGATTGCCGCTTCACTGTTGTTGCTCATAGCCGGAAGCTTGACGGTATTGACCTTTATGCAGCAGAACGAAATCAATGCATTAGCAGAACAGAATGTGGTGATACGTTCAGGCGATTACGGTAAGTCACTTGTCACCCTTCCCGATGGAACCATTGTGCATTTGAATGCCAAATCTTCTTTGACCTATAGTCAGGATTTTGGGCGGAATGACCGCAAGGTTGCATTGAGCGGAGAAGGATTTTTTGAGGTAAAGAAAGATACAGAAAAGAAGTTTACAGTAGGTACAGGCTATATGGACATCACCGTACTGGGTACAAAATTCAATGTGTATGCATACGAGACAAAAGACATTGTAGAGATGTCGCTCGTAGAAGGTAGTGTGGATGTAACCACTTCACGCCCGCCTTATCAGAGCATACGAGTGAAGCCCAATGAAAAAGTGGTGTATAACAAGCGTACAGGAAACTTGCTGCATGAGCGGACAAGTAACAAGATGGAAACAGCCTGGATAAATAAGGAATTGGTGTTCCGTAGTGAACGACTGGAAGATGTGTTCCGTTGTTTGTCCCGAAAGTTTGCTGTTACTTTCTCAGTAGATGATGAGGCTTTGCTGAACGATGTGTATACCGGTACGTTTGACGATGAAAATGTGGAAAGCATCATGCGTGTCTTGAAGTTCCATTATAATTTCAAGTACACAAATGAAGATGGAGTGATTTCTATTCAAACTCGAAAATAGTTATTAACCTTTAAAAAACGAAGTACATGAAAACATAAGAAGAAAACAAAAGCCCCGGATAATCGGCAAATTATCCAGGGCATGAAAGAAGGCTTAGTCCTGCAATTAAACTATGGTGGCACATAGTAAAATAAACTAAAACCTTAATTTGTTATGAATTTATGAAAACCGCAAAACAATCAATTGATTTAGAGTACAAAGGTACTAAAAAACGCTTGAATCTGCGCACTGCTTTGATTTCTTTGTGTATGTTTGCATTTGTTGGCACTTCTGCCCAGACGGGTACGGTGACCGTGAAACTGCGGAATGCTTCAGTCAAGGAACTGTTCAGTGCGATTGAAAAACAAACTTCCTATCGTTTTTCTTATCGGGATGCAGAAATCAAAGGGAAAGGAAATGTGACTATTTCTGCAACCAATCGTGAATTAAAGCAACTTTTAGAAGGTGAACTTTCTAAGTTGGGCTTAAAATATGCTGTATCGGGGAATAAGATTATTGTGACTCCGGTTGCGGCAGCTGCTTCTGCACAGCCTAAAAAAGTGACCGGAAAGGTAGTGGATGCCAATGGAGAACCGGTGATTGGAGCTACTATCAAAGAACAAGGTACTGCTAATGGTACAATTACGGATTTTGACGGAAACTTTGCTCTTGATGTAGCTGATAATGCAATGCTTGAGGTTTCTTATATCGGATATAAGAGTCAGGAATTGAAGGCAGTGGCTGGAAAGATACTTTCTGTGACTTTGAGAGAAGATGCAGAAGTATTGGATGAAGTAGTTGTGGTGGGATATGGTACACAGAAAAAGTCGACATTAACTGGTGCGGTATCAATGATGGATATGGATGATACAGAGATGAATACTGCTGTGTCGGTTTCTCATGTATTAGCAGGAAAAGCTGCAGGGTTCCGTGTAAATCAAGTATCTGCTCAGCCTGGTGGTGCGGCTAATTTTAGAATACGTGGTGAGGCTTCTACTGGAGCTGGTAATGAACCTTTATTTGTAATCGATGGTTTTCCTGTTTCTTCTTCGTGGACAGTAAGTTCAGGCACATCTGAATATTATGGAACTGGATCGACGGATAATGTGCTGGAGTCATTGAATCCAGATGATATTGAATCTATTTCAGTATTAAAAGATGCTGCTTCTACTTCTATTTATGGAGCACGTGCAGGACATGGTGTAGTACTTATAACTACAAAACGAGGAAAAAATCAAAAACCGCGAATTACATATTCTGGAGTTGGTTCTTTCCAGGTAGCTCGTGCAAATTATAAAATGTTGGATACACGTGCTTATATGGATATGTATAATAAGCAGCAATATGAAGAATGGCTAAAAACTAATGGACTAGGTATTTATGAAGGATATGTGGATAGAGTTGAAAATCCAATACCATTTACTCCGACTTTCACAAATGATCAAATAATGAGAGCTGAAGGTACAAACTGGCTTGATGAAGTGACTCGTCCTGGATATATGCATCAACATAATCTTTCGGTAAATGGAGGTACAGAAAAAACGAGATATATGGTTTCTGTTAATTATATGAATCAGGAAGGTATTGTAAAACGGAATGGAACGAGTCGATTGTCTGCTAGATTAAATCTAGATCAAGAAGTTAATAAATATCTTTCGATAGGTTTAACAGCTTCTTATGCACAAAATAAATATGATAATGTACCATTAGGAGATCAGGGGTATGAGAGATCTGGGGTGCTTGCAGGGGCAGTCTTGTTTAATCCAACTCTTCCTGTTTATAATGAGGATGGAGAATATACCTTAGATCCAATGCGTTCAACAACTCCTAACCCTGTATCTCTACTTGAAATACAAGACAAAACGGTTAAAGATCGCATAATGGGAAATGCTTTTGTTATTGTGAAGCCTTTGAGTGGTTTAGAGGTAAAACTATCTTTAGGAGCAGATCGAAGTATGCAGAAACGTTCTTCTTATTTCCCAAAGACAACTTTACAGGGACAGATAAAGAATGGAGATGCCAATATTTCTCAGCAAAATAATACAACTTATTTAATGGAGTTGACAGCGCAATATTCTAAAAATTGGAGAAGTCATAGTTTTAAAGTTCTATCTGGATACTCTTTTCAAAAATTTGATTCAGATGGTGTAAGAGCTGGAAATAGTGATTTTTTAATTGATGGCTTTGGTTATAATTGTTTGGGGGCAGGAAATTATGCTAAACCTACAGTTGGCTCATGGGCTTCTATTAATAGTATAGCTTCTTTGTTCGCTCGTGTAAATTATTCCTTTGCAGGGAAATATCTTTTAGAAGGAACAGTACGAGCTGACGCTGCTTCTAATTTTGCACCTGAAAATCGTTGGGGGTATTTCCCTTCTATATCAGCTGGATGGCTGATAAGTGAAGAGAAATTTATGGAGTCTGCGAAAAGTTGGTTATCTATGTTAAAGTTACGAACTTCATTTGGACAGACTGGTAATTCTAATGTAGGATATCGTATCAAAGATTATTTTGCACCTGGTTATAATGCAATAATTGGTGATGCAGAATTGAAAGGGGTATATGCCTCGCAATTGGGTAATAAAGATATTACATGGGAGACTACCACCGAATTTAATTTGGGAGTAGATATGGGCTTTTTTAATAATCGTGTCCGACTAACGACAGAATATTTTAAAAGACAAATAACAGATTTATTGGTTGGTGCTAAACCTCTTCCATTTTATAATGAAGTGAACACCATTGCAGGTAATGTTGGAGCTACAGAAAGTCAAGGATTTGAGTTGACATTGAATACAATAAATATTGTTGCTAAAGATTTTGAATGGGATACGACTCTTACATTATCTCATTACGCAGATCGGTGGAAAGAACGTGATCCTAATTGGCGGCCTGAACCTTATCAGAAAGAGAATGATCCGATAAGGGCTTGGTGGACTTATGAAGCACTAGGTATAATGCAGCCTGGAGAACAGGCTCCTGATGCTCAGAAAGATTTGTTACCAGGACAGATGAAACTAAAGGATCAAAATGAAGATGGAGTTTTAGATAATGAAGATATGGTATATATGGGTACTGGTGATCCTAAAATTATTTATGGATTTAATAATTCTTTAAAATATAAGAATTTTGATCTTTCAGTATATTTTTATGGTGAAGCAGGACGAAAAGGAGGGGCTAGTTACTATGAGAGTTGGACAAGAATGGATAATGGAACAAATGTTTCTTCTTATTCTCTTGATGCCTATTGCAATGCGAATACTACATCTTCTGTTCCAAGCTTTTTAAGAAGTACCTATGGACTGGGAGATTACTATGTTAAATCCATTTATTTCATTCGATGTGGTAATATTACACTAGGATATAAAGTTCCACTTCCTAGCAAATTTATTAAAAATATGCGTGTTTATATAGATGTAAATAATCCGTTTGTTATTACAAACTGGACAGGATTAGATCCGGAGACAGATACAGGTAGTTATCCTTATCCTAATGTGACGTCGTATAATTTTGGAGTATCAGTTTCATTTTGATTAAGATTATGAAAAAATATATTTATAATTTAGGAGTTGCTTTATTATTGTGCCTGCAATTTTCTTCTTGTAAGTTGGAGCAAGTTACTTATGATAACATTAATGCAGATGTTTTTCCCAAGAATGAATCGGATGTAAGGGCATTAGTTACATCAAGTGCATATTATGTATTTAACCCTTGGGGAATCTTTCGTTTTAATTCAGGATATATTACTAGCTCAGAAGCGGTTTCGGACTATTTCGAATCTTTCAATAGATGGACAATTTTGTATAATTCTTATGAGGCTAATGATTGGTATATTGATTCAGATGACCGTAGAAATTATGATTTTATTCAATTCTTGTCCAAAATGACGCTCAATATAGAACGTATTAAGGGGGTTGATATGGATATGGAGCTGAAAAATAGGTACATAGCAGAATTAAAATGTGGGATAGGTTTTTTGTCTTTTCTTTTGTATGATTTATACGGTCCTCTACCTATTCCAACTCTTGATGTTTTGCAAAGTCCGGAAAAAGAAATTATAGTTCCACGTTTATCCGATGAAGATATGAGGAAGTATATTGAGAGTCATTTAAAGGAAGCAGCAGAGATCTTGCCATATAAATATGATGATACAGGCTATGGTCGGTTTACGAAAGGATTAGCTAATACGCTTTTGTTAAAATTTTATATGTTGACAAAGCAGTGGGATGCTGCAGAACAAATTGGGCGTGAGTTGACAACGAATAAAGAGTATGGCTATAAACTGGAGGAGGACTATCATAAATTATTTTCAATGGCAGGAGAGAAAAATCCTGAAGTAATATATGCATCTCCTGCTAAAGCAGGTGTTATGGAACAGCAATGGTTTTCAGCTGCTCTTCCTGCAGATTTTCCTGTACCTAGTGGTATGAATATGACAAGGTGGGGAATATTGTGCATGTCTTGGCCGGCTTATGAATCTTTTGAAGAAGGAGATAAGAGGAAGGAACGAATAGTTGCAGAATATACAGGAGATACTGGGGTGTATCATAGTAAAAAAGAGGATAGAGAAAGTGGAAAAGTAGGGTTACTGTATTATGGTCCCGTTCCTCAAAAATATAAGATAGAAGCGACTGTTGGTGCTGGGTGTGAAATAGATATTCCTATTTACCGTTATGCAGATGTTTTAACATTGCTTTCAGAGGCTATTGTTCGTAATAAGAAAGAAGTTACTCAGGAAGCGGTTGATTTGTTGAACCAAGTCCGTACTGTCCATGGAGGGCTGCAAGGCTATGAAATGGAAGACATTTCTTCTGTGGAACATTTTTTGGATATAATGTTGGAAGAACGTGGACATGAATTTTATTTAGAGGGAGTTCGCCGTCAGGATTTAATACGTCATGGTAGATTTATAGAAAAAGCATTGGAAAAAGCAAGATATGCAGGACAACCTACAGGAAAAATTGAAACTATAGTGGATGGACAATATAAATATGAGAAATTTCCTTTGCCTACTCATATTATCACTGAAGGACAAGGGATAATAAAGCAAAATCCTGGTTATTAATTTAAAAAGTAATAATATGAAATTTTTGTTATATAATTTATTAATTATGATTTTTTTTACAAGCTGTAAAGAAAGTGTTTATGAATTGAATATTCCCGTATCAGATATAGGCTTGATAGAACCGTTGGAAGGGGCTAGTATCAATTTGGATGACGTAGAAATAGAAACATATACATTTACTTGGAATAAGGAGATTAAAGATGGAGCTGTTTTGATTTTGAGTACAAGTGAGGACTTGAAAAAACAGGTGAGGGTTGAATTAGGGACTTCCTCTACATTTTCTTTATCTGCTTTTGATGCTGATATATATTTTTCTCAGTTAGGGCTTAAGCCAGGGGAAAGTGATTTGTTGTATTGGACTGTAAAAGAGAAAAATACAGATAAGGCAGCAAAAGAAATACGTAAAATAAATGTAAAACGTGCTACTCAGAAATTGATTTATCCAGAAAATTTAGCATCAATTCATTTGGATGCGGAAAATGAATCTACTAAAGTCTTATTTGAGTGGGATACTACAGGTTTGAATGAGAATACGAAATATAAGTTATGTTTTTCCTTAGATCCTAAAATGAATGAAAATGTATGGAAGTTTGAATTACCTTCTTCAGATGGAAAATGTACTTTAACGCATTTGCAGTTACAAGAAATTTTAGAACATGCATCTATTAAACATTATGTTGAGAATCAAATATATTGGAATGTACAAATTAATGATGAAGGGTATTTATCTCGTACGGTTGGTGTTTTTAATATTAGGGAGATGATGCGTTTTGTTGATCGGCGTGGAGATGAAGAAACTATCTATAGGGTAACTCGCATTTGTTATAGCGACGGAACCTCTCAAATTTGGTTGGCAGATAATTTACGTACATCTAAATATCCGGATGGTCAAAATATTGAAAATGAATATTATAGGAATGGACTTGAGGATTGGGATGAAGGTAAGAAAAAAGCTTATGGCTTATATTATCATTGTGATATTAGGCATCAAGTCGTTCCTGCAGGCTGGCATTTGCCTACAAAAGCAGACTTTGATAAATTATTTAAAGAAGCGGCTTTTGTTGATGGAAAATGGAACGTTTTAAAAGATCCTTTTTATTATATGTCTGTTAATGGCGAAGAACATTTAAATGAATGGGGGTTAAATTTATGTTCTTCTGGTCAATGGGCATCGTGGGGGATAACTAATTATGATCAAGAATATTGTTATTTTTTGGCTTCTGATTTAGATAATATGTGTATTCTCCATGCGGGTGCTCCTACAATGTGGACACCAGAAACAGTAGGAGCACCTATTCGTTTAATTTATAATGAAAATTAATATTTAAGAGAGAATTCGTATGAAAAATAGTGTATATATCCTTGGATTATTATTGTTGTATTCTTTAATGTTATGTGGACAGCCATCAGAAAAAATGGTACGTATACAAGTTATTCCAGATCATGCTGATTGGCTATATCAAGTAGGAGAAAAAGCAAAAATAAAAATAAGAGTATTTTGTTGTGGTTCTCCTATGAAAAATGTAGAAATTAATTATTCATTTTCTCAGGATATGATGTCTCCCTTTTGTGAAGGGAAAAAGTTTTTAAAAGATGGAGAAGCTAGTTTGGAGTTAGGAACTATGCATACCCCCGGCTTTTTACGTTGTATGGTAACTGCCAATGTGGAAGGCAATAAGTATGAAGGTATGGCTACCATTGGATTTGAGCCAGAAAAGATAAAACCGACTGTGACTTGTCCTGAAGATTTTGATTTTTTTTGGGAGCAAACCAAAGAACAACAGGCAAAGGGAACTTTGAATCCTGTAATGAAATTACTTCCTGAAAGATGTTCTTCAGAAGTAAATGTATATCATGTTAGTTTTAATAATGACTTCTATGGTTATGAATCTAAGATTTATGGGATACTTTGTATTCCCAAAAAGCCCGGGAAATATCCTGCAGTATTGAAACTGCCGGGGGCTGGGGTAAGTTCATATTATGGAGAACCTGAAATCGCAAAAAGAGGGGTTATAGTATTGGAAATTGGAATTCATGGAATACCTGTGAACTTGAATGGAAATATTTATACAGATTTATATATGGGACCATTAAAAGGATATCATTCTTTTAATTTAGATGATAAGGAACGATATTATTATAATCGGGTATATATGAATTGTGTTAGAGCTATAGATTTCATATACTCTCTTTCTGAATTTAATGGAAATTTAGGAACTTTTGGAGGAAGTCAAGGTGGTGCTTTATCAATTGTTACAGCAGCCTTGGATAATCGCGTAAAAGGGCTTGTTGCTTTTTATCCTGCATTATGCGATATGACAGGTTATTTGTATGGCAGAGCTGGAGGATGGCCACATTTTTTAAGAGAACAAAAAAATTGTACACCACAGAGAATAAATACAGTTGGTTATTATGATGTGGTTAATTTTGCTCGTCGGATTGAGATACCTGGTTTTTATACATTTGGTTATAATGATATGATTTGCCCTCCAACTTCAGTTTTTTCTGCTTATAATGTGATTAAAGCACCTAAAACTTTGCTTATAAAGGAGGATACCGGGCATTATAGCTATTCAGAACAGACGGTACAAGCTTGGAATTGGATTATAGATTTCTTAACAAGATGTAAATGGTGAAAAAATAAGTAGCTTATATAATTCTTGAATTGTATGGGATAACTTTCTCTATGATTTTCAAATTAAAAATGATTTATTATGAAAAATATTTGTATATTATTTTTGTTTTCTATAATAACTCTTTGTTGTTCAAATAAGATTGAGATTAACGCGGGAGATTATGATAGTGATTTCTCTTTAGGAGAAATAGTTCCAATAAATTCACTAAGTAACCCAGATAGAGGGTTTCATTTAGAATGTAATTTGTTTGCTGATAAAATGATAAGTCCTTGGAATAGTAACGAAAAATATTCTGAAGATTTGTTCTTGAATATAATCTCTCAATATGGTGTTGATGATGGATTTACATTGGTACAACAATTTATTTATCTTACGAAGTGGGTTGATTCGGATTTAGATGAAGAGGCGTTAGTTAATATTCGTAAAATTTTTGAATTAGTTAAGCGAAATGGTTTAAAAATGGTTTTAATTTTTGCTTATAATTGGGAGGGAGTTAATACAAATGCAGGTGAATCTAAAGAGTGGATACTTAGGCATATTGAACAGTTAGCGCCGATTTTTCAAGAGTATATCGGTCAAATAGCTGTTATAAAAATAGGCTTTATTGGTGCATGGGGAGAATGGCATTCCTCTCCGTTGGATGAAGACTATAAAGCTAAATCAGAGATTGTACAATCTTTATTATCGGCTTTACCAGAACCGTATCAGTTAGCAATCAGGCATCCTAGACATAAGAATAAATTAGAATTAAAAAATGAAGCTGATTATGCTCGGATTGGTTATGGAAATGATTATTTTACAGCTGGTGAGCATAAGAATGCTAATGGTAATGATTTTGTTCCAGGAACTGAGGAGTATAAACAGGTAAAAGAGGAAGCAGATAAATGGAATCTTTATATGGTGGGTGAGTTGCCTTATGATGAAAATACGGAAATGGGTTTAGATAAATTAATAACACCTTCCAAGGTTTTGAAAATTTTAAAAGAACATAAATATTCTGCTTTAGATGTAACTCAAAATTTTGAATTGAATATTATGAGTTGGAAGACTAAAAAGTTATATCCTTCTTTACTCCGTAATATGGGAATTATTTTTGATGAGCGATATTTTCGTGATGAAAATGGGAGAGAGGTTGTGCGATCATATTATGATTTTATACGCGACCATTTAGGTTATCGTTTAGGAGTACAAGCAAATCCTATAATTCAAGTTAATAATGGTAAAGTTGAATACGATATTAAAATAACTAATACTGGATTTGCTACTGTGATAAATCCTAAAGAACTTTATATGGTATTGATTACTGAAGATAATCAGATTAGAGAGTTTAAGTTAGATATGAATGTTAAGGAATGGCATCCTGTTATGGAAGGAAATTCATTGAAAGAATATGAACTTAAAGGCAGTTTGCCATTGGATGCTATAAAAGGGAAGTGCAGAATTGGAATTTGGATGCCTGATAAAGAAAACAATTTAAAATATGATGCACGATATGGAGTACGTTTTGCAGTGTATGATGGCTTGTATCATTGGATAGACCGTGATGGGAAATATTTAGTAAATGTAATTGGTGAAATTGTATTATGATGATTTCATTAAATTGTTTTTTGTAAATTTTTCAGATTCATTTTAAGATTTACCCCAAATAGCATAAATTCCGCTATTTGGGGTAAGTTTTTCTTATTCCTTTTCCTTTTACCGATATATTCTGTATCTTCAAAGGCAAAACCGCACGCTATGAATTACGAAACTTATCAAATCATGCTATATGTCCTGTCCTTTCTGGCAGTGATAGCCTTTGTAGCACTTTATTTTGTGAAGGCCGGGTACGGTATGTTCCGTACCCGCTCGTGGGGATGGTCTGTGCCGAACAAAGCAGGCTGGGTGCTGATGGAAGCTCCTTCATTTGTGGTAATGGGGCTTTGGGCGTGGAAGGCAGGAGTAAAGGCGTATACTCCGCAGGCCGTATTTGTAGGACTGTTCATGCTGCATTACTTTCAGCGTTCGTTTGTTTTTCCGTTACTGATGAAAGGGAAGAGCCGGATGCCGCTGGCTATCATGGCGATGGGAATACTTTTCAATGTAATCAATGCGACCTTGTTGGCTGCCAGCTTTTTCAGTTGTGCATTGCCGGGGAAGTACGAACCGACCACATTTTGGACAAATCCTTTACCTTGGGTAGGAGCCGCGATATTTTTCATAGGAATGGCCATTAATCTGCATGCAGACCATGTAATCCGGAATTTACGGAAGCCGGGCGATACACGTCATTACCTGCCGGAGAAAGGTTTTTATCGCTATGTGACTTCAGCCAATTACTTTGGGGAGCTGGTAGAATGGACCGGATTTGCCTTGCTGACGGCTTCACCTGCGGCCTGGGTGTTTGTGTGGTGGACAGCTGCCAACTTGGTGCCGCGTGCCGATGCTATTTACAAACGCTATTGTGAGGAGTTCGGAAGGCAGGCGGTAGGAAACAGAAAAAGAATTATACCTTATATATATTAGGGAAAGGAGGAAAGATGGATTCACTTTTATTTACTCCGGTCACTTTGGGACCGTTGACACTGCGTAACCGTAGCATTCGTTCGGCCGCATTTGAAAGCATGTGTCTAGGAAATGTGCCTTCACCGCAATTGCTGGATTATCATCGTTCGGTGGCTGCCGGTGGAGTAGGAATGACTACGGTGGCGTATGCAGCTGTAACGCGTAGTGGACTTTCATTCGACCGGCAGTTGTGGATGAGGCCGGAGATTGTGCCGGGACTGCGTGAGCTGACGGATGCGGTGCATGCCGAAGGGGCTGCGGCAAGCATTCAACTGGGGCATTGTGGCAATATGTCGCATAAGAGTATTTGCGGATGCCTTCCGGTAGGAGCAAGCAGCGGATTCAATTTGTATTCACCGACTTTTGTGCGCGGATTGCGTGCCGATGAATTGCCGGAAATGGCGAAGGCTTACGGACAATCTGTGTGTCTGGCGCGTGAAGCAGGCTTTGATGCGGTGGAAATACATGCCGGGCATGGATACCTGATTAGTCAGTTTCTTTCACCTTCTACCAATCATCGGAAAGATGAATTTGGCGGAACGTTAGCGAATCGCATGCGCTTCATGGAGATGGTGATGGAGGAAGTGATGAAAGCAGCGGGAAATGACATGGCTGTACTGGTGAAAATGAATATGCGCGACGGTTTTCGGGGAGGTATGGAACTGGACGAGTCGTTACAAGTGGCACGGAAACTGCAGGATTTGGGAGCACATGCGCTGGTGCTGAGCGGTGGATTTGTCAGCAAGGCACCGATGTATGTGATGCGGGGTGAGATGCCTATCCGAACCATGACGCACTACATGACCTGCTGGTGGTTGAAGTATGGGGTACGGCTGGTTGGTAAGTACATGATACCCTCTGTGCCTTTCCGTGAGGCTTATTTTCTGGAAGATGCCTTGAAGTTTCGTGAGGCATTGGACATACCGTTGGTGTATGTGGGAGGTCTGGTGTCGCGACAGAAAATAGAGGAGGTATTGAGCCATGGTTTTGAAGCGGTACAGATGGGTCGTGCGCTGCTGAATGAGCCCGATTTTGTGAATCGTATGCGACGGGAAGAGAATGCACGGTGCAATTGTCGTCACAGTAATTATTGCATTGCCCGTATGTACACGTTGGACATGGCTTGTCATCAGCATTTGCAGGAGGAACTGCCACCTTGTCTGAAGAAAGAAATCGAACGAATTGAAAGCAAGGGATGAGATGGAGCGTAAATTAGCAGTGATTACGGGTGCCGACGGAGGAATGGGAACAGAGATTACCCGTGCGGTGGCGTTGGCTGGTTATCGGGTGATAATGGCCTGCTGTAACAGGGAAAAGGCTGAGGCTAAAAGAGAGTGGCTGGTGAAGGAAACGGGGAATCCGGAGGTGGAGGTCATGTATATTGATTTGGCTTCGTTGGCTTCTGTGGCTGACTTTGCGGAGCGACTCTGTGCCCGTGGGGAGAGACTGGCATTACTGATGAACAATGCCGGGACGATGGAAACCGGTCGCAGACTGACGGAGGATGGACTAGAGCGTACGGTGAGTGTGAATTATGTGGGGCCTTATCTGTTGACACGCAAATTGCTTCCACTAATGGGAGAGGGGAGCAGAGTAGTCAACATGGTGTCGTGTACGTATGCAATCGGCCGGCTGGATTTCCCGGATTTTTTCTTGCGCGGAAAGAAGGGGAGTTTCTGGCGAATACCGGTTTATAGCAATACGAAATTAGCTTTGACACTTTTTACGCTTGAATTGGCAGCTCGTGTGAAGGAGAGAGGTATTGTGGTGAATGCGGCTGATCCGGGCATTGTTTCGACGGATATTATCACCATGCACATGTGGTTTGACCCTTTGACGGATATTTTCTTCCGACCGTTTATTCGGACACCTCGTCAAGGGGCAGCCACGGCAATCGGTTTGTTGCTGGATGAAGAGGCTGGCAAGCGTACCGGTACATTGAATGTAAGCGGACGTGCTGTAAAGTTGTCCGGGAAGTATCTTCCTCATGTGCAACAGCAGGAATTGTGGGAGCGTACGGAGGAGATTGTGAAGAAGTGGTTATAAGATGTATAAATGAAAACGGGCCGGCTTATCTGTGTGACAAGTCGGCCCGTAGCGTTAAAGATTATGTATTATACCAAGTGAGCAATCAGTTCTTCACGGTCGCCTGCTAACAGGTCGATAACCGGAACTTCAATCATGGTGTAGCATCCCGGTTGCTGCTTCATAGAAGCACGAGCTACACAAACCAGTACCTGAGCTGTCAGAGCCGGGTTGTTAATCTTCATGTCAAATTCGAAGAGCTGGTTGTGAGTCTTACCTGATACACCTTTGCGAACCAGGTTTACACCGTGACCTACATCGTTCAGGTCGTCTACGCAAGGAACCTGAATAACGTGTGTTTCATCGTTTACAAAATAGGGGTCAGCTTTGATGGCTGCTTCTACTGTCTTGAAATCTGCACCTTCTTCCAGTTCTACGTATACCATACGGCGGTGAATACCTGTTCCTACCGGAATAGTCATAGATAACGCATCTTTTACTCCGGCAATGGCGCGAACGGCTACAGAGTGTCCCATGCTGCGGCCCGGACCGAAGTTAGTGTAAGTGATTCCTTTCGGAGCGATGGCTTCCAGCAACGCACGTACTACAGAGTCGCTTCCCGGATCCCATCCGGCAGAAATGATAGCTACTGCGTTGTGAGCTTTTGCTGTTTCACCCAAAGAACGGCGCAGGCTGGTAATCTGAGTGTGGATGTCGAAGCTGTCTACCGTGTTGATGCCTAATGCAAGGATTTCTTTTGCATATTGTTCTACACTGCGGGTTGGAGTTGCCAGAATAGCTACATCTACATCTTTCAGTTCGCGAATATCTTTTACTACAGGATAATCGGCCAGTTCTGCAGGTTTGTTTTCTGCACCATTACGGCGTACGATACCTGCTACTTCAAAATCAGGAGCTGCTTCAAGCGCTTCCAGTGTGAATTTTCCGATGTTTCCGTAACCTACTACGGCTGCTCTAATCTTTTTCATATTTCTTATTTGTTTTAAGTTGTTTCGTTTTAGTTGGCGCAAAAATACAGAATTAGAATCATTCCAAACAAGCAATAAAGCCACGAATTCCAAAAAAATCTGGCTGAACTTACAATTTATAACTTTCTTATCGTTATTTTTGTTCTCCATTTTATAAATTGTTAGAAAAACATGATTGAATATATCAAAGGAGAACTTGTGGATGCTACTCCGGCGTGGGTGGTTGTAGAGTGTAATGGATTAGGATATGGAATTAATGTGTCGTTGAACACTTACTCTGCCGTACAGGGAAAAAAGGAGGTCAAGCTCTATATATATGAGGCCATCCGTGAAGATGCGTATGTGTTATATGGATTTGCCACCCGTCAGGAGAGGGAATTGTTTTTGTTGCTTATCAGTGTATCGGGCATTGGCGGAAATACGGCACGTATGATTTTATCGGCACTTTCTCCTTCGGAATTGTGTAACGTGATTGGCAGTGGAAACGACAAGTTGCTGAAGACCGTGAAGGGAATAGGCTTGAAAACGGCCCAGCGCATCATTGTGGAGCTGAAAGACAAGATTGCAGTGACAGGTATAGAGAGTGCAGCAACCGTCAAATCGGTGGCTGTGGCTGCCAATACGGAAATATATGAAGAGGCAGTGGCTGCATTGACCATGTTGGGATTTGCACAGGCACCTTCTCAAAAGGTGACCGCGCAGATTCTTAAGGAGGAACCGGATGCACCTGTGGAAAAAGTGATCAAGCTTGCTTTAAAGCGACTTTAAATCAGGGTTTTATCGTCTCTCAGTACTTCCTTGGCAGTACTGGAGTACTTTCCCGGCAGTACTGGAGTACTCCCACGGAAGTACTGAAGTACTGCTTAGGGAGTACTGAGCGGTGGGGCTGGTATTCACGTAAAAGGGCACCGCACCCTCAAAGAGTGTTTCTTCTGTTTTGAAGCAATACATTTTTTTTGTTCCTTTGTGAAGTTTATTGATTAAAAATTAAGTAGCATGACATTTGCGAGCATTGTATGGGATGTGGATCCGGTGCTGGTTCATTTGGGTTCGCTCGAAATCCGTTGGTACGGGCTGATGTGGGGGCTTGGATTTATTCTGGCTTACGAAATGGTCTCCCGTTTGTTTAAGAAGGAAGGGTATCCGGAAAACTGGGCCGACAAGCTGTTTGTATATTGTATTGTCAGTAGTGTGATTGGAGCTCGTCTGGGGCACTGCCTGTTCTATGAATGGGATTATTATGGAGCGCATCCGGCAGAAATCCTGAAAATCTGGAAAGGCGGACTGGCCAGTCACGGAGGTGTATTTGCCTTGATACTGGCTTTAATCTGGTATTCCAAGACAGTGACGAAAAAAAGTGTGTGGTGGCTGTTCGATCGTATGATACCTGCCGTAGCGGTGGTTTGTATGTGTATCCGTTTCGGTAACCTGCTGAACTCCGAGATTTTCGGTTATCCTACAACTTTACCATGGGGATTTGAGTTTGTCCGCTCGCGTGAATGGCAGGAATTGTATAATCAGAATGGAGTGGCGCAGGCTTGTCATCCTACCCAGATTTATGAAATGCTTTACTGTCTGGTGGCACTGGTGGTATCGTGGTTCATGTATCACAAACTTCATTTAGGTAAACGAATCGGACTGACTACGGGCGTTTCTTTGCTAATCTTTTTCGGTGCCCGTTTCGGATTGGAATTTATGAAGAATCCGCAGGTAGCTGAAGAAGTAGGCATGACGTTGAACATCGGACAATGGTTGAGTGTGCCATTGATATTGTTAGGTGTATATCTGATTGCGACCAGCGGAAAAAGGAAAGAAGCCTTTTGAATCGGATCTTGTTAAGAGTCTGAAATGTAATATCTTATAAATGTTTCCTCTTGTTGTACTTTTGTTTCTTTGTAACAAAAATGCAACGGGAGGAAACATTTCTTTTATATGAATTACTGAAGTATCCCTACTTTCGTGGCATCAAAACAATTCAAGTTAAAACTATTAAAGTTGATGCTATGAGAGCAAATATTCAAACCAAACAACGTGTCAGTGCACTTGTTCTTTTATTAGCTTGCGCATGTACAGGTACATTCGCGCAGCAGGATTCTACAAAGGTTACTTCTAATACGAAGGAAGAAGCTAACCGTAATGTCATGTTGAATGCTGCCAGTGCAAACGGACCTCGTGAAATTCAGATTGGTCTTCCTTCTGCGGATGTGAACGTGCTTGAAAATGGAATTCCGGTAACGTATGCTACCAATCCGCACAGTGTAAACTCTTTGTGGCGTGCAGATGCCAGCTTAAGCCATGTAGGATTGTTGAAGATTTCAGAAACTGCCATTACAACCGGTAATATCGGATATGCAGTCAACTCTTTCACTCAGCTTGGTGAAAAAGGTTTTCATGGAACATTGAATTATAAATCGAATCATTTCGGTATGCAGGAGTTCTCTCTGAATCTGAACGGAGAAATTGCTAACGATTGGTTCTATAGTGGAAGCATCTATCAGGATTTTGACCCGGGAACATTCAAAATCAAATCTACTCCTTTTCAGGATCGTACACAGATTTATAAGTTTGCCTTGACAAAACGCTATAACAATAACCGGGGTGAGTTTACGGCTATGTATCATTACAGCAACAGCCATCCGGTATATATGTATGCCACTCAGTCGGCTCCGTTTATTTACGTAGGCGATGGTAGCGTAAGAGAGTTGGGAGCTTTTGCTTTGGGTACGACTTCTTATCTTCCGGTTGATAATGAAATGGTATATCGTGACATGCGTACAGGGGAGTTGAAGAAAACAAACTTGTATGATGCCGTACAGAATAAGGGTAGTGAGTTTACCTTAATGAATAATTACAACTGGGATAACGGTTTGTCTTGGAAAGTAATTATGAAATACGACCATGCGACCGGTTCTTGTGTGTACCAGACTCCGATGGAACTTTCACAGCGTGCAAATAGTGCTATCAATTATCAGTATGAAGCAGAAGACGGTAGCATGAGAGCATACGATGGCGAATATGTACAGAGCCGTATGTCTTGCTTGAACCGTGGTTTCATTGATGAAGTAATGTTTACTACTGAGCTGTCTCGTAAATTATCTAACGGTACATGGCGTTTGGGATTGAACGAATGGTACTATGATATTGATTATGCATCAAATACTACGATGTATGACCAGTCTGTACCGACTGACGGAAGCTATCCGGTTCGTCTTTATAATCCGGACTATGCTACATCGACAGCTCGCGTATATGGAGGAAATGGATATTACTATGACTTCAATAAGAATGCATCAGAATATTATAAAGGTCATGAAAACAAATTGGCTGTATATTTCACTCACGACTGGGATGTAACCGATAAATTTAACCTTTACTACGGTGCTCGTCTGGAATATCAGGCTCTTCGTGGAAACAATGCAGCGGTTAAAGATGCAGATGGTAATTTCGTAGGACGTTTTGCTGATTATTATCTGGGAGCTACTGTATCTAATGGAACAAAGATTGAACCGACTCCGATGGAGTATGACTGGTTTAATTACGCACTGAGTGCAGCTGCTACCTATAAGTTGACCAAACAGTTCGGATTTACTGGAGACTTTACTTACATTACCCAGCATCCGAGAATTGAGAACTTTGCTCCGGCTGTATTGCCGAATACCGATAAGATTTCAGTACCTCTGGGACGTGCCGGTATCTACTATAACAACGAATGGTTGAGCTTGACTTCATTGTTCTCTTATATCTCAAAGACCAACAACAACTCTACATTGAACTTGCAGCATAGCGTAAATGGAGTAAACGAAATCTTGGCTGCTCCGTTGAACTATGACATCAAGACATTGGGTTGGACTACTGACGTGGTAGCTCGTCCGTTTAAAGGTTTTGATTTGCACTTCCTCTTCACTTACCAGAAGCCGACGTATAAGAAATATGAAACTTCTGTAGAATTCTCAGACGGTTATGTAGGTCAGATTAATGCCACAGGTAACATCGTAGCAGAGATTCCGCAGGTAATCGTGGAAATCGACCCGAGCTATATGATTACAAAAGATTTGAAAATCTGGACCAGCTTCCGTTACTTTAGCAAGACATACGCTAATATCAATGATGCCTATTATTTCAATGGTCGTTGGGAAACCTTCGGTGGTTTGAACTGGCAGGTAAACAAGAAGCTGTCATTGGGCTGTTCAGTTGTTAACTTCCTGAACCAGACTGGTGCAAAAGGAAGTATCGCAGGTGCAGAACTCGTAACGAAGGAAGAAGCTGGAAAATATGCCAATACAGTAATGGCAGGAAGCTACATCCGTCCGTTCACAGTAGAATTCTCTGCACAGCTTAAATTCTGACATTCATTTTTCTATTCCGATAAATTCCCGGCGCAACGAATCGATGAGTTGTGCCGGTTGTGAAAAGTTTTCAATAGGTATTTTTAAAAGAATAATTTGTATTTTTAATCCCATAAAACAACGTATCATGAAAAAGAATTTTGTTAACCTCGCATTAGGAGCGTTTTTCTTGACTGGTATGTGGGCATGCCAATCACAAAAAAATAACTTAGTATTTGAGCATCAGGGAGATACTTTGACTGTCGTACACATAAAGAATCCTTCTAAATATCTTTTGCTTCCTATCCAGGAATCATCTAATGAGGGAAAGGTGAAATTAGTAACCGGAAGCCCGGCTGATATGCCGATGGATGTACGTCTGGCAGTAGACAGCGTAGAGTATTACGTACCGTTTGAATTGCCTCAAGGAGCTAAGGAAGCTACTGTTACCATTGGAAAGGTGGCTGCAAACGCTGTATGCTGGGAGCATATTCAGTTGTCGGATACTTTTAATACGGCAAATACGGACTATTATCGTCCGGTATATCACCACACACCGCTTTATGGCTGGATGAACGACGCCAACGGACTGGTGTATAAAGATGGAGAGTATCATTTGTATTTCCAGTATAATCCTTACGGCTCCAAGTGGGGAAATATGCACTGGGGACATTCAGTTAGTAAGGACTTGATTCATTGGGACCATTTGAATCCTGCTATCGCACGTGACACATTGGGTCACATTTTCTCAGGAAGTACAGTGGTAGACAAGAATAATAGCGCAGGCTACGGAAAAGATGCCATTATTGCTTTCTACACATCTGCCAGCGATGAACACGGACAGATTCAGTGTATGGCTTATAGCAAAGACAATGGACGTACTTATACAAAATACGAGAAAAATCCGATTTTGATTCCGTTTGACGGACTGAAAGATTTCCGCGATCCGAAAGTGTTCTGGTATGAACCAGCTCAGAAATGGTATATGATTGTTTCTGCGGACAAGGAAATGCGTTTCTATTCTTCTTCTAACTTGAAGGACTGGGAATATCAGAGCGGATTTGGTAAAGGTTATGGTGTACAGCCTAATCAGTTTGAATGTCCTGACTTTATCCAGTTGCCGGTTGATGGGGACAAGAACAATATGAAATGGGTGATGATTGTAAATATCAACCCGGGTTGTATGTTCGGTGGTAGCGCTACAGAATATTTCGTTGGTGATTTTGATGGAAAAGAATTTAAGTGTGACACGAAACCGGAAGTAACTAAATGGTTGGATTTTGGTAAAGACCACTATGCTACTGTTTGTTTCTCAAATACTGGAGACCGTGTGGTTGCAGTACCTTGGATGAGCAACTGGCAATATGCAAATGTTACTCCTATCCGTCAGTATCGTGGAGCAAATGCTTTGCCGCGTGAATTGTCATTGTACACAAAAGATGGTCAGATTTACATGGCAGCCAATGCTGTAAAGGAAACAGCAGGCTTGCGTAAAGAAACACGTACCATTGACAATCAGACTGTGAAAGGTGAAAGTAAGATTGACGAAATCTTCCCGCAGAATGAGGGTGCTTTCGAAATTGAAATGGATGTAACTCCGGGTGCATCTGCTGTAGCTGGAATGGAACTGCTGAATGACAAGGGTGAAAAGACCAAGATTTACCTGGATATGAAAGCCGGTAAACTGGTGATGGACCGTACAGAAAGTGGGTTGGTTGCTTTTGGTGAGAAAGCAGAACCTCATTCCATCGAAAATCATGACCGTCGTAAAACGACTTCTATCAACTATAAGAATGATTTTGCATTAGGCACATGGGCTCCTCTTTCATTGTGTGAAGGAAATACTTATCATTTGCAGATTTTTGTAGACAAATGCTCTGTAGAAATCTTTGCCAATGGAGGTCGCATTGCCATGACAAACTTGGTATTCCCTACCAAACCTTATAACTCTATCCGTCTGTATAGTGAAGGTGGCGATTATAAGGTTGAGAATATGAAGATACATAAATTGGGGTTGTAATTATTAAAAACCAGACTGACCATGAAAAACTTTTTTATTACGGCTTTAGGCTTGCTTTGGGGTTTTCAGTGTGCGGAAGCTGCAGAAGAAAAGATTATCCGGATTTCAACGGATAATACGGATCTGGTGCTTCAGGTGGCTGAAAACGGACGGCTCTATCAGACTTACTTGGGCGAAAAACTGTTGCATGAATCGGATTTGAAGAAACTGGACTGGCAGATACATCCTGCATCAGATGCCAGTGTCTCTCCACGCGGATGGGAAGTCTGCTCAGGTTCAGGTAACGAAGATTTCTTTGAACCGGCTTTGGGAGTGACTCATGCCGACGGTAATGCTTCTACCTGGCTTTATTACGTGTCTTCTTCTACAAAAGCTGTGGAAGGAGGAACACAGACAGATATTCATTTGCGTGATGATAAATATCCGGTGAACGTAACCTTGCATTACGTGGCTTATGAAAAGGAGGACGTAATCAAGACTTGGAGTGAAATCTCACACCAGGAGAAAAAGCCTGTACAGTTATTCCGTTATGCTTCTACGATGTTGTATTTCAATCGTCCGGCTTACTATTTGACTGAATTCAGTGGAGACTGGGCGAAGGAAGTACAGATGAGTACACAGAAGCTGGAGTTCGGTAAGAAAGTGGTAGATACCAAGCTGGGAAGTCGTGCTGCCATGCATGCGCAACCTTTTTTCATGGTCGGTTTGGATGCTCCTGCTGCAGAAAATCAGGGGGAAGTCCTGATGGGTACATTGGGATGGACAGGTAACTTCAGCTTTACTTTCGAAGTGGACAATGTGGGTAACCTGCGTGTGATTCCTGCTATTAATCCTTATGCTTCGGTATATGAGCTTCAGAAGGGCGAAGTGTTCACTACTCCTGAATTTATTTTCACATTGAGTAATAAGGGTACAGGCGAAGGAAGCCGTCGCTTTCAGAACTGGGCACGGAATTATCAGTTGAAGGATGGAAAAGGTACTCGTCTGACGTTGTTGAATAACTGGGAGAATACAGGATTCGACTTTAACCAGAATATCCTTGTCGATCTGATTAAGGAAACGAAGGAACTGGGTGTAGACATGTTCTTGCTGGATGACGGATGGTTTGGCAACAAATACAAACGCAGCAGTGATACAGCTGGACTGGGCGACTGGGATGTAACAGCCGACAAACTTCCTGATGGAATCAATGCGCTGGTTCAGGCGGCTGAAAAAGAAGGAGTGAAGTTCGGTCTCTGGATTGAACCGGAAATGGTAAATCCGAAGAGTGAATTGTTTGAAAAGCATCCTGACTGGGCAATCCATTACCCGAACCGTGAAACCTATTACTATCGTAACCAGCTGGTACTCGATTTGAGTAACCCGAAGGTGCAGGATTATGTGTATGGCATTGTGGATAAGTTGTTGAAGGAAAATCCGGGTATCGCTTATTTCAAATGGGACTGCAACAGCCCGATTACCAATATCTATTCTTCTTATCTGAAAGGTGCACAGGGACGCTTGTATATAGACCATGTACGTGGCGTGTACAATGTCATGAAGCGGGTAAAAGAGAACTATCCGGATGTACCGATGATGCTTTGCTCTGGTGGCGGCGCACGTTGTGACTATGAAGCGTTGAAATATTTCACGGAATTCTGGTGCAGTGATAACACTGACCCTGTGGAAAGAGCTTACATACAGTGGGGGTTCTCTCAGTTCTTCCCGGCCAAGGCCATGTGTGCACATGTGACAAGCTGGAATAAGAATACTTCTATCAAGTTCCGTACCGACATGGCATCCATGTGTAAGCTGGGATTTGATATCGGCTTGAAAGAAATGGCCGCAGAAGAATTGGAATATTGCCAGCTTGCGGTAGCCAACTGGAAACGTTTGCAGCCGGTGATTTTGGATGGGGTACAGTATCGTCTGGTATCTCCGTATGAATCTAACCACATGGCAGTGAACTATGTCAACCAGGATGCTTCGAAAAGCGTGGTATTTGCATACGACATATATCCTCGTTTCCAGGAAAAACTGTTTCCTTTGAAGGTGAAAGGACTGAATCCGAACAAGATGTACCGTGTGAAAGAAATCAACCTGATGCCGGGAGCAGAATCTACGCTGGAGGCCGATGGAGAATTATTCTCTGGTGATTATTTGATGAAAGTCGGCCTGGATGTCTTTGGCTTCCGTCCTACTCAGAGTCGTGTGATAGAACTTACAGCCGAATAAAACAGAAGGTTGAATTTGAACAGATTAAAAACAAGTAAAAATGACAAATACTCAATTAAAATATGCCAAGCTGTTTCCTGTGATGCTTTGCTTCTTTGCCATGGGATTCGTTGACTTGGTAGGAATTGCTTCAAACTATGTAAAGGAAGACTTGAACCTGACAGACTCTGAGACAAATATTTTTCCTTCTTTGGTATTCTTTTGGTTCTTGATATTCTCAGTACCGACAGGAATGCTGATGAACCGGATTGGAAGAAAAAAGACTGTGTTGCTGAGTCTGGGAGTCACTTTCTTCTCTTTGTTGCTTCCGATGTTTGGTGACAGCTATGGATTGATGCTTTGCTCCTTCTCTTTATTGGGAATAGGTAACGCCTTGATGCAGACTTCACTTAATCCGCTGTTGAGCAATATTATCTCGGGCGACCGCCTGGCCAGTACGCTGACCTTCGGCCAGTTTGTGAAAGCCATTGCTTCTTTCCTTGCACCTTATCTGGCCATGTGGGGAGCTTTACAGGCCATTCCGACTTTTGGCTTGGGATGGAGAGTGTTGTTCCCTATCTATATGGTTGTAGCTGTGTTTGCCATTCTGTTGCTTTCGGCTACTCCTATTACCGAAGAACAGCCGGACAAGGCATCTGGATTTGCCGATTGCCTGAAACTGTTAGGAAAACCCTTTATTCTGTTGTCTTTCCTTGGCATCATGTGTCATGTGGGAATTGATGTGGGTACCAATACTACAGCTCCTAAGATTCTGATGGAGCGCATTGGAATGACATTGACCGAAGCCGGGTTTGCCACCAGTCTCTACTTTATATTCCGTACGTTGGGCTGCTTCTCTGGTGCATTTATCTTGCGGGCTGTATCGTCCAGAATCTTTTTCCTGATAAGTGCCATCTGCATGATGCTGGCCATGATCGGACTTTTTGCTTTCGATTCGCAGACGGTGATTTATATTTGTATTGCGCTGATTGGTTTTGGTAACTCCAATGTGTTCTCTATCATCTTCTCTCAGGCTCTTCTGGCTATGCCCGACAAGAAGAACGAAGTGTCTGGACTGATGATTATGGGCTTGTTTGGCGGTACTGTATTCCCTCTTCTGATGGGAGTGGCCAGCGATGCAATCGGACAGAATGGTGCTGTAGCTGTGATGACAGCTGGTGTGATTTATTTACTTGCTTATACGTTAAAAATTAAACATTAAGACTATGGAGAATACAATAGTTGTAGGTATAGGTGAAGCACTATGGGACGTGCTGCCTGAAGGAAAGAAAATTGGTGGAGCTCCGGCTAACTTTGCGTATCATGTATCACAGTTTGGTCTGGACGGCCGTGCAGTTAGTGCCGTAGGAGATGACAAATTAGGAGCAGAAATCCTGGAAAACTTCTATGAGAAGAATCTGCATAGCATGATTGAAAAAGTACCGTATCCCACAGGTACGGTTCAGGTAGAACTGGATGCAGAAGGAGTTCCTTGTTACGATATAAAGGAAGGTGTGGCATGGGATAATATTCCTTACACTCCGGCTTTGGAAGGATTGGCTAAACAGACTACAGCGGTTTGCTTTGGCTCTTTGGCACAGCGAAGCGTGGTTTCCAGAGAAACAATCAACAAGTTCTTGGATGCCATGCCGGAAGATACATTGAAAGTGTTTGACATCAACCTTCGTCAGGGCTTTTATACGAAAGAAGTGCTTTGCAATTCTTTCCAGAAATGTAATGTGCTGAAGATAAACGATGAAGAACTGGTTACTGTAAGCCGTATGTTCGGTTATCCGGGTATTGACCTGCAGGATAAATGCTGGATTCTGCTCGCCAAGTATAACCTGAAAATGTTGATTCTGACTTGTGGCGTGAACGGAAGCTATGTCTTTACTCCGGGCCATGTATCATTTGTAGAAACTCCGAAGGTAAATGTAGCCGATACGGTAGGTGCAGGTGATTCATTCACTGCTACTTTCGTGGCTTCTATCTTGAAAGGAAAGACCGTACGCGAAGCGCATGAACTGGCAGTAGAGGCTTCGGCATTTGTATGTACCCAGAATGGGGCTATGCCGGAATTCCCTCTGTATTTGAAGGAAAAAATTTAAGCTATATAGTTTATCTTGTGAAAAATCTCCGGAAGTATGTTTCTGTACTTCCGGAGATTTTTTTGTCTGATAAGATTGGAAAACCTGCTGAAGATAATGTCGCTTCGGCTTTGTCTGTTTTATGTTTTCCGCGTGAAAACCATACGTTTCCCGAAGCGAAAACGTAGGTTTCTCACACGGAAAACGTATGGTTCCGCTTCGGGAGACATAAAAAGAGTAGGGCTGTTGAACGAAAAATTGTGGGTCGGTTTCGTGATTTTTGTATCTGTCAGGATGTATAAATCGCTGCGATTTTCATACATTTGCAGAAATAGATAGTAAATTATGAAACATTTAGTCTGTGGTTGGATAGGTGTGATTTGCTTGCTGTTGTCTGTAGCTTGCTCCCGAAAGGAGGCGGACTATACGATAGCCGTATCACAATGTAGTGAAGATGATTGGCGTGCCCAGATGAACAAAGAGATTCTTCGGGAAGCTCTGTTTTATCCGGGGGTAAATGTGGAGGTTTATCAGGCTCATGATGATAATGCCCATCAGATTAAGGACATAGAATCTTTGATTGAAAGAAAAGTCGATTTGCTGATTGTTGCCCCTAATGAAGCCGAAGCTATTACGCCGGTAATTGAGAAGGCATACGATGCAGGAATTCCTGTTATCCTGGTCGACCGGAAAATCAATTCTAAAAAATATACCGCCTATGTAGGTGCTGACAATTATGAAATTGGCCGTAAGGCAGGTGAATATATAGCAGACCGTTTAGGAGGAAAGGGACGGGTAATAGAGATTACCGGACTGAGAGGTTCTACTCCAGCCGTGGAGCGTCATCGGGGGATGATGGAAGCTCTGAAGGCCGCTCCGGGGGTGCAGGTGGTTGCATCTGCTGAAGCCGGATGGTTCCGGCAGAAGGCTGGGGAGGTGATGGATACGTTACTGGATGCTTACCCACAAGTAAACCTGGTCTTTGCACAGAACGACCGGATGGCTATCGGGGCGTATGAGAAGGCACACCAGAAGAATCGTGCCGGACAGATTGCATTTGTGGGAGTTGATGCGGTAGCCGGCGGAGTGGAAAGTGTGGCGGAAGGCAAACTGGATGCTACCTTCATTTATCCTACAGGAGGTGATAAGGTGATTCAGGTAGCCATGGCTATACTGCGTGGCGAACCCTATCAGCGAGAAAATATACTTTCTACCGCGTTGGTAAATCGTGCCAACGCCCGTGTGATGCAGATGCAGATGAAGCATATTCTGACGCTGGACCAGAAAATTGAGCTTTTAAATCATCAGCTGGATGATTATTTCCTTCGTTACTCCGCACAAACAATGTTCTTATATGCCTGTGTGGTAATATTGATTCTGGCCGGATTCTTGTTCTTTTTCCTGGTACGTGCCTTTTGGGTAAAGAACCGGATGAATACGGAATTGTCTACCCAGAAGCAGCAATTGGAACAGCAGCGTGACCAGTTGCAGGAACAACGTGACCAGCTGATTGCATTGTCGCGTCAGTTGGAAGAGGCTACACATGCCAAGCTGGCCTTCTTTACCAGTGTGTCGCATGATTTCCGTACACCGTTGACCTTGATTGCAGACCCCATCAACCAGTTGCTGGAGGAAAAGCATTTAGGTGAGAGGGAGCGGAATATGCTGGAGATTGTGCGGAAAAATGTCGCAGTCTTATTGAGATTGATTACTCAGATTCTGGATTTCCAGAAATATGAACATGGCAAACTGGCTTTGCGGCTTTCTGAATTTAATGCGCTGGAATGTATAAAGGATTGGACAGAGGCATTCCATACTTTGGCGTTCCGGAAACATATTCAGTTTGAAGTGAAGGCGGAAGGAGACGCGGCGCAGTATGTGATGGTGGCCGATGCGGAAAAGATAGAGCGCATTACCTACAACTTATTGTCCAATGCCTTTAAATTTACTCCGGAAAAAGGGGAGATAAAGGTGGTGCTTTCGCGGATAGAGAAAGATAATCAACCGTATTTGTGCATGGAAGTCAGCGATACGGGTATTGGTATGTCCGAAGAACATATACATCACGTGTTTGAACGTTTTTATCAGATAGATGCACAGCAAACAGGCTCCGGACTGGGACTGGCCCTGGTAGAGGCTTTTGTGCAGTTGCATAAGGGTACAGTGCGGGTAGAGAGCGAGAAAGGAAAAGGTACATGTTTCCGGGTTATACTTCCTATGAAGCAGGAAGGAGAGGTGAAGGAAGTGATAGAGAAAAATGAATCCTTGAAAAACCTGCAGGAAGGGGCTGTGCTGGATGCCGGACAAGAAACCTTGCATCAGTGGGTTGAAAACGTGGAAGTGGACGGAACGGCAGACAAGGAAGTGGTGCTGGTCATTGATGACAATCAGGATGTGCGTGACTACGTGAAGATGTTGCTGCAGGATAAATATACCGTGATTGAAGCGGTAAACGGACAGGAAGGTATAAGACAGGCCATGAAGTATGTGCCAGACGTAGTGGTGTGCGATGTCATGATGCCTGTAATGGATGGTATAGAATGCTGTAAACGCTTGAAAAGCGAGTTGCAGACGTCTCATATTCCGGTACTGATGCTGACCGCATACGCTATGGATGAACAGCGGATTCAGGGGTATGATTCGGGCGCGGATTCGTATCTGACGAAACCTTTCAATGCTAAACTCCTGCTGGCACGAATCCGCAACCTGATAGATAACCGGAAACGGTTGAAATCGTTTACAGAAGATGCCACAGCGGTAAGCGGAAAACAGTCGTTGGGCGAAGTGGACAAGGGATTTGTGGAAAAGCTGAAGGCCTTGATTGAGGAAAAAATGAGCAATTCAGATTTGAGTGTAGAAGATTTGGGTGCTGAATTGGGGTTGGGGCGCGTGCAGCTATATCGTAAAACGAAATCCTTGACCGGATATGCTCCGAATGAATTGTTGCGCATTGCCCGGTTGAAAAAGGCAGCCTCTTTGCTGGCATCCTCTGAAAAGACGGTGGCCGAAATCACCTACGAAGTGGGATTCAGTTCTCCGTCTTACTTTACCCGGTGTTATAAAGACTATTTTGGAGAAAGCCCCAGTGAATTCCTGAAAAGGCGGGATGGGAAAAATTGAGAAGGGAGAGAGATTTTTTCTTACTAACAGAAATAGTTGTATATTTGGGCACTTTTTTGAATAGCTGGTTATGAAACGTATTTTGATATTGATATTCGTGTTGTATGTATGTGGTGCTGTAGGGCGTGCGCAGGATTTGAAAACGCTTTTTGTAGCATTGCCAGATTCCTTGTCTCCGCTTTTGACGGAGGTAAACCGGGCCGACTTCGGTGATTTTCTGGAAAGTGGGATGAAGGCAGAGGTGAAGAACCGTTTTGGAAATATGTCGGAAATGACTAAACTGACTTCAGATTATTTGTTCCTGAAAACGACTTCGGCCAGCACCTTGGAGCTGAAGCTGCTTCCGCTGAATGACTCCGTGAAAGTGATTTGTGCCGTTTCAACCTATTCGGCTCCGGCGGCTGACAGTCAGATTACTTTTTATGATACGAACTGGCATGAATTGCTGCTTTCCGATTTTTTACAGCTTCCACAAGAAGATGAATTTTATTTGACTCCGTCTTCGACAGCCCAGGCTGACTCCTTGAAGAACCTTCGTGCCTATGCTGACATGTATTTGTGGAAGGCTGAATTGTCGTCTGACAAACCGGTGCTCAAGTTTACTTATACTACACCCGACTATCTGGACAAGGAAACCGCAAAAGATTTAAAGCCTTATTTGAAATCGCAGCCCATTTGTCTGGAATGGAAAGAGGGAAAATTTGTGGTTCGGGAAGATTTGAATCCTTCGTTAAAGTGATTTTATTTAATTCTTTGTATTGCTGAATGTTATGTTGTAAAACATTTATTCTATGTTTTGCGTATAAAAATACATGAAAAATCGTTAATCCTTCAGCCGGATATACCGAATTTTTTTTATCTTTGGAACGCTATTTGTAAAGTAGTCAGGCATATCTGCATGAAATGAAAGCAGAAGTGCACTCTGAAAGTGATTTGTTTTAAACCAGTAATGGTATTCTGAATAAGGGTCGGGCTGGAAAAAGGCCATCCGACGGATACTAGCTGAAAAATATAAGGTATAATGATTTTAAAGTGTATTAGAACAGTAGCAATGGCGGCTCTGGCCATGGTCAGTATCAATGTTTCAGGACAGGATCTTCTGGCTCGTCAGGCGCCGATTGACAGAAAATTAAAAGCAGTGGATTCATTAGCCCTGATTCGTCAGATTAAGGCAGAACAGTCAGTATATCCCGCTTACAGTCTTTATCCAAACTGGAACAATGATCGCGTTCATGCTTACGGTGGTAATGTACAGGTTCCAGATAGTTTCCGAATCGATCTGACAGGCTTCTGCATGCCGACAACTCATACAAAAATTACTTCCAAATGTGGTCCGCGCTGGCGGCGTATGCACAACGGATTGGACATTAAGGTCTATATCGGCGATACCATCCGTGCTGCTTTCGACGGGCGTGTGCGCATGGTGAAATATGAACGTAGAGGTTATGGCAAATATGTAGTAATCCGTCATGACAATGGCTTGGAAACCATTTACGGACACTTGTCTAAGCAGATTGTAGCTGAAGATGAATATGTAAAGGCGGGTGATCCGATTGGTTTGGGAGGAAATACCGGACGTTCTACCGGTTCTCACCTTCATTTTGAAACTCGTTTCTTAGGTGAGGTGATAAATCCGGAATTTATGTTTGATTTCCCGAACCAGGATATCGTTTCAGACAGCTATTTGTTTGTGCGTGGTGCCAACCGTTATGCATATCAGCGTACTCGCGCATTGGCTGCTGTAAGTTCAGGAAAATCGGGTGCGGCAGAGGCGGAAAAATCAGCTATCCGTTATCATAAAATCCGTAAAGGTGATACATTGGGACGTATCTCTCGTTTGTACCACGTATCCATCGACCGCTTGTGTCAGATTAATGGTATAAAACGTACTACGACGTTGCGTATCGGACAAGTCTTGAGATGTTCTTAATCAGGAAAACAAATTTATTGAAATAAAAGGAGATGCCATTTCATGCAGTCTGTCGGGACTGTATGAAATGGCATTTTTATCTCCGTTATTATTGTGTGCTCTCTGAAAAAACAGTAACTTTGCCACATATTCGAGCATAAAAGATGGAAGAAACCAAGAAACAATTTGAACATGTAATTGCAGTATGCCGTGATTTGTTTGCTAAGAAGTTGCATGATTACGGAGCTGCCTGGCGCATCATGCGTCCGTCTTCCGTGACAGACCAGATTTATATTAAGGCAAACCGTATTCGCAGTATCGAAGTAAAGGGCGTGTCCTTGATAGATGAAGGCATTCGTCCGGAGTTTATTGCAATTGTCAATTATGGTATTATCGGGCTTATTCAGCTGGAACTGGGCTATGCCGAGAAGGAAGATATAACTGAAGAGCGTGCGCTGGAATTATATGATACCTATGCCGACAAGGCGCTGAAGCTGATGCTGGCGAAGAATCATGACTATGATGAGGCTTGGCGTAGCATGCGCATTACTTCCTATACAGATTTGATTTTGATGAAGATTTATCGGACCAAGCAAATCGAATCTTTGAAAGGAGACACCTTGGTTTCAGAAGGTGTAGACGCCAATTATATGGATATGATTAATTATGCCGTTTTCGGATTGATTAAGCTGGAATTTGGAGAATAAGTTTCTACATAAAGCAATTGTGATCTGGAGTAACGTCTGCCGTTTTTTACTGGCTGTCGTTTTTCTGTTCTCCGGATTTGTAAAGGCCAATGATCCTTTGGGTACGGTCTATAAGGTACAGGATTACCTGGAAGCATGGGGGCTGCAGAGCCTGAGCGCAGGATATGTGCCTTATCTGGCAGCTATGCTCTGTGCCTTGTTTGAGTTTATTCTTGGCATTTATCTGTTCTTCGGTATTCGTCGGAGGGTAGCTCCTTTGCTGGCTTTGTTGATGATGGCGTTTATGACACCGTTGACATTGTGGCTGGCCATAGCCAATCCGATTTCCGATTGTGGATGTTTTGGTGATGCGGTTGTGCTGACCAACTGGGAGACTTTCTTCAAAAACATCGTGTTGCTTATTGCGGCTATTTCCGTGTTTAAGTGGCGACGGCATATCTTTAATCTGGTCACCACGAAAGTGGACTGGCTGATTTCGCTTTACAGTATTCTGTTCATCATCTTCTTCATGTTGTTCTGCCTGCGCTACCTGCCTGTGTTCGATTTTCGTCCTTATCATGTGGGAGCAGACATTATAAAAGGCATGACAATTCCTGAAGGTGAGAAGCCTACCGAGTATGAAACGATTTTTATTTATTCGAAAGACGGTAAAGAACAGGAATTTACGATTGATAATTTCCCGACAGATTCCACGTGGACCTTTGTCGATTCGAAGACTCGGGTGAAGGAGAAGGGCTATGAACCTCCTATTCACGACTTCTCGATTACTTCACTGGAAACGGGAGAGGATTTGACCGATGACATACTTCATAGTGACCAGTATACGTTCTTACTGGTGGCACCATGGTTGAAGCAGGCGGACGATAGTGGCATGGATTTGATCAATGAAGTGTATGATTACAGCGTGGAGCACGGGTATCGTTTCCTGTGTCTGACAGCTTCTTCGGAACAGGATATTATAGACTGGCAAGAGAATACAGGAGCAGAATATCCGTTTGCGTTGATGGATGAGATTACGCTGAAAACGATGATTCGTTCCAATCCGGGATTGATGTTGCTGAAAAAAGGAGTCGTGCTGCGTAAATGGAGTGTTTCCAATCTGCCAGATGAATACCAGTTGAATGCACCGCTGGAGAAACTTCCATTCAGTACATGGAATCCGAAAACCAATGTGCACAAGGTGGTAGAAGTGACCGGCTGGTTCCTGGGGCCTTTGCTGCTGCTGACCGTGGTCGACCTGATATGGTTGCGCATAAAAAGCCGCAAAAAGAAAAAAGAGGAAGAGAATAAAAAAGAAACATTATAACTAACCCTTTAAAATTTAAACAAAATGAGAAAAAACATTGTAGCAGGTAACTGGAAAATGAACAAGAACCTGCAGGAAGGTATTGCATTGGCAAAAGAATTGAACGAAGCATTGACTGCAGACAAACCAAACTGCGATGTAATCATCTGTACTCCTTTCATTCACTTGGCTTCTGTAACTCCTCTGGTAGACAGCTCTATCATTGGTGTAGGTGCTGAAAACTGCGCTGACAAAGTATCTGGTGCTTATACTGGTGAAGTTTCTGCAGAAATGGTTGCATCTACAGGTGCTCAGTATGTAATCTTGGGTCACTCTGAACGTCGTGCTTACTATCACGAAACAGTTGAAATCCTGGAAGAAAAAGTTAAATTGGCTTTGGCTAACAACTTGAAACCTATCTTCTGTATCGGTGAAGTATTGGAAGAACGTGAAGCTAACAAACAGAATGAAGTAGTAGAAGCTCAGTTGGCTTCTGTATTCTCTTTGTCTGCTGAAGATTTCGGTAAAGTAATCTTGGCTTACGAACCGGTTTGGGCTATCGGTACAGGTAAGACTGCTACTCCGGAACAGGCTCAGGAAATCCACGCTCACATCCGTTCTTTGGTTGCTGCTAAATACGGTCAGGAAGTAGCTGAAAATACTTCTATCCTGTACGGTGGAAGCTGCAAGCCTTCTAACGCAAAAGAATTGTTCGCTAATCCTGATGTAGACGGTGGTCTGATTGGTGGTGCTGCTTTGAAAGTTGCAGACTTCAAAGGTATCATCGACGCTTTTAAATAATTCTTTTTTGAATTAGTCAGGAGCGACTTCTGAGCACAGAGATGATGTGAGGACGTTGTGCCGTCGTATGGTCTCTGTGCTCAATTGACTTTTGTTTTCTATGTCTATCTAAAAATCCGCTTATGCTGAAATATCTTTTATTTGTAGTTTCTGTTTTGTGTGTCGGCGGGGCTTATGCCCAGCAGAACATTATCGAAAGCCTGCAGACCCGTCGGGCGGGAGAAGGTGTAGTGACTATCCACCAGGATGCACAGATTACCTCTTTGATAGGGAAACGTTATGTGCGTTCTACCAGTTCGGAGCAGGTAAAGACATTAAAAGCTCGTGGATTTCGCGTACAGATATACGCCGGGAATAACTCCCGTCAGGCGCGTAGTGAAGCGAATAGGGTAGCAACGAAAGTGAAACAAGAATTTCCGGAACTTCCGGTTTATACTTATTTTCAGCCTCCTCGGTGGCTGTGCCGGGTAGGAGACTTTAAAAGTATTGAAGAAGCACATGTAACCATGCGTAAATTGAAAGCTACAGGAGTTTTTAAGGAAGTGTCTATTGTGCGTGAACAGATTAATATACCTATAGAATAATGATGACAGATACAAATTCGATAAACTGGCCGCAAGAGAAGGTTGAGAAACTGGTCGGGCATTATAAGGAAATCCTTTCTTTGCTGGGTGAAGACCCTGAAAGAGAAGGACTGTTGAAAACCCCTGAGCGTGTAGCAAAAGCCATGCTGACGCTGACTCGCGGATATGAAATGGATCCGAGAGAAGTGCTGAATGCCGCAAAATTCAAGGAACCTTACAGCCAGATGGTGATTGTGAAGGACATTGATTTCTTTTCCATGTGCGAGCATCACATGCTGCCGTTCTACGGAAAGGCCCATGTGGCATACATTCCTAACGGATACATTACGGGGCTGAGTAAGATTGCTCGTGTGGTAGATATTTTTTCTCACCGTTTGCAGGTGCAGGAACGCATGACGCTTCAAATAAAGGAGTGTATCCAGGAAACACTGAATCCATTAGGCGTAATGGTGGTAGTAGAGGCTAAACACATGTGTATGCAGATGAGAGGAGTGGAAAAGCAGAATTCCGTGACAACTACCTCTGATTTTACAGGCGCATTTAATCAGGCCAAGACGCGCGAAGAGTTCATGAACCTGATTCGTGCAAGATATTAATATGAAAAAGACTATTTTCCCTTTTATCGTAAGTGGAGAGGGGAAATAGCTAACGTAAAATGACGCGGTCGCCTGCTTTTTGTGCCATTGGAATCTGAATTTTTTGCAACTCTTTGTAATGTTGCATGATTTCCTGGCATTTCTCCGGATTGTTATAAATGTCCGGATTGGTTAAAGCCTGCAGGGTATGCTTCATTTCTTCTTCTACAATCGATAGCTTGAAATCAATTAATAATCTGGGAACTAATTCATAAAGTCTTTCTTCATCGGTGATGATTGCCTGTCCTTTGGAGTGGTACTTGCTTAGCTGATAGCGGTCGCTGGCCAGTTCTGCGGCCTGTTTACTGATTTCCGAATCAGGATGAGCCAGGAAATAGCGCTCAGACACAAAGCCTTCGTCGTGCAGATGATTCTCCGCTTCTTTTAGGATGCGGCGGTCTATCGGATAGTGAAACTGCAGTTCATCCTCCTTCAAGCTGGAAGAAATACATTCTATGACAGTGAGCGGTTGCTCTTCTCCGTTTTCATCCTCTAAGTAACACATCACTTTCTCTCCATAGCGGACAATCATTTGCAGGAGGAGCTGTTCCTTCTTGTAGAACAGTTTCTGTTCGTTCCCTTCCAATGGGATATATGAAAGGTAATTGTCCGTAGGAGCAGGAGTGCTTGCAGGTTGTCCGGCAGGCTGTTCAGTGGTTGGAGGTATATACTCTGCGGCTGTTTCTAGAGAAGCTGGAGGAAGCTGAGTCTCACCCGGTATAGGAATCTCTGCCGGCTGTGCTTCCGGGTAAGTAGTCGGAGGAGCAGGTTGAACATTCTGGGTAGCCTGTCGTTGCTTCCGCTGGATTTCCTTGTATTTATTTTCCTGTGCCTGCTCTATCAATTTGTTTACCGCTTCTATCAGGATTTTCTCTTCCATTTGCAGAAGCTGGCTGCACTCGCGTGTATATACGGAGCGGACAATCGAGTCAGGTATTACAGAGATACTTTTTACGATACTGGAAATCAGACTGGCACGTTTGATCGGGTCTTTTCCTGCTTCTTCCATCAGCAGGTTCGTCTTGAAACGGATGAAGTCCACTTCGTGCTCATTGATGTAGGCCTGATAGTCGGTGGCATTATGCTTGCGGGCAAAGCTGTCGGGGTCGTCTCCATCGGGGAGCAGACATACCTTGATGTTCATGCCTTCTTCCAGCAGCATGTCAATACCGCGTATGCTGGCCTTGATTCCGGCTCCGTCACCGTCATACAATACCGTGATGTTATTGGTAAAGCGATGAATCAGCCGTATCTGGTCGGAAGTCAATGCCGTACCCGAAGAAGCCACCACGTTCTCAATTCCACTCTGGTGCATGGAAATGACATCGGTATAGCCTTCTACTAAGAAGCAGCGGTCCTGGCGTACAATGGCCTGCTTGGCAAAATAAATGCCATAGAGTTCCCTGCTTTTGTGATATATCTCCGATTCCGGAGAGTTGACATACTTCATCTGCACGTTCTTGGTGGCTGCACTTAATACACGTCCGCCAAAAGCTACCACTTTTCCCGACAAGGTGTGTACGGGGAAAATGACACGCCCCCAGAAACGGTCGCGAAGTGAACCGTCGTCCTTTCTATAGCACAAGCCGGTCTTTACCAGAAACTCTTCCTGATAACCTTTCTGTTTGGCTGTACGTGCCAGTGCATCGTGACTGTCTGTGCTGTATCCTAACTGAAACTTTTTGATAATGTCATCACGGAATCCTCGGCTGCGTAAGTAGGTCATACCGATACGCTGTCCGTCGATGTGATTATAAAGTATGTCTTGAAAATATTCAGATGCAAACTGGTTGACTACAAACAAGCTTTCACGCAGACTATGTGCTTGCTTTTCTTCGTCGGTGAGTTCCCGTTCCTTTACTTCGATGTGATATTTGTTGGCCAGCCACTTCAGTGCCTCGTAGTAAGAAAGCTGTTCGTGCTCCATGATGAAATGCACCACATTGCCTCCCTTACCGCAACTGAAACATTTGCATAATCCTTTGCTGGGAGACACACTGAAAGAAGGGGTCTTTTCATTGTGGAACGGGCATAGTCCGATGTAGTTCACTCCCCTTCGGCGGAGTGTGACAAACTCGGATACTACATCTACTATTTGTGCAGCATCCAGTATTCGGTCTATGGTAGCTTGGTCAATCATTTCGAAGGGCGAAAATAATAAAAATAAGTAGAATGTGCAACGGCTTTTTTGTTAGAACATGAACGCGATGGAAGCTCCGAAAGTAAAATTATGCATAGGCGTTCTTTTACTATACGAACGGACTTTCCGGTTACCGTCTTCATCTGCCCAGGAGTTCTTCAGGTCGTATGTCAGTCGGGGGGAGGCAAAGTCATAGTCGCAATAGAGGCGCAGGGCCGCATTTTCCTTGTAGCGGTAGGCGAGAGAAAGGCCAGTTCCTAATTTAAATGTAGAACTTTTACGAATGTGAAGAAATTCTTCGTCGATGAAAGTGCTTTGTAGCATTTCTTGAACGCTGAGACCTTCTTGCCGGGTATAATAATCTACGTCGGCTTTATAGAATTGGTCGTAGGCTTCCTGGCTCACTTTCTGTCGGTCGAAAATGGCTGGATTAATCCGTGAAATAGAGTTTAAGGTAAAGTTCGCATTAGTGCGTCGTCCGGCTAACAATTTGCTTCCTATCAGGAAACGGCCTCTGAGCGGATAAGAAAAGTAAAGTCCTAAATCGATGTCGCACATGCCTAGATGGTCCGATTCCAGTCCGTCCAGCAGGTACATGTTGACAGGGGCTCCTTCCTTTAAGTCATTGTCCAGGTCAAAATGCTTTTTGCTTTCTTCGGGAATATCGGCGATAACGGGTACGGTAGCTATCCTCATGCGGCCTCCCAAGCCGATGTATGCATTGAAAAAGTAGGCTCCTTCTGCGCTGACGACGGTCGATGTACCCGTACGCAGGCGCATGCCCAAAGGAGTTCCTTCTTCTGTGTCATATAGTTCGGCAGTACGCAGGGTAGAAGGTCCTGTGGCAAATCCCATGTTGAGGCTCAGGAATGAAGGTGCATTGTAGCGGTTGAAGTGGGTTGTTAGCTGGTTGCTGGTGGTATTCTTACGAAAAATCAGGTCGGAAAAGAAATAGCCTAAGTCTGTTGAAATCATACCTATTCCGGCTCCTGCCAGTACATCGCCAATCCAGTGACGGTTGTTCAGCTGGCGCGTGATACCAGTCACTCCTGCCAGGGTATATCCCCCGATACTATACCACGGGCTGAGCATGCCGTATTCTTTATGCAGGATTGTGGCACACATAAAAGCAGTGGCTGTATGTCCGGAAGGAAATGAATTGTTTGATGAATTGTCCGGACGCATTTCTTTGGTCGTATATTTCAGGGTGTTGACAAAGCCGGCCATCAGGGCTGCCGAGAAAACATTGCTGACTGTGAGTTCCTTCCATGAACTGCGGCTTTCTACTCCAACTAATTTCATACCCCATGTAGCAACTAACGGAACATATTGTGTATAATTATCGTATTCGTGATGAAAAGTTGGCTGGAAGCGATTGCGCAGTGTGCGGAAATTCTGGTTTTGTCTTTTGACGATTAAGCCGGAAACGATAAAAGGAATTCCCATGTACGAAAAGTTTTGCTGGAAAAGTTCCTTTGTTTTCTTTGGTTTTGCAGGAAGAGCCGATGAGGTAAGAGAAGACGTGGAGTCTTGTGTCAGGAAGTAATGTCCCGCTGGATTATGTGCACACAGCGAGTGACAGGTCAGTGCTGAAATAAAGAAAAATAATAAAGCGCATATTCTCATTGCTGCCCGTAGTTTTAGAAATGCATGGTAAAGAGAGCGGCAAAGGTAGTGCTTTTAAAAGAGAGACTGAAAGTTTTCAGATGTACATTGGAGAATTATAAATGTTTGAAAATAAAACTCTTATGATTTTGTGCGATGTACAAGTGCGTTGGTACTGGGCATAAAAAAAGGAGACCGATGATTCAGTCTCCTTTTATATTAATGGAAAATCCGATTATTTAATGTTCGGGTTCAGCTTGTTCCATTCAGCTACTGGAGGAAGAACGCCCATAGCGATTACTTCGTCACGCAGTGCGCACAAGTGTTCGTAGCTCTTATCCAAAGCAGCCTGTTCTTCTGCAGTACCGTTCAAAGCAGCGCAGTGGCAGCCTTCAGTATCAATTGAAGTTTCCCAAGCCATCATGATGTGGTCGTACTTTTCGTTAGAAACGTAAGTACCAGCCGGCCAGCGGAATGCTTTGCCACCCATAGCCGCAGCAATCATTTCGATAGAAACGTATGACGGGCTCTGGAATGAAGAGCGGCCACGCAAGTTGATGATGTTAGCTCCCCCCTTAGTTACTTTCTGCTGGATTTCTGCCCACTGTTCAGCTGTCAAAGCGTCAGTACCAATGATATCAGTTAACGGTTTGCCGTTTACTTTTGCAGTTGAAGCGAATACAGCCATCTGTTCACCGTGGCCACCGTAAGTACGGCAGTTTTCTACAGCATCCATAGAAACGCCAAAATGTTTAGCCAATTCACTGCGCAGACGAGTTGAATCCAGACCAGCCAGTGTAGTAACCTGACCCGGTTTCAAACCAGAATATAACAGTGTAATCAAACCTGTGATGTCGGCAGGATTGAAGATAACTACGATGTGTTTTACATCCGGACAATACTGTTTTACATTCTTACCGAATTCTTCTGCGATAGCTGCGTTGCCTTTTAACAGGTCTTCACGAGTCATACCAGCTTTACGGGCAGCACCACCTGAGTTTACGATATATTTAGCACCAGTCAGCGCTTCTTTGATGTCTGAAGTGAAAGTGATGTTCACACCTTCGAAACCGCAGTGGAACAATTCTTCAGCAACACCTTCCAAACCTGGCGCGTACGGGTCGTACAAGCAGATGTTAGGAGTTAAGCCCATCATGATAGCAGTCTGAGCCATGTTAGAACCGATCATACCGGCAGCACCAACAATGGTAAGTTTTTCATTTGTTACAAATTCCATAATTCTTATGTATTTAAGTTATGTATAAAAGTGTATAGTCAGTCTTTGTTTTTTCTTCAATGCAAAGATAGGAAAGTTATCAGTGAAAAACGAATCTTTACACTAGTAAATATAGGATGAAAAAAGATGATTTTCGGCAATTACGGAAAAATTTCACTATTTTTAGATGTCCTGTCCCAATTTTGCAAAGAGTAGGTTACATTTTTTCAATTCACATTTTATCGCTTTATTTTTCTTCTGATGCCTTGTTTTTCTTGTATTTCTCCTGATGCATAATTCTAAATTCCGAGACGGATTCTCTGTTTCACACTGTGAAATACAAAAACCACAGTGTGGGATATGTATTTCACAGTGTGGGATACAAATCCTGCACTGTGAAACAGAGAATTTGCAGGTAGAAAATAGATTATCAATAAGGTTATTTGATGGAATAGATGGTCATTCTTTCAATTCTGTTTTCGAAAGTCATTGTGTTTTCTGAAATATTGCATATTTTTGCCCGATAACCGTTATGAAGATGAAAGTAAAGTTATACCTGTTTGGGTGGGTAATAATGATATGCAGTGTGATTTCGGCCAAAGGACAAAGCTTGAAAGAGGTTGTTAGTCAGGTTGAAGCAGACACAGCCAATGTTTACCTGCCTGCTGATTCCTTGTTTGCTCGTTTTTTGAAAGAAAAACAAATTCCTGTTACGGCTTGTAATCGTATGACTTTGTTGAAGAGCGGTCGCAGCAAGTTTGAACATCTGTTTGAGGATATAAAGAAGGCTGAAAACTATATCCATCTGGAATACTTTAATTTCCGCAGTGATTCTATTGCCAAGGAATTGTTTACCTTGTTGGCGGAGAAAGCCAAAGAAGGAGTGACAATCAAGGCCCTGTTTGATGACTTTGGAAATTTGTCGAACAGTCGTCCTTTGCGAAAGGAACATCTGAAGATGCTGGCGGAAAGAGGAGTGGAAATGGCCCGTTTCAGTCCCATTCGTTTCCCTTATATCAATCACGTATTTTGTCGTGACCATCAGAAAATTGTGGTAATTGACGGAAAGGTGGGATATACGGGAGGTATGAATATTGCCGATTATTATATCAACGGGCTTCCAAAAATCGGTCCCTGGCGTGATATGCACATCCGTATAGAGGGGCCGGCAGTGCAGTATTTGGAAAAAGCTTTTTTAGGTGTATGGAATAAGGAGACGCACGAGGACTTGAAGGAAGGACAAGTGATGCACGATACGTTGTGCGAGGGTTCCGGAAGAAGGGTTGCCATTGTGCAGCGTATTCCGAAAGTTTGTCCGGAAATCATGCGTGAGGCTTATATTGCGGCATTGGATGCAGCAGAACGTAAGGTGCAGATTATCAATCCTTATTTTACTCCTACTCGTGAAGTAAGAAATGCCATCAAACGGGCGGCTGAACGGGGAGTTCGGGTGGAAATCATGATTCCGGGGAAGTCGGACATCTCTTTTACTCCCGATGCCGGATTTTATATAGCCAATAAGCTGCGTAAGGCGGGAGCACACATCTACGTGTTTAATGGAGGCTTTCATCATTCTAAAATCATGATGGTGGACGAGCGATTCTGTACGGTAGGCAGTACGAACTTGAACAGCCGTAGTCTGCATTATGATTATGAAATCAATGCATTTATTCTGGATTTGCCTACTACTGCCGAGTTGGGAGAAGTATTTCAAAACGACAAGCTCAATAGTACGATTATGACCCGTGAGGAGTATAAGAAGCGGAGTGTATGGCGTCGTTTTGTAGGATGGTTTGCGCATTTGTTTACGCCGGTTATATAATAATAAAAAGGTGAATATCTCCTGAAACTACGATTTTTTTCTTATTTTTGTCCGATTATATAGTAGTAACAGCCAAAAAAGAACCTGATTTTTACGGAACAATATGTCGTTTTTTAAGGATGTAATCGGACAAGAAGATGTGAAAGAACTTCTCATTCATAGTGCAAAGAATGGGAAGATGCCTCATGCTGTGTTGCTGACGGGACCTGCTGGAAGCGGAAAGCTGCCCGTAGCTTTAGCTGTGGCACGTTATCTCCTTTGTCATCATCCTGCAGAAAATGATGCGTGCGGCCAATGTAATTCGTGCAAGATGATGGACCATCTGGCTCATCCTGACATGCATTTTGCTTTTCCGGTGGTACGTAAAAAGGCCGGAAGGGATGTGGTTTGTGATGAATTCCTGCCTCAGTGGCGTGAAATGCTGGGACGTAATCCGTATGCCGACCTTCAGGAATGGATGCGAGTCATTGATGCGGGCAATCAGCAACCTCAGATTTATGTGCGTGAGAGTGATGAAATTCAGCGGAAACTCTCGCTGAAAGCCAGTCAGGGAGGATACAAGGTCATGCTCATCTGGCTTCCGGAAAAAATGAATGTGGAATGTGCGAATAAGCTGCTGAAACTGTTGGAAGAACCTCCTTTGAAAACCGTATTTCTGTTAGTGAGTGAGGAACCCGACTTATTGCTTCCTACGATTGTGAGTCGTACGCAGCGCATCAATTTAAAGCCCTTGCCGGAGTCGGACATTGAGTGTTATCTGGTGGAGCGTTATATGCTCCCTGTGGAAGATGCCCGTGACATTGCACACCGTTCGGCCGGAAGTTTGTTGAGGGCTGTGGAAAATGTGCATTTGGGAGAGGAAAACAAGCTTTGTTTTGAACTCTTTGTGAACCTCATGCGTACGGCCTATAAGCGTGATATTCGTAGTCTGAAAGCGTGGAGTGAGCAGGTGGCAGGAATGGGGCGCGAGCGGCAGAAGAACCTCTTGGAATATTGCCAGCGGATGGTGCGTGAAAACTTTATCTGCAATTTCCGTCAACCTGATATGGTATATTTGAGTCCGGAGGAGTTACAGTTTGCCAGCCGTTTTGCTCCTTACATCAATGAGCGAAACATTATTTCCGTGATGGGATTGCTGGAGGAGGCACAGGTACACATTGAGCAGAATGTGAATCCGAAGATGGTTTTTTTTGACATGGCGCTGAGAATGATTGTAGAAATGAAACAACAATAACGATATATGGACGATTTCAAGCTTAAAAACGGAAGTGGCCGACTCTGCTGTGGAGGCTGCGGACGACAGAATAATAAATTGAATACTTACGACTGGCTGGCCGATATACCTGGAAACACGGAGGAACAGGATATGGTGGAAGTTCAGTTTAAGAATACCCGCAAGGGATATTATAAGAACAGTAACGGGCTGCATCTGGAGAAAGGGGATATTGTGGCAGTAGAAGCCACTCCGGGACATGACATCGGTACGGTGACATTGACTGGAAGACTGGTTCCCCTGCAAATGCGTAAGGCTAATTTGAAGCCTGATGCAGAAATACGTCGTATCTACCGTAAAGTGAAGCCTGTGGATATGGAAAAATATGAGGAGGCAAAATCGCGTGAACACGATACAATGATTCGTTCGCGCAAGATTGCGGAAAGTCTGGGGCTTCAGATGAAAATCGGTGATGTGGAGTATCAGGGCGATGGTAATAAAGCGATATTCTATTACATTGCAGATGAGCGTGTAGATTTCCGTCAGCTGATTAAGGTGCTGGCTGAGACTTTCCGGGTACGTATCGAAATGAAACAGATTGGTGCCCGTCAGGAGGCCGGACGTATCGGAGGAATCGGACCGTGTGGACGCGAGTTGTGCTGTGCTACGTGGATGACGAACTTCGTTTCAGTGTCGACCAGTGCGGCCCGATTTCAGGATATTTCGCTTAATCCGCAGAAACTGGCCGGACAGTGTGCCAAACTGAAATGCTGTCTGAATTACGAAGTAGATGCCTACGTGGAATGTCAGAAACGCTTGCCGAGTAAGGAAATTACCCTTGAAACGCTGGATAACATGTATTATTATTTCAAGGCAGATATTCTGAAAGGAACCATTACTTATAGTACGGATAAGAGTTTCCTGGCAAATGAAGTGACTATCTCCGCACGCAGAGCCTTTGAAGTGCTGAATATGAACAAACGGGGAGAAAAGCCTGAAAAACTGGATGACGAATTCTCCGGACGTGAATCGCAGCGTTCAAAAGACTTGTTGGAACAAGAGAGCTTGACTCGTTTTGACAAAACAAAAGGCGGAAAGAACCGGAAAAAGAAACAAAAAGGGCAGGCATCACAAAGTAATGCGTCAGCGGCTCCTGTAGAAGCTGGTAATGGGCAAACTCCAGATACTTCTAAAGAGAATAAAGGGCCACAGGGAAGAAATAACCGTCCACAGAGACCGAAAGGGAATCCGGCTCTGGCAGTCCCACAGACTCCAGTGGCTGAAAATGCCGGAAATGCACCACAGGCAAAAGCCGGTCAGGAACCTCGCCCTAACCGCAACGGGCGGAGAAATTTCCGTCGGAATAATGAGGGAAACAAACGTCCGGAGCGTAATACGAATACGGATGTACAGGCTTAAAGAATCTTTTATCTATTATATAAAGGCAGGACTGGCACTATGTGTCTTGTTCCTGCTGAATGCCTGTTATACAGATACACGTTATCATGTATATCAGGCTGTTTCTGGTGAAAAAGGCTGGGATAAATCTGACTCTCTGGTTTTCCATCTTCCTGTAGGACTTTCTTCCGGTGAGTACCGGATGGAGATAGGCCTTCGTCATACCGGAGAATATCCTTATCGGGATATCTGGCTTTCAGTGACGCAGTCGGAAGGTGATTCATTACCGCCCCGCACGGATACACTGCACATTTGTCTGACCGATGAAAAAGGACACTGGGTGCAGAGTGGGGCAATGGGAGGATTGTATCAGCATGTATATGTGTCAGATAAACCGGTTATTTTCTCTACCGATTCAATAGACCGCATTTTTCGTATCACTCATCTGATGAGGCAGAATCCATTGCCTGGAATATCCGATGTGGGAATCCGGTTATTTCTCCCTGGCCGCGTCAATGCGGAGGAAGACAAACAGCAGGATGGTAAATCCCCACAATGAGGAACCGCCGTAGCTGAAGAAGGGAAGGGGGATACCAATGACGGGAGTTAGTCCGAGTACCATTCCTATATTGATAAAGAGATGGAAAAAGAATATACTTAGTACACAGTAGCCGTATACTCTTCCAAAGCGACTTTCCTGTCGCTCGGATAGTGCGATAAGGCGTAGAATAAGTCCCATGAACAAGGAAATGACTAAAGCTGAGCCGACAAATCCTTGTTCTTCGCCGATGGTACAGAAAATGAAGTCGGTATCTTGTTCCGGAACGTATTTCAATTTGGTCTGCGTACCGTTGAGAAAGCCTTTTCCGAATAATCCTCCGGAACCGATGGCAATTTTGCTTTGGTTGACATTGTATCCGGCTCCTGCAGGGTCATCTTTCATTCCCAATAACACTTCGATTCGAATCTTCTGGTGAGGTTCAAGTACCTGATTGAATACATAGTCGGTCGAGAAGAAAAAGATGCCCGAGCCTACTACGAACAGAATTACATAGAAATAAGCTCTCAGTCGTTCACGCAGATAGAAGAAAGCCAGTGTTAGTACAATACCTCCACAAAGGGCTAACTGGAGATGACATACATTAAACGGAATTACGTAGTTGGAAAACAAAGCTCCTAATAACGTTCCTCCGCCTCCGATACCGAAAATGTAGGCTGCAAGTTTGGGCGACTGCCGCTGACAATATCTTCCCGCCAGAAAGGCAGAAAGCAGAATGACCAGCGTCAATACGGAGAATTCTCCCCATGATGTCATTTCATCAGGCATAATTTCTGCACTGAATTTTAGGCCGACAATAAAAAATACCACGGCACAGATTCCGGAGAATAGAACTGTTCCGGTCATCCCTTCTCTGTAGAGCATTAAAAAAAAGGATAAGTACACTAGGGCAGAACCTGTTTCTTTCTGGAGTATAATCAATGCCATAGGCAGCAGAATGATACCCAATACGGTTATCAGATTGCGGGTGCGCTGCATTTGGAAAGTATATTCATTTATATATTTTCCTAATGCAAGGGCTGTTGCAAATTTGGCGAATTCGGCTGGTTGCAAACTTACCGGGCCTAATACAATCCATGAGCGTGAACCTTTGATTTCATGCGGATTGAAGATGGTACCGAAAAGTAGCAAAATCATGATGCCATAAAGCAGATAAGCGTAGGTGTCGTATACACGGTCTTCAAGCATAAGTATGACAAAGCCTAGCCCCAATGAACAGCCTATCCACATCAGCTGTTTACCGGCGCGTGTAGTAATATCAAAGAAATTCGGTTCACCATAATTATAACTTGCTCCGCATACACTGAACCACCCGCAGATGACCAGTATCAGGTAAAGTCCGATGGTCCACCAGTCCACATTTTTCCATACACTACCTCTCATGTATCCCATAATCAATCCTCCTGTTTTGAATCTCTGTAGCCATGACTTCGTCTTCTGGCGAGAGTTTCCCTTTTAAATACTTTTCAATCATGAGTCGTCCGATAGGTACACCGTATACCGCACCGAATCCTCCGTTTTCCACATAGACTGCTATGGCAATCTTGGGATCTTTCATGGGAGCAAATCCCATAAAGGCTGAGTGGTCTTTCCCACGGTTCTGGGCCGTTCCGGTTTTTCCACATACCTCGATGTCAGGTAAGTTAGCTCCTCTACAGGTTCCGCCCAATACGGCTGAACGCATGCCTTGTACCACTTCCTCGTAATGTGAACGGTCTACCATAGTGTATCTTTTTTGTGTGTAAAGTGTATCGAGCTGTTCACCTTCTACCTCTTTCACCACATGAGGTGTGATAAAATAGCCTCTGTTGGCGATGGTTGCTCCTAAGTTGGCTATTTGTAATGGAGTCAGTGTGACCTCACCTTGTCCGATGGAAATACTGATAATGGTCAGTCCATTCCATGAGCCTCGGTAAGCTTTGTCGTAGACGCTTGCATTGGGAATAAATCCTCTTTTCTCTCCGGGAAGGTCGATTCCCAACGGATAACCGAATCCCATGGATACCATATAATCTCTCCAGGTGTTCATGGCTTTTTGTGCGGTTCCGTATTTCTTTCTGGCACCAATCATGTAATAGAGTCCCCAGCAGAAATATCCGTTGCAGGAAGTTGCTAGTGCCGGAATCAGTGAAAGGGGCGAGGGGTGACCGTGGCAGCCAACATGAAGTCCCCGGAAGTTGAATCCACCAAAACACGGATAACTGGTCTGGGTGGTTATGATTCCCTCTTGCAGGAAGGTCAGTGCCTGCGAAGTTTTGAAGGTGGAGCCTGGCGGATAGGTACCCATGATGGCACGGTTCAATAAAGGCTTCCAGGGGTCACGTGCCAGTATCAGATGGTTCTTACCGCGGTTTCTTCCGACCATTTTTCGAGGGTCGTAAGTCGGTGAAGAAACTAAGCAGAGCACCTCACCTGTGGATGGTTCTATGGCTACAATACTTCCAATTTTTCCTTCCAGCAGACGTTCTCCCAGTTCCTGAAGTTCGATGTCCAAACTCAGTCGCAGGTTTTTTCCTGCTACAGGAGCTTTATCGAATTTTCCGTCCATATAGTTTCCCTGGATTCGTCCTCGGGCATCACGTAATAATATTTCAATACCTTTTTCTCCTCGTAACTGCTTTTCGTAAGAACGCTCTACACCTAATTTACCGATAAAGTCGCCGGGAATATAGTATTCATCCTTTTCCATATCGGATTTGGAAACTTCGGCAATATCTCCCAGGATGTGAGCTCCGGCATTGTAGGTATATTGTCGGATGGTACGTCGCTGGATATAGAATCCTGGAAACTTAAACAGTTTTTCCTGGAACACACCACAATCTTCGGCCGACAGCTGGGTAAGAAATACCTGATTGGTGTAGGGGGAATAGCCAGGATTAAGCCGGCGATCTTTCATGTCACGGAATTTTTTTCGCAGAAACTCCGGTGAGATTTTCAGTGTTTGGCATAAATCCATGGTATCCAGCTCCGTAATTTCTTTCATAATCACGGTGATGTCGTAAGCAGCCTGATTATAAACCAGCAGTTTATCATTCCGGTCGTATATGACTCCTCGGCTTGGATATTGTATTTTTTTGAGAAAAGCGTTGCTGTCGGCATTTTTCTTGTAGTCTTCACTCATGATTTGTAGTGAAAGTAAACGTATAAGAAAAATCAGCACAATCACAATGACTGCACCACCAATTACATATTTTCGCTTTTCAAGATCGTAGTTTCTTTCCACTATTTTTTCCTCCTGACAGAATCAACACATAAGATGAATATGAGTGTGATAATTGTATCACTGGCAATTTTCAGCAACAGCGTGGGCATGTTGGCCAATGAGAATGTATCCAAGATATTCAGTATGAAAGCATGTAATAAAACAAGGACTATCGTGTACCGGAAAAATGAAGCAAATCCCATCTGATACATGCCTGGTTCAAAATTGTCTGTAATGTCACGTAAGGAAAACAATCTGAGAATCCATGGGCGGCAGAAGGCTGTACATACGGCTGTGGCAGCGTTTAGTCCTGGTGTATTGCTGAAAATATCGATGCAAAGTCCTAAAGAAAAGGCCCATAACATTAATCCCTTACGGCTGTTGTCTGAATCTATCTTCAATAAAAAGTAGATATAGAACAACGGTGTGGCATATTGTTCAAAATGAATGTGGTTGAGTACCAGTACTTGCAGTAAGACAAGTATGATGAACCATTCAAGACGTATGATATATTGCATAATTACCTTGGCTTTCTGTATCGTTAATTTTTATGGTTGCATTGAATGTATGCTGTCCTCAAGTTGTGCCTGCTCAGTGCCGTTGAATGAGCCTAAAACCCTGACATTGTTCAGTCGGGCAAAGTCTGTGAATAGCTTGACTTTGAGCAGATAAGATAGTCCGTCGTGACTGTCTTCCATATCATCTACGGTTCCTACGGGAATCCCGGCTGGAAAAACAGCACTATGCCCACTTGTTACAATCGTATCGCCCAATGAGAATTCGGAATGTCGGGGCATATCTTTGACGTAGGCATATTGTGAAGAACCTCCTTCCCATTTCAGGAAACCAAAATACGAGGTTCGTTTGATTTTACAGCTGATGCTACTTTTGGAATTTAATACGGGCAGTACAATGGCATGATGCTTTCCCGTGAGATAAACAATTCCGACTACTCCGTTTCCACATACGACTCCCATTTCCGGGCGGATGCCGTCGGCCTCTCCTTTGTCGATGGTAATGAAATTGTTGGGGTGTGTGATGCTGTTGTTGACTACTCTTGCATCATATAACACATAGTCTTTTAATGCTTCTTTACGCAGGTTAGCCACTCCTGTAGTGTCTTGTGTATATTGTTCTAAGGCTTGCGACAAGCGTTCCACTTCAATTTCCAGTTCGACATTTCGTGCAGTTAGGTCCTTGTTGACTTCTGTCAGGCCAAAATAGCGTGTTACTTGACTGGAGGCTTCGTATACTATCCCTGCGAGGTAATTGGCAGAAGTAAAGAAAGCACTTCCCTGATAGTTGTTGAAACGGAACAGCAGGGTAAGTGAAATAACCTCCAAAAGAACGAAAAGGAACCAGTGATTATATTTCAGCAGAAAATTGAGCAGGTTTCGCATGTCAGAGAATCCGAATGGTGTATAAACGAAAAAATGAAAATTGAAAATGAAGAAATCTGAAATCTCTTCATTTTCAATTTTTATGATATTATCTCATCAGGAATGAGAAACGATCTACATTCTTCAGTGCAATGCCTGTTCCCTTGGCTACGCTCAGCAAAGGATCTTCGGCAATATGGAAAGGAATGTTGATTTTATCTGTCAGTCGTTTGTCAAGTCCTCTCAGAAGCGCTCCGCCTCCAGCCAGATAGATACCATTGTTTACAATGTCGGCATACAATTCAGGAGGTGTATTTTCCAAGGCACTTAAAATAGCTGTTTCTATTTTGGCAATGCTCTTTTCCATACAATGCGCGATTTCCTGATAGCATACCGGAACCTCCATCGGCAGGGCAGTGATTCTGTTTGGACCCCGTACGATATAATCTTCAGGTGCATCATCTCCCAGGTCTGTCATGGCTGCACCTACGTGAATCTTGATACGCTCTGCCATTCTTTCACTGACTTTGACATTGTGCTGGCGGCTCATGTATTCCTGAATATCGGCTGTCAAATCATCTCCGGCTACGCGGATAGAGTTATTTGAAACAATACCTCCCAAAGAAATGACGGCAATTTCTGTAGAACCTCCACCTATGTCAACTACCATGTTACCTTCCGGAGCTTCTACATCCAGTCCGATACCGATAGCTGCAGCCATAGGTTCGAATATCAGGTAGACATCACGTCCTCCTGCATGTTCCGCGCTGTCACGTACGGCACGTAATTCTACTTCTGTAGAACCGGAAGGTACTCCGATTACCATACGCAAAGAGGGAGTGAAGAAATGGCGTCCTGTATTTACTTTTTTAATCAATCCGCGCATCATCTGTTCGCAAGCGTTGAAGTCGGCAATAACACCGTCACGTAACGGGCGTACAGTGCGAATGTTCGGATTTTCTTTTTCGTACATCAGCTTGGCACGTTCACCTACGGCAATCATCTTGTCTGTGCGACGATCCAATGCAACAACAGATGGTTCGTCTACCACAATCTTGTCATTGCTGATAATGATGGTATTGGCTGTGCCAAGGTCCATCGCTATGTTTTGTGTAAAGGAGAATAATCCCATTCCTTTAATATAAGTCTAGAATTTTGAAATTAATAAATCCGTTTTAGGAAGACTGAATGACTGCCAGCACAATTATTTTTTGAAATAATCGCGGATAGCAGTGTCGTAGTGTGAAGAAACTGTAAATGCTTCACCTGCAAACCAACGGCGTTGTTCGCGTGTGGTTACAGCTCCCTGTTTGTTGAGGATTTCCAATAAGGGTTGGTATTGATGCTTGCTGGCTACGATTACTACATCATTGAAGTTCTTAGCTCCGGCACGAATCAATGAGATACCGCCTATATCGATTTTTTCGATGATGTCTTGTTCTGCTGCACCGCTTGCAACTGTATCTTCAAAAGGATACAAGTCTACAATAACCAGGTCAATCTCTGGAATTTCATACTGAGCAACCTGCTTCTGGTCGCCTTCCAGTTCTCTGCGGCAAAGGATACCTCCAAAGATTTTGGGATGCAATGTCTTAACGCGTCCTCCAAGAATAGAAGGATAAGTGGTAATGTCTTCTACAGCCTTGCAGGGATAACCTAATGATTCAATGAACTGACGTGTTCCTCCGGTAGACAAGAACTCAACGCCTTCTGCATGAAGCTTGGCCAGGATGGCGTCCAAACCGTCTTTATGGTAAACAGACACCAATGCGGTCTTTATTTTCTTTGATTCTGACATAAATGTTTGATATTTAAAATTCAGGTGCAAAATTACGAATTTTCAGATGATAAACGCAGGATAATGAGCATAAAATATCTTTTTTTTGCATTATCACTGAAAGTTTTAATGCTGTTGTTTGAAGAGAAACAAAGTTTTTTCAGGCTGTCTTTTTCGTTTTGTAACACGATTGTAACATATATGACATTCTTTTATAACACGAACGAAATATTTTTGCACTCGGAAAAAACTTAACAAAACAAGTATGGAAACTGTTTATTTAGGAATTGTTATTTTCTTATTTATGCTGGCAATCTTTGATTTGCTGGTGGGGGTCAGTAATGACGCTGTGAATTTCATGAACTCTGCGGTAGGTGCAAAAGTAGCAAAGTTCAGAACTATTATTATTGTAGCTGCTATCGGAGTATTTGCTGGAGCGGTGCTGAGTAACGGGATGATGGATATTGCCCGTCACGGAATTTTTCATCCGGTAAACTTCAGCTTTTATGAAATCATGTGTATTCTGCTCGCGGTAATGGTGACGGATGTGGTCCTTCTGGATGTCTTTAATACGTTAGGACTTCCTACTTCTACCACTGTTTCAATGGTATTTGAATTATTGGGAGGTACTTTTATTCTTGCCATTCTGAAGATTGTCGGTGATGAAACCGGATTGTTAACCTTAGGTGATATGATGAATACGGAAAAGGCTCTTTCAGTGATTATGGGTATTTTCCTTTCAGTAGCCGTCGCTTTTATTGTGGGTACTGTTGTACAATATATATCCCGACTAATTTTCAGTTTTAATTATAAGAAGAATCTTTCTTGGACTATCGGAGTTTTCGGTGGTATTGCCGTAACTTCTTTGGGATATTTTATCATCATTAAGGGCTTGAAGAGTGCATCTTTTATGACTCCGGAAGCTTTGCAATGGATTCAAGATAATACAATGGCATTGGTAGGTGGATGCTTTGTCGTATTTACCATACTCATGCAGGTGTTGCACTGGTGCAAGGTGAACGTGTTTAAGATTATTGTATTGCTGGGTACATTCTCTTTGGCATTGGCTTTTGCCGGAAATGACTTGGTGAACTTTATCGGTGTACCTTTGGCTGGTTTCTCTGCTTATACAGATTATGTCGCTAATTCTAATGGTGCTGGTATACATGACTTTATGATGTCTTCGTTGATGTCTTCTGCCAAGACTCCTCCTATTTTCCTGATTGCATCTGGTATCGTGATGGTATATGCGCTGGCTACTTCAAAGAAAGCGAAGAATGTAATCAAGACTTCTGTAGATTTGGCTCGTCAGGAAGAAGGTGATGAAATGTTCGGATCTTCAGCATTAGCTCGTGTGATTGTTCGTCGTGCAACTAATATCAATGATTTTCTGGTACGTGTTATTCCGGTAAATGTTCGTCGCTGGATTGACAGCCGTTTCAATAAGGATGAGGTTATTTTGGCAGACGGAGCTGCGTTTGATATGGTACGTGCTTCTGTGAATCTGGTTCTTTCCGGACTGTTGATTATCATCGGTACGACCATGAAACTGCCTTTGTCTACTACTTATGTTACATTCATTGTAGCAATGGGTAGCTCGTTGGCCGACCGTGCCTGGAGTCGTGAAAGTGCTGTATATCGTATTACGGGTATGCTTTCAGTGATTGGTGGTTGGTTTATTACTGCATTTGTGGCTTTCACCATCTGTGCTTTGGTAACTTTCATCATGTTCTACACCAGCTTCTTCGGTATGTTTGTATTCATCGTAATAGCTGTGGTACTTCTTGTTCGTAGTAACATTAAATATGGCAAGAAGGAAAAGATTGAAAGCCAGGATGATGTGTTTAAACGCATGATGAGCAGTAAGGATAAGGGTGAAACTTTGGCTTTGCTTCGTCAGCATGTTCAGGAAACACTGACTGATTACGTGGGTTTCTGTGAAAAGACGTATGTGCAGGTAACCGACGGGTTCATCAATGAAGATTTGCGTAGCTTACGAAAGGCTATGAATGCGACGGACGACCAGAAGAAAATGCTGAAGAAACGTCGTCGTAAAGAAATACTTGGTCTCCGCCGTTTGCCGATAACCGTGGCTATGGAAAAGAATACTTGGTTCCATTTGGGAAGTAACAGTTGTGAGCAGATGCTTTATTGCTTGAAGCGAATTTGTGAACCGTGTAAGGAGCATGTAGACAACAACTTTAATCCGATTTCTCCGGATTGTGTAAAAGAATTCTTGCCTGTACGTGATGAATTATGCAAGCTGATGGAACGTGCTAAAGTGGCTATCAGCCAGGATAATTATGAAGAAGCGGATGACATTCTGAAAAAAGGAGATGACCTGAAAAATCGTATCTCTGCTTTGCGTAAACAGCAGATGAACCGTATGCAGGAAGGTGATAATGCAAGCTTGAAGGCATCTATGGTATATTTGAATATTCTTCAGGAATCTCAGGAGTTGGTAAGTATCTGGCGTCATTTGCTTCGTGCCAGCCGCTTCTTCCAGGGAGATTATGTGCCTCAGGAAGTTTCAATGATTGCGCTTACAGAAGAAAGATAATTTTGTGTACTTAAAAAGAAGGCCGATAAAGGGTTAATGTCCTTTATCGGCTTTTATTGTTTTATTTGTCTTCTATTTCAGTAAGATTTCCGGTTGTGGAGTTCATGATAAATCCTCTTACTTTTATGTCTTGAGGTACGAGCGGGTGATGGCGGACGATGTGTACACTCTTTTGTACGGCTTCTTCCGTGTCATTAAATCCGCTGAGCCATGAGTTAAGGTTGATGTCACAATATTGCATCATTTCAATATGGTCTTGTGAGATTCCTCTTTCACGCATGTGCTGTAACATGGTTTCACTGTCCATGTGCTGTACGCCACAATCGGTATGTCCGATAATCATGACTTCTTCTACCCCTAACTCATAGATTGCCACAAGTAAGCTTCGCATGGCACTACCGAAAGGGTGAGTGATGGTACCTCCGGCATTCTTGATGATTTTGACATCACCGTTTTTTATTCCTAAGGCTGCGGGAAGTAGCTCTGTCAGGCGAGTATCCATACAAGTGACAATGGCGATTTTTTTGTCAGGGTATTTGTTTGTAATGTACTTTTCGTATCCCTTGGTTTCTACGAAAGTCTTGTTGAAGTTTAATAATTCGTCTATCATAACATTTATATTTTGTATAGAATATAGGCAAAAATACAGATTTATTTTGTGATATTCCAGTTGGCTTTTGGAGGAATTCTTAAAATCATGTACTTATCATGAAGAAGCTTTTGATTTTTTCGTACTTTTGTAGAAAATTCAACCAAACTATTAAAATATGGCTAAAGAACTCGAACTCAAGTACGGCTGTAACCCTAACCAGAAGCCGGCCCGCATTTTCATGCAGGAGGGAGAACTGCCTATTGAAGTATTGAACGGACGTCCTGGATACATTAACTTCCTGGATGCGTTTAACGGATGGCAGTTGGTGAAAGAATTGAAAGAAGCTACCGGAATGCCGGCTGCAACTTCGTTCAAGCACGTGAGTCCTGCCGGAGCCGCAATCGGTCTGGAACTGGATGAAACCATGAAAAAAATTTATTTCGTGGATAATTTGCCTTTGTCTCCGTTGGCAAATGCGTATGTGCGCGCTCGTGGAGCAGACCGTATGTCATCGTATGGCGATTTTATAGCTTTGAGTGACGTCTGTGATGAAGAAACAGCTCGTTTTATCAATCGTGAGGTTTCTGACGGCGTGATTGCTCCGGGATACACTGACGCAGCCCTTGAAATTCTGAAAAATAAACGTAAGGGTACTTATAACGTGATTAAAATTGATCCGGAATATCGTCCGAATCCCATTGAACGGAAGGATGTGTTTGGTATCACTTTTGAGCAGGGACGTAATGAAGTGAAATTGAATGGAGCAGAATTGTTTGAGAACATTCCGACTCAGAATAAGAATTTCCCTGAAGCTGCTAAACGTGATTTGATGATTGCATTAATCACTTTGAAATATACTCAGTCAAATTCTGTTTGCTACGTGAAAGATGGACAGGCTATCGGTATTGGTGCCGGACAGCAGAGTCGTATCCATTGTACTCGCCTGGCTGGTAATAAGGCTGATATCTGGTATTTGCGCCAGCATCCGAAGGTGCTGAATTTGCCTTGGGTAGAAAAGATCCGTCGTGCCGATCGTGATAATACCATCGATATTTATATTAGCGAAGATCATGATGATGTATTGGCTGATGGAGTATGGCAGCAGTTCTTCACTGAGAAACCTGAAGTATTGACACGCGAAGAAAAACGTGCTTGGCTTGATACATTGAAGGGAGTATCATTGGGTTCGGATGCTTTCTTCCCGTTTGGAGATAATATTGAACGTGCTCACAAGAGTGGCGTGGAATATATTGCTCAGGCAGGAGGTTCTGTGCGTGATGACCATGTGATTGAAACTTGCGATAAATACGGTATTGCAATGGCATTTACGGGAATCCGTTTATTCCATCATTAATAATTAATTAGTCTGAAAATAGAGGGGTAAATTTGCCGGCTGGGATGAAAGTCAAGTGAATTTACCTCTCTTTTTTTGTAAATAGTATTTGATTTACTATCTTTGCAGAAAATTGATACTAATCTTGGGCTTGTTTGGTTTTGACAGCGAGAGATGTGGTATGTAAGCATGCAGTGCGTCAGTGATTTGCACTATAATCTCAGTTACTGAACAATTATCTGGCAACGAAAACTATGCTCTCGCTGCTTAATCGAAGTACAGTAGATTAGCTTTATTTCCGTCAAAGTGATGGAAACGAGACATCGCTCAAAAGCTCTTGTTCCGAAGCGTTTGGTTTAGCGGTGCAGCAAATTCGGAAATAGTTTTGGTCTCGTTCCGCGACTGAAATGAAATCTTAGGAACTAAGGTATAAGTGGGTGGCTCTGGTCTTGCTTATGCACGAAAACCGAAGGCAGAGATAAGCATGTAGAAAGCATATGGCTTCCTTGTTTGGACGAGGGTTCGACTCCCTCCAGGTCCACATTTTGAGTGGTTAATCTGCTGATTTTCAGCAAATTAATCACTTTTTTTACTCAGGTTTCCCCATAGGTTCCCCCAATACTCTGATTTTCATAAAAGTATTTTCACCATCCATTCCATTTTTATCATAATTAACTATATTCACAATCTAAAAAGATACACTATATTCTATTGTCAAAAACACAATTTCATATCCCTATATAAATGTAATATTTCCAGATAAATAAAAAAATCAGCATCCAACATTCATTAACAGTTATGTCCAAATAACTAAGATTTAAAATTGTTGTCTCCCTCTCAAATCCCCTGAAACCCTTATATGTGAGAAGAAAAGAACAAAGAATGAGAAGATAATAAGCAGAAAGGAAATACATAATATAGAAAGCGGTGACTAATAGAAGTGAACCATTAAGCTTCTATTAAATCACAGAAAAATAATCTCTATTTCGGGACAGATATACTATAGTTATATCAGATTCTCAAATAGAGATTATTTTCATTATTATCCTCAATACTTTACAAGCAGGAAATCTGGTTATCACTGGATTTCCTGTCTTTTTTGTTTCCCTTCAAAACCTTATTAGTGAGAATAATAAACCAATTAACTAACAAACTAATAAGGAGGATTTTATATGAAAATGAAAAATGTTTTTGAAGTAGTAAAGATTCTGGTCTTGGTGGTAAATGTGATAGAAAGTGTCGAATATGTAGAACGATTTATAAGGAGACACCGAAAGCCCAAGACTATTGGAGGATTTAAAACGGAAGAAGTAAAATGCGCGGCCCATGAGTAAAAAGGAGAAAGTAACGGATGGGTTGATTATCATTTTTGAGGTAGCTCTATGCTGCCTCAAGAATTTTAAGAAGTTCAAGGCCTTGCTGAAGAAGAAAATCAGCAAGGTCAGTAATTAACAGAACAAAAAAAGGAGAATAATGGAAACAAATTTATTGACAGCTATAAAAGAGGATGCGGTGGATGCAGTAATTATCAATGAAGATGCACCCAGAAAGACATCCTTTATTGAAGCGAATACTGAAGAGGTTACGCTGGAACACCTCAAGAAAGATTGTATCATACCTGTATTTTCAAGGGATAATGAGGTATGTATATCACATCAGAGCTTCATTGGCTCAGTCCATGAAGCTGTAAGGGATTTCTATAAAGTGAAGTGACCCCAAAAAGTTGGACAAGTTAAACATTATCCCGTAATAGAAAGAGTTCGGTATTGTACCGGACTGTTTCCATTTAACCGGGCTTTGATTCTTTGTATTGTTATAATATTCAATATATTTATCCAAAGCCTTTATAAAGGCTTCAGGAGATTCAAAATTCTCGGTATACAGTAA
>PPYE01293133.1_pt1 | contig 73497 bp, 81 predicted proteins | sample 1559881 | NCBI WGS metagenome assembly PPYE01 (sample SAMN08240022, study PRJNA423297) | Human gut metagenome, whole genome shotgun sequencing project. | reverse complement strand
GTCTAATTGCCATGCCCGCTTTTCAGCGGGTTTTCTTTTTCTCAAATTTCCTCAATCATGCATTTTCCTATAAAGCAAAGAAAAAAACTGCCCAGACGGCAGTTTTCATGCCTGAACGGCCTTAAGCCGCAGCAGTTCTTTTTTGGCGCTCCTGGAAAACCAACATTCCTCGCCATTCGTAAAGATCACCTTTCGTTCTTTCACATCCAGGCATTTGATCTGACGGACATTGGCCAGATACGCCCGGTGCACCCGCACAAATCCTCTTCCCAGACTTTCTTCCAGTTCCTGGATACTTCCGGTAAAATCAATCCGTTCCCGCAGCCCGTGTAAAATGATGCGGTGGCTTTTTGCTCCTGTCTCAAAAAACAGAATTTCATCCACCGGAATATGCCGCACGGTATCCATGAACTTTACTGTAAAATATACCCGGTCATCTTCCTTTTCGTCCTGCATCCGCTCCACCACTGCTGCCAGGCATTTCCGGATCCCGGCAAACATTTCTTCCGGGTTCTCTTTTACGATATAGTCCAGCGCTTCCAGCTGATAACGAAATGTCTCAAAGGCCAGCTCTCCAAAAGCCGTCACATAGATCAGAAAGCCTCTGGGATCCATCTTCCTGATGGCCTGCCCCAGGGTAAATCCCGTATACTGTTCGTGCTTCAGATCCACATCCAGGAAATAGATTCCCCTGCGTCCGCTTTTTTGTATTTCCTCAAGAAGCTCTTCCGGCCCGGCACACGCTGCCGCCACCTTCATATCATAGCCCTTGATCAGGATTTCCTTTTCCAGCTCTCTGCGGATTGCAGCTCTGATCTGCGGGTCATCATCACAAAGATAGATGGGAACCATAGGTTTTTCCTCCTCTTTTCATGATCTTTAATTCCTGTATAAAATATCCATCCTCCTGTCTGGTAAGGGATGCCACATTCTCATAACGCTCCACGATCCTTTGGAAGCTTGTAAGGCCGGTTCCTCTCCCTTCTCCTTTGGTGGAATAGCCATCTTCCCATATCCTGGAAACAGGAACTTCTTCTATCACCGGGTTTCGGATCATGATGCGGACCACCTCTTCCCCTTCTTCAAATACTGCTGTCACCTCTCCATCCTCCAGAAGTTCGGCCGCCTCCGCCGCATTATCCAGGAGGATACCTGCCGCCCGGTACAGTTCCCGCTCCGGAATCCCGGGATGTTCAAACGGAAACGGGACTTCCAGCCGAAAAGGAATCTCTTTCTTTTGAAGCTCTGTCATTTTCAGGATTAAAAGCCCTTTAAGTTCTGTGAGCCCTACATTCCCAATCTGGGAAATCTGAAAAATCTGCCGCCCTACCTGCTGCTCGAAATCGCCGGTTACTTCGGAAATAAATTCCTGCACCGCCGTCAGATTGCCATCTCTGGCCTGCAGACTCGCCCCTGCCATCATATTTTTAAAGTCATGCCGGAACAGGCGTACTTCCTTTTGCACAGACTCCAGGTTCTGGATATAAAGCTTTTGCTGGCTTAAGTTTAATTTCTGCTCCTCCAGCTTTCGATCCTGCATTTTACATCGGAACATATAGTTGAAAACACCATAGATCAGCAAAAGGAGCAGCATGGAGACCATAGGATTTGAATTGTTCAGGACCATATGCTCATTTGAGATCTCCACTGCCAGATTTCTGGCCGCCGGGATCAGAAAGAGCAAAATTTTGCCTGTCTTTCCTCCGCTGTCTTCCAAAAGAAATCCTGCATATTCTTCAAAGAGCCTGCTTCTTATGATAAACCACACCACAAACACCGCCGGGATCAGTACGCCTATGCACTCTCCTGTCATATATGCCGCAAGATCCCCCGGTACTGTCAGATCATAATTCCCAGTCAGGAAAAATCCGGTCAGCTCCTGGAAGGTTCCGTACAAAAATACTGTCAGAGCCGCTGTTGCAAAGGCGCTGCCCCACCTGACACGATAGATATGCTTCATTGCCAGGGCCCACCCTGTCACCTCCAGATAAGTTTCCAGTATAAAGGCCCCGAAATACCCGACCAGATCCTGCAAAAACAGCCATGTAGCCGGAATAGCCACAAATAAAATGTAAGGGATCAAAAGGACTGCTGCCCTTTGCAGATCCGGCTTCCTGTAAAGGAGAGCCCCTGTCAGAGCCAGATTGACCAGATAAGAAGCCAGCAGGATCGGTACATTCATGAGAAAAGCTGAAATAAATGTAAATTCCATCGCCGTTTATTCCTCTGATAAAGATTGCAGATATTTCTGTGTATAGGTACAGACTGCAAAACATTTGCCACACAGGTCTGTCCGGATGCCCGTCCGCTCATACATGATCTCCAGCTGCTTCTGGTAACAGGCTTCTGCGTCCACGATCTCTTTTCTCGGCATGCCAGCCTCCCACAGAGTCCCTTTCAGCGCCTGCGCCGGACAGTGTTCCACACAGGCCCTGCATCCGCCGCACCGGGATTTCAAGATAGGCTCCTCTTCGCTAAGGGGCGCATTGGTAAGCAGAGAAGAGATTCTCACTGCCGAGCCATACTGAGGCGTCACCAGAAGGCAGTTTTTGCCGATCCATCCAAGGCCCGCCCGCGTTGCCACCGTCTTGTGGGGAATAGGCGAAATATTTTCTTCATTTACCACCACCCGGTCTGTGGTCTGCGCATAAGCTTCATAGCCCTGCGCTTTCAAAAACGCTTCTCCTGCCGCCACGATCTGATTTAACTTTTCATTCAATGTGCCATATAGATGATAGTATTCCTCCGTAGGTCCATCCTGCAGGTCCCGGATCACATTCCCCGGCAAAGCTACAGCGACAGAAACTCCGGTCTGAAACTGGCAGTTCTTCACTCCCTTCAGGCTTCCCACGCCTGCCAGATCAGCACCTTTTTCAAACAATATCTTTTTTAATTCCTCTGTCAGATTCATAATGTCCCCTCCCCTCTTTTCTAGCTTTCCAGGAGATTCCCTGCAAATTTCTCACGGATTTCCGGAAATATCCTGACAAGCTTTGGGTTTTCCGGATGATCTCCGATCATCTTTTCCATCCAGACCACATTATACCAGCGGCCGAACTTGTACCCGCTGTCATGGAACTCACCTGCCAGGCGAAATCCCATGTGTTCATGGAACTGTACACTGTTCTTTGTCAGATACTCATCCTCTGCCTTTGGCCAGCTGATGCAGGCATTCATATTCAGGATATGCATTTCCTTCAGAATCTCTTCCATCGCTTGATACAGCCGTCCGCCAATGCCCTGCCGCCTTATTTCCATATCCAGATAAATGGACAATTCCACAGACCAGTTATAAGCCGCCCGCCGGGCAAAGGCAGATGCATAGGCATAGCCCATGATCCTGCCGTTTTGCTCTGCAACGATATAGGGATATTTTTCCAGAGTCTTCTCAATCCTGCTGCGGAATTCTTCCACCGAGGGGACTTCATACTCAAAAGTAATCGCCGTATCCGTCACATAAGGCGCATAGATTTCCACCAGGCGTTCCGCATCAGATGGCCTGGCGGTACGCAGCAGGATCTGTGTATGATCTTTTGCTTTTTCAAAGAGCATTTCTTCCATAATCTCTCCTTTGATCTTCCGGACTTAAATATCAAAACTTTCCGATTTCAGATCACAGTAATGTCTTCCTTTTTCTGCTGTAAATTTTAGCACACAGTAGTCTGGATCATCAACGCCTTGTTTGTAAAACATGGTATCGCCGGAACGCCAAATCTCTTTCTTGATCTCCGGATCCTGCAAAACCTCCATCTTTCCCGTCAGCATCAGTCCTTCATACCGGTACCGGCTTCTCTGATAAAAATAAATGCTTGCCTTTTCATTTTTCAGAAACTGCTGCGCCCGCATGGAAGAAGTATTGGTAGAAAAATAAAAACAGTTGCCTTCGATCTTTCTAGGCATGAACATGGCTTTGATATTCGGAAATCCTTCCTCGTCAACCGATGCCACAAAAGCCGTCTTTTGCTTTTGAATAAATGCCGTCATTTCTTCCTTCATCTGAAATCCCTCCTATTTTCATTCTTAATTACAGTTCTTTGTCAGCGTCTTAAGTATCCGTGCAAGAAAGCTTTCAAATTCTTTTTGCTCCCGCTCCGAAAATCCCTGGTAAAACAACTGATTCATCTGCCGGGACACCGTTTCATACTGTTCACGCATAGACTGCGCATAATCCGTCAGTGAAATAATGGTCTGACGCCGGTTGCTTGGGTTCGTTTCTCTCTCTACGATCCCTTTGCGGACCATTCCATCCACTACGACGGATACTGTGTTTTTTGCCAGAGAAGTCTGTTCACTGATCTCACTGATCGTCAAATGGTCTTTCTTCCACAGAACAAACAGGATGCGTCCCTGACCACCGCTGATCTCAATGCCGTTTTCGCTTAACATTCTTTCAAAAATACGATCCTGGAGCTGTTTGATCTGTGAAATATAAAATCCGCCTTTCGTCTCCACCTATCCGCCTCCATTCTTATTAGAATAGTTCTATTTAGAACAATTATAGTATAATAGTCCTCTCTATGCAACATATTTTCCGCTAGTTATATAAGATTTCTCTTTGGACTGCTATTCTTTACCAGCCTCTTTTGACCACTCCATCAGATACTCTTCTTCTCTGGTATCTTCGTCTGTCATTTCCCGCCGAATCCGGAAACCTTCCCGCAGATAAAAGCGGACTGCCTTTTCATTCTTCCGATATACGTGAAGTGCCAGTTCTGCTTTCTTCTCCTTCACAAAATCAAGAAGCGCCTTCCCAATCCCCCGGGACTGCGCCCCTTTCCGCACAAAAATCCCTGCAATATAGCTTTGATCCAGCCCAATAAAACCCAGGATTTCTCCGTTCTCCGAATAGACATACATCTCAGCCTGCAAAAACATCTCTTTCACCAGCGCAAGATTTCCTTCCCAGTACTCTGCCGGGACAAAGGAATGGGCTTCCATATTGGTATCCAGCCAGATCTTTGCTACAGCATCGATATCATCCTCTTGCAAATGCCTGATCTGATTTTTCATCTGACCTTCAATCTGACTTTCCGTCTCCATTTTCTTCTCCCCTCTTCCTTTACAGTTTTCTTTACTCCACAAATGAATTGCTCATGATATAGAACGCTTCCTGGCTGGGTGTCCATTTTTTCTCCATTGGCTCCAGCTGATCGTCAAATTCCACGGCTGCCTGTTCATCAATGTTCATAGCCGGGCTCTCGGAGTAATACCATTTTCTTCCGTCCAGCGCGCCTTCCTTTAATTCCTTCACCAACATGGCCGCCGGATATTTTCCGCCTTCCACACACACATTATATTTTTTGCAGCACTGAAAACCACAGCTTACATAGTTCGCCGGGCTCCCCAGTATCACGATCACATCGTATCCAAGCTCTGCCGCTTTCTGACAGGAATGGTTGATCAATAGTTTGCCATATCCATTTCTCTGATATTCCGGCAGGACACTGACCGGGCCAAAGGTAAGAATTTCCTTTTCTGTACCATCTTCGTCAGTCAGCTTTGCTTTTGTATACATGATGTTTCCAATCACCTGACCATCCCGTTCCAGCACAAAGTCCAGCTCCGGGATAAAATCCTCGTGATCTCGCATCACATGGACCAGATAATGCTCCATGCATCCTGGAACATATACGTTATAAAATGCCTTTCTGGTAATCTCCTCTACGATTGAATAGTCTTCTTTTCTTTCATTTCTGATATCTAACATTTTCTTTCTCTCCTTTGCATTTCGCTTTTTATCTTAACATGACTCGCCTCTATCCGTAAAGTAAAGGAGCCGTATACAGAATCTTCGTAAAAAATTACATCATTCCAAAATGAATTTTCCATCCAGATTTGACGGGTATAAATTTTCAAAAATCAACTATAATAAAAAGCATTAAAACCATGTACAAATTTGATACTATGTATTATAATAGTGTCAAATTCAAACAATAGTAAGGAAGGTGATGTTATGACCGACTTAGATTCTCTAAAAAGACTTGTCAGAGAAAATGGCTATCTATATACAAAAGACGTAACCAGTGCAGGTATTCGCCGGGAACAGCTCAAAAAGTATCTGGACGAAGGTAGTCTGATACGGGAAAGCCGGGGAATCTATTCCTTTGCGGATAGTATCAATGACGAATTTGTACTGCTGCAGAGTAGGTGCAAAAAAGGGGTTTTCTCTTATGGAACAGCATTATATTTCCATGGCCTTTCGGATCGTTTTCCTCAGATGGTTTCCATGACAGTGCCAAAGACCTACAATGTATTTTATCTTAAAGAAGAATTATTTCATGTAGAGTTCCACCGGATCAAACCATCTTTATGGGACATTGGAATGACAGAAGTAATCTCACCGCAAGGCGGAAAAATCACAGTTTATGATAGAGAACGGTGTATCTGTGATATAATACGGAACCGCAAGCAGACTGATCCACAGATTTTCACCCAAGCAGTGAAAGGATATTTTGCTTCCAAAGAGCGCGACAATATCCGATTAATGGAATATGCAAAGAAATTTCACATTGAAGAAAAAGCGCAAGCGTATATGGAGATATTATGCTAAAGACACCAGAACAATTAAAAGGAGCTATCCGCAATCTGGCAAAAGAAAAAGGCCTTCATGCACAGGAAGTCCTGCAGATTTTCATGTTTGAACGTATCATTGAACGTCTTTCTGTTTCTTCGTATAAGGACAAATTTATTTTAAAAGGCGGACTTTTGATTTCCGCCATCCTCGGCGTAGCGGAACGGACGACAATGGATATGGACACAACCGTAAAAGGCTTGTCAATGGATGAACAGAGTATACGGAAAGCGGTCTGCGAAATTCTAGAACAGTCAGTGGATGACGGAATTAAATTTCAGCTTTTAGACCTGATTCCTATCCGCGAAGATGATGTGTATGAAAATTTCCGTGCTTCAATCCAAGCAAATTATGGAAAAATGAAAATTCCTATGAAACTCGACATAACAACCGGCGATGAAATCACACCAAGGGAAATTCAATTTTCCTATCCGTTTTTGTTTGATGCTCGCCAAGTAACGGTGAAAGCCTACACACAGGAAACTATATTGGCGGAAAAATACGAAACGATTATCAGAAGAAATATAGGAAATACGCGGGCAAGAGATTTTTATGATTTACACCTCCTGTACCGGCTATACCGTGAAAATGCAGACTGGAGCCTTCTAAAACAGGCGGTTCTCGCCACAGCGAAGAAAAGAGACTCCTTATTAGCTCTGCAGGATACGAAACGTATTCTTCTGGTATTGAAAGAATCAACCATCCTGCAGGATTTATGGAAAAGGTATCAGGCACAGAATTTATATGCAAGAGAGATTACATATCCTGCGATCATGGAAACGATAAATGAGTTTGCAGAGAAGATGAATTTCTAACCCAAGGAAGGAAAAAACCAGCGATTTCCAGCTTTTTTTCCTTCCCAATGTATTTCTCCACACCTCTATTCATCACTGCTCTTTTCTGAAAATATCTAGTGCATGGCTGGAAACTCCCAGTAAATCCTCCCTCTCACAGGTAGAAAGATGATATTTCATATACAGCTGAAATGTCTCTTCGTCCATGGCATCCACTGCTTCCCGCATAAGAAGCGCACATCCGTCGGAGGCAACATAGTGAAGCCTTTCGACTGGGAAAACGGACATCAATTCATCCACATCCTCTTTACGAACAAGCTCGAACAAATCCTTTGGCTCCGATTTTGCCGCAAAGGTTTCTCCATCCAAAAGCCCTTTTTCGATATATTCTTTTACACTGATATTTCCACGGTTAAAGCCTTCGTCCAGCAAACAGCCGTCGGATATTACATGCGCCGTGAAAATAATACCACCTTTTTTCGTCACCCGGAGCGCCTCGCTGACCGCCCGTTTTTTATCCTCCAGACTGTAAAGATGATACAACGGCCCCAACAGCAGTGTCATATCATAGGTATGATCTTCAAACGCAGACAGATCCAGGGCATTTCCCTGTACGACTCGGATATTCTCATTCTCCTGCGTATTTTCGCGAAATACTTTGATATTGTGCTCCACCAGCTCTACGGCGTCCACTGTATAGCCCTGTCTGGCCAGCGCATGAGAATACCGTCCCGTCCCAGCACCCACTTCCAGCACCCGGTCGCCTGGCTTCAAATATGTTTCAATATAATGCATCGTCGTAAGAAATTCCACCATTCCATGCCTGGATCTCAAACGGCGGTCTTCATCATAGCTATTATAGAATTCTGTTAAAATTTCTTTTATATCCCTGCTGCTCAAACGAATCCCTCCTCTATAATGCTGTCTCTACTCAAACACAAAAAGTACCTTTTCATAATCCTTCACATAATACCGGAAATTTTTACGGCCTTTTTGGATGATGACATGTCCTTCTTTCTCAAGTCTCTCTTTTTGCGCCTCAACACCGCCGGGATACTTGGGATTCAGCTCCCCGTTTGCTTTCAGCGTCCTCCAGTATGGAGTTTCATTTTCGGTCCTTTGATAGCTGGCCCAGGCGGCGATCGATACAAAGATTCCTGCCGTTATAGGATCCGTAAAATCAGCATCATTTTTCTTTGCACGATACTCCCTGATCGCACCTACTGTAACCACTTTTCCATAGGGGATCCGTTTCATAAGCTCATCGTAAGTAACAGGCGGCGCAAAAAACATCTTCTCTCCGCCATATTTCTTGATAGATGCTTCATCTGTTACCATCTGGATCTTTGGCATCCCTGTATCCTTATGGAGCATCGCATTAAAATCCTTCTTCTCTTCATTTGCCATGTCAACGCCTCCTTTTCTCTAGAATAGACACTATTTCTATTTCATGCAATGAGACGGTTTGAAAAACTTATTTAATCCAACCGCTGGATTTCTACAGTACTGATGCCTGACTGTGCCGGTTCTCCTGTGATGAGGTTCTGAGGCGCCGGGACAAGCAGCATATACCCATCTTCTCCATATCTGTTTTCATAACCTTTTGCGTATGCCTCATCCACGGTAGCGTGCACCACCTGCCCGGTCACCATAGCCGTAATCCCTGCACCGCTTAGATCCTCCACCGATCTTAACGTACACTCCAGACTGAGAAAGGCTTCCTCAATCTTCGGCGCATGAATCTCCTTCGCCTCTGTCAATGTAAAATCTCCCGCCCGAAATTCATCCTCTTCAAAGTCATTGTGATGAATCGTTTCTACCAGCCTGTCATAACAGCTGATCGGGAGAAAATTGATACAGAAGCATTTTTCTCTCTGGATATTTGCGTAGGTATGCGTATGCTGATACAGATTTCCCATCACCGCAAAGAAAGCTGTTTTGTCTCCATGGAAACAGCTCCAGGCATGAAAGCACACATTGGGCTGCCCATTCTCTTTCCATGTCGTGACCGCAAATAATACGGTCGGGATCCCTGCCGTCACTTCAAAATGAGAGAATAGTTCGAACTCTTCCGGATATAAAGGTTTAAAATATTCCGGAAATTCTTTGCCAATTTCAATCTTCATTTTCATTTCACCCCGTCTCTTTACCTGACCACTCACCACCTGAGATTCCGGCATTTTCCACCGCATGTCCGACACAAATATAAGGCGGAAAATATTTTTCTCCTTCTTCGTCCAAGTTCCTGTCATCAAAATTTTCATAATTGCGCGCTTTAGCTACGATGATATCACGAAACTGAACCGGCAGTCCCGGTGAGTTGTAAAAACTTTTTCCCTGCTGGATATGAAAATGCAGATGGGGCTCCGTAGTATTGCCAGAATTACCACATCTTGCTATTTTTTCTCCTCGTTGTACCCTTTGCCCCTCTGCAACAAGAATACTCTCAGGCTGCAGATGGGCCAGCAAAGAATATTCTTGTCCTGTATGCTCGATCAATATGTAATTTCCCCGAATATCCTCGGCATCACAGGAAACTGTTCTTTCTTCCGTAATCTGGCTGTCAGGATTCCCCGTGCCTACCTCAGCGACCACTCCGTCTGCCGGCGCCAATATATCTTTTCCATAGCAATAGAAAGACGACGGTTCTGTCTCTTCGCCGCAAAAACTTTTTCCGTTTTCATCCAGAATCACAAAATCATAGGCATATCTCTGAGTTGGGATTTCCCAGGAATGGGACAGCTTTTCTGTGACTCCGCCATTTACGACTGTCCATTTCCCTTCAAAAGGAAGCGAATATTGATTCATGGACTGATAATTCTCAATATCAGGAAGCCTGTCATGGTATTTATATTCCAGAACAATAATCCCCCACAGCTGCTTTAAAGACTGTTTTAATATTGATCGCTTCATATATACTTAGAGCCCTCCCGTATACTAAGTTTGTCCATTCTGTCCCTGTATTTGCTGATAAATGTCCGTACCCACTCCGGGTCTGTCTTTGAGTAATCCCGCAGACTCCAGCCAATCGCCTTGTTGATAAAAAACTCATCGCTTCCCAGATTATTCACCAAAATCTGCTCTAATAGCTCTGTGTTTGTCCGCTCCTTCCTCAGAAGCTGATGATCAATGGCAATGCGTCTTACCCAGAAGTCTTCGTCCACAGACCATGCAAGCATGAGCGCATCCACCCGGCTATCTCCAAGTCCGATCTCTCCAATGATCCGGTCAAAAAAGTCGATGGTGTCCCACCACTGTTTTTCTTTGATATATTTCCATATTCTCGGAATATCATCATAGGTGAGAAATCTTTGCATAGCAGTCAGATAATCCAGCGTTACATATTGGAACTCCCGGTGGTCGTCCTCATAGCACTGATCCAGGAACTTCCAGTCCACAGTTTTGTTCTTTTTTTCTTCCTTCAGGATATCCTTATACAGCTTTTTCCTCTCAGGAGCCGCTATCCCGTAAAATGGGAAGAGATTCTTCATATATTTTGCCATCTTTACAGCGTTTTCCGGATCCTGATGCGCCTCAAATCTTTCTTTAATTTCTGTGTATTTATCCATATACCTACTCCTTGATATGCATGATCTCTTCTGCAATTTTCCCCAAAGCCTTCCCAGACACGTCAATTTTCACAGTATCCAACGCATCATACAGAGGAAGGTAGGCAAGACTCCGTTCCATTACATCTTTCTTACGCAGCTTCTTTTCGATATCCTTCTCAATCCGCTTCCTTAATGCATCTTCTGTACAGACAAGGGAAACCTTTACGATCTGGCAGCCGGTCGTATCCAGCTTTGACAATATTTCATCTATGATCATCTGCTCATGCATCACCCAGCAGAACACGATATTATCATACACAGAGCAGCGGATAAACCGGTTCAGAAGATCGCATATATTTTCCATAACCATCTCTTTTGTTTCCGGTGTTACTTGAAACGGATCCATATCCCAGCACCAGTCTCCATCCAGAAAGGCGCAGTTTCCAAGCTGTTTCTTCAAAGTCTGCCCCACGGTTGTCTTCCCAACACCCATAGGACCTCCTATCAGATATAAGGTTTTTGCCATGACTTTTTCCTCCCCATACCACCCAGAGTATTATCTAATCAAACATTGTTTTCCAGTTTTCACTGTGATATGCTTCAAAGCACATCTCGATCTGCTCCCGGTTGTTTTTCTCTTCCGCTAATTCCGGCAGTTCACTGATCCCGAAATACTGACTTTCTGTTGTCTCAATATTCGCTTCAAATGTACCGCCCGTCACGGAACAGAGATAGAATATCTTACACACTTTATAGGCATAGACCGGACGGTTATGCTTTTCTCTATCCTGCACCGCAATCACCATATCTGCTGTCACAGTAAGTCCGGCCTCTTCTCTTACTTCCTTGATCACATTTTCTGTTGCCGATATGTCTACATCCGCCCAGCCGCCGGGAAGTGACCACCTGCCATCCTTTTCCTTTACCAGCAGAATTTTTCCATTCTCAAAAATTGCCGCTCTGGTATCAATCTTGGGTGTCTGATATCCCGTTTCGCTGCAGAACAGATCTTTGACCTTATCCTCCGGAATCTCCGACTTATAAGAAATCATTTCCGCAGCAATATTCCGGATCTGTCCATAACGCGCTTTGTCAAACTCATCTTTCCCATAAAACAGACCTGCCTGGGCGATACTTTGCAGCTTTACTGCCCACTGAAGCCATTTTTCATTATGATCCATTCTTTTTCTCCTTTTATGACATCAAACTATCCGATCAGCCTTCCATAAACATTCCTGATCACTTTGCCTGCCAGAATATGTTCTTTTACCTTTCTCTGCAGCGTCGTCTTTTCTGGAAGCTTCTCTGGTTCTGTCTCCTGTGTTTTAAAAATCCACTCCAGATAATCTGTTCCGGCCTCGCCTATATCCGTAATCTCGAACCGCTTCTGGAAACTTACGATATTGGAATCCTGGCTCAGCATCATCTGTAAAACAGGATCTAAAAGCCAGGAATGGCAACAGTAAGCGCTGCTTTTTAGCGCCGGATCATATTCTGCAAAAAAGTGTTTTGCCGCACCCAGAGACTCATCCACACAGGCCGGTGAAAAGTCCGCATCCGACGGTATATGGATGGAAATACCCGAGTCACCTTCCGGGCTCTTTCCGTCTGTGCGGATGATTTCATACTCCAGCTCTCCGATCCGAAACAGATGGCAGCCCGCCTGCCTGCCCGTCCACCAGTATCTGTCAAACACATATCTGCCGGTCCGCTCATAGGCTTCCTCTAAAAAACGGGTATAACATTTCATTGTGGCAAAATATATGCTGTCCTCAATCCCCTTTTTCTGGTAAATCTCGTAGGCATCTGCGGAAGCCTTCAGCATGCATGTCAATATTTTCATATGCTCCGGATCTTCGCCAATCTTCTCTTCTAAACGCATCCAGGCCTCTTTCATTTTGTCATAATCATGAAAATCCTTTAAGATTTCCTCGGCCGCACCAAAATCAAACTCCTTTGAGATTTCTTCCACCTGCTTTTCAACTTCCGGCTGCAGCCCTATTTTCTCACAAAGCTCCAAGACCTCCATCTCTTCTTCTCCTCCTGACACACTATAGATCCAGCCTCATATAGATCGAAGTTTCCATCGGACTGTCATTATAACTTTCAACCTCATAAAATCCCCACTTTTTATACATGTGTACCGCACTTTCCAGGAAGGGCAGTGTATCCAGGAGCATATGCTGATAACCGATTTCTTTTGCATCCTCTATGATCTTCTGGATCAGCATGCTTCCAATACACTTCCCCCTGAATTCCGGCCGGACATACAGACGTTTCATTTCGCAGCGCACATCATCGATTTTTCTGAGCCCGATACAGCCTGCCAACTGGCCGCCGCAGTATGCAAGATACAGCCTTCCTTCCGGCATACCGTATTTTTCCCTCAAATGTTTCAGCTCTTCTTCATAGTTCTGAATCGCGAGATACTCTCCAAAAGCCGGATCATTGTCCACCAGCATCTGAGTATATTCTGAGAAAAGTGTATTTACCTCCTGGGGGAAATCATAAGCCGGTATGATCTGAATCTCTGACTTTCCATAAATGCACAAATCATAAATCCTGCCGTTCTTGACTACTGCGTTTTTCATGATTCCTTCCAGCTCAAATCCGTTTTTCTCCAGTACCCGTCTGGATGCCGTGTTCGGTGCATAAACCATTCCGGTAATCCGAAGAATAGGAAGTTCTTCAAAAGCCTCTTTGCAGATTTTCTTCACCGCTTCCGTCATGATGCCCCGTGACCACTCCTCTGTTGCCAGCATGTAGCCGATTTCCGCATCTTTCTTATAAACATCGCTTTTTTGTTCCACAGATATATTTCCGACAATCTTTCCATCTGCTTCGATCGCCCGGAACACGCCGTCCTTCCCGTCATGCTCCAGAACCATATTCAGCCACCAGTCTGCACATTCCTCTGTATAAGGATAGGGAAGCCGGTCAGAAAGATAATCCCGTTCCACCGAATTGCAGATATCCATCAGCTGCTTTTTGTCATCAAGTGCCCATTTTTTTAATTCTACCTTCATTCTCGTCCTCCTTGCCTTACATTTGCAAACTTTATGGTTGAAGTATAGCATACCCCGAAGATTTATGACATCTCTCAGCAGAAAAATCTCTTCCGGAATCTGAAAAAGCGGAGGGGGCTTCCCTCCGCTTTTATAAACAGTATTCTTTTCTTAGATAATCAGACAATTGATTTACCCAGCTCGTATGCCTCCTGAACCTCTGGCTTTCCTTCGACATCACCTGCATCCATATTTCCTCCTGCAAGGACATGGCCTAAGTTTTCCCACCGCAAATGCTCCATCAGATGGTCATAATAAAGTACAACATCTTCAAAGCCATTCCCCTCGGCTGCCATCAAAAGGGCACTGGCTCTTCCGTTTCCTCTCAGAAGGTTTCCATCTCCTTCTTCCAGAGCAAACAGCCGGTCAACAGCTGTCCTGAGCTGTCCGCTCATATTCCAGTAATAAAGAGGACTTGCAAGCACGACCACATCACTTTCTTTTACGGCCGGGTAGATCTTTGCCATATCATCCTTCTGTACACAAGGACATTCCCTGCTGCTGTGGCCTCCAAAGCATCCCTTGCAGCCGTGGATCTCCATACCATCCAGGAAAAACTCTGTTACCGTATTGCCAGAACTTTCGGCGCCTTCTGTAAACGCTTTCACGAGAGTTGATGTATTGCCCTTTTTACGGGGACTTCCGTTTAAAATCACGACTTTTTTACTCATTATCAGATTCCTCCTTGCTCATAAGCTTTTGACTTTTCTTTTTATTGATATTATAATCATAACAAGAATTATACCGAAAACAAGTACGCACATTAAAGTGCGATACTTACATCTAAGTGTTATACTTACCTGAAGGAGAGTGTTATATGAGCAACCGATGCATATCCAAAGAGAGCCTGAATACTACCGGCTTCAGTTATACCCTTTCATTGATCAACGGGAAATACAAGATGACCATCCTCTATACACTGATGGAATTTGGGGTGGTCCGTTTTAATGAAATGAAGAAATATATCGGAGGAATCTCCTATAAAACGCTTAGCTCTACCTTAAAAGAACTGGAGGCAGACCAGCTTGTTCACCGGGAAGAATACCCCCAGATCCCGCCCAAGGTAGAATACAGCCTGACGGATCGGGGAAAATCTCTGATTCCGATCCTGGACGGGATGTGTGAATGGGGAGATAAAAACAGACTATGATTTCTTCTGATCTTCTTCCAAAAGGCCATAAATCTGATACATGGACAGCATATTTTGATATTGAAGCTTATTTCCCATTAACTGGCGGTAGGTAGCGGATTTTTCCCTGCCCTCCGCCTTTAATTTTTTCATCTTTTCATCTGCATTTTCATAATTTTCCTGTACTGCCTTCAGCATCTTCTCAAATGCTAAGAGTCTCTTTTCATTTTCCATAACAATACCTTCCTTTTTTGATAGCTTCACTATACCTCTGCCGTACCGTTTCCGTCAATCAAAGCTTTTCACATATCTTGTTTTCGGGCTCCTATGATCCCACAGGCCAACACGGATACCAGCAGCAGTGCCAGAAGCGCCAGGAGTGATTTCCCGCCGTCTTCCACTCCCGCAAGCAGACGGTATCCCCAGGCAGCCGGGAAAAGCTTTCCTGCCCGTTCCAGGGCAAAGGGAAGAAGCCTGGACGGAAACATGATCCCTGACAGCAGGATCGACGGCAAAAAAAAGACCTGGCTTAACATGGTAAGCTTCGCCTGATTCTTCACCGCCAGTCCCAGCACGCAGGACAGTGCAAGCGAAACGATCAAAAACAGAGAAAGCTTCGCAAAATAAAGCCCGATATCCTTCGGAAGCTTTGCGTCAAATGCCGCCGGAGCTATCGCAAGGATCAGTCCGCTCATGATCATCAGATGAACAAAGGCTGATATCACCAGCGAGATCAGTCCGAAAAACCGCGGTGCTTCCCCGACCCGGTACATCTTTCTTATGTCTGTTCCATAAATTTCCAAAAGAGAGGGCGGAACCCCGATCAGCGCTCCCATAGACACACCCATCACCGTCATGGAAGCGATCAGAGTGTCTTTTGCTTCCGGCATCAGAGAGGTAAAGATTCCGCCCATAACAGCAAAGAAAAGAAGCGGCACCAGATAGCAGGTCACCAAAAGCGTTCTGCTGCGGATATCCATCCGAAACTGTAAACGGATTCCATAGATCAGCGCACTCATCATACTCCCTCCTTTGCCAGTTCTATAAAATGCTCCTCTAACGTTCCACGGCCGATCTGAATATCCTGGATCGGCACATGCTTTTCTTTATATTTTTGCAGGATCCTAAGCAGGGTTTCCTCAAGATTATCTGCCGGATACTCTTCTTCTCCCTCCACAGTCCTGATCTTGATCCGGTACCTTTTCCCCATATATCCGGCCAGTTCCTCCACCGTTCCAAGAAATGTGACCCGTCCCTGATTCAGGATCAAAATACGGCTGCACAGCTCTTCCACCTCTGCCATATCATGACTTGCCAGCACGACGGTTTTCCCTCTGGAAGCAAGGCTTCGGATTTCATCGTGAAGGGCTCTTCTCCCTTCCACATCCAGCCCGGCTGTCGGTTCATCCAGGAACACAACTTGCGGATCTCCGATCAGTGCCAGCGCAAGATGCAGCCGTCTCTTTTGTCCGGTAGACAGTTCCATATACAGCTTTTTCTTCATCCGGCCAATCTCCAGCGCCTCCAGTACCGATAGATCTGCTTTTGCCTTTTTCCACTTTTCAAACAGATGGACCGCCTCCATGGGCCGTATATAGGCAGGCAGCGAAGCCGACTGCAGCTGTACGCCCGTCTTCCCCTCCACCTGGATCCGGCCGCTTTCGCACCGCCGGAATCCCTCTATACATTCCAGCATCGTTGTTTTTCCGGCGCCGTTCGGCGCAAGTATTTATAGACAACACCCGCAACACCGCATAAATTAAGGTTGCACAGGACAAAAAGACCGTAAACGCCGCCCCGAAAAAACAGGCGGCAAAGACCAAAAACAAGGGATTGGAGGTATAGGAGCATGGGACAATTCACATTTGAAGAAATTAACTTTATCTGTTGTTACAGAAAGAAAACAAGGACTGATACGGTGGCGGCAATGACTGCCGCCATGCCCTACATGGAAACAGAGATACAGGAGCTTGCAGGGCGCACAGCGGAAAAGCTGAAGAAACTGACCGAAGAAGAATTTGACAGGCTTGTGTTCCTGCCTGCTGAAGATATGGAATGATTAAAAAGCCGGGGAGTGGCAGTCTATGGATTGCCGTTTCCCGGTTTTTTATATTGTAATAATAAAACAAAGTGGACTTTTCGACAAAATTTTGATATACTGTATCAGTCTTTATCACATAGGCTTTTGATTTACCTAAGGAGGTATTTGGTAGTGGACTATAATAACAGAAATTGTTCAGATAGTGAATATTCCCATGCAGAATAGTAGAAATGCAACGGTCTGTATGGGTTAAATGAAAGTTGCATTATCTGCTGGTTCTGCACTTTATTTAAGAAAATTAAGTAAAGGACGGAATAATATAATGAAATATATCAATGCAGCAGATGTGCTTCCTATGGAACTTCTAAAAGAGTTATCCGCATATGTAAACGGGCAATTACTGTATGTTCCATCTATGGAAAGTAAAAAATCATGGGGCAGCAAAAGCGGTTCTAAGCAATATTATGAGCAAAGAAACATGGATATTATCAATCTATACCATAAAGGCATGAGTATTGATGAAATCTGCGAACGCTTCCATCTATCCTATGATACCATTCGCAAAATCATAAAATCAGACTTACAGGGCTTTATCCAATAAAAGGATAAGGCTCTTTTTTTGTCGGAAAGAACAGTTATAACTGTTTTCTGCCCTTTGTTTGTTCACCAAAATACTTATACTGGAATATGTCGAAAGAAAGGAGTTAAAAGAAAATGAGTAAACAAACAAATATGACAACTGGCAATCCGACAAAATTACTTTTGTCCTTTGCCATTCCGCTTATGTTCGGAACTATTTTACAACAGTCATTTATCATTGTAGACAGAATTATTGTAGGACATTTAATCGGCGCAAACGCCTTTGCTTCGGTAGGTGCAACCGGCTCTGTTTCAATGGTATTTACCTCTCTCTGCTTAGGCATTGCCATTGGTTCGGGAATTGTTGTTTCCCAATTTTTCGGGGCAAATGATGAAGCAGGTACAGCCCTTGCCATTCGGAACGGAACAATGATAAGCATTGTAAGCACCTTGATTATATCGGCTTTTGCATTGCTGATTACAAGACCATTACTGATCCTGTTAAACACTCCTGTTTCCTTATTGGAGGACGCAGTAAACTATATGTCGGTATCTTTAGGCGGTCTTATTTTCGTAATCATCTATTACATACCGTTCAGCATACTTCGCTCATTGGGGGACGCAAAAACGCCGATTATTTTTTTGGCAACTTGCAGCATACTGAATATCGTATTTGATTTAGTATTTATCCTAATCTTCCATACTGGTGTAGAGGGGACTGCCATTGCTTCCCTGTTAGCGCAGGGGATAGCAGGAATTTTATGTTTTGCATATGCCATAAAGAAATATTCTTATTTCCAAAAGGCAATCAAAGAAGCGAAGTTTGACCGAAGCATTGCTAGGCAAATTCTTAAAATCTGTATTCCAATGGGCTTTCAATATTCATTGATTTATCTTTCAAGCAGTATCTTACAATGGGTAATCAATGGGTTTGGAACAAGCGTAATAGGGGCATTTGCAGCAACAAGCCAAATCGAAAACTTAATCCAACAGCCTTTTACGGCATTAGGTACGGCGATTGCAACTTATACAGGACAAAATATCGGGGCAGGCAAAACAGAACGGATAAAGCAAGGACTGATTTCCGCATTAAAAATATGCGCTTCCTATTATCTCATTCTACTTTTGGTTTTTTGGGTATTTGGAAAATTGGCAATGAATATGTTTGTATCTGATACAGTCATTATTGAAAATGCCGTAACAGGTATTCATATCACAAGTACATTTTTTATGGCATTGGGTATGTCCCAAATACTCCGTTATCTGTTGAATGGGACTGGCGACTCTGCCTATTCTATGGCAAACGGTATTTTAGAAATCGTCTGTCGGCTTGTGTTTGTCTTTGCATTAACCAATATCTCTTTTATCGGTCAATGGGGGATATGGTGGACAACTGCTCTCACATGGCTTTGTACTGCACTATTTTCTCTTTGGCGATATAAAAGCGGCAAGTGGAAACAGAAAAAATATAAATGATTTGTATATTTTTATCCGCAAATTTGATATACTCAAAAACAATACACTTTCATTCATGGAGGGAAATATTATGAGTAAAGTTATAATGATGTGCGGAGTATGCGGTTCTGGAAAAACAACATATGCAAAGCAAAAAAAACAAGAGGGATATATCAGACTTTCTATTGATGAGGAAATGTGGAACATATACGGACAAAAAGGAATTGATTATTCGGAAACCCAGTACGATGAGTTATCTGAAAAAGTAGAACTCTTACTTCGGCAAAAAATGATAAGTTTAATCAAAAATGGGAAAAATGTTGTCATTGATTTTAGCTTTTGGAACAAAGATAATCGGGAGTTTTATCGAAATATGATTGAAAATGCGGGCGGTATCGTTGAATTGGTATACATGAAAGCTAATAAAGAGCTTTTACGAAAAAGACTTCAAAAAAGGAATTTATCTTTACATGCAAACTCACCATTCATAATAACAGATGAAATACTAGAACATCATTATAAGGGGTTTCAAGAGCCACAGGGAGAGGGGGAAATTGTAATATTACAAAAATAACTATTTTCCATGGAAATCTTTTTGTAAGGTTGACATTACAAGAAAATCTGTTATAATACACTGTAACGTCAACCTTACAGAAAGGAATTTATAAATGAAAAACCGAATTAGAGAACTGCGAGAAGAAAAAGGAATAACACAAGAACAATTAGGAGCAATGGTAGGCGCATCAAGGCAGGCAATTAACGCCATTGAAACAGAAAAATTTGAACCGTCTATATGGCTTGCTTATGATATTTCAAAAGTGTTTGACTGTCCTATCGAAGAAGTATTTTTATTCGAGGAAAGCCAAAGAAAATCAAGGGCTGATAGTAGTCGGGGGGATAGCAATGGCAATAAGAAATATTCGATACTTTGACGACCCCATTCTGCGTAAAAGGTGTAAAGAAGTAAAATTTTTCAATGATAAAATCAGACAAATTCTTGACGATATGTTAGATACACTACAACAAACTGAAAACGGTGCTGCTATTGCGGCAAACCAAGTAGGTATATTAAAACGACTTGTTGTGATTGATTATAATAATTGCTTTTTAAAGCTGGTAAACCCTATAATAATCGGTTGCAGCGGCGTTCAAGAATGTAATGAAGCCTGCCTTAGCTTCCCCAATCGTTGTGTAAAAACAATCCGTCCGCAAAAAGTAACTCTTCAAGCGCAAAATGAAAATGGAGAGGAAATCATTATTACTGGCGAAAATGAACTTGCACAATGTTTCTGCCATGAAATAGAACATTTAGACGGGGAAATTTTCTTAGATAAGGCTATTGCAGAAATAGAATTAAATAAAACATAAATTCCCTTTTCAAAAAAGGTATAGAAAATGGTGGTAGTATGAGCAAGTTATTACTGCTGACACTTAATGAACAGCTGCCATATCTTTTCCCTGATCGACTGGGCCTGCCCTGTGAGGGCTTCTGCCACTTCTTCCGGCGTATCCAGTGATATCAGGCGGTTTTTGATATCTCCCAGAGAAAATCCAAGAGATTTCAGCGCCTGGATCTGATGTAGACGGATCATGTCCTTATAAGTATAAAGCCTCCTGCCTCCCTCACTCTCTGATGATGGCGAGAGCAGGCCCTCTCTGTCGTAATACTGCAGGGTCCGCACGGTGGTCCCCATCTTTCCAGCCAGCTCTCCGACTGTCATATATCCTTCTGGGATTGCACGCTTTTTGTCCATATATCTTCCCTCCTGCTCCCATTATAATTCATGACGCCACGTCACGAGCAAGACCTTTTATCACAAAAGGAACGCATTTACTGCGTCCCTTTCATTCCACTTTATCCAGGTCCACGCTCTCATAGGCCTGCCGGTAGGCTTTTGGCGTCATCCCAAAGCTTTTCTTAAACACCCGGTTAAAATAAGAAATATTATTAAATCCGGTATCCAGCGCAATATCTGTAATACTTTCCCGGCCGGATGCCAGTCTTTCCGCCGCAATTTCCATCCGGTACTGATTCATATATTCCACACAGGTCATATTCATATACTGCTTAAAAAAACGCATGAAATAGCACTCACTGAAGTGGCAGACCGCCGCCAGTTCTCCAACAGTCACCGGCTTTTGATAGTTCTCTTTGATATATTGGATAACCTTTCTGAGCCTTTCAATGGTACTCTGATTTTCTTCTTTCCTTCTTTCAAAGGAAGATTCCCGATAAAGAAGCAAAACCATTTCCAGCAGGCATGCCTTTACCTCCATCTCATATCCGGTCTCTCTGTCAAGGAAACTGTTTTTAAGCCTGTCAAACAGCATTTTTAGTCCTTTGGAAAGTTCTCCGGCTCCTTCTTTTGAAAACACATACGGGAATCTAATGTCTCCGTTCTCCAGCGGAGAGATATATTTGACCCCGCACACATCCATGCCGCCCAACATCCCGGGATGAAAAACAAAACTTTCTGTTTCCAGCATTTTCGTATTACCTTCCGGGATGCCGTGGAGAACTCCGGAGGGCAGAAATAAAAAATCTCCTTTTTTGACTCTTATGGGCATAAGATCGATCAGGTAGGTGCAGCTCCCCTTCCGCACATAGGTAACCTCAAACTCTTCATGCCAGTGGACCGGAAGCCCGGCCAGGTTGGCCGGATATTCGCAGTCATAATATTCCACCGGGAACATAGGCGTCCCGTGTCGTCCTTTCTCCAAATACTGTCCTTTTTGCTCCATTTTCTTCCTCCCTGCAGCTGTCCGGAGACAGGATTGTGTCAAAACCTGTCAGAAATATGCAAGATTCCCTGGGTCTACATTTATATAATAGTATCATATTGGAAAAAGAATCGGAAGGAGAAAATACATGGTACGTAAATATTCATTCGGAAATCCATTTCCCACTGACGCTGTCATCAAGCATTATCCTGCAGAACAGGATTCTCTTCCTTACTTTGCTATAAAAGAAGGCTCTCTGTACTATCCGCTTCCCGCGGATGTGCCTGTATATGGCTTAGGGGAACAGGTACGGGGCATTAATAAACGCGGATGGTCTTATACCAGCAACTGCAGTGACGACCCCCATCACCTGGAGACCACCCATTCTCTTTATGGAGCGCACAATTTTCTCTTAGTTGGCGGCTCCTCTCCTTTTGGAATTTTCATAGATTACCCGGGTCAGCTGACCTTCGATATCGGGTATACACAAAAGGATTTGCTTATTATCACACCTGAGAATTGGGATCTGGATCTTTATGTCATCGAAGAAGAGGACGGGCTTCTTACATCTATCGTTCATACTTTCCGGCAGATGATCGGAAGAAGTTATATCCCTCCCAAGTGGGCCTTTGGGTACGGCCAGAGCCGCTGGGGCTATAAAACAGAGGAGGATATCCGTGAAGTAGCGGCAAAATACAAAGAAGCGGATATGCCTCTGGATGCGATCTATCTGGATATTGATTACATGGAGCAGTATGAGGACTTCACCGTATCTGAAGAAAAATTCCCTGATCTGCCGCGTCTTGCCGCTGATATGAAAAAGCAGGGGATCCATCTTGTTCCCATCATTGACGCAGGTGTCAAGATCAAAGAAGGGTACTCCGTCTATGAGGAAGGCCTGGAGAAGGGATATTTCTGCAAGGAAGAAGACGGCACGCCTTTCGTGGGCGCTGTATGGCCGGGAAGAGCTCATTTCCCGGATATGCTGAATCCTGATGCCAGAAGATGGTTCGGCATGAAATATAAGGTTCTTCTGGATATGGGTATCGATGGCTTCTGGAATGACATGAATGAGCCTGCTATTTTCTATTCTGAAAAGCGGCTGAACCAGGTATTTGATGAAGTGGCGGCCCTGAAAGGCCAGAATCTTGATATGGAGAAGAATGACCATTTTCTGAGTCTTGTCAACACTCTTGCAAACAATCCGGAGGATTACAGAAGCTTCTATCACGAGCCTGGAAACGGCCTTCCGAAAATCCGCCATGATAAAGTACACAACCTGTACGGCTACAACATGACAAGGGCAGCCGGTGAAGCCTTTGAAGAACTGGAACCGGATAAGCGGATTCTCATGTTTTCCCGATCCTCCTATATCGGCATGCACCGTTACGGCGGCATCTGGCAGGGAGACAATCTGTCCTGGTGGTCCCATCTTCTGATGAATGTAAAGATGATGCCATCCCTAAGCATGTGCGGATTCCTTTACACCGGAGCGGATCTTGGTGGATTTGGGGCGGATACCACAGAAGACCTTCTGCTTCGCTGGCTGGAGTTTGGCATCTTTACGCCTCTGATGAGAAATCATTCCGCTCTCGGCACCAGAGAACAGGAGGCTTACCGCTTCTCCAACAAAGCCGCTCTTAGAAATATCATCCGGCTTCGCTACTGCCTGCTGCCATACCTGTACAGTGAATATATGAAGGCTGCGCTAAACGACACTATGCTGTTTGCACCGCTTGCTTTTGGCTACCCTTCTGACCCGCATGCTTCTCAGGTAGAGGATCAGCTTCTTTTGGGTGAAAGCCTGATGCTTGCTCCTGTTTACCAGCCAAATACCACAGGACGCTATGTCTATCTGCCGGAGGATATGCTGCTTGTTACCACCTCCGGCCCGGAAGACCTTCGGTTTGAAAAAATGACCGCAGGCCATCACTACGTGCCCGCCGCCGAACATGAGCTTATCTTCTTTGTCCGGAAAGGCCATCTTCTTCCCCTGGCCGATGCGGCAGAAAACGTAGAAAATGTGGACGCTTCTGTTCTCAAGGTCATCGCATATCCGGACACTGATACAAATGCTGTCTGCAGCTACACACTTTATGATGATGACGGCTATGGAAAAGACTACAATGATCCCTCACATCTGTCCGTCATACACATAGAAGCCGATGGAACGGTCAGCTGTGAGGGATCGGAAGAAAGGACGATCACACCATGTTTCATCTGCTCTTAGCGATTATATATCTTGCTTTTATAAGCCTGGGCCTTCCCGACGGACTCCTTGGGTCCGCCTGGCCCTCTATGTACCAGGAATTTCAGGTGCCCGTGTCTTACGCCGGCATCATTTCCATGATCATTTCCGGGGGAACCATCGTGTCCAGCCTCCAGAGTGACCGGCTGACCCTGCACCTTGGTCCCGGAAAAGTAACGGCTTTAAGTGTAGCCATGACAGCAGCTGCCCTTTTTGGCTTTTCTTTCAGCCATTCCTTCCTCCCCCTATGTCTGTGGGCTGTTCCCTATGGACTTGGTGCCGGAAGCGTGGACGCTGCTTTGAACAACTACGTTGCTCTCCACTATACCAGCCGCCACATGAGCTGGCTTCACTGCATGTGGGGTGTCGGAGCCTCCGCAGGGCCATATATCATGGGAAGTGTACTTTCCGGCGGCGCCTCCTGGAACACCGGCTACCGGTATATCGGCATCCTGCAGGTGACCCTGACAGCTATCCTGTTTCTCAGCCTTCCTCTTTGGAAAACCCGGAATGTTTCCGGCGCCGCCTCTGGATCGTCTTCCGGTGCTGCCATAGATAAAGACGCTGCGGAAGTTGTGGATACGGCGAAAGCTGCATATACCAGAAAGCCTCTGTCTCTCGGGCAGATCCTCCGGATCCCCGGCGCGCGCGAGGTCATGGTGGCTTTCTTCTGCTACTGCGCTTTGGAGCAGACTACAGGACTCTGGGCCTCCAGTTATCTGGCGCTCCATGAAGGAATATCCTCCGAAACAGCCGCCTTCTATGCCAGCCTGTTTTTCATCGGCATCACTGCGGGCCGGGCCGCCAGCGGATTTTTGACCCTGCGTTTTTCCGATACACAGATGATCCGCCTTGGACAGGGGATCATCCTTCTTGGTATACTTATTTTATTTCTGCCATTCTCCGGGACCGCTTCGCTGGCCGGACTTATCGTGATCGGTCTTGGATGTGCGCCTATATATCCATGTATCATCCACTCCACACCTGCTCATTTCGGTGCGGATCTTTCCCAGGCCGTAATCGGCGTACAGATGGCCTCGGCTTATGTAGGCTCCTGCCTGATGCCGCCAATATTCGGACTGATAGCGAACCACATCAGCATTGCGCTTTTCCCGCCATTTTTGCTGGTGATTCTGGTTCTGATGTTTCTGATGCATGAACGGCTTCTGACCAAAAGGGGACGTACACCTTCTGCGTAGGTGTACGTCCCCTTTTGCGTTTGCCTGTGTCCCCAATTGCAATATACCCTGTCCCTCTTAGTATCTCTTAATCTTCTTTGACGTGGTTTTGTCGAATTCCCTCTCCCGGACCACAAGACTGTAAATCCGTTTATACACTGGAGCCTTCTCATTATAGGCATCGATCAACTTCTGAAGCTCCCCTTCCACATCCCGGATTCTTTTTTTCTTTACATAATCTGGATCAGGATAGATCACCGCCTGGATCACGCCTTCGTCCTCCCGGACCAGCACTTCCTGTACAAGCCTGGATTCTCCCAGCTTGTTTTCCAGTTCTTCCGGGGATACATTTTCTCCGTTGCGGGTGATGATCAGGTTCTTCTTCCGTCCGGTCAGGAATACGAACCCGTCCTCGTCCACATACCCCAGGTCTCCTGTCTTCAGCCATCCTCCTTCCAGGGTCTCTTTGGTTTCCTCTGGCATCTTATAATATCCCTGCATGACGCTGCTGCCCCGCACCCATAACTCTCCGTCCACCGACTTTGCCTGGCAGTTTGGCAGAAGCTGCCCTACCGACTCTCTTTTAATGTTCCAGCTGACATTATTGCTGATAACCGGAGAACATTCTGTCATGCCATAGCCCTGCAGGATCGTAATTCCATATTTATGGAACAGATCAATATAAGAAGGATTCAGATATGCGCCGCCGCTGCAGATGGTGTGAAACTGCTTCCCGAACACCTTTGCCTTTATGACCGCTGCTGGAATGAGGGATGCATCCTCCAGCTTTTTAGCCAGTGTTTCGATCATCAGCGGCACCATTAATATCATCTCCGGCTTAAAAAGCTTGATATTTTTCGCCACCCTGAGAAGTGAATCATTAATGCAGATTACCGCCCCCAGCGAAATCCCTTTCAAAATATCCATACTCAGGCAGTAGGCATGATGGATCGGAAGCACCGACATGATCACAGTCCGCTCCGGAATCTTCATATCAAGACAGGTGGCGTTTTCCGCCAGATTCCGATGGGTCAGCATCACACCTTTGCTTTTCCCCGTGGTGCCGGATGTAAACATAATGGTACACAGCTGATCCGGATCCAACGGTTCGCTAAAGCTCCCTTCATTTTCCCTGATCATCTGCCAGAAAGAAAGGCTCTCTTCATCGCTTTCTTCTTTCTGCATGGAAATAAAATGCCGCAGCTTCGGACACTTTTCTTTTGCAATTGCCGCCACATCCGCCCGAATCTCATCGTACACCAGGACGGTCACATCTGCCCGGTCCATAAGCCCGCACAATTCTTCCTTCGGAAGTCCGGCATCCAGGGGCACCGCCACACTGCCGCTGTCCACGATCCCAAAGAAAGTCACCAGCCAGGGATATGAGGTCGCTCCGATCACAGCCACATGCTCGCCTCTTTCCCCCAGATCATCCAGCACCCGGGAAAAACTCTCGCTGTCATTCTTAAGGCAGGTATATGTCTTTGATTCTATTGTATCTTTTTTCACTTTATACCGAACGGCGTCCTCCCGTCCGTATTTTCTTTCCGTCCGCACCAGGATATCACGGATCGTACTGCACAGCATCACTCTCACCTCTTACTCTTCCGAAGCCAATGTTTCCAGATAATCTGCCGCTTCCTGCACGGTACGGATATCCACCGCCTTTGACTGGTCAATCTCCACATCAAATTCGTCCTCCAGTTCGCCCAGCATGCTCATGAAATCAAAGGAGGTAAATCCCAGATCCTCAATAAAACGGGACTCCGGCTTTACATTTTCCGGTTCTACTTCTACATATTCACAGATAATATCTACCAATTTATTAAACATCTTCCTCTTCCTTTCTTTATACCAGTCTGATAATTTCTCCTACAGTCAGTTCCGGATTCTCTGTCCCCTTAAACATGATCCTGCAAAGATAATAGTACAGATATTCCAGATCCTCTCTGCTGACCGCCTTCACCTGATGTTCAAAATTAAAGTCCAGTCCATTGTCTTCCGGGCGGTGCATGACTGTCAGATACATCGCCTGCGTGGTAGCCCCGTTGGGGTACCACCGGGTTTTATAGCGGATGCCGCCAAGCTTATCCAGGCCCTTCTCCTGAAGTGTCAGCGGCTGATATGTCAATGCCATTGGCTCATAGGTTGCTCCGTCCTTCTGCGGATATTTCTTCCCTCGATGAGCAAAATAAGCTACCGGGTCATAATTTGCATGACGGAAGTATTCATTCTGCAGATCCCGGATCTCATAAACCCCGTCCAGGAATTTTTTGTCCTCTCCCATGATCGTACGGAACGGGAAGGAATGGATCCTTGTGCCTCCTGATTTCTTTTCTTTCAGAGTGGCCCTCCTGGCGATCGCCGTATTGATAGACACATCATCGTTTCCGTTCATCTTCTGGAAATATGTACGCAGCCCCATCAAAAGCAGGCAGACCAAGGACACATGATACGTCTCACAAAACTCCATCAGCCGTCTGGTAGGCTCTGCCTCCAGATGGAAGATATCCAGCGCCGAGTCTACGGAGTCTGAAACATTGACTGCCGCCCTGGCATCCGGGTTTCCGGTCCTCTTTCTTTCGTCCTCCAGTCGCTTCGGTCCCCGGAGGCCATTATAGATCGGTTCCGGCATATGATCGATCAGATCCTCAAAATATCTTGCGTCTCTGGCCTGCGCTTTACTGCCTGCCTCATAGGCCAGATCCTTTTTTACCTGTTCGATATATGAAGCCATGTCCTTCGGATACGGTACACCATCATATTTAGTACTGCAATACAATTCGATCACATCTTTTAAAAAGCAGATCAGCGACTGGGCGTCCGCCGTCATATGATCGATCAGAAGATAAAGGCCATTAAAACCGTCCGGCATCTTAATCATAACAATCCGGTTCATTGGAGAATCCTGACGCTTAAACGGCACCTGTGTCCACTTCTGCATCTGGCTTTCCGCCTCTTCCATGGTCCGGTCTGAAAAATCCACAAACTCGATATCTCTTTCTTCCTTAGCAACCACATATTGGTACCAGGTACCTTCTTTATCTTTTGCAAACCGAAGACGCATACTCTCTGCCCGGTCATACGCCTTATAGATCGACTGTTTCAGAACCTCCCAGTCAATTTCCGTCTCAATCGTAAGACTGGTCCCGATATTCAGCACCTCTTTCTTAGGACAGAAATCATAATAGAAAAAGTGAAATTTCTGCGCTGCCGTCAGCGGGTATACAGGATAGCCTTTTCTTTTCCTCATCATCGGATCACACCTCCAATAAACTCTGTCATGGCCTTTTCATATTGTTCCGTGTCTCTGTAATAGCTCTCTCCGTGAGCCGCATCTTTTATGATCACCATTTTTGCGGGTGATTTGCAGTTCGAATAAATTTCCCTGCACATATAACAGGGAACAAAATTATCCTTTTCTCCGTGGATCAAAAGGATCGGGATCTTCGCCTTTCTGACCTCCCGCTTTGCGTTACACTCGTCAAGCCCATATCCGGCTCTCTTTCTATTTACACAATCTGCAATCTGGATCATGGGAAATGCAGGCAGATGATACCAGGATCTGAGTACATGGGAGAAAACCTCCTTGGCAGACGTAAATCCACAGTCAGAAATAATGCCCTTTATCTGTCCGGGCAACGCCAGACCCGATGCCATCAAAACGGTTGCCCCTCCCATCGATGTCCCATGCAAAAGGATCTGTACCTCATCCGTGCATCTTTTTACCGCCCAGTCGATCCAGCGCATCAGGTCACGCCTGTCCAGGCATCCAAACCCCACGTACTCGCCTTCGCTCTTTCCGTGGGCTCTGGCATCCGGAAGAAGCATTGCATAGCCTCTTTTCAGATAGTAGTCAGATAATCCCACATAATCGCTCATTCCCTGGCTGGTATAGCCATGCAGGCAGATGGCAAGCTTCTTTGCGCCGCCTGTCCCCGGAAAGAATGTGCCATGAAGCTTAAGTCCGTCTTCTGACATAATCTCTGCCTCCTCATGAGGCTGGGACATCATCCAGGCTTTCCGCTCCTTCAGTAGATCAGCATACCTGCTCCAGTCCGTCCCTGACATCTTCATGGTATCTTCCACCTTCATCCTGTTGCGCTTCATGACCCGGCGGTAAAAATAGGCTGTTCCTCCCGCTGTCGCCGCCGATGCCGCTCCCGCCATAAGCAGGAGACCTTTCCACCACTTCTGCATAGACACGCCTCCTTCCGGCTCTTATTTCTTATGGCTTTCTATCAGGCTCTTCAACTTTAGTGCCTTATCAATATTCCCCTCTACCCTAAGCTTCCGAAGAGTGACCGCCAGAATCGGATCCATTTCTCCATCTGCAATCTTGCGAAGTGTCTGTGCGCTGCAGATAAACATTGCATCCCGGTCATAATACTCATAGGGTTCTACATACAGTTTCCCTTCTTTCACCTCTATATAGAAAATCCCTTCTGCCTCTCCCGTAATATTGAACTGGTAAGCCAGATGCTCCCGGATCCCGCTTACATCTGCTTCCATAAATCTTCCTTTGATTTCCGAAAAAAATTCAGCGTATGTCATATCTTCCTCCTTATTTTGACATTTTTCGACCATTGGTCGATATTGCTTTATAAGTAAGTTACCAACTTTTCGACTATTGGTCAATATTTCTGCGCACAAAATTTTCAGTAAAAAAAAGGGATTTTTTAGGTACATTTTTCTACTTGCATTCTTTATTTCCCACGTGCTATACTGATACTTAATTCTGAGACCTTTTCACATAGCATTAGATGAATTGCTTTTCTATTGATTTTGAAAAAAGGAACGTGAACAGACATGGCTAATCAGACAAAATATAATCAGATACTGGACGCTCTCCAGACACTTCTGGCAAAGAAAAATATCCAGACTATCTCCGTCAGCGAGATTGCCCAGACTGCCGGAATCGGGAAAGGCAGTATATATTACTATTTCCCGTCCAAATCCGCAATACTGGAGGCCCTGATCGAGCGCAGCTACCAGCCGTCTCTTATGACCGCTCACCAGCTTGCACAGCAAAAGGACATCTCACCCTTCACCCGGATGGCCCAGATCTTTCAGGCTTGCCGGGATTCCTCCAGAGATTTTTTGTCCAAGGACAGCCAGGTTTCCCCTCTGGATGAGCGCGAGCGTTCGTTTCTCCATCAGAAGTACCTTCATCATCTGATCACGGAGCTGAAGCCTGATCTGACAGAAATCATCTGTCAGGGCGTTGAGCGTGGAGAAATTCACTTTGACTACCCTTCCGCTCTCTCCGAAATCGTACTGATCGTTCTGACAGTCAAGATAGATAATACTCTCCTCCCCTCTTCCAGAGAGGAGATTGAAGATACGATACAGGGACTTATTTCCCTTCTTGAAAAAGGAACCGGCAATCCTTCCGGCTCCCTGAACTTTTTAAAAGTATAGAAAAGGCGCCGGCACATGCCGACGCTTTTCATTTATGACTGGATTAGAATAACTGCCTCATAGGGCCTTAGCTTTTTACTCCATTCTCCCGGATAGTTATGGATCAGCACTTCTGCATCCACCCATTCCGCCAGAAGAGGACACTCTGCCTGTTCTCCCGAGAAATTTGCACATACCAGCATCCGGCTATCCCCGTTTGTCCTGGTGTAGGCAAAGATCTTCTCATCTTCCGGCATCAACAATTCAAACTTTCCATCTACAAATACCGGATATTCTTTTCTTAAACGAATCAGTTTCTGATAGAAATAAAAGACAGAATCCTGATCCTCTAACTCTTCCCTGGCATTGATCGTTGTATAGTTGGGATTGACTTCGATCCATGGCGTTCCCGCTGTAAATCCCGCGTTCGCAGATCCGTCCCACTGCATAGGGGTTCTGGCATTATCCCGGCCTCTTGCGTATATGGATTTCATGACATCATCCTTGTCATAACCTGCCTCTATGCGTTCTTTATACATGTTTACAGACTCAATGTCTTTATAATGACTGATATCCGCAAATTTTACATTGGTCATGCCAAGCTCTTCGCCCTGATAAATGTAAGGTGTTCCCTGCATGCCATGGAGAAGCGCCGCCAGCATTTTTGCTGATTCCACCCGGTATTCCCGGTCATTGCCCCATCTTGACACGATCCTCGGAAGATCATGGTTGTCCCAGAAGAGACTGTTCCATCCTCGTCCGTACAGGCCGGTCTGCCATTTTGCCAGTACTTTTTTCAGCTTCACAAAAGGCAGCGGAGCAAGATCCCACTTCTCTTTTCCCTCCTGCTGGTCCAGCCCGATATGCTCGAACTGGAATACCATGGAAAATTCGTTTCCGTTAGGGTTACTGTAAAGCTTTGCCCGTTCCACATCCGCGCCCCAGGCCTCGCCTACGGTGATCAGTTCTCCCTTCTGGAAGGTCTCGCGGCTCATTTCCCGGATAAACGCATGCAGCATCGGCCCGTTGTTCGTAATCTCAAGATCAGGTTCCTTTGCGATCTGGTCGATCACATCCAGGCGGAAACCGCCCACACCCTTGTCCATCCACCAGAGGATCATGTCATAGATCTCCCGGCGCACTTTCTCATTCTCCCAGTTGAGATCCGGCTGCTTAACCGAAAACTGATGGAAATAGTACTGTCCAAGCTCCGGCACCCACTCCCAGGCCGAACCGCCAAAGGAGGCTCTCATTTCATTAGGCGGCGTGTCCTCTGTCCCGTCTCTCCAGACATAGTAATCATGATATGGATTATCCTTGCTTTTCTTGGCTTCCTGAAACCACCGGTGCTCATCTGAGGTATGGTTCAGCACCAGATCCATGATGATGCGGATCCCGTGATCCTTTGCTTTCCGGATCAGCTCCTCCATATCCTCTAATGTTCCAAACATAGGATCAATGTCCTGGTAATCAGAAATATCATATCCGTTATCGTCCTGCGGGGAACGACATACCGGTGAGAGCCAGATGGCGTCAATTCCCAGTTTCTCCAGATATGGGAGACGCTCCATGATTCCTTTCAGATCTCCGATCCCATCTCCGTTGCTGTCCTGAAAGCTTCTGGGATAAATCTGGTAAACTACCGCATGTTTCCACCATTTGTCCTGTGTCTTTACCATGCTTTCTCCTCCTTTTCCTCTCCTGCACTTTTATAATGCCGGGGCAAAAGCCCCGGATACTCCCTGCGGCTTAACTCCGCCGAAACAGATGCCGCAGATGTTTCATTTCCTTCTCTGCTCTTCCGAAATCAGGGAGATGCCATTCCCAGTTTGGCGAGCCCACTGTTCCCGGAGTATTCATATGCCCCTCTCTTCCAAGCCCCAGGATGTCCTGAAGGGGTACGATGGCATATTCGGCCGGGCTTGCAAAGGTATATCCAAGCAGCCTTTCCTTAACAGAACCCGTGCCAAAGCCTTCTGTTCTCAAGAAACGGCGAACCTTGCGTTTTGCCGCTTTTGTCAGATTCTGATACCATTCCATCAGTGTATCGTTATCATGAGTTCCGGTATAGATGATCATGTTTTTTTCATCCGCAATGCCGTCACAAGCCCGTTTTCTCCATGTCTCAATCGCAAATACCAGTATCTTCATGCCTTTCAGATGATAGTGCTTCTTGAGAGTCATGACTTCCGGCCGCAGTTCGCCCAGGTCTTCCGCCACCAGTTCCATCTTTGGAAAGCTTTCTGTCAGAAGATCCAGCACCTCATATCCAGGTGCCTCGATCCACTCTCCTTCGATAGCAGTCGGACAGGAGGACGGGATTTTCCAGAATGTGTCAAAAGCCCGGAAATGATCGATCCTTACGATATCGAACAGCTTTCCGCTGTAGCCGATCCTGTCCATCCAGAACTGGTATCCGCTTTCTTTCATGTGCTCCCAGTCATAAATCGGATTGCCCCAACGCTGTCCGGTAGCACTGAAATAATCAGGCGGGACTCCCGCAATAAACACCGGTCTCCCATCTGTGTCCAGGAGAAAATTATCTTTTCCGCCCCACACGTCTGCCGAATCCAGTCCTACATAGAAGGGGACATCCCCCATGATACGGATGCCTTTTTCATTTGCGGCTGTCTTGACTTTCATCCACTGGCAATAGAAGATATACTGAAGGAAGGTGTGAAACCCGGCTTCCTCCTGCTCTTCTCCGGTCAGCTCTCTTTCTCCCTCCGGGAAGTTCTGGTCCTCTGCCTTCCATTCATTCCAGCACACGCCTCCGTTCGCCTTTTTCAGAGCACGGAAGGCCGTATAGGTCTTGACCCAGTCTAAAGCTGCAAAGGCTTGATACTCCGGATCCTCATCCTGTTTCTTTTCCTTGAAGCTCTGGTAGGCAGTTCTTAAGACCGGCTGCTTAAATGCCCGGACCGCTTCATAGTCCACCCGCTTTTCTTCTGTCCGGAAAGGCTCCGGCAGCTCCTTCAAAAGCCCAGCTTCCGCCAGAAGCTCCAGGCTGATATAAAGCTCGTCTCCCGCATAGGAAGAGTAGGGCTGATAGGGAGAATTGCCATAGCCCAGGGGATTTAGGGGCAGTATCTGCCATATGGTGATCCCCGCCTCATGCATCAGGTCGATCCACTGGTATGCGGCCGCCCCCAGCTCTCCCACTCCGGTACGGGACGGGAGAGCAGATACCGGCATCAGGATTCCTGCTTCTTTCATCTTCTTTTCGTCTCCTTTTTATTTAAGATAAATGCCAGATGTCTTTGTCATACTCGGCAATAGTCCGGTCAGAAGAGAAGTATCCGGCTTTTGCGATATTTACCAGCATCTTCTTTGCCCAGCTCTTTTCATCTTCGTAATCGTTCAGCATCTGTTCCTTGGTCTTGATATAATCCTTCAGATCCAGAAGGGTCATGAACCAGTCTTTGCTTACCAGTTCCTTGTAAAGTCTTCCCAGGTTCACCGGATCACCGATCATGATCATCTCCTTGCTGATGATAAAGTCTACCAGCTCTTCGATCTCGGGATCGCTCTCATAGATCTTGCGGGAATGATATCCACTCTGTGCATACAGATCGATGACCTTCTCAGATCTGGCTCCGAACACATAGATGTTGTCGTCTCCTACCAGCTCATGGATTTCCACATTGGCACCGTCTTCTGTTCCCAGAGTTACCGCTCCGTTCAGCATGAACTTCATGTTTCCGGTACCGGATGCCTCCTTGGAAGCAAGTGAAATCTGCTCAGAAATGTCGCAGGCCGGGATCAGCTTTTCTGCCTTCGTTACGTTATAGTTTTCCACCATCACGATCCTTAAGTACGGGCTTACTTCCGGATCATTCTTTACCAGCTCCTGCAGGCACAGGATCAGGTGGATGATGTCCTTTGCGATAGTATAGGCCGGAGCCGCCTTTGCGCCGAAGATCATCGTGATCGGACGTTTCGGCAGGTTGCCCTTCTTGATCTCTTTATATTTATAGATCGCATACAATGCATTCATCTGCTGTCTCTTATACTCATGGAGACGCTTGATCTGAATATCAAAGACAGAGTTTTCATCAATCTCTACACCCTGTGTCATCTGAAGATATTTCTTCAGTTCTGTCTTCGCATCTTTCTTGATCTCTTTTAATCTGGCAAGCACCTTCTCATCGTCCTGATACTGGAGAAGCTTCTCAAGCTCAGACGCATCCTTCATGTATCCGGTACCGATCAGCTCCTTCAGATACTCTGCCAGCTCGTGGTTACAGTGCAGAAGCCACCGTCTGAAGGTGATACCGTTGGTCTTGTTGTTGAACTTCTCCGGATAAATGTCATAGAACGGGCGAAGCTCTGATTCCTTTAAGATCTCTGTATGGAGAGCCGCCACACCGTTAACTGCATAGCCGTAGTGAATATCGATGTGAGCCATATGTACTAGCTGGTTCTGGTCGATGATATAGACTCTCTCATCATGGAAATCCCGGCGTACTCTTGCGTCCAGCTCCCGGATGATCGGCATCAGCTGCGGCACTACCTGCTCCAGATAATGAACCGGCCATTTTTCCAGCGCCTCCGCCAGAATGGTATGGTTGGTATAAGCGCAGGTCTTGCGTACCACATCGATAGCGGTATCCATATTAAAGCCTTTTTCTGTCGTCAGGATTCTGATCAGCTCAGGAATTACCATTGTCGGATGAGTATCGTTGATCTGGATGCACACGTGCTCATGCAGGTGATACAGGTTTACGCCTCTTTCTTCTGCTTCTTTTAAGATCAGCTGTGCAGCATTGCTGACCATAAAGTACTGCTGATAGATTCTGAGAAGACGTCCTGCATCATCGCTGTCATCCGGATAAAGGAAGAGCGTCAGGTTCTTCTGGATGTCATGCTTATCAAACTGGATGCCATCATGGATGATGCTTTCATCTACCGTATCCAGATCGAATAAATGCAGCTTGTTCTTTCCTTCCTGCTGATATCCCGGCACGTCAATGTCGTACATCGTAGAGGTCAGGGTAAAGTCCTTAAACGGTACCTGGAAGTGGCAGTCTGTTCTGGTAAGCCAGCTGTCCTTGGAAAGCCAGGGGTTCTTGTCCTCCCACTGCTTGTGGTCCGAGAATTTCTGCAGGAACAATCCTTCGTGGTAGTTCAGGCCCACACCGTCTCCCGGCAGTCCTAATGTAGCGATAGAATCCAGGAAGCAGGCCGCCAGTCTTCCGAGGCCTCCATTCCCAAGAGAAGGCTCCATCTCCGCCTCTTCTACAGCCGTCAGTTCATGTCCGTATTTTGCCAGTACTTCCTTTGTCTCCTCAAACAGTCCCAGGTTGATCAGGTTGTTTGATAAAAGCTTTCCGATCAGGAATTCTGCGGAAATATAATATAGTTTACGCTTGCCGGTGTTTGGCCGGATTGCGGACATTTTTTCTTTTGTGATCGCAAGAAGCGCTGTATAGATCTCTGCATCTGAAGCGCTTTCCATATCCTTCTGAAATAAATCCTGTAACTTCTGTTTCAGTTCCTGTTCCATAGTGATTGATCTCCTTTCCATTTCATGGCCTTGCTGCCCATGGTGCCTTTTTATTATACCATTTTTTCCCTAGCTTAAATACGAAAAATTTCTTTTAGAAGTTTCGCATTGTTTCGTTATGTCTTCATATTAATCGATTGAGATTCATTCGTCAATCATTTTTTTACTTTTTTCTCTATTCTTTAACCCGGTCTTGTTTTCTTTCTCTTCCGAGGCTATAATATGGCTATAATTCAAAGTTTTTCATTATTTTTTGAAGGAGGGAATGAAGCGTTGGCTACCATACAGGAGATCGCAGACCGGCTGGGCATTTCAAAGGGAACTGTGTCCAAAGCATTGAACGGTGCGTCCGATATTAGCGAAACTTTACAAAAAACCGTCATTGAAACTGCGGTGGAAATGGGCTATCACAAGCTGCGCCGTCCCGGCGGGCTCCGGAAGCTGTGTGTCCTCATCGCAAATATGGAATATACAGAGCCTCATCATTTCGGCCACGAACTGATCCTGGGCTTTCGCCAGATGGCCGAGCCTGCCGGCTATACCGTGGAGATCGTACCTGCGACAGATGCACTGCAGGCGTCCGTATCCTACGACGCTTTCATGCTGCAGCACGATTACCTGGGCGCATTTATCCTCGGATTCTCTCTTTCCGACCCCTGGATGAAACATTTTCCCACAAGCCGCACCCCGGCTGTGCTCTACGATAACTATATTTCTTCCAACCCCTGTATGGCATCGGTAGGGATCGACAACCGGGAGGGCATGGAGCTGGCCGTGTCCCATCTAAAGCGGCTGGGGCATACCCGGATCGGCTACTTAAGCCACGCCCTGGATTCCCATATCATGCAGGTGCGGCGGGAAGCCTTCTTCCAGTCCATGCGCCGTCAGGGGCTTTTTGCTGACGAGTCCTTAACCGGAAGCTCCCACTATATCGCCCACTGCATGGAAAAATATCTGCCCCGCCTTCTGCACGAGCAGCAGGTGACCGCCATCATCTGCAGCCACGACCAGATCGCAAATGCGGCAATGATCCAGTGCCAGCAGATGGACTTCCGGATTCCGGAAGATGTCAGCATCGTCGGCTTCGACGACCTTCCTATCTGCGCCTACACCTCTCCGCCGCTGACCACAATCCGCCAGAACCGCCTTCTGCTCGGCAAAAGCGGCTACTACGCCCTGGAAAGCCTGCTGAACGGCATTCCTATCGGGACCTTGCTGCTGCACGCAGAGCTGGTAGTGCGAAACTCTACGAATCAGGTTTCCTACGAGTAGGGACACCCCAAACAGCGAAGGGGGACGTACACTTTTGCAAAAAGTGTACGTCCCCCTTCGTTACCGGATCCGTATCTTCTGCCCCGGATAGATCAGATTCGGATTCGCAATCCCGTTGATCTGTGCCAGGTGCTGATACGTGGTGCCGTACTTTAGTGCGATTCCACTTAAGGTATCTCCGCTTTTTACGGTATAGACCACCGTCCCGCCGCTGCCTGAACCAGCCGGGCTTCCGGCGGCGTACGCATCCCAGGCGGCGCGGTCTCCGTAAAATACATTCAAATCCAGATCATCGCTGTAGCCTGAGAGCCGGCCGCTGGCTGTATACTGATACAGTGCCGCAAATTTCCAGGCGCCGGTCCCGCCAATGATCGGGGCATCCGGATTATAACCCATTGCCGTACTGCCGGCATAATAGCCCGCATTCCAAAGGCCATAGTCGCCGTTTGCCACCGAAGACCAGTCGTAGCCATTCACCGTACCGTTATTCATATAGATCACCGGCTTCACACCGGTCAGCTGCCGCACCCGGTCCAGCCATTCTTTCGCCCAGGCCGGACCTCTGGACACGCCGCTTCCTTCCCAGTCCAGTGCAAGAAGCGCCTTTCCGATATATCCTTTGATATTGTTGACGAAGTATTCTGCTTCTTGCGAAGCGCCATTCTTTCCGGCAAAATGATAGACTCCGAGTTTTTTACCAAGTTTCAGGCCCTGCTGATATGCACGGTCGCAGTCCGGATTTACATAAGTCAGTCCTTCAGTTGCCTTTATGATCACAAAATCGCAGGGCACCTTCGCAAGGTCGATCCCGCTCTGCCAGCTGGAAATATCGATTCCATTCATACTCATACCTCTTGGCTCCTTTCCATGAAAGCTTTTTCATCTTTCAATACCAGCATATGGGACCAGTTCCGGAAATGTTCCTTACTCTTTGTTCTATAAAAGAAGCCGCGGATTAAAAATCCACGGCTTCCCGCTCTTCAAAAAATCATTTTATAAGAAAATATATTTTAGCACAAACAGCACTGCCAGCACATACATCAGCAGGCTGATTTTCTTCTCCTTTGCCTTCCCTGTCATAACATTCAGCACCACATAGGAGATCACTCCCATGGAGATTCCTTCGGAAATGCTGTAGAAGAAGGGCATTGCCCCGATACAGATATAACAGGGCAGCGCCTCGGAAACATCGTTAAAATCAATATTCACCACATTGGTCAGCATATAGAATCCTACCACTACCAGAGCCGGAGCTGTAGCAAAGGAAGGGATTGCCAGGAAGATCGGCGACAGGAACAACGCCAGCCCGAACAAAATAGCTGTGGTCACGGCCGTAAGACCCGTACGTCCTCCTTCTGATACTCCTGATGCACTCTCCACAAATGTTGTGGTTGTAGAGGTACCAAGCACAGCTCCTGCGGTTGTAGCGATGGCATCCGCCAGCAGCGCCCCTCTGATATTTGTAAGCCTTCCATTTTCATCCAGCATATTTGCCTTGGATGAAACTCCGATCAGGGTTCCAATGGTGTCAAACATATCTACAAACAAGAATGCAAAGATCACCACCAGGAACTCCAGAGAGAAGATCCCGGAAAATTCCAGCTTGGCAAAAATCGGTGACAGGCTTGGAATAGAAAGCCCGGAGCTGAAATCCGGAAGTAGTCCGTAGAAGCCAAGCTCTGGGTTTGGAACATACAGTCCGGTAAACTGGCAGATGATCCCCAGAATCCATGTAATCAGGATTCCCCAGAGGATATTTCCTTTGACATTTTTGATCACGAGGAAACCGGTGATCAGGATACCGATCACAGCCAGCAGCACAGTGATGCCTGCATCCTGGAATGAAGCTTCCACGCCATTTACTTCATTATAGCTCTCGACAGAAAACAGCTGCAAAAGTGTGGAACCTCCGATTACGATCTTTGCATTCTGCAAACCGATAAACGCAATAAACAGCCCGATTCCTACGCTCACTGCTGCCTTCAGGTTCTGGGGGATCGCATTAAAGATTGCTTCCCGCACATTCGTCAATGATAATACTATAAAAATAATACCTTCGATAAAAACCGCCGTCAGCGCCACTTCCCAGCGGTAGCCCATGCCCAGAACCACTGTGTAGGCGAAGTAAGCATTTAATCCCATCCCCGGCGCCAGTGCAAAGGGATAGTTGGCACAAAAAGCCATCAAAAGCGTTCCGATCAGCGCCGCAAGTGCCGTAGCCGTAAATACTGCTCCCTGATCCATCCCCGCATCGGCCAGAACGCTGGGATTTACCGCCAGGATATAAGCCATTGTCATAAACGTAGTGATACCTGCGATAATTTCCGTTCTGGCATTGGTTCCATTTTCTTTCAGTCTAAATACTTTCTCTAACATTCCTTTTCCCTCATCTCTCTACTGTCTGTTCTACTGGATGTCTACTGAATCTCACGGATCTTCTTCCTGAGCGCCAGCACCTGGTTGGGTGTTACGGACAGCTCGTCAATCCCCATCTGGATAAAGGTCTCTGTCAGATCCAGATCTGCCGCAAGATCACCACAGATGCTGATCTTTTTTCCTTCCAGATGTACATTATTCGCCACAATCCTGATCATCTTGATCAGCGCCGAATGGTGTGAGTTATAAAATTTGCCCAGCTTGTCATTTGTCCGGTCCATGCCAAGAGTAAACTGGGTCAGGTCATTGGTTCCGATGCTGAAGAAATCCACTTCCCTTGCCAGTTCTCCGCTGATCATAACAGCTGCCGGTGTCTCGATCATAACTCCTATCTGGATATCCTCATCGAAGGCCGTCTTTTCCGCCTTCAGCTCCCTCTTTGCCGTCTCCAGCAGAAGCTTCGCCCTTGTCACCTCTTCGATAGCCGTGATCATTGGAAACATAATAGATACATTTCCATAAACCGATGCACGAAGGATCGCACGAAGCTGGGTCTTAAATACTTCCTCTTTTTCAAGGGAAATCCGGATTCCTCTCATTCCCATGGTAGGATTGGACTCATGGCCTACGTCCAGACAGTCCGCCTGTTTCTCCCCTCCCAGATCCGCCGTACGGATCACGACTTTTTTTACGCCCATAGACTCTGCCGCCAGCTTATAAACCTGAAACTGCTGCTCCTCAGTCGGAAGCTTTGGCCCGTTTTCCATATAAAGGAATTCGCTTCGAAACAGGCCGATTCCTCCGGCGTCACTGCGGATCACGTTCTCGATATCCTCTCTGGTGCCGATATTTGCACAGATATCAATCCTCTGTCCGCTCTGGGTAATGTTCTCCTTTCCCTTCAGGCGCTCCAGGTTTTTGACATGAGTCACGTTTGTGTCCTGCTTCTGTTTCATTTTCGTCAGCGTTGTATAATCCGGCTCAATATATACCTTGCCCTCATAACCATCCACTACGATCATCTTACCGTCATAATCCTTTTTCAAGGCCTCCCCCAGGCCTATCACGGACGGAATCCCTTTTGTCCGGGCAAGAACTGCTGTATGAGAATTGATCGTACCGTATCTGGTTACAAAACCTAATACCTTATTTTTATCCAGCTGTACTGCCTCACTGGGATATAATTCTCCGGCCGCCATAACAAAAGGCTCGTCCATCAGCATCTTGTCTTTCCAGCTTCTGGAGAGGACTCGAAGAAGACGGTTCGCCACGTCTTTTACATCTACATCATGTCCAGGAGTATAAATCTTATTCTCTGTATCCTCATTGGATAGATACTCCGAGATCACTGTCTGGATAGCATACTCTGCATTCAGTTTATCCTCTACGATAATACTGTTGACCCGATCCACCAGCGTCTGCTCTTCCAGAATGGTCTGCTGCATCTCAAAAATGGCGGCATTGGCATCTCCGACTTCCTTTGCCGCAGTATCATAAAGCACTTTTAATTCCTGAATTGCCTTCTGCCTGGCCTTCTGGAATCTCTGGACCTCCTTTTCCACATCCTTTACATAGATGCGCCGGATCTCCTTTCCTTCTCTTTTATAAAAAGTCAGCTTTCCAATGGCGATCCCCTCTGATACCTTTTTCCCCGTTAATGTTATCATACGCATTCGATCCTTTTCTAAAATCTCTTCATTTTTAAAGCTAGTTATACTTTACATGTTTGCTTACGATTCGTCAAGATACTTGCGGCTCATTGACTTTTTGCCCCGGCTCATTGACTTTTTGCCCCCTGTTCCATTGACTTTTAGACGCACATATGCTAATCTGACCTCGTATTCTTTTAGTTATGCTCCGGCATGACTGATTACAATTTTTTTCATTATTTATGGAGGTATCTATATGAAAGGTACGGTAAAATGGTTTAACAACCAAAAAGGCTATGGTTTCATCTCTGATGAGACAGGCAACGATGTATTCGTACACTACTCCGGCCTCAACATGGAAGGTTTCAAGACCCTGGATGAAGGACAGGAAGTAGAGTACGACGTAACTGAAGGCGCAAAGGGACCTCAGGCAGTAAACGTGACAAAACTTTAATTCCCTGGGCGGTAATCATGATTTGAATGTACCTTTTATAATATATAAAGCAAAGCAGCATTGATTTAGATATTTAAAAGCAATACACTAAAATTAAGATTATGGCTGAGACCGGCAGCAGGCGCTGTCGGTCTTTTCATGGTCGAAAGGGGACGTACACTTTTTGCAAAAGTGTACGTCCCCTTTCGCATTTGCCGGTGTCCCTTTTTGAGGAAGCCCCTGTCCCCATCTGCATTAACTACTTGTAGGAATCTCATTTTAGTGATATGATGGACAACGAAAGAAAATTGCATAGAAGGGAAATAAAGAACGTGACCTACAAAGAAGCAAGGGTATATTTGGACCACGTGTCGAAATACGGAAGTGTACTTGGCTTGGATACGATTCGTGAACTGTTGCATGAGCTTGGGGATCCACAGCAGGATCTGAAGTTCATACACATCGCCGGAACCAATGGAAAGGGATCTGTGCTCGCATACATTTCATCCGTATTAAGCGAAGCGGGATACCGGACCGGCAGATATGTATCGCCGACAGTGATTTCCTATCTGGAGCGGATTCAGATAGACGGCGCCTCGATATCTGAAGAAGCATTTGCCAGACTGACTGATAAAGCACAGCAAGCTATTGCCCGCATGGAAGCAGCCGGTAAGCCAAGTCCGACTGTCTTCGAAGTGGAGACCGCAATAGCTTTTTTATATTTCAAAGAAACATATTGTGATTATGTCGTCCTGGAATGTGGTATGGGCGGCGAGGGAGATGCGACCAACATCATCCCCGCTCCTCTGTGCGCAGTGTTTGCCTCTATCAGCCTGGATCACCTGGGAATCCTTGGAAACAGTATCGAAGAGATCGCACGGACCAAGGCCGGGATCATCAAACCTGGTTGCCAGGTAATCTCTGCGCCCCAGCCAGAGGAAGCCACCTTAGCCTTAAAGGAAACAGCCCGTCAGAAGGGCTGTACCTTCCATCAGGTAGACGATATGTGCATCAGACAGATTCAGGAGAACTGGAAAGGACAGACCATAGACTACCGGGAACAGAAGAGCCTGTACCTTCCGCTCCCCGGCGGCCACCAGGCTATCAACGCCGCTGTGGCGCTGGAAACCCTGGACATCCTGAGGAAGCAAGGGCTTACGATCCCGGAAGGAGCCATTCAGGAAGGCTTTAAAAAGGTTCAGTGGTTCGGGCGCTTCACCTGTCTTATGGAAAGCCCCTGGTTTTTCATCGACGGCGCTCACAATCCGGCGGCCGCCCGCTGCCTGGCAGGGACAGTGCGCCGCTGCTTTCCGGACAAGCGCCTCATACTGATCATGGGTGTATTTCGTGATAAGGAATATGAAGAGATTGCAAAAATCATGGCTCCACTGGCCAAATCTGTCCACACCGTCACCTTGCCGGATGAGGTTCGCAGCCTTTCCGCTGACGCCCTCGCCGACACCATGCGGCGGTTCTGCGGCAGAGAGATTCCTGTCACTGCCAGCCCCGGGATTATGGAGGCCGTCGCATCTGCTCTGAACGAGGCCGACAGCCAGGATGTGATCCTGGCATTTGGTTCTCTGTCATATCTGGGACGGATTAAGAACGCTGTGTCCAAGATATGTGAAACAAAGACGCCGTAAAAGCAGCCGAAAAACAATAGAAGAAATAAGAAATATAGAAGAAATAAAAAAGAAATAGAAAAGAGGATTGATAGGATGATCGATCAGGAAAAAATCAAAGAAGGTGTCCGGCTTTTGCTGGAGGGCATCGGCGAAGATCCCTCCCGGGAGGGTCTCATCGAGACCCCGGACCGGATCGCAAGGATGTATACCGAGTTATTCAGTGGCATGGAAGAAGCGCCTTCCACACATTTATCCAAAATGTTTCATACCGACAATACGGAAATGGTGCTGGAAAAGGACATTACCTTTTATTCCACCTGTGAGCACCATATGCTGCCCTTCTTCGGCAAGGTTCATATTGCTTACGTCCCTGACGGGAAGGTTGTTGGCTTAAGCAAGCTGGCCCGGACGGTCGAGGTTTATGCAAGGAGGCTCCAGCTCCAGGAACAGCTCACTGACCAGATTGCGGACGCCCTTATGACCTGCATGCAGCCCAGGGGGGTCATGGTACTTTCTGAGGCCGAGCATCTGTGTATGACGATGCGTGGAATCAAAAAACCTGGCAGCCGGACCGTAAGCATGGCACGCCGCGGCCTCTTTAAGACAGATCCTGCCCTGGAAAACCGGTTCTTCCGGATGCTGGAAAAAAGGGACTGATATGGAACATGATATCTGCAGGGAACGGCTGGAGGCGATCCGAAACCACCCTCTCTACCAGTCTTCTCTTCGGCGTTTAAGCGATCTGGAACGCGGCCGTATTTTCTGCTGTCACGGCATGGAGCATCTTTTAGACACTGCCAGGATTGCCTATATCAAAAGCCTGGAAAGAGCCCTTCCTCTTTCCAGAGATCTGATCTATGCCGCCGCCCTTCTCCATGACATCGGGAAATGGGAGCAGTATGAAAATGGCACGCCGCACGAACTTTCAAGCGCCCGGATTGCCGAAGAGATCCTTTCCGGACTTCCCCCTCATCTTAGATTTTCTCCGGAGGAAACCGAAACGATCCTGACTGCTATCCGCGGCCACCGGAAACTCAGGGAGACGCCAGAGCTTCTGGAGGCTCTCCTCTATGAGAGCGACAAAGCCTCAAGGGCCTGTTTTAGCTGCCCTGCCAGCGAAGCCTGTAATTGGGATACTACGAAAAAGAACAAGGAGATTGACTTATGATTATCAGGAACAGACATTTTGACACCGACCACCACACCTATATCATGGGAATCTTAAACACCACGCCGGACTCTTTTTCCGACGGAGGAAAATACAACAATTTAGACGCAGCCCTTTTCCATGCGGAAGAAATGATCAATACCGGAGCCGATATTCTGGACATCGGCGGGGAGTCCACCCGTCCGGGCCATACTAAAGTCACGGATGAAGAAGAGATCAGCCGTACTGCCCCGGTCATTGAGGCTATCCGGAAACACTTTGACATCCCGCTTTCCATCGATACCTACAAAGCAGGGGTTGCCCGCTGCGCCCTGGAGGCCGGGGCCGACCTGGTCAACGATATCTGGGGACTTAAGTATGATCCTGAAATGGCAGAAACCATCCAGAAATTCGGCGCATCCTGCTGCCTGATGCACAACCGTAAAGAACCGGATTACCAGGATTTCTTCCCGGATTTTCTGGAAGATCTGAAAGGCTGTATCCGCCTGGCAAAAGCGGCCGGCATCCCAGATGACAAGATCATGCTGGATCCCGGCGTCGGATTTGGAAAGACTTACGAGATGAACCTGGCCGTGATCCGGAATCTTGGCTGCATGCAGGAGCTTGGCTATCCGGTACTCCTTGGAACCTCCCGGAAATCCGTGATCGGGCTGACCCTTGATCTTCCCGCCAATCAGCGAGAGGAAGGAACCCTTGCCACCACTGTATACGGAATGACTCAAGGATGCGCCTTTGTCCGTGTCCATGATGTGCAGGCTAACGCACGGGCGATCCGCATGACAGAGGCTATTATGAATAAGGAGTGATTACTATGAACGATCAGATCACCATCAAAAATCTGGAAGTCTACGCCAATCACGGCGTTTTTCCGGAAGAGCAAAAGCTGGGACAGAAATTCATCGTTTCTGCCATTCTTTATACAGATACAAGAATAGCCGGAAAAACGGATGATCTGGAAGCTTCCATTGACTACGGAACCATCTGCCAGACCATCACCCGCTTCCTGAAGGAACACACCTATAATCTTTTGGAGCGGGCGGCAGAAATGCTGGCAGAGGATCTTCTTCTGCACACAAAAGGCCTGTCTTCCATTCAGCTGGAAATCAAAAAGCCCTGGGCCCCCATCGGTCTTCCGCTTGAAACAGTTTCTGTTTCTATCGAACGTGGCTGGCATACCGTATATCTGGGCATGGGCTCAAATATGGGAAATAAGGAGGATTACCTTCTCCAGGCAGTCCAGGCATTAAAAGAAACCTCCTCCTGCCAGGTGGAAGCAGTCTCTGATTTTCTGGTCACGAAACCCTACGGCGTTACAGACCAGGATGATTTTCTGAACGGCTGTCTGAAGCTTCGCACCCTCCTTACTCCCCGCGAGCTTCTGGACAGACTCCACCACATCGAACAGGAGGCAGGACGGGAACGCACCTTACGCTGGGGCCCCCGGACGCTGGATCTGGACATCCTCTTTTATGACGATCTGATCCTGGGTGAAGCCGATCTTTGCATCCCACATGTGGATCTTCCCAACCGGGAGTTTGTACTCCGCCCCTTGTGCGAGATTGCTCCTTACCTGCACCATCCGGTCACTGGAAAAACTGTATGGGAGATGCTACAGGAGCTTTAATCTGCCAGAAACACCCGCAAAAAGCGGGACCGGATATCCGATCCCGCTTTTTGCGGCTTCATACTTATATCTTTTCTTTTACTGGTTCGCTCTGTAAGCTTCATCCGCACTATATACGTCAAATCCGCTGCCCTTCAGAATATCCACCACTTTCAATGGATCATCACTCTTTAAGACAGCCGCCGCATCGCTTCCATTGGCAAAGGCATACATGTATTCAATATTAACCCTGCCCTCCACGATCTGGTGCATCGCCTTGCTAAGGGATCCTGTCGCATGGGGCACGCGAAGTGCCACTACATCTGTCAGCATGGCTGTGATGCCCGCATCCTTTAAGGACGCCCGCCCTTTTTGCGGATCGGATACGATCATGCGGAGCATGCCGTAATCAGACGTATCCGCCAGACTCAGCGCCACAATATTGACATCATTCTTTGCAAGCACATCCAGCACATCGTCCAGACGTCCTTCTCTGTTTTCCAAAAAAACCGATAACTGCTGAATTGTATGATTCATACCCAAGTTCCCCCTTTTACAACACTCTGTTATCAATGACACGTTTTGCTTTACCTTCACTTCTCTGAATGGTCTTTGGCTCTACCAGCTTCACTCTTACAGATACGCCCAGTGCCTGCTTAAGCACGGCGCCCACTCTGTTTTTCAACTCATCCAGCTTACGGATCTCATCCGAGAAGTATTTCTCATCTACCTCTACCATAACCGTCAGCACATCCAGGTTATTCTCACGATCCACGATCATCAGGTAATGCGGAGCCACACCGCCTCCCATAGACAGAAGCGCTGCCTCTACCTGGGTCGGGAATACATTGACGCCACGGATAACCTTCATGTCGTCGGTACGTCCGGTAAATTTCTGGATCCGAGGAAGTGTTCTTCCACATTCGCATGCTGTATGATCAATGCTGGTCAGATCCTTCGTGCGGTACCGGATCAGCGGCATTCCTTCTTTAGCCAGCGTAGTAAATACCAGCTCACCGGTTTCTCCATCTGCACAAGGTGTCTGGTCGGCAGGATTCAGGATCTCTGGATAGAAATAATCCTCATGGACATGCAGGCCCTTGTGATGGATACAGTCCATTGCCACGCCAGGCCCGGTGATCTCACAAAGTCCGTAAATATCAAAGGTATTAATATGAAGGATACCTTCAATCTTCTTTCTCATCTCATCCGTCCAGGGCTCGGCGCCGTTGATGCTTGCCTTTAACTGCAGGCGGTCCACAATCCCTGCTTCCTGTGCCGCCTCTGCCAGATATACTGCATAAGAAGGAGTACATGCAAAGGCTGTAGCGCCAAAATCTTCCATACACATCAGCTGCCGTTTTGTATTTCCTGCGGACATCGGTATTGCCATCGCCCCCAGCGCCTGTGCGCCAAAGTCAAGGCCCAGACCTCCGGTAAACAATCCGTAGCCATAGCAGATATGGATCCGGTCTCCGGCTGTAAGTCCTGCCATTGCAAGGCCTCTGGCCACACACTCACCCCACACTTCTACATCCTTCTGTGTATAAGAGGCCAGGGTCAGCTTTCCGGTTGTTCCGGAAGTTCCCTGTACTCTTACAATCTTCTCCTGCGGAACCGCAAGCAGTCCGAACGGATAATGATCTCTCAGATCTTCCTTGGTTGTAAACGGGAGCTTTCCGATATCCTCGATCCCTTTGATATCCCCGGGCTCTACGCCCATTTCATCCATTTTCTTCCGGTAAAACTCTACATGCTCATAAACATTCTTTACCTGCTTTACCAGCCGCTCACTCTGCAGAGCAGTCATCTCATCTCTGCTCATGCACTCGATCTTTGGATCTCTGATCATTTCTTTCCAGTTTTCCAACGCCACTCCTGCCATCTCTTTTTCTCTCCTCCTGTGTCTCTAAAATAATGATTTCTATAACTGGTAGCCCACATCAAAAGCCTTTTTGTTAATTTCTACTGTTTTTGGCGGTACCGTTTTTTCAATGACCTCATACCACTGCTCTTTTGTAAAATCCATATGCTGTGCTGCAATTCCAAGGACGATCAGATTAAATACCCTGGAATTTCCAAGTTTTTTTGCTTCCTCTGTTGCATTGACCGTATATACCTTATGATTTTCCTTCAGGGTTTCAATAATGTGGTCCGGATACTGAGCCGCCCCAATCACTACAGGCATGGGATCGATCCGCCAGTCATTCACAACCAGTGCCCCGTCTTTTTTCAGGAAATGTGCATACCGTAAAGCTTCCAGGCGTTCGAAGGCAATGATGACATCTGCCTGGCCCTCTTCCACGATAGGCTCCGCCACGTTTTCTCCATAGCGCACAAAGGTGACTACACTTCCTCCCCTCTGTGCCATCCCGTGCACTTCAGAAAGCTTTACATCATATCCTCCGGCAATCGCCAGTCCTCCCAGAACCCTGCTGGTCAGAAGTGTGCCCTGTCCGCCGACGCCGACGATCATAATATTCTTTGTTTCCATTATCTGTCACCCTCCTTTACCAGCTCGATCGCATCAAATTTACACAGGCTCTCACACAGTCCGCACCCGGTACACATGGTATCATCGATGCGGATGGTGCCATCTGCATTTTTTGTCATGGCGGGACATCCCGGCTTCATACACATGCCGCACTTTTTACATTTATCCGTAAGGGCCCTGTAAAGCGGCTTTTTCGATTTATCAAGAAGCACACAAGGTGTTTTGGTTATGATCACAGACACCTCGTCCTTTGCCACCTCTTCTTTGATCACCTTCTCCAGGTTCACGATATCAAATGCATTGATTTCGATCACGTTCGGCACGCCGATAGCCTTGCAAAGCGCCGGAATATTGATCGCATATGTAGGATCTCCCTGCAGGGTCTTTCCGGTAGCCGCATGGTCCTGATGCCCGGTCATTCCTGTGGTGGAATTGTCCAGAATGAGCACTGTTCCCGTGGCCTTGTTATACATCATATTCATCAGAGAATTGACGCCGGTATGCAGGAACGTGGAATCTCCGATCACCGCCACCCAGTTTTTGATGTACTCTTTCCCCTTTGCTTTTTCCATTCCGTGAAGACTGGAAATACTTGCGCCCATGCAGATGGTGGTATCTACCACGCTAAGAGGCGCCACGGCTCCCAGCGTATAGCATCCGATATCTCCTGCTGCGTGCAGCTTCAGTTTATTTAATACATAGTATACACTCCTGTGAGGACATCCCGGGCAGAGAATCGGCGGTCTTCCTGGCGCAGCTGCCGGTTTTTCCAGACCTAAATCTTCCTTTAAGACAGCCTCCCGGATCATGTTGGCGCTGTACTCGCCCTGTACGGTAAAGATTTCTTTTCCAATGGCAGAAATCCCCCATGATTTTACCTGTTCTTCAATTACCGGATCCAGCTCTTCTACAATATATAAGGTCTCTACTTTAGAAGCGAAATCTTCGATCAGCTTTCTTGGCAGCGGATTTACCATGCCAAGCTTCAAAACCGATGCCTCCGGCAGCGCTTCCTTTACATATTGATAAGGGATTCCGCTGGTGATCACACCGATCCTGGTATCATTCATCTCCACTTTATTGATCGGCAGAGTGTTGGCAGCCTCAGCAAGCTCCAGATTCCGCTTCTCGATCTCCACATGGCGGAGCTTTGCATTGCCCGGCATCATGACGGTCTTCTGGATATTTTTTTCATAGGGTCTGTCTTCCGGACAGACACGCTCTCCCAGTTCCACGATTCCTTGTGAATGAGCCAGCCTTGTGGTGGTCCGGAAAACAAACGGGCGGTCAAACTGTTCGCTCAGGTCAAAGGCCAGTTTCATAAATCCCTTGGCTTCTGAGCTGTCGGAAGGCTCCAGTACCGGAAGCTGTGCCGCTCTTGCCACCATCCGTGTGTCCTGCTCATTCTGCGAGCTGTAAAGTCCCGGATCGTCCGCCACTACAATCACGAGTCCGCCGTTTACCCCCATATAGGATACGGTGTATGCCGGATCAGCGGCCACGTTAAATCCAACATGCTTCATACAGGACATGGCCCGCACGCCTACCACTGACGCTCCGATAGCCACCTCGGTCGCCACCTTCTCATTCGGCGACCACTCACAGTACAGATCATCCTTGTACTGTACCAGATATTCACTGATCTCCGTGCTGGGTGTTCCCGGATAAGCGGCAGACACCTTGACTCCCGCCTCGTATGCACCTCTGGCAATGGCTTCATTGCCCAGCATGATCACTTTTTTATTTTCTGACATACTACAATTCATCCTTTCGCTCTCAACGTTATAACCTGCACATTATACTGTGCGTAACGCAGTTATTATACCATATTACTTTCACAGATTAAAGCATTAATTTGACAAATTTTGCAATTTTCTTTTACCTGCCGGTTATACTTGTTTTGCCGGCTCATGCTTTTTACAGGTATATATGTCCGCTTCTACTTTCAATATTCCCACCGTCTGCTCCAGCCGTGGATTTTCCCGGAATTCCGAAAAGTCTTTTCCGGTCTGATGTTTCATCAGCTTTTCCAGCGCACACAGCTTTTCCTCCGGGTCTTCCACGATCACAGCTTTTCCTTTTCCGATCACACTGGCAAAATAATAACTGTACTGACAGGCCCTGTCTCCCTCCATCAGTTCATGCCGTCCGTCCATTTCAAATCCTACCTCTGGATTCTTCCGGATCAGATCCAGTTTCTTTCCTTCCTTCGCTCCGTGAAAATACAGGGTCAATACCCCATCTTCCAAACGGTATCCGTAATTGAGCGGCACAATGTAAGCGCCTCCCTCATCCGCAATTCCAAGCCGGCAGACCTTGCAGCTATCCAGCACTTCCCGGATCTCTTTTATATCTGTGACTTCCCTTTCTTTTCTTCTCATTTTCAGTCTCCTCCTTACTCTCTAATTCTTAAATATAAACACCGGTATCGGCGGCTGGTTTTTTCGATTATAGTACTGGTTGACGATGACTGTAAATTCTTTCGCCGGAAGAGTTTTTAAGAACTCAAGAATACTGTCCCTCTCTTCGAATCCTGTGTCTCCTCCGCTGTAAATGCAAAGGCTCATCATTCCGCCCTTTGCCAAAAGCTTCAGCCCTTTTTCCACCGCCTGGATACTGGTGTTCGCCCGGGTCGCAATCCTGTGGTCGCCGCCCGGCAGATAGCCGAAATTAAAACAGATGGCATCCACAGACCCCCGTTCAGCGTAGGAATCCATATGCTCATGGCTGTCCAGGATCAGTTCTGCTCTCTCTGCCACCCCCTGATCTTTTAACAATTCCCTTGTGGACTCCAATGCGGCCGGCTGGATATCAAAAGCCAGCACCCGTCCGCTTTCTCCAGCCAGCCGGCTGAAAAAAAGAGTATCATGCCCATTTCCCATAGTTGCGTCAATATAAAGACCTCCCGGTCTGGCCTGGGTGCGGAGAATCTCCTGGCACCAGTCTGTAATCTGTGATGGGCGCATTTTATGCCCCTCCTTCTATCATGTGATATTTGTACCATCATATCACGGTCATCAGAAACATTCAATCTGTCTGAAACCACGGATTCGGCCTACTCACTAAATGCATTATAAAATGCCCTTGCCTACCAACAAGAGCATTTGCAACAAATAATATACTTTATTTTTATAGAATTACAGGTTCTCTATTTTCTTTTTTCAGGCCTTGCAAGCGAGATGGCAATCACAAGGAAAATGCCGGCAAGCGAGGACGGCCACATTGGTTCCACCCCAAATGGATGATCCATATAATGCCAGACAGCCGCAAGAACGCCTCCCACAATAATTGCCCAGAATGCTGCTGTATTTGTCACTTTGTCCCAATAAATAGATATCACCATCACAATCCCTACAATTGCCCGAATCTGAAAAGAAGCCAGCCATTCATTTAAAATAGATTGCATCCCAAATGAAAGAGCTATGCCAATTACTGCAATTACTATGATTATAATTTTTGAAAATACCAGCTGCTCTTTATCCGAAGTTTCTGTACGTGCAACACAATATAAATCTCGGGTCACTGTTGCAGAAAGCATCAAAAGAAGGGCAGGTGCTGTAGACAATACAGAGGCACAGATTGCTATACCTGCTAATGAACTGAACACAGGTGAAATTTCTTCCGCCATAATATAAATAATACTGTCAGGATTGCTTCCTGGGAAAATAATCTTTCCGCTCATTCCTATGATAACCGGAAATGTTGCAAAGATAAAAATTGCGCCAGCAACAAATAAAATCCCCTTTCTTGCATCTGAAAGACTTTTTGCGCAATAGCAGGAATTTACAACGGTAGCTGCTGAAATCATCGCAAAAGAAGCACCTAAAATATTAGCAAGTGAAGAAGAAAGATTCGGAAGAAACAAATCAAAATAAGATGCTGTCAATTCCTTCGCCATTTCTTCACCTCCTCCTGCCTTAAAAAAAGAACAGACAGCAATGAACATTAAAACAGAGAATATCAAAAGAGAATGCACCAGATTCATCTTTGCAATTCCTTTCAAGCCCATTAATGCCATAATAACAAACAATATCGTACAGCCTATCAGTAACGGAAGACGAGGAACCCCTGTCAATGGCTCCAGAATCCCTGCAATCGCTGCAGGCTGCATCGCATAAACAATCAAAAAAGCTATCAAAACCACCAGTGAAACTGCTGTTCTTACTCTTTTATCAAAACGATATTCAAAAGCTTCCGCAACAGACATCGCCCCTTTTTTTCCAGCGTGATAAAAGAATTTGGATACAAAAATGACAAAAACGACACAACCCAATGCCTGTCCCCATACTCCCCATACTGCTGAAATTCCTGTTGTAAATGCTCCTGAAGCGTTTCCCACTGTCCCAGCTCCTGCAATCAGTTCTCCAAAAAGGAGCGGTATTAAAAGAGTATAATTTAAATTCCCATGAGAAACAAAAAAGCTTCTGGTCGTTTTCTCACCGCAGCTTCCACTCACGCCTATGAAAATAGAAAATGCAATGTAAACTGCCATTACAAACAAAATTATCATTATGACCGCTCCTTTTTTGACATCTGATACGCATAAGCAAAGCACCCCGCCGAAAGTATCGTTAGTCCAATACAAAGAGTCCAGCCAACCCGATAGCTACCTGTCATATCATAAGTAAAGGCTAGCATAAGACCTCCGAGCGACATTCCAAGCTGCATTGGGCTTTGCGTTAGACCACGCATAAAGTTAAAATTCTTTTTCCCAAAAGTCGCACTGATTATTAAGGGAGCTGACACAGTTCCCACTCCGTTCCCCACCCCATAAAAAAGGGCAGCAATGTAGAGTATTGGTACAAATTCTCCAAATAAAAGCGCTAAAAAACCTACAATCATTAATCCAAAAGCAAAAACAGCTCCTTTCATGCTTCCAAACTTATCATTCATTACTCCTAGAAGCAGTTTCCCAAAAATACCAATAAATGAGTACATTGATACAATGAGAGCCGCCGTTGCAGGGCCATGCAAATCTTCGACATATGGACTAATCTGCCGAAGCGGAGCAGAGCAAATCAGTCCCAAAAGAAGCATACCGATCAAATGTACATAAAAATAACTCTTTCTTTTTGCCTCCTGGATATTGACTCCACTTTCATCACTCTGTTGCTTCCTCTGTGTTGCTTTTTTCTTTGTATCCTTTTCTCTAAGCGGTCTCATATTCAAATTCTTTGGAGAGCTTTTCAGTAGTCCAAAAGCAATCGGAACTGCAACGACTATAACCACAACACCTACTATTTGGTAAGTATCCCGCCAGCCATAACGGAGAATCATCTGTGTAATCAATGGACTTAAAACTGCTCCTCCGATCCCGATTCCTCCTAAAGAAATACTCATTGCTAGCCCTCTTTTTGCATCAAACCAGCTGGTAATCAACATAGATACAGGAAGGAATGCGCTTCCAGAGAAGAAAATCCCTACTATCGTTGCAGAAAAATATAATCCTGCCAGCGAATGTGCAAAAGAATAAGACATATACCCAAGCCCAAAACCCAAAAGCGCGGTACTTAAAACATATTTTGCATTATACCTCTGATAAATCTGTCCCCAGAATGGAGACAAAATCATACCACATAATGCAACAATTGTATTTGTCATAGTAAATGCACTTCTGGATATGCCAAATTCTTCTGTTACAGCCGTAAGATACAGACTTGCACAAGCATTCACTAAAGGAGCAGTAAATATCATGATTACAAAACAGACTATACAGATAACCCATGCATAATGTATTTTCCTGCCCAAGAAAACCATCTCCTTATCTTAGTGATTTTTCAGCCATTCTACAGCACATTGTACATGGATTGCCGTTCCAATAGGTAATGCATCTTCATTAAATAAGATTTTAGGATTATGAGGTGGATATAGAGTTTTTGCATCATAGGGCATACACCCGATACTAAAGAAAACACTAGGCACTTTTTCTGTAATTCTTGCAAAATCATCTGAGGCACTTGAAGGCGGATAATCAATATACTCTATTCCCAGTTCCTTGCAATACCCCATCATCTCTTCTTGAAGCTCTGGATCTGTATATAGTGCCGGAACATCTGAAAGTACAATATGCTCCACCTCCGTTCGGTAAGCCCTGCCTATATATTCCTCCAATTCCTGAATCCGTGTTTTTAACATGGAACGAGTTCCTTTGTCAAATACTCTCATTGTCCCTTGCATAATCACCTCAGAAGGAATAACATTTGCCGCACTGCCACCAGATATCTCGCCAAATGTTAAAGAAACTGTCTGGTCAGAAGGTACTTCTCTAGCCAATAATTCCTGACATGCGAGATAGAAATGAACAGCCGTGTTAAACGGATCTACTCCTGTATTAGGCCAAGCTCCATGGCATCCCTTTCCTTTAATGCGGATTTTCATTCCGTCACACGAAGCACAAGTATACCCTTTACATACCCCTATATTTCCTACTGGCTTCTTTGCATTCATATGCATATCGACTGCAATATCCACGTCAGGATTTTTCAATATTCCAGCTTCTATCATTGCCAGCGATCCAATAAAATATTCTTCCCCGGGTTGAAACATCAGTTTTACTGTTCCATGAATTTCAGTTTCATACTTTTTCAATATTTTCGCAGCTCCCAAAAGCATTGCCGTATGAAGATCGTGTCCGCAACAATGACCATAGGGTGTGATTGATGAAAAAGGAAGTCCGCTTTCTTCTTTTATATCCAACGCATCCATATCCGCTCGCAGCAAAACAGTTTTCCCTTTTCTATTTCCTAAAATACCAACAACACCATTTTTACTAAGTTCTTTGTTTTCAATCCCCCAGGATGTCAACTTATCCCGGACAAACTGTGATGTCAGCGGGAGTTCATCCTTGATTTCTGCATGCTGATGCAAATAGCGTCTCATCGCAATCAGTTCATCTCTTATTCCATTTGCTTCTTTTAAAAATATATTCATATTTATCACCTCCGGATATTTTCGTTTAATATAACATAAGGCTGTATAAAAATTGTGTTATACACATTACACAACTTTTATACAGCCTTAAATCATTCTGCAATCGTAACATCATTTGAACAATATAACGCCAGTTTGTCTTTGTCTCTTATTACAATATGCTTTCTTTGCATCTCAATAATGCCTTCATTTCTTAACTGCTGGAGCATCCGATTTGCATTAACTCGGTCAATCCCGATCATAGATGCCATATCATTTTGCGTGATCACCATCTGGCATCGTTCATGATTATGGATAACCTTATGGTCGTGCAGGTGATAATAGAGAAAATCACACATCCTCCGGAACCCTTCATCATATAAAATTCTCATAGTATTGAAATCGGAAGAATACAAGCTCTTTACTGTATTATCATACATTTTTCGCAACAAACCGGGATACTTTTCTAGTCTCTGTATAACTTCCTGCTTTGTAAAAACAGTCACTTCTATGTCCATATATGCTTCGTATTGAAAATTTTCTCTCCATATCGGAATATCCTCAAAAGAGAATACTGGTTCCATACAACCAGCTCCCGTAATATGCATAATCTTTTCATATCCGTCTATATGACACGCTTTTACTTTAATCAATCCTTTTTTTAGATAATAATAATTCTCCACATTGTCCAAATAACTTTTTAGTATCTCACTTTTTTTTACTTTTTTTACTTCTTTACCCTGAAGAAAAACATCCTCATATTCTTTTAAGTCACCATATCTGTAATAATTTGGAAGCGGCATAATGACTCCTTCTCGTATGACACCTTTTGTAATACATATGACATACAACTTTTAGTTTTTGTGCTAATTTAAAGACATTATAAGTCAAAAGACAAGGAGGTTCAAGGGTATGAAAAAATATTTTCATTATGCATGGATAATCTGTATAGGTTGTGCCTTTATATGCGCACTGACTTCTCCAATTATCAATGCAACAGCAACACAGTATTTGATTTCAGTAACTGAAGAATTTAATGTTTCGAGAAGCGCATTTACCCTAAGTTCTACCTTAGTAGCTCTGGTTGGTGTGTTTGTATCACCTCTATGGGGAAAAATCTACTCTGTAAAGAAACGTTTCAGCTTAATCTTCACTCTTACAGCTCTGGGATTCGGCATTGCATACATGTCTTATTCTCTTGCGCAAAATATCCTCCAATTTTACATCTCAGCAGTAATCTTAGGATTTTTCTGGGCCGGGGCATGCTTTATGCCTGTTTCTATGCTGATTACAGCCTGGTTTGATAAAATGAGAGGGTTAGCCATGAGCATTACTCTTGCAGGAATTGGTTTTGGCGGATCTATTCTTGCGCCAATCATTAACTATTTTATTACAAATTACGGGTGGAGAACTTGCTATCGATATGTAGGAATTATTATTATTGTAATTTCTTGTCCAGTCATTTTTTTCATTTTAAAGCCGACACCTGAATTAAAAGGGTTACAGCCTTTTGGAAGCGGCTGGACCAAACCCGAAAAGCAAAAGAAAACGGCAGAAATATCAGATGAAGGGAAGGTTAATATTTCTTTCCAACAAAGCAAAACTAAGACTTTCTTCTGGATCAATATGCTTGGTTTTTTCGGGATGGGCCTTGTCTGCTCCGCTCCCATGAGACAAATGAATCCGTATATCACAGACATATATGGCGCCGCTTTTGCCGCTGGAGTAATCAGTATCTCATCGCTTGGTGGCGTATTTGGAAAAATTTTGTTAGGGTGGCTTCATGACAGAATCGGAAACCAACGCTCTGCTGCAATTGCTTTTATCGCATTTGCATTAGCTTTCATTTTTGCTTTGATGGGAAAATCCAATCCTGATATGCTCTATGTGTATATTGTTTTATATTCTTTTGCTGCAGGTGTAGGAACTGTTTCTGCCCCATTACTAATCAGCGCAACCTTCGGAAAAGAAAATTTTAATGTTATGCGTGGAATTACCCAGACTCCTCTTCAGGCCGGAATGTCGTTGGGCGGTCTAATGGTATCTGGTATTTTTGATCTTACAGGAGCATATACATTGGGCTGGATTACCTGCGCTGCCATCTCGATTTTTTCCATTGTATGCTTTTATGGTTCTCACATCATGTCAAGGAAGCAATTTCCTGTAGCAAAATAAAAGTATCTTTTACATTAATATGATATGCTCCCTTCTAGGTAACCAGATGAAATAATGAAAATTGTCACTTAGAAGGGAGCATTTTATGACATTTAAATATATATTCCTGTTGAGAGAAGAAGCATATATCGATAATAATAGAAGTTTGGAGTACTACCTCAATGAAAAAGCATACAAATTATACATGGGTAACATAAAACTGACAAGTTTCAATCTAATGTAACAGCCCTATCACATTTCTATCGCTCTTTTCGTATTTTCAAACAGCCGGTCCAGAAACTGACTTTGCATCTCCAGCTCTTCTTTTGTAAAGCCTTCCAGAATAGTTCCTACGAATTCTTCTTTTACTTCATTAATGCTTTCTGTTACCGGGCCGGCTTCCGGCATGATCTTCAGATGGATCTTTCTTCGGTCTTCCAGATCCGGAACCCTCTCCAGCAGTGATTTTTGTATCAGACATTCTACCGCTTTTGATACCGCGCCTTTAGAAAGCCCTCTCAGCTCCACAATGTCAGCCGCCGTATCTTTTCCCGGATTATTCTGCAAAAAGCTAATGATATCAGCCTCTATGACCGTCAGATCATGCTCTGTGCAGACCTTCTTCAGCATCTTGTCATACAGCCGGAACAAACTTCTCAGCCCCATAAACAGCTCTGTTGTTTTCCTCATCTTTTTTCCTCTTTCCTTTTTCGCAGAGTTCTTACACTGCTTTTATATTCCTCAGCGTCTTTTTAAACTGGATGCCGAACAGGACTGCCGTAAATGTTACTGCCAGTGCATCCGCTACAGGCTCTGCCAGATAAACCGCCATTGTCTGATCCGATGTGATGATCCGCGGCAGGAGATAGATCAGCGGGATCAGAAGAATGAACTTCCGCATGACCGCCACAACGATTGATTCAACCGCTTTTCCCAGCGCATTAAAGGTCATCTGGCATGCCATCTGAATACCAAACAGCAGCATTGCCGCCATATATATTCGAAGCGCTGTCTTTGTATATTCCATCAGCTGTGCATCCGAAGTAAACATCGCTGCAAATCCGCCCGGAAAGAGCATGACCATTGCCCAGAGCAGAATGGAATATCCCAAGCTGACCTTTAAAAGCAGCCGGAACGCACCCCGGACCCTGTCTGTATCCTTTGCGCCATAACAATAGCTGATGATCGGCTGGGCTCCCTGCCCAAGCCCCTGCAACGGAAGCATGGCAAACTGCATAACACTTGTCAGGATTGTCATTGCGCCGACCGCAATGTCTCCGCCATATTTCTGTAAAGAGCTGTTAAAGCATACGGAAATCACACTTTCACTTGCCTGCATGATAAACGTGGCAACCCCCAGCGCCAGGCAGGGAAGAATAATCCTGGAGGTCAGGCCCAGATTCTTTTTCATAATTTTAAGGAATGTCTTCTTTCCGCACAGGAAGCTGACGACCCAGATGCAGGAAAGCGCCTGTGAAATGATCGTAGCCAGGGCAGCCCCTCTCACGTCCATATCCAGCCCGAAAATGAAAATCGGATCAAGAATGATATTGGCAACCGCCCCGATCAGTACGGAGAGCATCCCCGTCTTTGCAAATCCCTGAGCCGTAATAAACGCATTCATTCCCAGCGTGACCTCTACGAAGATCGTGCCCAGCGCATAAGTATTCATGTAATTCACGCCGTATTCAATTGTATTTTCACTGGCGCCAAACGCCATAAGAAAATCCCTGTTCCAGATCAGCAGTACCGCAGTAAGTACAACGGAAATCATGATCTGAAGCGTAAAGCAATTCCCCAGTATTTTTTCTGCCGTTTCTTTATCATGCTTTCCCATGAAGATAGACGCCCGGGGCGCTCCCCCGTATCCTACCAGCGCCGCAAACGCCGAAACGATCATGATAAGCGGCATGCACACGCCCACTCCGGTCAAAGCGGTCGCACCGATCTCTGGAATATGGCCGATATAAATTCTATCAACAATATTGTAAAGCATATTGATCAGCTGTGCCGCCACCGTAGGCAGCGCCAGCTTAAGAAGCAGCTGTCCCAAAGGTTCTGTCCTCAGAAATTCTTTATCATCATTTCTGTTTCCCGCCTCGCCGCACTCCTTTTCCTGTATTTCGTCCTGTTCCTGCTCCGTTTGTCTCATATCCTTTTGCTTCCTCCCTGTGATGTCTTGCTTGTCCTCTATTATAGTTTCTTTAGAAACCGTTTCCAAAGAAACATTATAACCAGTTATTTCCCAAAGTCAAGCCATTTGACACAAATCCGCAGCAGATATTATCTCAATTTTATATCCGTTTACATACAGAATCGGTATCCCACTCCCCACACGGTCTGTATATGCCGCGGCACAGACGGATCATCCTCGATCTTATCTCTCAGCTTATTGACATGAACTGTAACTGTTGACATATCTCCCACGGCATCCATTCCCCAGACACTGTCAAACAGCTGCTCCCTGGAAAATACAATATCGGGATTCCTTGCCAGAAACAGAAGCAGCTTAAATTCACGCCCTGTAAGCTCCAGCTCCTGTTCTCCTTTATAAACACGATATGAGCCCGGATAGATCTTCAGAAGACCTGCTATGATCACCTCCTCCTTATCTCCTTCCTTCAGCGACCTGTGGATCTGGATATGCGCTTTCACTCTTGCAGTCAGCTCTACCGGACTGAAAGGCTTTACCACGTAATCATCTGCCCCCAGGCCAAGACCCTTGATCTTATCAATATCCTCCTTCTTTGCAGTGACCAGTAAAACAGGCACATCGGACCAGGTGCGGATCTCCCTGCATATATCAAAGCCGCTCCAGCTCGGCAATGAGTTCATCATCCTCCACGATCAGTATCCGTTCCATATACGTCCTTCCTTTCAACTGTTCGGAAATTCCATGCAGATTTCCAGACCCACTCTATCTCTGGCATAAATACTCCCCCGATGATCCATTACAATCCGTTTCACGATTGCAAGGTACAGATTTCTTCCGGCCCGCCAAGTCGCTCTGCCTGATATATTTCGTTCAGCCGGATTCCTGTCGCATAGATTCCGTGCTCTTCCGCCACTTTTCTTCCCGCCGCAGCTGTTTTTTGCCCGCCTCCGGCGAATATCTCTTCCAGCTTTTTGCAAAAGGCATTTGTATCTGATGCTTTACGGACATGTACCCCATTCTCCAGCCACCCGTTATATACTGGAATGTCCCGCACCACCACCGGCACTTCACAGGAGAGCGCTTCCAGCACCACGATCCCTTCTGTCTCCTCAAAACTGAAAAATGCAAAGGCGTCCGCACCACAGTACGCCTCTTTTAGTTCCTGCGGTTCTACATATCCTGCAAACAAAATATTGCCCGGACAACTCCTTAGTGCACGCTTCACATCTCCCAGGCAAGTACAGGGAGGAGCATCACATAGTCCAGCCACATCAGATTGCTGTAATAGCCCAGCACATAGTTGGACAGCGCAAACATACAGCCGATGCATACAGAAACCTGTCCTCTTTCCGGCATTTTCCTCTGTACATACCATGCCATGCACGATCCTGTCAGTCCGATCTTTATCAATACCACAAGTGTTACCGCTTCGTTGACATACATCACCTGCATAAGCAGGAGAACCAGAAGATTAAACGGGCTGCTCAGATAATAGGAAAAAGGCTGTAAAAGCTGTATCCCATTGCATGGCCGGAAAATGTCCACTGCATCCCCTGACCGATCTGATGCAGCAGTTCCTCATAAAATCCAAGATACTGATGCACTCCGTCTATGATCAATGCTGATCTGGAGCCAAATGGGAACACTCCCATTACCGCAAAGCCAACACAGCATACCAGGACCGGAAAGAAAAACTGGAAAAGTTTTGTCAGTCCCATACTGTAAAGCGCAATAGAGAACGGTTTGCCCAGCAGGATAATGCAGGTGAACTGTCGCCAGGTCATGGCTGTTGTCCCTGCCAGATAACAGAGAAGATCATCCGGCGCCATGGGAAAGAAAATAGCTGCCGCAAAGAGTTTTGCAAATTTCCCGTCTTCATCAAGACCACTCCATTCTCCAAGAAATATAAGGAATTGCTTCATATCATCATACTGCCAGCCATTTTCTCCTTCCCGGACAACTCCTTCCAGACATCCGTCTCTTCTGCACAGAAGCGGCAGCCCCGCTGCCAGCGCCTCCACGTATGTCATTCCCTGTGTTTCACTGGTGGAAGCACTGATGAAGAGATCTCCCGCCTGGTAATACTTCCACACTTCTTCCGGCGGGATCATCCCGGTAAAAATGACGCTGCCTGCTATTTTCATTTCACCGGCTTTCTTTTCCAGGATTCCCCGGTACGGTCCCCCTCCCACAATCATGAGAACAGTTCCATGTGCAGCAGCCTCCTTCTGAAACAGCAAAAGTTCCTCGATATTTTTCTCCTTTGCCAGCCGTCCGACATAAAGAAGCACCGTTTTGTCTGCCGCAAGAGATGTCTGAAATGTTGTTTTCGCTTTTCCGTTGTCGTCTAAAAGGCTGGGACCGAAAATCCAGCTCTGGTATGCTCCGCTGTCAATAAGCTGCTGCGTGTTCATCTCTTCCGGCTTATAAATCTTCATTGTACCGTCCCAGTTAAGCATGCAGGTCTCCATATCCGTCTGCTGAGCCCTGTATATCACACCGTTGCGGATAATCGTTCCATTATTCCGGTACCTGCTATTGCTATAGGAATCTCCGTTTACGGCAAGAACCGATTTCAAACGGGCGGACATGTCTGATAGCTTTTCATCATATCCTACTCCATAGACATTCTGTGCAAAGCAAGTCTGCAGGCATGTAATGTCACTGACATAAATATCCGCCAGTACGTAGGAAATATTTGTCCCATACTGTATGTGTTTGCCACCTTGCGTTTTGTCCAGCCTGTTTGTATTGTAAGTATTGCGGGAGAGTTTTACAGACACATGGGGACTTGTATATGACGTGTCTGTGGAACCAACCTGGTCTGTAAATTTATCTGCATATTTCCGGCTCCAATCCTGCGTATCTAATGATACCGTTGTTGTCGGAAGACCATTGGAATTTTTCTGGTTCTGGTTCACCCCTCCGGCGGAAGATCCGCTTTCTGCCCCTCTGTCCGCCGCCTGCGCCACCATTGCCTGTGCTGCAATCCCCTTCTGAGGAATCAGATAATTCACGCCATAAATTCCGCCAACCAGAAGCGCCGCAATCAGCAGATCCGACATGAAAACAAGGAACTTCTTTTTTGTCTTTTTCTTCATATATAATCACCACATTTCTTCTTTAGTTCAACAGCTGTCTGCATATCCGCACGGAATCACGTATTTTGCGGAAATGGGAGCAGCTGTTCTCTTTATCATGGTAAATTGTCTGTATCAGCACCTCGATGATCGGCACTCTGGCTTTCGCACAGGTTACCAGTACATTCATTTCATATTCATACCTTTCTCCCTGTATATTCGACATAAAGCCAAGAAGTCTTGCCGAAAAAGCCCTCATTCCCGTCTGCGTGTCTGATACTTCCACTCCTGTTGCCAGGCGGAAGGCTTTTCGTGTGATCAGGTTTCCCATCTGGGATTTCCAGGGGATATTCTTATCAATCGTCCGGGTTCCGATTACCAAAGCCATCGGATCTGCCGGCACTTTCATGAGCAGCTTTTCCATGTCATCCGGAAGATGCTGTCCGTCTGCATCCATAATTCCTATCACATTACACTCCCATAGCTCTTCCCTTATATATTTTAGAGCTGTCTTTATTGCTGCTCCTTTTCCCAGATTTTCTTTGTGATGCAGAACGATGCATTTGCCTCCCAGTTCCCAGAACAGCCTCTCATGTTCTATGTCACTCCCGCCATTTACAATAATGACCTGATTCTCCAGTTCCCAATTTCTCTCTACAAGCTCTCTCAGTCCTTCGTCCGGATTCAGTGCCGGTATAATAACAACCCTCTCCATCTTATCCCTTCTTTCATCTTTTTCTGAAATGTAGTCTAGCGGATATTTCTAACAACTTCGTATGGATTTGTTAAACAACTTTTAAACAATTTCTTCCCTCTCCCCGATTCTGCAAGCTTTTTAAGCACTCTCCTATTGACAAATTTTATTCTGCATCATATAATAACATTGTTATATGACACTGTTATATGGAGGGCAACTATGGAAGACAAGTCATCTGCCACATTAGAAAATATTTTGCATGCCGCCCTGGAAGAGTTCTCTGACAAGGGCTTTCTTGGTGCTTCCCTGCGTCAGATCGTAAAGAAGGCCGGCGTGACAACCGGCGCCTTTTATGGATATTTTTCCAGCAAAGAGGCGTTGTTTGCCGCTATTGTGGAGCCTCATGCCGCTGCCCTCATGGGGAAGTTTATGGAGGCCCAGACCTCCTTCGCCGAGCTCCCTGAAGAACAGCAGCCGGATCACATGGGGGTAGAGTCCTCGGACTGCATCCACTGGATGGTAGAATACATCTGTCAGCACCGGGAACCGGTGAAGCTGCTGCTATGCCGGTCAGAAGGCACCAGCTATGAGCATTTTGTCCATAACATGGTTGAGGTGGAAGTAGAATACACGCTGAAATATATGGAAGTCCTTCGCCGCCTTGGACATGATATTCCGGAACTGGATGAGCAGATGTGTCATATCATCGCCAGCGGCATGTTTAATGGGATATTCGAGATCGTGGTACACGATATGCCCAGAGACAGAGCCCTGCGCTACGTGGATCAGCTGCGGGATTTTTATACAGCCGGATGGTTAAAATTGATGGGGCAATAGCCCCCATCTTTTTTGCATGGTAGTTAGTTTATTCTAACTTCATAATAAATTTTTAGGCAAAAGGAGGTATTCTTTTGATGCAAAAAAAGCAAAGCAGCCTGTCCCGCATTTTAAGTTATGCGGGCGGACACAAAAAACTTACCCTGCTGGGCTGTATCCTCTCCGCCCTGTCTGCGGTACTGGGACTGATCCCTTATGTGTGCGTCTGGCTGGCGGCAAGGAATGTACTGGAAGCCTGGCCCAGTCCTTCCGGAGTCTCCGGCCTGTCACGCTGGGGCTGGACGGCGGTATGGACCGCCATCGGCAGCATCGCCCTGTATTTTGCGGCGCTCATGTCTACTCATATCGCCGCTTTCCGTACCGCCCGGAACATCCGGCGTACTGCCATGGCACACGTGCTGAAACTGCCTCTTGGATTCTTTACAGGAAATCAGTCAGGACGGCTAAGGAAACTTATTGATGACAACGCCGGACTTACGGAAGATCTGCTAGCCCACAAGCTCCCCGACCTGGCCGGAACTATAGTCACGCCAGTTGCTGCTATCGTGATGCTGTTTCTCTTTGACTGGAAAATGGGACTCCTATGCCTGGTCACCATGGTTCTTGCTCTTCTCTCTATGTGCCTGATGATGGGCGGAAAGAATGCAGGATTTTTCCACCGGTACCAGAAGGAGATTGAGCGTATGAGCGGCGAAGCGGTAGAATATGTCCGGGGTATCCCGGTTGTAAAGATGTTCCAGCAGACAGTCTACTCCTTCAAGGCTTTTTACGCCGCCATCAGAGATTACAGCGATCTGGCCAGCCAGTATGCCATGAGCTGCCGCATCGGGCAGACCTGTTTTCTGACTTTTATCAACGGAGCCTTCGCCCTGCTGATCCCGGCGGCGCTGCTGCTGTCCTCCGGCAGAGATGTACGCACAGTGCTTGTCAACTTTATCTTCTATGCCCTGTTTGCCCCCGCCTGCGGTCAGATGATCAACCGGATCATGTATATGAGTGAGGCTGTCATGGAAGCAGACGAAGCCGTGGGCCGTCTGGATGAAATCCTCGGCCAGGAACCCATGGAAGAATCAAAGGTACAGAAACGTCCGGCAAATGCCGCTGTATCCTTTGACCATGTAAGCTTTACTTATCCAGGTTCGGACCGGCCGGCTCTAAACGATGTGTCTTTTTCTGTCCTCCCCGGTCAGGTAACGGCGCTGGTTGGGCCATCCGGCGGCGGCAAGACTACAGCCGCCAGCCTGATTCCCCGCTTCTGGGATACAGACAGCGGAACTGTCGCAATCGGCGGAATCAATGTCCGGGAGCTGAACACAGAAGATCTGATGCGGCAAGTGGCCTTTGTCTTTCAGGATACCCGGCTGTTTAAGGAGAGCCTTCTGGAAAATATACGGGCCGCCAGACCAGAAGCTTCCAGAGATGAGGTTCTGTCTGCCGCCCGTGCCGCACAGTGTGATGATATTCTGGAAAAACTTCCGCAGGGCCTGGATACTGTGGTTGGAATGAAAGGCATTTATCTCTCCGGTGGTGAACAGCAAAGGATTGCTCTGGCACGGGCCATCCTGAAAGACGCTCCCATTGTGGTGCTGGATGAGGCCACGGCTTTTGCCGACCCGGAAAATGAACATCAGATTCAGAAAGCCTTTGAAGCGCTGACCAAAAACAAAACCGTATTGATGATCGCCCACAGATTGTCTACCGTACAGAATGCGGATTCTATCATTGTCCTGAGTGACGGAAGGGTTATCGAGCAGGGCAGTCATGAAAGCCTGCTTGCACTGCATGGTGTTTATACCGGCATGTGGGAGGATTACCAGCGCAGCGCCCAGTGGAAGGTGGGAAAGGAGGAAGCAGTATGACAAAAAAATTACAGCATTTATTTGCGCTCAGTGAAAAGGGTGCAGAGGATCTGGTAAAAGCAGTGGCCTGGTGCTTTGTGTGCAATCTAAGCCTGATGCTTCCGGTGGGAGCCGTCCTGTTTACAGTGCAGCATCTTTTAGATTCCATGGAAAACGGAGGCAGCTCTATGGATGGCTTTTGGATTTATGCGGGCTTTGGCATAGCTGTCCTGATCCTGCTGTTCATTCTTCACTGGTTCCAGTACGCTTCGCTTTATCTGGCGACCTATAAGGAGAGCGCCAACCGCCGGGTAAGCCTGGCGGAGACACTTCGCCAGCTGCCATTGAGTTTTTTCGGAAACCGAGATCTAAGCGACCTGACCTCCACCATGATTGCAGACTGCTCCAGCCTGGATCAGATGTTTTCCCACTATGTGCCGCAGTTGTTTGCATCTATTTTCTCTACCCTTGTGATCGGTGCCGCCATGTTCTTCTGCAACTGGCGGATGGCGCTGGCCGTACTGTGGGTAGTGCCAGTGGCGCTTCTGCTCACAGCAGGGAGTAAAAAAATCCAGGACTCCTTCGGTACAAGGAATATTTTAAACAAACGTGCGGTAGCCGACTGCATTCAGGAGGGGCTGGAAACCATAAGGGATATCAAGGCATGCAGCCGGCAGGAGGCCTATATGGAAAAACTGGAGAAAAAACTGGCCGCTATGGAGAAGGGCTCCATCCACTCAGAGCTGGCAACCGGCGTGTTTGTTTGCTCCGCCCAGGCCTTCCTTCGTCTGGGTCTGGCTACTACTATTTTAACCGGCGGAGCGCTTTTTGCAGCTGGAGAACTTTCTTTTCTCTATTTCCTCGGGTTCCTCTTTGCCGCCGCAAGACTTTATGACCCGCTGGGGCTTGTACTGCAGAATATCGCCGCTACCTTTAATACGAAACTGCAGATTGAACGGATGCGTTCTATTCTGGAACAGCCGATACAGGAGGGTACAAAAGAATTTACGCCCGAAAACTACAACATCACCTTTGATCATGTATCCTTTGCCTACCGGGAAGGGGACGGTGTACTGGAGGATGTAAGCTTTACCGCCAGACAGGGAGAAGTAACTGCCCTGATCGGTCCCTCCGGAGGCGGAAAGTCCACTGCATGCAAACTGGCCGCCCGCTTTTGGGACGCTACCAGAGGGAAAATTACTCTTGGAGGCGTGGATGTGTCCGGTGTGGATCCCGAGACACTGTTAACATACTACTCTATGGTTTTCCAGGATGTAGTGCTGTTCCGGGACACGGTAATGGAAAATATCCGTCTGGGACGCCGGGGAGCTACGGACGAAGAAGTCTTCGCAGCTGCTAAGGCTGCCCGGTGCGATGAATTTATACAAAAACTTCCGCAAGGTTATCAGACCATGATCGGAGAAAACGGTTCTACCCTCTCCGGCGGTGAACGCCAGCGGATTTCCATCGCCCGCGCCCTGCTTAAAGACGCGCCTGTCATTCTTCTGGATGAGGCAACCGCCAGCCTGGATATTGAAAACGAAAGTGCTGTTCAGGAAGCTCTCTCCCGCCTGCTTCAGGGTAAAACGGTGCTGGTCATCGCCCACAGGATGCGTACTGTGGCCGGTGCTGATCATATTGTCGTGCTGGAGAATGGCTGTGTGGCACAGCAGGGCACCCCGGAAGAACTGCTGGCCCAGGACGGTCTTTACCGGCGCATGGTTGAGCTTCAAAAAGAGACATCTCAATGGAAACTGGGGATGTAACCGCACTCCCGCCATCAGTAAGTAAAATGGAAACAGCTCGTATGATAAAGAAAATACCTTTTCATACGAGCTGTTTTCCAGTGCCTCAAAATTATTGCCCTATGTTTCAATTAGCCATGAATTTTTCCTGTTTTGATTCCATTATTTCTTCTCATCCAACAGCTTAGTACCCTCCGGCGGATTACTGTCCACCGCGCCTACGATCCTTGTGAGGCGCATATGGCTCTTCCAGGAATGCAATATCTTCCTCTGTCAATTTCACCGAAAACGCTCCGGCGGCGTCATCAAAATGGGATGCTTTCGTAGCCCCGATGATCGGCGCTGTCACTCCTTTTGCCCATTCCCATGCCAATGCGATCTGCTGCATTTTTACACCATATCTTTCTGCCAGTTGATGAACCCTGCGGACAATCTCCATATCCTGCTCCTGAGTCCGGTCATATTTTCCCATGGCTGCCCGGTCTGTTTTGCTGCGGATAGAATCTGGTTTGCAGTATCAAAAAAGTTAATTCCCAGGTCAAGGGCATGTTTTACGATTTCCTCTGTTCCGGATTCATCCAGCGTCCAGTCATGCAGCGTTCCGGGTTTTCCGAAACTCATGCAGCCCACACAGAGCTTCGACACCTCGATGTCCGTGTTTCCTAATTTTGCGTATTCCATATTCACCAATCCTTTCATTTTATAAACTTGTCAATACAGGATTATTTAAATAATCATAAACCCGTCTGATCTCGCTTATTTTACGGGTATCCAGCATAGACGGGCAGTCTTTGTCCAGACCGGCAATCTGCTCCATATCCGCGTCGTCCAGCTCAAAATCCCAGATATTAAGATTTTCTCTCATACGCTCTTTATGGACGGATTTGGGAATAACGATCACGCCCTGCTGCACGTTCCACCGCAGGATGATCTGCGCCGGAGTCTTCCCGTATTTTTCTGCGATTTCCTTCAGTACCGGCTCATTAAACATGCCTTTCAGCCCTTCCGCGAAAGGCGCCCAGGCCTGAGGCTGCACTCCCAGTTCATTCATGATTTCAAGATCTTCTTTTCTCTGATAGTGTGGATGCCTCTCAATCTGGTTGATCTGCGGCGTGATCTCCACATTATAGCACAGGTCCAGCAGACGGTCCGGATAGAAATTGCATACACCAATCGCACGGATCTTTCCTTCTTTATACAGATCTTCCATAGCCCGCCAGGAACCGTAATAATCTCCAAAGGGCATATGGACAAGATAAAGATCCAGATACTCAAGTCCTAGTTTTTTCAGTGATTCTTCAAATGCCGCCTTCGTATTCTCGTATCCCATCTGCTGAATATACGCTTTCGTAGTGATAAACAGGTCTTCCCTCGGGACGCCGCAGCTTCGGATTGCTCTGCCGACTGCTTCTTCATTCTGATAGGAACTTGCCGTATCGATCAATCTATATCCTTCTGCAATGGCGTTTCTGACCACCTGTTCGCAGTCTTCTTCCGGTATCTGGAATACACCGAAGCCCTCCATCGGCATTTCAATCTCGTTATTTAATTTTATCTTTTCTATCATAGCTCTGCCTCCAATAGCCAAAACCATGAAACTGTAAAAAGTCCCGTGGTTCCTGGCAAATTATTATTTCATCTCTTCACTCATATTCATACATTTCCCGATCACATCGCCTGTTCGGAGATATTCATACGTCGGCATCTCAAAGAGAACCGGTTTGAGCGTATGGTAATCAATCTTTCCTGCGTCGTTCAACACGTTCTCTTCTGCATAAACGCCGTCAATCTTACAGATAAAGCTCTCGAATCCTTCTGTCTCATAGATATCATCTACGATACAGTCCATGACTACCGGAGCCTCGTCAATGACCGGCGCTCCTGTCCCTTCTGTGTGGAATGCGAACATATCGGATTTATCCACCTTGTTTCCGCTGACGCATCCTGTACGATCCGCTTTCTTCAGCATTGACTCATCCACGACATTTACTGTCAAAGCACGGGTTTCCTTGATTCCCTGATTCGTATAGTGCGGTTTTGCAAGACTGACCATGATCCGGTCGTGACCGATGATCCCCACATGTCCAACCAGAACATAATTCGGTTTTCCATTTACCATCGTTCCTACTACGACAAGCGGAGTAGGATAAAGTGCAAGACTTTTTCCAATATTCTTTTTCATGATCTTTTACTTCCTTTCGGTTTCCATTCATTTCAGTTTTCTGACAGGTTCTTTTCTGTCTTCACACATATTGTAAGTCGAATCAGTTTCTAGGTCTAATACCTGTTCTTTATCATTTATCATACATTTTATGAATACTTTCTCCTGCTTCAGCCATGTCCTACTCTCTCTGGGTTTTCAGGCACTCCGCTGCATCCACCTTCCTGGTCTTCCATCCTACGAAATGCATTGACGCCAGATAGCTGCCTGCTGTCAGGACTGCAGCCATAATACAGCTCTTAAGCTCCAGATACGGGCTGACCAGCATCCCCATCATATCGGCAAACATCCGGAAAAACAATCCGCAGAAAGCATATGCGGCAGGAAGACTCATGAGGATTCCCAGGGGCAGGAAGACATGATTGCTGCCAAGTACAATGCGCCCGATCTTTCGGTCCGGATATCCCAGCACTTTCAGCATGGAGATATTGCTGCGATTCTCTGATACCAGCATATTGACTGCTACATAGACAGATGCGATACAGATCATGATTCCCAGTCCCACCATAGTATCGATCATATAGCTGGTCTGGTCAATGATCGTATCCACCTGCTCTTTAAGATCAGATTTTCTGCTTTCGCTTTCTACTATATTTTCCGGAATATCCAGTCTTTCTTCGCTTATGATCATATTCCCTGCATTTTTGTCCACCCCGGTCATCTCAGCGGCATTTGCCCGGGAAGTATAAATAATCTGCGCAGTATCATTTTCCACGATTCCGCTGATTCTGATATGGATCTGTTCCAGAGACAGCGGATTATATAACGTCACCCAGTCACCGGTTTCCCACCCGCACAGGTATGCAGTAAGGCTTGTAATATAATATCCGTCCTTTGTACTGATCTCCTGTCCTTCCTTATCTGTCAGGTTTAAAAGAGACTGCTCATTGTCCGTTCCCATCACAGTCAGTGCGTCTCCCTTTTCATCCTCCACAGGCGCCGCCAATATCAGCTCTCCGCCGTAAGGATCCTCATACAGAAGTTCACCTAAAACGTACTGATATTCGTACTCGTCGGCCGCCTCCTGTACCGTGTCCGCCATATGCCTCGCCGAATCATAAATGGAGAATCCCGTCAGCATGATAAAGCTGCCCAGAAAAATTCCCAGAAAGACGACAAAACTTCTTGCCGGACTTCCGATCAGTAAGCGGGCAGCAAATTTGATGCGAAAAGACAGCTTTCTCCCGGCAAGGACCCGGCGCAGCTTCCGCCTGCCCTCGTCTGCACTTCCGCTTAAGAGTAGCACTGTATTCTGTCTCAACAGACGTCTTACCGAAAGCAGCGCCGCAAGAATATACATGACAGTAGGAATCACGATTCCTAAAACAGCCACATACCAGCTCAGGCTGCAGGAGATCCTCATTGGTTCATAGTCAGTAAGCCCCAGTTCCCCGTATGGCTGGACGACAGCCGCCGTAATCACAGATGTCAGAACACCGCCGATGATACCGGGAATGGCTGCAAATCCGGCATAATGCCAGGCCAACTGCGCTCTGGTGTACCCCATGGCAGAAAGCGTTCCTATCATCTGCTGCTCTGTCTTTACCTTTCTGTTGATAATAATGCAGATCAGCGCCACCGCCACAAGCGGCAGGATGCACAGGAGCATCCACGACATGATCAGAAACATTTCCGCCTGTGAGCGCACCATCACAATCCGCTGGTTTTCTTCCGCCGCCGTATAGCTGTACATATGATATTTCTCATTGACAGCCCTGCGGAAATCTGCATCGTCATTTCCGTTATATCTGACCAGATACTGGCAGTTCGTCTCTCCCAGTTCTGCAAAGTCTTTCTCAGACATATAGGCGAGAAAAAATGTAGAGATATTCTTATATGAATCGTCCTCATTTTCCAGCATGTACAGATAGTCCGGCCTTTGGAAGAAACCGGTCACCGTATAGTCTTCTTCTCCGATCCTGATCTGATCTTCTATAGAGATATCCATATTGACGGCATAGCCTTCGGACAGGATTACCTCGCCTTTCTCATCTGCATTCTCTCCTTCTGTCACATTGTAGAGATCTACCTTCCGTGTCTTTTGGAATACCCTTGCAGTAGTTCCGTCGGTGTCGATATTTAAATAGGACTGCATTTCCAAAGTGATCCCATACTCTTCTTCCATATCCTCAATATCCGATTCCGTAATCGGGATATAGGTCGTAAAATGAGCATCCTCCAGTTTCTGTTTTTCAAAAAATTCATCTGCAAAGTCCAGAATTGCATTTCCCGCGATGTGAAACAGGAAAAACAGAAAGAGCGCCGCCATGGTCAGTACGGTGGAGGCTATATAAAATGACAGATTCTGCCGGATATTCCGGATGTATCTCCTCCTCAGCTTCATTCCGCTCCTCCTTTACAGTTCCAGCGCTTCCGCCGGAATCTTCTTTTCATTGAACACACTCTCCTCAACCCTGCCGTCCCGGATTCGTATGATCTGATCTGCCATCTTCGCAATCGCCTCATTATGGGTAATGATCACGACTGTAGTGCCGTACTGCCGGTTCATCTTCTCCACGAACTGCAGGACATTTTTAGAGGATCGGGTATCCAGGGCACCGGTCAGTTCATCACAGAGCAGCAGCCTGGGATTTTTAATCATGGCTCTTGCAATGGCCGCCCTCTGCTGCTGGCCGCCGGAAAGCTCCCGTGGGAAACGTCTGCGGTACGGCTCCAGTTCCAGTGCTCCCAGCACCTCGCTCAGATCAAGAGGAGATTCTGAGATATCTGAGACCACCTCGATATTCTCCTCAACTGTCAGGTCCGGGATCAGATTATAAAACTGAAAGACAAATCCCACCTCTTCTTTTCTGTACAAGGTCCGTTCCTTTGGCGTCAGGCCGATCAGACTTCTTCCCTCTATAGTTAAGTTTCCGGCATCCAGCGTATCCAGCCCTCCCAGCATGTTCAATATGGTGCTCTTCCCCTATCCTGTCAAGTTATATCCAAAAAAAATTGTCGATTTTTGCAATTAAAAGAAACCATTCTTATCGCTTCTTCTGT
>PPYE01319715.1_pt1 | contig 73504 bp, 70 predicted proteins | sample 1559881 | NCBI WGS metagenome assembly PPYE01 (sample SAMN08240022, study PRJNA423297) | Human gut metagenome, whole genome shotgun sequencing project. | reverse complement strand
CTGTTCAGTACCCCTCACAGTTACTGCTAAAATCCATCCTAAATCGCCTTTGGCGATGGATTTTAGCACTCCTGAATCATTTTCTTACGGTCAGCGCAGTAAATACGCTGACCTGCTGAACAGTTACAAAAAAGTTTTCTAATTCAGAGGCAGGGAGATAAAAAAATGGAATTCAGACCATGTATAGATGTGCACAACGGAAAAGTGAAGCAGCTGGTTGGCGGAAGTGTGGCGGATATCAGTGACAGCGCGCAGGAAAATTTCGTGTCTGAGAAGGATGCGGCCTGGTATGCCAGGCTTTTTGAGGAAAAAAACCTGAAAAACGGGCATGTAATTCTTCTCAACAAGAAGGGAAGCCCCTATTATGAAAGCTCCAGGGAACAGGTCCTTTCAGCGCTCCGGGCATTCCCGGGAGGGTTGCAGGCCGGTGGCGGAATAACTGCGGAGAACGCCCATGAGTATCTGGACGCGGGCGCTTCCCATGTCATTGTCACTTCTTATGTATTCCGTGACGGGACGATTTCCTATGAGAATCTGAACCGCCTGCTGGAGAACGTGGGAAAGAAGAAACTGGTCCTGGATTTAAGCTGCCGGAAAAAGGACGGTTCCTATTATATCGTTACCGACCGGTGGCAGAAATATACGAAGGTGATCCTGAATGAGGATGTGCTTGACATGTTTGCCTCCTTCTGCGATGAATTCCTGATTCATGCGGTGGATGTGGAGGGCAAGGTATGCGGCATTGAAAAGGATCTGGTGGCGCTTCTGGGAAGATGGAACCGGATACCCATTACCTATGCCGGCGGAATCCGCTCCCTGGAGGATATCCGCAGCATTAAGGAGCTGGGCCGGAATAAGATACACATTACGGTGGGAAGCGCACTGAACCTTTACGGCGGCAGCCTGGATTTTGACAGGGTACAGGCATATGCGGAAGAGGAGCTGTGAGTGAGATACTCCGGCGGCTTTTAACGGTTTCTGGCACGTAAATGTGGGGGGCTGGCCGGAAGTGAAAAAATATGATGTTTTGTACAGAGATATAAAAGGAGCGTTCCGATGCGGCAGATGCCGGTTTCAGAACGCTCCTTTTTAAATTCAATGGTCGTTTCGGTACATGGGGAAGCGGAGCCATTGGTGGAATCCATTACAACTGTACAGCTTATTCTACAAATATATATTTGATCAAAAAAGGCACATTGTGATGGTTCGTGATAAGACAGGTCAACAGGATGCCTGATCTTATAATTTGGTTACGTTAACAGCCTGGGGTCCTTTTTCACCTTCGACAACATCGTATTCCACAGCTGCTCCCTCGTCCAGAGACTTAAAGCCGTCCATGTTCAGTCCGGAGTAGTGTACGAAAACATCATGTCCTGCTTCATCAGAGATGAAACCGTAACCCTTTTGGTTGTTAAACCACTTTACTGTACCTTTGTTCATTCTAGGATACCTCCGCAAAAAAATAAGAATTAGTATGTTGCCTTGCAACATAGTCAGAATATCACAAGAATATTCGAATGTAAAGTGCTTTTTTACGTTATACCACTTATTTTCTGAAAATATTTACCAGCAATTTTCCCGGCTTACGCTTCCTTATTCAGCCTTGAAAATACCAGTTCGTAGCCATCGTTTCCATAGTTCAGGGAGCGGTTCACGCGGCTGATGGTGGCTGTGGATGCGCCGGTTTTCTCTGCGATATCCAGATAGGTTTTGTGATCACGCAGCATGGCGGCAACCTCAAAACGCTGGGAAAGGGAAAGGAGTTCATTCACGGTGCACAGATCTTCAAAAAAGCTGTAGCATTCCTCCTTATTCTCCAGTCTCAGAACAGCTTCGAACAGATGGTCCACTGCGTCTGTTTTTATTTTCTTGTTCATTTCTTTACCTCCGTACGATTCCTGTGTCTATCCAGGGAAGACAAAATATAGTTTACTTCTGTCCCTCATATACTGCGATTTTAACATACTAAAGTTTTAAAGTAAAGAAAAATGTCTGCGTCAGGAAGATTATGCTTGTCATGTAGTTTTCGATACTATATAATAAAGAACAGATATATATTATCATATATCCGGTTCCATATTTACAGTTTGGGAATTCCGGGCCGCGGTGTCCGTGCATGAAAGGACGGAAGACAGGAGCAGAGAATGACGATTTCGACAGAAGATTTACTGAACAGCATTTTGAAAAGCCTTGACAGAATTGATTATGTAAAGCCGGAGGATATTCCCAATATTGATTTATATATGGATCAGGTAACCACGCTGATGGACAGCAAGCTGAAAAACAGCACCAGGAATCCGGACGGCGACAAGATCCTTACGAAGACGATGATCAATAACTATGCAAAGAACAATCTGCTTCCGCCCCCTGTGAAGAAGAAATATTCCAAGGAGCATGTTCTGATCCTGATTTTTATTTACTATTATAAAGGTGTGATGTCTATAAATGATATCCAGACCATTCTCCAGCCGATTACGGAACGGTATTTTAAGGGGCAGTCCGACCTTACGCTGGAGGATATTTACAATGAGGTGTTCAGTCTGGAAAGGGAAGAGGTCGAGGTATTGAAGAAGGATCTGGTGGAGAAATTCACCAAAGCCGGCCAGACCTTCAAGGAGACGGAGGAAGAAGAGCGGAAGTTCCTGCAGCTGTTCTCTTTTGTCTGCATGCTCAGTTTTGATGTATATGTGAAAAAGCTGCTGATTGAAAAGCTTCTTGACGCATACAGCGCCGAACTGGCTCCTAAGGGGAAAAAAGGACAGCCCAAAAATGCCAGGGAAACTGCGGAAAATGGGCCTTCAGGTAATAATGCCTGAAAATTTACAGGATTTTTGTCAAACATTCTCTTGCCAATTTCGAAAAATGTGGTAAAATAATACCCATGGAGACATAGCTCAGCCGGGAGAGCGTTCGCCTCACACGCGAAAGGTCACGAGTTCGAGCCTCGTTGCCTCCATTTTTTTCGGAAAATTAATTTGGGCTCGTAGCTTAGCTGGGAAAGCGCTGCGTTCGCAACGCAGAGACCGAGGGTTCGAATCCCTTCGGGTCCACTTATTTGTGCAAATCCGAACTCATTGATGGGTTCGGATTTCGTGCATTTTGGACCACGATTGAAAGCCTGGAAACATTATGTTTTCAGGCTTTTTTTTACTGAAGGATAATTATTCAATTTATGAATGAAGAAAAAGGTCCTGGCGATTACGACCTGAAGTGTGGTGCCATGGAACCGGCTGTGTGGAATCGACTGTATAGAGCGGGGGATACCGCAATGTACTAGAAATCCCGGCTGTTGGTGAGCAGATAGCCGGACATTCAGATTACGGTGCCGAAGAAGATGAAGAACAGACTCATGAGGAGTACTGCAGACCCCTGCTCAGGAAACTATGGATTAGCAGCTGATGGGTGTTTTCCATGAGGTATATATAACCGTAGTCCAGAGCTACTTTGTCACCGTAATCTGGAAAAATTACTTCATCAATAAATTTTGGCACCTCATTAAAGAGTTGGATGGCAAGTATGAAGGTACAGCGCTGTCGGCAAATTTTTCCAGGAATATGTATTGTATATTCAGGGGAACTCCAGGAAATATTCTGTGATGGATTAATTCGGATGTCTTTTTTACACAGAATCCCTCCTGATACCAGGAGGTTGATTCCCTTGGTGGTAGTTGGCAGATTAATTGTATACTGCCTAGTCAGCTCATTCGTGTTAGTCATAGCATATATAATAAATAATGTCTAATATAGATATAAAATATTATTCAATATGAAGCTTTTCTCTGTATTTACCCGGAGAAATTCCTTCAATTGTTTTAAAAGCTTTCGAGAAATGTGCTAAATCCGAATAACCTACTGATAAGGCTATTTCATACATCTTATATTTTGGGTTACTCATTTTTTCCTTTGCGACCGCCATCCGATAGCGCATAAGATAACGAGAAAAGGATTCCTTTATTTCAGAAGCGAATAATCTGCTTAGGTAAGAAGAAGAAATGAACAGAAGCTCAGAGGCTTCTGATAATGTAGCAGAGATATAGTTTTCACGGATATATTGCAAGGCTTGGCATACAATTCGGGACTTTGGTATATTTTCCGTTGAGTGTTTATCAAAAAGCTGATGGAGTATGCGTACCATTGCAAAATATAAGGATTCTATATTATGACAATCCAGAAGCTCTTTTTTGAAGGAAAACATAAAATCGGATTCCCATTCCATGAGGGAACAGGAAAAGGGATTATTAATACCGCCTATACTGTCCAGTATGGAGATACAGCAAAGCTGGACTTCATTGAAATCATATAAAATTCCATTATTTATAAATGATAGAAATAAGATTTGTATTGTTTTATCAATGGCGTCAGTATTCTGTTCAAATGTCGTAAGGAGCTGCTCTGCAGTATAGGAGGGCAGCTCTGCGGGAAGAAGCTGCTCTGCATGGTTGAATTCAGGTATAGTATTTGCTTGAAACAGTGGGAACAGAGCTGCAAAGGAACATTCTGGGTAAAGCTTATACAATTGGGTAGAATCATGTACGAGGCTGACAGAAATCGTACCTGAGGTTAAGTAAAGCTGACGGAGTTGTTTGGCATACTGATGCAGCGCTGTCTGCAGAAGCTGTTCTTTATCTGAAGGAAGGCACCATAAAAGCAATTCTTCTGAAGGCTCTAAAGATATATGGAAGTTATGAAGGAAAGGTAGTGGAGGCAGGGGTGGAAAATTGTCAGGATATGACAGCGCATCTGGAGTGGGGGGGAGTAAATTGCAGGAAGCAAACGCCTTTTCCTTAAATGTATGGATATAAACCGCTCCAGCACATTCACTGGTGGTTAAAGGAAATCCAGCAAGCTCAAGGATGTGTCTCTCTGCCTGAGAAACAGGGGAAATACCAGAAGACCAAAGCAGGCTCTTCAGTACATTGGAGAGTGCTATGCTGTGCATATGCTTTCCCTCCTGTAGAATCGCCATGTTTTTCTGGTTGGACAGGATATGACTGATACAGGCAGAAACAGTCTGCAAAAGAACTGCTTCATCAACCGGTTTCAGTAGATAACTGAATGCTCCATAACGAACAGCATCCTGTGCATAGGAAAAATAACTGTAAGCGCTTAAAAAAATAACCTCACAGTGGCTGTCATGTTTTTTGATTTCCTGAAGAAGATCTATTCCATTAATGCCAGGCATCTCGATATCAGTAAGAAGAATATCCGGATGAAGCAAAAAGACCTGTTCCAGAGTCTTAGTACCGGTTTCGGTGGAAGCGATTATCTCAATGCCCAGACTTCCCCAATCTATTAATTGTGTCAAACTTTCACGAATCAGTCTGTCGTCGTCAGCAATTATCATATGAATCATAGATGTTTTCCTCTTGTAAAAATGGCTTTCATAAATTCTTATTTGTATAAAGCGTTATAAATGCCGTGTTAAGTATGCAGGTCATTCACCTTAATAGGAAGATCAAACCAAATGGAAGTTCCATATCCTTCTTTGGTATCAATATGGATCCCTTTGTAATTTTCGTAAAAAAGTATTAACTGGGCATTTAGGTTTTTTAATGCAAAACAGTCGGTGTCCTCAGGATCATTTTTTTGAAGGGCATTGAGAATTTCAATATAGCGTTCATGGTCAATACCATGGCCATTATCGGTAACCTTAAAACGGATACTATCTGTCTTTTTTTCCATTACTACACATACAACACCATCCTCAAATCCTTTTATCCCATGTTGGATAGCATTATCAACCAGGGGAATAAAAATATATTTGGGAACCAGAACAGGGAAGAGCTCTTGAGATATATTTATTTCATAGCTTAATCTTTCTCCCAGAAGTATCTTTTGAATCTGCAGATAACTGTCAATCATGCAAAATAAATTTTGTATGGTTATCATATCCGAGCCATATGCCAGGCTGATGCGATAGAAAGTAGCCAAAGCGCGTACTGCATTACCGGCTTTCCCTGCATTTTCCAACTGGGCCATCCAACGTATGGCATCTAAGGCATTATAAAGGAAGTGTTCATTGATTTGGGTGCCGAGCAGCTTTAATTCAAAATCTCGTTTTTTAATTTCATTGATATAATTATCTTCGATCAGCCTGCTGATATTTGCGTTCATTTGGTTAAAACGGTGATAAATGTGCCCTATTTCCGTTTTTTGCCCATCGGGCAAACGGACTGACAGATCGCCTGTTTCAGACTTCCGCATTTCTTTGGACAGACGTCTGAGCGGCTTGCAAAAAACTACATAAACGGATAATATCGCGGTGATTATTAGAAGAATAGAATCCATAAAATACAATTTTATGAGTGCATGCACACCATTGGATGCGGAAATACAATCTTTTTCATATGCATACATAGCTGTTGTAAAGCCGGAATAGGAGGAGTGATAATGGCGCAGATAGACAGATTCCCCATTCCAGCTGAAGGAGGACATATCTACGAGGGTACCATTAATAATCCCTGTACTGATATAAGTAAGCAAATCGGATTCAGAGGTACCATAGGTGACAATTTCTCCATTGCCATCAATCATAAAACAGCCAGCATAACTGTAGGGGTTGGACTGCTCCAAAATAGAAGAAATTGTAGATTCGGCTACATTTAAGGAGAGCATGGCTGACAAGACTGCACGATAAGAAGAAAAAATCTTCTCCCCATTCTCCAAAGAGGTGGTCATACGCCATTTTCCATCGATTGGCTGGTTGATATAGGAAGAATACCAGGATGTATCTGTCAGATCATTATGGCTGTAATCTGAACCGGAATTAATATTAGAAATAAACAATCTACCAGCATTTGGGCAATAAAGATAAATATTGCGGATGTAATTACTTCTCACGGCGGTAGTCGTAAGTACATTTTTTATTTTGCGCACGAGCTTCAAGTCATCATATGTAGTTTCGCTGTCTCCAGGAGACAAGCTGTTCAGGGTTTTGAGGAAGGAATCGTCAAGAAGCAGGTTGGCATGGAGCGATTCTATGGAAGACAAACAATTATCTACATTAAGAGAAATAATTTTGAGGTTTTCTCCCATATTCTCATATGCACGTTGTGCTTCCATGGAAGTGATTTCTTCAGTTACTTTCTGAAGAACAATCCAGAATGGAAATACAACGATTACCAGCAAGACAACAATAAAGCGGGTGATCAGGCTGTTTTTTATGTATGAAACACAATTTGGTATAAGGGCCTTTTTTCTCATTTTCCTCCTCCATAAGAATTAGTTTTTACTATACATCTATTTTATAGCAAGCGTATCTTTTTTGCGAGAGAATTTCGCAGTAGGGCAAATCCGCGAAAAAAAAGTCATATGTGCGCAAAAAGATCATGACGTTGAAAACGGACATTTTAGATCTATGGGAAAAAGAGCATAAAGTCGCAAAAATTGTGAAAAGACGCGCCTTCCTAAAGTGATAATTCCTTTTTATAATGAGGATAAGACTTGAAAGAGTGAAGGAAGAGGGAAAGGAGAAAATGGAAATAGCCAAGAGCGCAGTTTCCATAGAAGTTTAAATAGATGAAAATCAGGAAAGATAAAAGTTCCATCCATAATGGGGAGTATCCCTATGTAAAATATTTGTTTATACTGCCTTCTTTTATCATGTTTTCATTTGCCCTGTTATATCCGTTTCTATCAGGAATAAAAATTGCATTTACTAACTGGGATGGGCTTAAACCATATTATGAATTCAATGGGCTTGATAATTTCGCTAGGATGTTTGGGGACAGACGGCTTGGAAATGCACTGAAAAATACATTAATTTATGCAGGTATGGGAGTGGTGATGAATAACGTACTGACTTTGGGGCTGGCGGTATTGTTCAATGATTTGAAAAAGCACTGGGGAAATATCTGCAGGTTAGTTGTTTTTATCCCGTCTTGCCTCAGTACTGTTTTATCAGCGTTTGTTTGGAAATTTATTTATCATTATGTACTGAAAAGTTTGACAGGTTGGAACAGTCCTCTCGGTTCTGAAATATGGGTGCTCCCGGCTATTGTTATTATCGGGTTATGGAATTCTTCGGGTATTAATGTACTTATTTATACGGCAGCACTACGAAATGTTCCGCAGGAGTATGTAGAAGCGGCAAAGATTGACGGTGCAGGAAAAATAAGATTGTTCTGTTCGGTTACACTTCCGATGATTACTTCTTCATTTACAATTTGTATTACATTGACCTTCACCGGTTTGCTGAAAGAATTTGGAACGGTTATGGCGGCCACTGGAGGTGGGCCGGCTATGGCGAGTTCTACGGTATGTATGTATATTTATGACTGCCTTTTTTCTTATAATCGTGCAGGTTATGGTCAGGCAGTAGCGTTGGCATTTATGGCAGTGCTGGTTTTTATTGGGACCTTGATGACTAATTATTTTCGGAAGAAGGAGATGGAATTGTGATATATGTTAAAAGAAAAAAGAAAATCGTAAAAGTCCTGCTTACTATTTTAGCGGCCATTATTGTAATCCTATATTTGATTCCATTTTATATTGTCGTAGTCAATGCCTTTAAAACTTCCCTGGAAACCGCAGAAAATGCCCTAGCTTTTCCGACCCAGCTGATTATGGAAAATCTTAATAAAGCGGCAAAAAAAATCCGATTTGGGGCAGCTATTAAAAATTCGATGATTGTGACGGCAACTGCGGATATATTAATTGTTGGTTGTTCTTCCCTGAGCGGTTATGCTATAGCAAGGTATTCTTCATCAAATCGTTTCTTTAATGTATTGGATAAAACTTTTATGGGATCTCAAATGCTTCCGTTTCAGGTGGTTATGATACCGGTGTATAAGATTTTTAAGAATATTGGGCTGTTAAATACTTTGACTGGAGAAGTAATCATGCTGACCGGAATGAGTGTGGCTTATGCCAGTTTCCTTTATGTGGGGTTTGTAAAGACAGTCCCGCGTGAGTTGGAGGAGGCTGCTCATATTGATGGAGCCGGACCTTTCCGGACATTTGGATTGGTGGTTTTTCCCCTGCTGAAACCAATAACAGCAACAGTAGCTTCTCTGCATGCGATGTGGTTATGGAATGACTTTAATGTGGCTTTGATTATGCTGCAGAAGGACGCAGTGCGGACACTGACAATTAAACAGTTTTATTTTTTTACGCAGTATAGTTCAGATTATAATATGGCTTTTGCTGCTTCTTTGATGGGAATGATACCCGTTTTGCTGTTCTTTATGTTTATGCAGAAGTATCTCGTCAGGGGAATTACCGGAGGGGCCGTAAAGGGATAAGTAAGCCGGAAATTCGGCTATACTGATAAATAATAATTATAAAAGGAGGAAGGACATGAAAAGAGGTATTGCAATACTACTTACAGCAACTCTTGTTTTTTCATTGGCGGGTTGCGGGCAGTCAAGAGGAGACAGCATTACGGAACAAACGGCGTCAGGGGGGAATGCCACAGAAAAGAATGTGGATGAAACGGTTTCGGAGGACGAAACAATAAATAATGAAGAGCATGCCCCTGTGACAGTTACCTGGCTGAATCAGTACAATGAAGAAGGAATTGTGAAATGGACGGAGTGGGTAAAAGAAACGGTGGAAACACAGTACCCATATATTACGTTGGATATGCAGACGTATTCTGCGGATGAAATTGATTCCATACTGTTGACGAAGATTGCGTCCGACGACGCGCCGCAGATATTCAGCTGCAGAACTGCATCTATTCCGGATTATGTAGATGCCGGTTATGTGTATGATTTGAGTAAAGAGCCTTGGGTATCTAATGTGGCTGATTCCTTTGTGAAATCCGCCTATGTGAAGGATATTCTTCCCTATGTGCCTATGGATACAAATTATTCGGGAATCTTTTATAATAGGGATGTATTCGAAACATACAGCCTGGATATTCCCACAACTTTAGATGAATTATATAAAGTTTGCAACACTCTGAAGGAAAATGGAATTGCTCCTTTTGCCTGCGGTTTTGGGGAATTATGGACATTGGAAGAATATTTTTTCCCTATCTGGATGACTTTCTGTGTGGGAGGATATGGTGGTTTTGAGGCAAACAGAGACTGGTTTACCGATCTTGAAGCCGGCAATACCACATTTTCCCAGGATGAAGCATTTGCAGCAGCTTTTGAAGATTTGTATGCGCTGCGGGAATATTTTTCTGAGGATCCTATGACAACAGACTGGAACTCTGCATTGGGAATGGTTGCAACAGGAAAAGCGGCTATGATTTGTAATGGTTCCTGGACAATTGATGGAATTTTGTCTATCAATGCTGAGGCGAATATCGGAACCTTTGCAATTCCACTAACCTCTGAGGTGAAAGATACCGTATTGGTAGAAGGGCCGGGGACAGGACCTATGTGCTTTAATTCAGATGATTCTGAACTTTTAGACGCTACATTAAAAGTTTTTGAGGTAATGTATTCCACACAATCGGGCCAGTCTTATGCGGAATTAGGTAATAAGATATCTACCTTCAATGGTGTGGATTTGAGCTTTAATCCTGCATTTGCAGAAATGCAGAATTACTCTGCAACAGGGCAGTCGTGGAGCAAGGGAGGAGTAACTCAGTTCAGCAGTGAAGGATATAATATATTTGATTCCAGGGTACAGGAATATCTAATGAAGGATACCTTGGATATTGAAGGACTTACAGACGCGCTTGATTCCGATTTTGCAGCAATGCGTGACTGACCAAACAGATATTGGCACCCTTAAAAGGGTGCCAATATCCTTTAAGGGAATGGGGATATATATGATACAATGGGAAGCTGATATCAGAAGAGAACAAAGAGAGCTCAGGCGTTATCTTACCCCGCAGGAGATTAAACGTAGGTGGGAAGCTGTCAGAAACGTGATGGATGCGCAGGGAGTAGAGGTGATGCTTATACTGGATGGGTATTGGGAGGGCTATAACCAGTGGCTTATTGGAACCAGGAGCGTTCATGTAGTTGTCTTTCAGAAAGACGGACCTGCTTATGCAGTATTTGATACCGAAATGGGAAGAGCCGGCTGGTTTGAACGGGAGGCTATTCCCGAACAGGAAAGAGGAAGGGAGAGGGATGGCATCGCCGGATGCAGGGAAGAAGAAAAACAAAATATTTTGTTCGTTAACAAATTGGAATTAGTAAATTTATCCGGTATACTTCGGAGGTATGGCAGCAGCCGGCTGGGATTTATCCATATGGAAGCAATGACATTGTTAATAAAAAAGTTTCTGCAGAAAGAAGCGCCAGGAATAGAATTTGCTGACATTACAGATGCCATAGATCCGGTAAAAGCGAGAAAGAGTCCGGAGGAACTGGCTCTGATTAAAAATACGGTCAAGCTTCAGGAGACTGTATTTAATGTATTGCCGTTTGTTATCAGGCCGGACCGTACAATAATGGAGATTGATCGGGAGATGAGGTACCTCTGTGAGTGCCTGGGAAGCAAAGATGCGGAATGCCTGAGCCTGTGTCTTCAGGCAGGAAATCCCAATGAGGGTGCGGTGCCATACCGGACGGGATTTACAACCTGGCCGGATAGGAGGCTGGCAAAAGGCGACCAGGTGTCAGTTTTGCTGGAAACCAATGGAATCGGTGGATATTTTTCGGCGTTGGGCAGACATTTTTATTTGGGAGAGCCGGCGGAGGAAGAATACCATTATTGGGAAGCCGCGATTAAGTTGCAGGATTTTGCAGCTGAAAGACTGATTCCGGGACGCAGTGTGAAAGAAATTTATGAAGGAAACGCGGCGTATGCTGACAGGATGGGATTCAAAACGAATCCGCGCAATTATATGCACAGCCTTGGGTATTGCCTGGGAGAAAAACCATTTTTATTGGATCGTACGGAAACGATTCCTCTCAGAGAAGATATGGTTTACATAATTCATCCTTATGTCCGTTTTGTAAGAAAAAACAGCTGGGGAAAAAGAGAATGGGATGAAATGTATGCAATTGATACCTATCGGGTTACATCAAGGGGAGGAATTCGTGAAAATAATATACCAAGAGAATTAATTATATTGGCGTGAAGGGGAAATAAATGGAAAAGGCGGCATTAGATATTTCTTATGGAAGACTGGTAACAATTCCGCAGACAGAGATAGATAGAAGAATAGGGTGTCTTCGTTCTTTAATGCAGGAACGAGATTATGGACTGATTTTGGTGTTGGAACCGGATGACGGAGGATACCGCGGGTGGCTGACAGGGACATACCGTATGGACCGTTTTTCAGGGGGAGGACTTGTGATACCACTGAAGGGACCTGTCATCATAATAAACGGTAATCGTATGGTGAGTACAAGAAAAGAAGAATTTGAAAACGGCAATTGGAAAGAGCAGCACTTTCCCTATCATTATTATGAAACAGACAATTTTGATGTACAGGCTATAAATAGAATAATGGATGGTAAAAACAGGATCGGGACAATACATGGAGAGCGAATGAGGGTATCGTTATATGATTTCCTGACAGAAAAGCTCAAAGGGTTTTCTTTTGAAGATGTGACATTAGAGATAGAAAAGATTAAAGCAATGAAGAGTGAAGAAGAGCTAAGAGTGATGTCAGAATTATCCCGGATGGCAGACAGAATTTTTGCCGGGGCAGAGAGTATTATAGAAGCTGGATATAATATGCAGGAAATAGCGGTTGCCTTGCGAAAAAGCGCTTATGGACTGGGATGCTATGGAAATGATAATGGAATTTCGACAAGGCTTCATTTATCAGCAGTCGAGGACGGAAAAAAGAAGGGGAAGATACTTTCATCGGGCAGACTTACAGAGGGAGATCGTGTGGATATGAGTATATGTTGTGTTGGCCAGGATAGTTGTTATTGTATGATGGCGCGAAGCTTCTTGCTTCATATACCGCCTTCCGAAATGACCCTAAGATTATGGAATGCTGCGAGAGGCGCTCAGATTGCGGCAGCAGAGCTTTTAAAGCCAGGAAGAACTATTCGGGAGGCACACAAGGCAGCCAACAGAATATTGGGAAAATGGAAAATGAAACAGGACGAATCAGATTTTATTCATGGAATAGGCTATTCTATGAATGAAAGACCCCGTATAACTGATGCATCACAGGATTGGCGGCTGGAAAAAAATATGATTTTGGTATTGGCACCATCTGCATCGAATGAATATGGAACAATTTGTTGTGGGGATATGTATGCTGTATCCGAGCAGGGAGGTTATCGGCTAAATGGATATCCAGTCGGACTGAGATGTTTATGAAGAAATACATGTTATAAAGTTTGCAGCTTTGTGAAATGGAGAATGATTATGAAAACGTCAGTTTTATTTGAAGAATACAGGGGGAATGTACTGGAGTGCATGCATAGTGGTATGATTGCTGTTGTGGATGAAAAAGGGGTGATATGTTCCTGTGGTGATACGGATTGGGACTGTTTTTTCAGAAGTTGTTCGAAACCTATTCAGTCTCTGCCCCTGCTTCTGCGCAGACTTGATGACAAATACGGACTTACAGGAGAAGAGACAGCAATGTTTTCCGCATCTCATTATGGGGATCCTTACCATATTGCTTTGCTGGAATCAATATTAGTTAAAACCGGACTGAAAGAAGAACAGCTATATATGAGGCCCATCTATCCTGACCGGGAATCAGAAAAGCTTCGTCTTCTACAGGAGGGAAAGGCTCCCAGAAAATTATATCATTGCTGCTCAGGAAAACATCTGGGTATGATGCTTCTTGCAAGGGAATTGAATGAAAAGGTTGAAGGTTATTGGAGAAAGGAAAGTAAAACGCAGGCAGAAATACTTAAGGTTATTTCTAAACTTACTGACGTACCGGAAAGACAGGTTAAGTTGGGGATCGATGGCTGTGGCGTGCCTGTATATGCAGTCCCTTTTCAAAGAATTGCCCTGTCTTTTCTTCGGCTTCAGAGACCGGAGCTGATAGAAGATAATTTACTGCGCGCGGCTGTTGAAAAAAACGTAGGGCTGATTCACCGTTATCCAAATACAATTGCAGGAGAAAATGTAATATGCTCTATTGTATGCAGTGACTCGGATCTTTTAGGGAAAAGCGGTGCGGCCGGAGTATATGCATTGGGAATACGTTCTCTTGGAATCGGGATTGTAGCGAAAATAATGGATGGCAGTCATGAGGAATATGGTTCGATTGTTGTTCATATCTGCGAACAGCTGGGATATGAATGTAATGCTTTGCGACATTTGTCGCAGCAGTATTCAGATATAGTTTATAATAGCAATCAACAGCCGGTAGGAATCAGGAAGGCTGTATTTGAACTGAAATGAGAAAGTGAAAACGGGATTATATTACTGGTGTGTAAGGGCACACAGTCAGGAGCGAATATGTGTATTATTGCAGTAAAACCGGCAGGGATTAAGATGCCGGAAAGGGATCAAATAGAGATAATGTGGCATAATAATCCAGATGGAGCAGGTATTATGTATTCTTTAAACGGTAAGGTATATATTGAAAAAGGGTTTATGAGCCTATCAGGTTTTCTTGCGAATATAGAACGGATAAAAACTTTGGTAAACCTGGACAGTATACCGGTTGTCTTGCACTTCCGAATGGCAAGCACAGGTGGGGTCACTCCTGAAAATTGCCATCCCTTTCCTCTGACCTGTTCAGAAAAGGTAATCAGGGAATTGCAATGTGTAACAGAGTTAGGAATTGCACATAATGGAACAATTGCAGGCTATGGAAATTCCAGATTATCTGATACCATGCAGTTTATTATGCTTCAGCTTTCGCCTTTATCCAGGGCGATGCCAGAGTTTTATAAGAACCGTTACGTTCTTGAAGCAATTGCAAATGAAACCAGGGGCTCATGGCTTGTTTTCCTTAGTGGAGACGGGAGACTGGTTACTCTGGGAGATTTTTTTATCGAACATAAAGGTATGTTTTATTCCAATAAAGGATATCAGGAACGTCCCTGCCTCTGTGACGTATATCTGAAAAAAGACCAAATGACAGAGAATAAAATGGAAGGAAACAAAAGATATAAATGTAAAAAGCCACTTGTTTGGGCAGATTCCCTGACTAATGCATATCTGACTGATGAGGAGGGTAATGTGCAGGATGTTGAGGACAATACCTGGATGATAGACAGGGAAGGACAGGTGTATGTATGGGATCCAAAGCTGGATGCCGCTGTTGTATTTCCTTCTATGAAGATGGAAGTAAAGGGCGGAGAACAATGGATATTTTTGACAGATCAGGCTGTTATGACAGAGATTTTTGAATGATTAAGTCAAATGAAGAAACATTAAATAGCTTTAAATTGTGCCAGTGCATGAATTATGGCAACATAATGAAAAAATGGGTATGTTATATGATTATAGACAGAAACTGGGCTTTGCATAAACATAAAATCCCTTTTTGTCCTTGTTATACGGCACTTACATACTCATGCTTTCATAGTGCAAAATCCCTCTGTAGAAAACAAATCTGGCGCCGAGAAGGCTGAAAAGACTTATCAGGATCAGTGCTGCGCACAGGGACAGCATATGCTGCCCGGTAAGGATCATTACCGGGACCATGCCGATAAACGCATAGGGCACAACAAAGAGCAGGATAAATTGCAGGATTTTGGGATAGATCATGATCGGATACCGGGCATAGGAGCCGATTTCGGTTATCATATAAGGAATGCTGGTCCTGCCGCCCGCATCGTACCAGAAGACCAGGCTGTTTGTAAGCAGGTAGCTGGACATACAGATTATGGTGCCGCAGAGGACAAAGAAAAGGCACATCAGCATGGACGCAGGACGGAAAATCCCCAGCCGGATCAGGCTGTAATTCAGGCTGATGAATCCGAACAGGACCACGCCGATCCCATGAAGCCCCATGCCGCCGCACAGCACCTGGTAAAAAGGCGAAACAGGGCGGGACAGGATGGTGTCGAAATTTCCGTTGAAAACCATGGAAGGCAGCTGCCAGATCCCTTCAAACAGAACGCTGCACAGCCCTTCAGACAGGTAAAGAAAGGACATGATCAGATAGATCTCTTCCTGCTTCCAGCCGGCAATCGTTTTGATATTGCTGCAGATAATAAATGGGACCAGCATCCCGAAGAACCTTGTCACAACGCCGGAAAGCAGCATGAGCCAGAAGTTCAGCGGATATTCCATTTCGGTTTTTATGTACTGTTCCTTCATTTTCAAAAATATCTGTATCATTTCAGCCTCCTGCAATTATCAGGTTTTTGCGGATGTTTTTGTAGAACAATCCATGCAGCCCCAGAAAAATGCCGATCCAGAAGAATTGGACGGCGTATACCTGGAACAAGGGAACGTTCAGCTCCTGGCCCAGCAGGATGCTGATCGGGATCTGTATCATGTAGGGGAAGGGAGTCATATAGGCCATGCTTTTCAGCCAGCCCGGGAACATGACGATAGGGATCAGGGCGCCGGAAAAAAATTCAAATATGGCGTTGCGGGTCCAGCTGATGCCCAGATATCCTGTGGTATAAAAGCACAGCAGGCTGCACAGCTCGATGAGGAGGATGCGCAGCAGGAGGGCGCCCGCCATGCAGGGCAGGAATAAAACGATATTCTGCAAAGAAGGCACAAGCAGAAAACGGCCGAATAAAAGGAATCCCGCGGATGCTATGATCAGATTGAGCGCAAGCTGGGGCAGCAGGGTACCGGTCATTTCCGCAACGGACTGAGAGAGAAAGGAAACCGGACGGATGCATCTTTTTACAACGGTTCCGTTTTTTATTTCCTTGGATAGCGCGTTCTCAGAGGACCAGCCCATGATATGGTTCAGGGTAAAGGCAATGAGCAGGTAGGAGTACATCTGGGCGGCGTCCATACCGCTGATGATGTGATCCGGCTGCTGCTGGTACAGGGCATGCCACAGAAGATACTGCCCTGCAAGCAGGGCCATGGGAGACAGAAGATTAAGGAAGAAACTGGTCCGATAGTACATCTGGCTCTGCAGGGACATTGCGGTCAGCTTCAGAAAGTTTCTCATAAGGCGGACGCCTCCTTTTCCCGGGAAAATATGTGGGAAACCACCGTATCGATATCCGGGGCCTGGATGGAAATATCTTCAATGTCAAAAGCCTGGGATACGGCATTCAGGACGGTTTCCGCCCCGTAGGCCTGCATGGGGTAATCGATGCGGGTGACGCGGCCTTCCCTGGAAATCCTGGCATCCGGAAGATATTTACGGATATCGGACTTCTGGACGCCGGTGACCCGGATGGAACGCTCATGGACATACTGCTGCTTCAAGGCATCCAGAGAACCGTTGTAAAAAAGCTTTCCGCCGGAAAGGACTATTGCGTCGTCACAGATTTCATCAATATCATCCAAATCGTGACTGGTGAGGAATATGCTGACGCCCTTTTCCTGATTCATCTGCCTCAGAAAACTGCGGATGGTATGCTTGATATTAATATCCAGGCCGATAGTCGGCTCGTCCAGGTATAAAAGCCTGGGAGAATGCAGGAAAGCCATGCCGATATCCGCCTTCATACGCTGGCCCAGGGAGAGCTTTCTTGCGGGAGAGGATAAAATCGGGGCAAGCTCCAGCAACTGCACAATCATGTCATAGTTCTTCTTGTATTCCCCGGGATCCAGCCGGTACAGGGTTTTTACGGCCTGATAGCTTTCCTCGACGGGCAGGTCTGTCCAAAGATTGGATTTCTGGCCGAAGACAACGCCGATTTTCCGAAGATATTCCTTACCGCTTTCCCGGGGATGCCCGCCGTAAACTGTTACATCGCCGGCAGTGGGGGTGAGAATGCCGATCATGATTTTAATCAGGGTGGATTTTCCGGCGCCGTTTTCCCCGATGCAGGCCAGGGCCTGTCCCTCCTTCATTTGAAAGGAGATATCGTCCAGCGCTGTTTTTTCCGTCCATTTAGCATGTGCCAGGTTCCGGAAGGCGCCTTTAATTCCGGGCTCCTTTATATTCAGACGGTATATTTTTTTAACATGATTTACTTCCGCCATAATATCGGCCATGATAGTTCCCTCCGTTATTCTTCCATGCATAATGCGGCGAATATTTTTTGCAGCGTTAATGGCTTTATGGTAAATTCCGGGTCCTCCGGCAGGCTTTCTCCGGGCCGCAGGAGCACGGCGATGCTTTTGCCTCTTCCGAAATTCCCCATGTCATAGGATTCGTATTTTGAGGCAAGGGCTTCTGTTTTTTCTTTCAGGCCGCTGATGAGGAAACTGCGTCCCAGCAGCTGTTGGGTATTTTCCATGAGGCGTATTCTGCCGCAATCCAGCGTGGATTTCAGGTGAAAATCCAGGAAAATCACTTCTTCCGTAAGATCGGAGACTTCATCAATGAGATGGGTGGCGATCACAAAGGCGCGGCCGCTGTCTGAAAATTCATCCAAAAGCATTTGGTAAAATTTTTCCCTGCTGAGGGTATCCATGCCGGCTTCCGGTTCATCCAGAAATGTAAAATCAGCTTTACTCGCCAGGGCGGCAATAATGGATGTCATGGACATCATGCCTTTTGACAGCTCGCCCAGTTTTTTGTCCGGGGAAAGCTGATAGCGGCCGGCCAGCGTTTCCGCCAGACTGCTGTCCCAGCCGGGGCAGATGTGTGACAGCTCCTGGAAATAGCCGGAAAGGCTCTGGGCGCCGCGTCCTTTTTCCTGTATGGTCAGAGAAAGATCCTCCGGAAAAAAGACGTGTCCGGGAGTCAGGTCCAATTCCCGGCCGTTGTCATCATATAGATGGACGGTTCCGGCGTCCGGGAGGAGCTGTTTGGATAAAATGGAGAACAGGGTGGTTTTGCCTACGCCGATTCTTCCTGTGAGGCCGTAGATTTTGCCCTTTTCCAGGGTGAGTTGAAGCTGATCCAGTACTTTTTTTCCGTTACATAGTTTGGTGATGTTTTCTGCTTGCAGTTTCATGAAGAATTAGACTCCTTTTTTATGGTTAGGGCCGCGTCCGGCGGCAGGATATTCAAATTGGGGCCGCCTCTCCGGAAGGAGAAAGGTAAGCCGCGAAAGGCAGCTGCGTAGAGGGAGAGGAGGAAAATTACGCAAAGTCTCCGCCGGTTTCAATTGTGCGTATCACTTCTTCTTTGGAAAGGCCGATGCTGGCGGCTTCCTGAAGCAGCTTCGGGATATACTGTTCTTTGAATAATTTTCTGCGTTTTTCAAGAATCTGTTCCCTGGCGCCGGGAGAAACGAACATCCCGATGCCCCTTTTTTTGTAAAGGATTCCTTCCGCAACTAAAAGGCTGATTCCCTTGGCAGCGGTTGCCGGGTTGATGGTATACTGCTTTGTCAGCTCATTGGTGCTGGGGACTTTTTCATCTTCCAGCAGAATTCCGCGCAGGATGTCCGTCTCTATGATTTCGCTGATTTGGAGATAGATGGATTTGTCGGAGTTAAGGAATGTATTCATCAATATGGCTCCTTGTGATATGGTTAACTACTTATGTAGACAACCATATCACAAGGAGAGGGGGACTGTCAATGATGGGGGAGGAAGTTTTTATGGCAAATCGGAAAAATTATTTTTCTCGGAGTCCAGAAAATCGACCGTTATTTTCCAAACTGGAATTTAGTACAGCTCCGAATTGCGCCGACACGGTAATTATGGTAAAATAAAAGCAAAATTTGGGGAAAGAAGGTATTAGGTTATGGACAGAGAAGTATTGGATTTTGTAGTGAAAAAAACACATGAATTAATGGACGCTGCATCCTGCAGCAGCGAGGCGAAGGCGGCGGCCCAGGTTTGGCTGGATGCGGTCGGGACTGACAGGGAGGCGGCGGAGACGGCGAAGTATATTGCTGAGCTGGAAGCGGATATCGTGACGGTTGACGGATTAATCAGTTTTGCGCAGTCCGAAGCAGGAGCCAGTGTTTTCGGGGCTGACAATGCAAAAAATATTGCAGCCCATGCCAGGGAAATTAAGGCGGCCGGGGCTAAATATTGTGACTGTCCGGCCTGTGCGGCCGTGGAGGCGATTCTTGAAAAGAAAGAGCTGATGCAGTAGACAGATGTGAAAAACCACAGCAGTCTGTGATTTGAAAAAAGAAATGTATTTTTGCAGGGCATCAATCAGAAATGAGGGGTGCCCATTCTGATGCATGTGAGGAAAGAGGAGCGTATGATTAACAGAGAAGACATGCTGGAGCTTACGAGGCGGATGACGCTTTCGCGGACTTCCATAACGAGGATTGCAGGGTGTTATGTGGACAGGGACGGGGAATTTGAGGGAAGTTTTAATACGAATTTTTTGAAATTATCTTCACCGGAAAGAGCGAAAAAGCTGGAACTGGCCAAAACAATTCCCTTTTCGGCAACCAATGTAAATCTGAAGGATTATGAATTCCCGGATAGCGTGCAGAAACCGGGGAGCATGTGGCAGATGCTTATGGCAATGAAAGCGTGCGGGCTGAAGAATGACGCTCTGATGGATACTTTTTATGATATGGTTATGGAACGTTATCATGCGGCTTCGGAGTATGCAATCCTTGTTTTCCATGACTGCTATGATATCCCGGCAAAGGCTTCCGACAAGGAGCGGCTTTGGGAATCGGAAGAGGTATTTGAATATCTGATATGCGCGATTTGCCCGCTGGTGGGGGAATATGAACCGGGAAAGCCGGAGTGCGGTTTTTTATTCCCTGCTTATATTGACCGGTGCGGGGATTCGGGGCGGATTCATGTATTTCAGGAGGATGCGCGGCGGCCCCACGGGGAGATACTGGATATTTTGGGAATCGGGGACGGGCGAAGCAGCCATACATCTTTGCATGAAAAATCCGGAAGAGGACTGCATGGATGAATATGGAAGAAGGAAATCTGAACATAGATAACAAATGATGAAGTGAAAAAAACTCCGGCGCACGCACATTTCTGCTGAAATGGCAATGCGCCGGAGGGTCAGAAGCAGATATTAGTAAATTGAATTATTTTTGTCTTCTTGCTGCCCGGATTCCGTTTGGGTATTATTGTTGCTTTCCGCCGCCCCGAGCGTAACGGATAAGGTTTTTTCCGTATAAGTTCCGCCGGTGGCAGGGATTTTAACTGTGATTTCCACGGTTTCTCCAGCGGGATAGTACTGCAGAAGTTCGGTCAGCTCCTGAATCTGTGTGATAGTTTTGCCGTCAAAGCCGGTAATCACATAGCCTTTTTTGATCCCGGCTTTATCTGCGCCGCTTCCTGGCGTTACGCTGGCTACATAGACGCCGGAAGGAATGCCATAAATGCTGTTAACAGATTCATTTACGGTAAGGCCGGAAATGCCGATGCTGGATTTCTGATCCGCGCTTACCTTAGTGCGGGTGGTTTCATTCATGAGGTTTTCAATAATATCGGAAACTCTTGACATGGGGATGGCATAACCCATGCCTTCTACCTCGGTGCTGGCCATTTTGGCGGAGTTGATGCCGATGACTTCACCCTTCATGTTAACAAGCGCGCCTCCGCTGTTGCCGGGATTAATGGCGGCATCTGTCTGGATATAGGTAGGCAGGGCGGAACCGTCAGCAGAGGTATTTACCACCTGGGTATTGGAGCCCATGGTACGGTTCGTAGCGCTTACGATACCTGTGGTGACCGATTGGCCGTAGCCCAGTGCGTTGCCGATGGCTACCACTTGTTCGCCCACTTTCAGGGAATCGGAATCACCGATGGATGCAACGGCAATTTGCGACATGGTATCCGCTGAAATGCTTTCAAGAGGAACCGCAATTACGGCCAGATCGTTTGCGGGATCCGTACCCTTAACATTTGCTTCGTAAACCTGGTTGTCAATGAAGCCTGCGGAAAGCGTATCCGCGTTTTCAATGACATGGTTGTTGGTTACGATTAAAAGCTCGGTATCATTTTTACCAATGATAATGCCGGAACCCCGGCTTTCTGTTTCCTGAGGAATGGTCTGTCCTCCGTAACCGAACATGCTGAAGTAATTTTGTATCTCCTGAACGGATTTATTGGTGATGGAAACTATGGAGGGCATGACGGTTTCCGCAATATCCGATACATCAAGGCTGCCCTTTTCAGACGCTGCGCCGGGGATGGCGGCTGCCTTTAAAAGGCTGGCGGAGGTGTTTTCTGCGGCAGCAGTATTATCTGAAGTCTCCGTAGGGCCGATGAGTGTATTGACAGCCTGGAAGGAGCCTGCGGCAACACTGCCGAAGAGCGCGGCGCTTAAAGTTATGGCGCCGATTTTTTTTACAAGCTTCCCTGCTTTTCCGGTTTTTTTAGGGCCTGAAGGCCTGTTGGAGGCTGGCCCGCCGGTTTCCGGCATCTGGTAATAATCATACATCTGGTTTCTGTTTTCATAGTTATTATTCTGATATTCAAACATAATGGTCAACTCCTTTTCACCTTTTTTATGAAAGAATCTTTATTTCCTGTTTCTAAGATGTAGTATAAAAAGAAATTGTGATGGAATTATTATGGAATTGTGATGAGAGTGCGAAAAAAATGTGGTAATTTTGTGTTTGCTGCCTGAACTGTCATCTTTGCTCATGCAGAAGAAAATGAACATGGCAGGGTTTTATAAAGGAACAGAGTGTCCGGGCGGCTTTTACCTTAAGGTATTTGCTTTGTAATCAGGCAATATACCGGAAAAGATTGCGCAGTCAGCCGTTGCATGCTAGAATGCAATTAGTATGTGAATAAAGATGAAACCTGTTGTATGGGGGGGGGCAAAGGAGGAGATGCTTTTTTGGCTGTATACGGAAAAGCTTAAGTCTGAGGCATGAAATATAACGGAACAGCTGGGAAAATGGTGTGGGAGGTACACGATGAGAAAATTTGATGACCCAAGAACGCAGAATCTGGCAAATGAAATAGAACGGCAGTATGGAAATCTGAGGAAATTTTCACAGAGAATTGAAATACCCTACAGTTCACTGGTATCAATGCTGAATAACGGGGCATATACCATGAGCTATGGTACAATGTTAAAAATATGCATGCTGCTGGAGCTTGATCCCATTGATTTTACGCCGCTTACGGGCAGCAGGAGCATGGGTGAACATCTTTTGGAGAAACAGATTATGGACACCTTTTCCAGGTTCAACCAGGAGGGAAAAAGAAAGGTTATGGAGCTTCTGGAAATTTATGTACAGATAGAAAAGTATACAGTATCATTTTCCCGGGTTCCCGACGGCGAAAAGCAGGAACAGGAAGTATAGGGGGCGGGGATACAGGGACAGGCCGGCTGTTGGGGATTGATTCCCATTTGACAAAACCATTGGAGGCAAAAATACAATTGAAAAATCTGAAAGTATCATGGAAACTGTTTATTTCATATGCAGTATTGCTTGTATTGCTTGTTGCGGGCTGTGCTGTCAGCATAGCTCACCTGGCAGGGCTGGGCAGACAGATAGAAACCTTTTATGAGGGGCCTTTTATCGTAAATGACAGCGCAAATATTGTGAATTCCAATTTTGAGAGGATGCAGAAGGCTGTTTATCGTGCAATTGCTAATTCTGATCCGGAAATAACGGCGGAAGCTATTGCCAACGCGAGGGATTCGGCTGCGATTATCCAGGAACAGCTGCCAGTGATAAAGGAACATTTCCTTGGGGATAAGGATATTATTGCCCGTTTGGAAGCGGCTCTCACAGAGCTTGAACCGATGCGGAAAAATGTTCTGGAGCTGGCAACCCTGAACAGGAGGGAAGAAGCAGCAGATTATATGGAGCATAACAATATACTGGTGATTAAGAAAGCCCAGGCAGAGCTGGAGCTTCTGATAGAAAGCGGAAAGACCAGGGGGAACAGCCTGGTGGATGGCTTAAGAAGCAGGCAGAGGAAGGCTGTTGTCACACTGTTTTTACTTGGAAGCATCAGCGTGGCTGTCAGCATCGTTTTTGGTATATACATAACACGCGGTATTACGCGGCCGGTAGCCCAGCTGGAAAAAGCCGCCCGTAATCTGGCGGAGGGGAAATTATCCGATGTGCAGATTGATTATCAGTCAAAGGATGAATTGGGAGTACTGGCTGATGATATGCGGGGCATGGTATATCTGCTTTCAAATGTAATACGTGATGAATCCAGCTTGCTGAAGGAAATGGCGGCCGGTAATTTTAATGTGCACAGTAATTTTGAAAGCAGTTATGTAGGGGAACTGAAGCAGCTTCTGCTGTCCATGCATGAGATTAACGTCAGGATGAGCGGGACCTTGCTTCAAATCAGGCAGGCTTCCGCCGAAGTGGCGTCCGGTTCGGAGCAGGTGGCCTCCGGCGCCCAGAGCCTGGCCCGGGGCGCGTCGGAACAGGCTGTTTCCGTAGAAGAGCTTTCCAGTACGATTAGCGGGATATCGGTCCGGGTGGAAGAAAATGCCCGGAATGCAAAACAGGCTGACGTGGAGGCGCAGAAGGTAAAGGCCGGAACACAGGAAAGCAGCAGATATATGGAAGACATGCTGTGTGCAATGATGGAAATAAGCGACAGTTCAAAAGAAATTATAAAAATAATAAAAACGATTGAAGATATTTCCTTTCAAACGAATATCCTTGCCCTGAATGCAGCTGTGGAAGCAGCGCGGGCAGGCGCCCAGGGAAGAGGTTTTTCCGTGGTGGCCGGAGAAATACGGAAATTGGCAAATCAGGCGTCGGCGGCTTCCAAAAATACGGCCGCTTTCATAGAAAAAAATTTGCGGAACATAGAAAATGGGAAAAATACGGCGAACAAAACGGCAGGTGCATTAGCTGAAGCGGTAAGAGGGGTTGACCGGATAACCAATGCGCTTAATACGATTGCCGGGGCATCCGAAGGCCAGGCAGCGGCTGTCCGCCAGGTTATGGAAAGCATGAATGAAATATCCTGTGTTATCCAGTCGAACTCCTCCACGGCGGAGGAAAGCGCGGCTGCAAGCGAGGAGCTTTCTTCCCAGGCGCAGTTATTAAGTTATCTGGCGGAGCAGTTCAAACTGAAGGAATTGCAGGAGTGTATCTGATATGAATATGCAACAGGCGCAGATGATTATCTGCGCCTGTTGTGCCTTTTATATTAAAGAGGCGTATAATATTAACATTTAGAATGTTTTTATTGCAGGATATTATCTATTGGTATATTGAATGTATATATCTAATGGCGTATAATTTTTCTCAATATAATTTACAGGTAACTACAAATGAGAAAAAATTTATACGTTTTGGAAATTTTACAATATTTTTGCCATGATAAAGATTTAGTTGAATTTTTCAGTAAAGATGAGATGTTGATAGGATATTGTCCAATTATATACGTACCAAGAGAGTTTTGGTATGTTATTGTGGAATCGGTGGCAGTGGATTTGTTTAAACTGAAGCTGACATGTGATTTTAATAATGGAAGCTGTAATATAAAAACTGACATGGATGGAAGACTGTATCCTTATGCCGGTTTGTTTCACTGATGAACATAGCTTTTCAGGCCAATTACTGCATGTGGCAAATTCCTTTCTGGTTTCCGGGGGAGGCTCCGGCGTCGGTAAGGTATTTTATGTATGCGGATTTGGGGCTCATTACTTTCATTAAAAATGAAGAACTTTGTTGAACAAGAGCATTTTGCAAAAGTGATGGTATGATGATATAACGAAAGGGTATACAGAATTGTTGGTATTGTATAAGGGCATATTTTTATGCCCTTTTTCGTTGTGGAAAGGAAACTGCTATGAATATTTAGATTTATTATGTTGAGCTGGAGGATACTTATCCTGTGCTAATAAAAGAAAACGTAAAAGATTACAGGGAATAAACCATATTTCGGTAAACTCTCCTGAGAAATGTGCAAAGATTATGCGGATGTTTTTCACATTCATAAGCTGGCGGAAGAGCATGTATACCTTCTTTGTTTTAATAATAGGCACAGGCTTTTAGGCATACATGAAATATGATTGTTGGAGAAGATTATTTTTCCTTCCGGGAGAATCTGTGGGACGTAATCAAAGCAGCATAACAAGACAATTAAAGGAATAAATTACCGGTATTTCAGGGACTCTGACGGTTCTTATACCTATGGTAAGACAACGAAGGAAATAAGAGAAAAATAATAAAAAGGCAAAGAAAAAACAGGGCTCGGAATTAGCTGCTGAGAATAGAAAATTCCAAGAGGATTGTACTTTGATAAATACGATTTGGCAGGCAAACTTCTATATGAACTGCTGCATACTACTGGCGAAAACCACATTGTGACGAATATTGATTTGTATACAGAGGCAAGGTAGGGTGCTATGGATAACAGTAAAAGTGAGAAAAATATTCATGGATTCACAAGCCTGTTTATTCCTAATGTAATTATGGAATAAGCGGGCTTGTGATCTGTAAAAAATAATATTTTTTTCTTAAAGGAGAAAAACTCAGAGAAATTTGTGAAACAGAGATATTTTTAGTAAAAGTAAATGCATTATATGCAATAATGCAAAAACTGAAAAAGATAAATGAAATGCAAAAAACATTATTGACATATCGTGCGAAACATATTATCATTAATATAAGAAATGCATTATTAAATGCACAAAATTAATAATGATATTTTTGAAATGGGGGATTGAATGGATAACCAGGGGGCAGGGGACAGACTGCAGTTGATTCAGACAGCTGAAGAAGAATGCGGCAAAGCGCTTATTGATTACACCAGTTATGTCAACATCAAACAGGGCACATTTTCTGAACCAAGATATTCTACAGGAAATACACTTCCTCTCGTTTGTACACCTTTCGGTATGAACAGTTTTTGCCTGCAGACGAAAGGCGGTGACGGCGGCTGGTTTTATCATCCGGCGCACAGACAGACTGAGGGCGTGAGGCTTACGCATCAGCCGAGTCCGTGGGTGCGCGATTATGGACATTTTGTGTTTATGCCGCAAAGCGGCGAGCCTTACATATCCGAAAATGAACGCAGCTCCGGTTTTGAGGAAGTCAGTATGAATCCTGCGTTTATGGAAATATATTTTAAACGTTATCAGGCCCGGATGTGTGTTACGCCGTCGGACAGGGGGGCAGTTATAAAAATAAAGTGGGATACGCACAGGACACCTCGATTTGCATTTCTCCCCTTTGAATTTCCGGCTGATATTAAGCTTGATACAAATGCTGCAGAGCTGTCAGGGTATGTGAATGCTTATGGCGATGGCACGCGCAGAGATTTTAAGATGTATTTCCTAATAAAATTTGATAAGCCTGTAGACTGCGGCAATACAGTTATTACAAAAAATACCGGAGAAACAGCAGCAGGTACATCTGCCTGCGGAAATGGTGTGGGAATTAATATTGCTTTTGCTGTTTCCAGGGGGGAAGAATTGACCGCAAGGCTTGCCACTTCCTTCGTATCAGCGGAGAATGCAAGGATAAATCTGGAACGGGAAATCCTCGATAAAACCTGCGAAGATATACGAAGAGAAACTGTTTCTAAATGGAATCACCTGCTTTCCAAAATAGAAATCAGAGCCGCAGAAGAAAAGAAGCATATATTTTATTCCTGTTTGTATCGCTGCTTTCTGTTTCCGCATACTTTTTATGATTTGGACCAAAGCGGGGAGGCGGTACATTACAGCACGAAAAGCGGAGAAATCAGTAAAGGTGTCATGTATACCGATAACGGCTTCTGGGATACCTACCGTACCCTGTATCCTTTATTTGTTTTGATAATTCCCGACAGACTGAAAGAAATATTGGAAGGTTACCTTAATTTCTATAAAGAAGAAGGCTGGCTGCCCAAATGGCTGTCCCCCGGTGAACGGGGAATAATGCCCGGTACGCTTATTGATGCGGTTCTGGCAGATGCTGTTGTAAAGGGGATCCTTACAAAGGAGCAGTCGGAGCTTGCCCTGGAGGCAATGCTGAAAAATGCGACAGTGCCTGCTGATACAAATCTTAATGGCAGGACAGGCATCGGTGATTATACCAAACTGGGCTATATTCCTTCGGATAAATATAAAGAGAGCGTGAATAATTCACTGGATGCTTATTACTGTGATTTTTGTATTTCTCAGGTCGCAAAGATGCTGGGAAGAAGCGGAATACACGATGAATATCTTTTACGTTCCCGAGGGTACACACAATTGTTTGACCAAAAGGCTGGTTTTATCCGTGGTATGAAAGCAGACGGCAGCAGGGAAGAAGTGTTTTCCCCGATCGCATGGGGCGGTGATTACTGCGAAGGCAGTGCATGGCAGAACGGGTTTGCGGTTTATCACGATATTGAGCAGCTTACGCAGCTTTATGGCGGCAGGGAGCAGTTTAAAGAGAAGCTTGACGAGCTGTTTGGCACACCGCCTGTATTTGAAGTCGGAACTTACCCTTGCGAGATCCATGAAATGACTGAGATGAGCTTTGCTGATTTTGGGCAGTGCGCCATTTCCAACCAGCCGAGCTTCCATATCCCATATTTGTATTCTGCAATCGGTTACCCGCAGAAGACAGCGTATTGGGTGAGACGAATGATTAATGAGGGCTTTGGTGAGAACTTTTTTCCGGGGGATGAAGACAATGGTTCTATGAGCGCGTGGTATATTTTCAGTTTCATGGGATTTTATCCGCTGTGCCCCGGGAAAGCAGAATACATAACCGGTATATGCTGCGGGGAGAAGGTGACGCTTCATCTTGGGAATGGAAAAGTGCTTGTTCTCAGAAACGGTGGTACGGCAAATGGTGCTGTAATTTCGCACGAGCGGGTTATGGCAGGCGGAGATTTATATATCTAAGGGAGGAATTGTATGAATCCAATAGTAGAGGGATGGTATGCTGATCCGGAGGCGCGTTACTATGGGGGCAGGTATTATATTTATGTGACAAAGTCCTTTACAGACAGAAGCGGTCAGCTTAATATTGACGCGTTTTCCTCTACGGATTTGCTGCATTGGGAAAAACATCCTGATATCCTTGATATGAGCGGTTATCCATATGTCCATAAGGCGGTATGGGCACCGACGGTTATAGAAAAAAACGGCCAGTATTACCTGATTTTTGCAAGCAATGATATTCAGAACAACGAAGAAAGAGGCGGGCTTGAAATTTCAGTTTCTGACAGTCCGACCGGCCCTTTTACAAACCATATCGGCAGAACGCTGGTTGATCGCTTTATAAATTATGCTCAGCCTATTGATGCGCATCTGTTTAAAGATGATGATGGTGTGGTTTATCTTTATTACGGCGGCTGGGAGCATTGTAACGTTGCAAGGATGAATGAGGAAATGAATGGCTTTATGCCCTTTGAAAACGGTGAAATATTCAAACCGGTTACGCCGGACAATTATGTGGAAGGTCCCTGTATGCTGAAGCGCAATGGCGTATATCATTTTATGTGGTCCCAGGGAGATTGGATTAACGGTACCTATCATGTTTGGGCGAGCAGCAGTACAAGTCCTGTAGAAATAAATCCGGAAGGAAGGGTGATTCTTGAATCTTCCGAAATTGCTGAAGGGCCGGGACATAATGGATACCTTAATATCAGCGGAACGGATGAATGGCGTATTGTTTACCACCGCCGTATTATTGGAGACGGCGAAGCAGGGCATCGCGTCCTTTGCATGGATAAACTTAAATTTGACGGTGATGAAATAGTACCTGTTGTAATGACCTGAGAATATCAATGAAAATTTTAATGGCAACAGAGCTTAAAGAGAGGGAATGAAGAAATGGTAAATATTAGTGATTTTGGCGCAACAGGCGACGGTGTATTTATGAATACGGCAGCATTTGCACAGGCAATCGCTGTTGCAAAAGAAAAAAAGGATGGTGTTTATGTTCCTGCAGGGATTTATCTGACAGGTACAATAAACCTTGACGGTGTGTCTCTTTACCTTGGGACAGGAGCTGTAATCAAAGGTTCCTCAGACCTGGATGATTATCCGCCGCAGGATTTTTATCACAATGAGCTTGGTGTGCTTCGTGCGCTTATTGTGAACCTTCATGCGGATAATGTTACAATTTCCGGTACGGGCACCATAGATCTGAATGGCAAGTCGTTTTATGATACATCTGTAATGGATGTGCCTGACAGCAGGATCCCTTTTAATGATAAGCAGACTGCCGAGTGCACTTATCCTATCGGCACACGTCCCGGGCAGTGTATTTTTTTCTATGACAGCAAAAATATCAGGGTTTCAGGAATTACAGTGGTTGATGCACCCTGCTGGACCTTCAGCTTCAATGAATGCGAAAATGTTAAGTTAACAGGGCTTACCATTGATACGGATCTTAATGTGCCAAATGACGATGGTATCCATGTTTCCAGCTGCAAGGGAGTTATCATTTCTGACTGTAATATATCCAGCGGCGATGACTGTATAGCGCTGTCATGTATAACAAACTGGGAAAAACCGTGCGAGGATATTGTGATAACTAATTGTATTCTTCGTTCTTGCTCGAAAGCGATTGTTATCGGTTATATTTACAGCGTTATCCGTAATGTGACAATCACGAACTGTATAATTAAAGAAAGCAATCGTGGTTTATGCTTTATGTGTAATGACGAGTCTGCACTTGTGGAAAATGTACGAGTCAGCAATATGATTATTGATACAAGAGTCCGCGCCGGTAATTGGTGGGGCAATGGGGAACCGATTTTCTTTATGGCGGTAAAGCATGACGATAATCTGCCGTCAGAGCAGAAGCCGGACCGTACTACGGACTGTGCAATTCGGAATGTACATATTGACGGAGTGAGCTGTATGGCTGAAAATGCGATAGGCATTATCGGCGAAGGCGCCAATATAAAAGAAGTTACCTTGAAAAATATTGATTATATTCACAAGCCATCAGACAACATTATGCTTAAGGGCAATACCTTTGATTTGGCGCCTTCCCATATGCGTGTAGATGTTCCGGCGGGCTGTGATTTATATATTTCCGAAGGAGCGGAGGTTTCTGCAGACGTACATATAAGAAAAAACATATAGCAGATGCTGTCATGTAAATAAAGTATCAGACAAAAAAAGTAATCCTGTGATCAATAGTATATATGGAATAGTATATATGGGAAGAGGATTTCACTGGAGGAATTAGTTTATGTTTAAGCTGTTCGTCAATACAAAAAGGAAATTGGGACACATTAATCCGGAGCTGCAGGGGCATTTCTCAGAGCATCTGGGACGCTGTATTTATGAAGGAATTTATGTGGGGGAAAATTCCGATATACCTAATACAAATGGGATGAGAAACGATGTTGTAGCGGCATTGAGGGAAATGAAGGTTCCGGTTCTTCGCTGGCCGGGAGGCTGCTTTGCCGATGAATATCACTGGAAAGACGGTATTGGTCCCCGGGAAAAAAGAAAAAAGATGATTAACACCCATTGGGGCGGTGTAGTAGAAGATAACAGCTTTGGAACTCACGAGTTTATGGAGCTTTGCAGGCAGCTTGGATGTAAAACTTATATTAATGGTAATCTCGGAAGCGGCACCGTGCAGGAAATGAGCGAATGGGTAGAGTATATGACCTTCGGCGGTATTTCGCCTATGGCGGAGCTCAGGGAAAAAAACGGGAGTAAAGAGCCCTGGACTGTGGATTATTTCGGTGTGGGAAATGAGAGCTGGGGCTGCGGCGGCAACCTGACACCTGCGTATTATGCAAATGAATATAGAAGATATCAGACATACGTAAGAAATTACCATCCGGACCGCCCGATTAAAAAGATTGCCTGCGGTGCGGACGTAGATAATTACAGCTGGACAGATCAGGTAATGGATACCTGCTTCCAGTCTCCGGAATTCTTACACGGATTTATGGACGGTCTTTCCCTTCATTATTATACATGTCCGGAAAACGCAGCGGACAAGGGGAGTGCGACAGATTTTGATGAAAAAGTATGGTATAAGACATTAGCAAAGACTCTGTACATGGAAACACTGATTGAACGCCATGGAGCTGTCATGGATAAGTATGACAGGCAACATAAGGTTGGGATTATAGTAGATGAATGGGGCACCTGGTACACCTGTGAACCCGGTACAAATCCCGGATTCCTGTATCAGCAGAATACTATGAGGGATGCCCTGGCGGCCGGAATCAACCTGAACATCTTTAACAAGCATTGCGACAGGGTAAAGATGGCAAATATTGCGCAGATGGTCAACGTGCTTCAGGCAGTAATCCTGACCGAAGGCGCGAAGATGATCCTGACGCCAACCTACCATGTATTTAAGATGTATAATTGCCATCAGGATGCGGAACTCCTTGACAGCTATGTTGAAACGGTGGATATTGGGCTGGAAGATGAGTATATGGTTCCGAATTTAAACGAATCTGTTTCTCTTGGAACAGACGGAAAGATTCATATTACCATGAATAATTTGTCCGTTGACAGGGATTACGAGATAGAAGGACAGCTTACGGAAACAGAAGTATTGGAAGTAAAGGGAACTGTTCTTATGAACGAGATGCACGCACATAACACGTTTGAACAGCCGGAGGTTGTTAAGCCGAAGGAATTCGACGGCTGCCGGGTTGTTGACAACAGGCTTGTATTTACTATTCCGGCCTGCAGCGTACTGCATTTGGAGGTTACGGTCAGTCAAGCGGAGTGAGGATTGGAGGTCCTGGCTGGCAATGACTTGAAAATAAACCCCAAATGATATAGTATAAAATCATAAACCGACAGAAGAAACTGTGGCGGAGGAAGAACTTTATGAAAAAAGTACTGATTCAGGATATTGCCAATGAACTGGGATTATCCAGAAATACAGTTTCAAAAGCATTGAAAAATGATGAAATTGTATTGGAAGAAACACGCAAAAGAGTTATCAGAAAAGCGAGGGAAATGGGATATCAGAAGCTGGATCCCATATTTCGCCAGGATATACAGGAAGAGCGGCCGCAATCGGTGGCCGCCAATAAAAAATATGCCATACTTATGAGCAGCTTTGCCGAAGATGATTTCTGGAACGGGGTAGTCCTGGGGATTACGGAAAGAATCAAGCAGGAAAATGGAAGCTGCCTTTTGGTGATTGCCTCTTATGAAGACGATGATAATATGATTATACCGTCTGCGCTCCTTACGGAGAAGATTGAGGGAATTGTATGCCTGACGCTTTTTTCCAGGGAATATGAGAAGAAGATTTGTGAACTGGGAATCCCTGTTGTATTTATGGACTCGCCGGTGCTGCGTATTCCTTACAGGCATGAGCATGATCGGATAATTCTTGAGGGAGCGCAGAGTGTGTATGCATTGACGATGGATTTGATAAAGCGGGGATGTGAAAAGGTTGGATTTATAGGTGATATCACCTATTGCGAGTCAATATTTGACCGGTTTCGCGGCTACAGGCTTGCCCTGGAGGACGCAGGGAAGGAAGTGGACGAACATTTTACACTTACAGAAGCGAATAAAGCGCACTATTATTCCGATGAAATGATAGAAAAAAAGCTGGATGAGATGGATACTTTGCCTGATGCCTTCGTATGTGCAAACGATTATATTGCGATTATTGTGATGCAGTATTGTAAGAAAAGAGGAATCCCTGTCCCTTCGCGGCTGGCTGTAACCGGATTTGACAACAAAAAAGAGTGCATGATTATGGAACCGCATATCACGACGGTCAATACATCAAACCGCAGGATAGGCATGCGCATCGCGGATCAGCTTCTTTGGAGAATTAAGAATCCCACAATGCATAAGGAAATCATTATCATTGCAACAGAACCCTATTTCAGGGAATCCTCCGCAAGATAGGATACAAAGGTAAGCTGCCGTTGAAGCTTGTAAAAAAAACAGATATTACAAAACCATGGAAAACGATGTTTTTCATGGTTTTTGTGCTTTTTGTGCATGAAAGGCATTTTTTGTATATTCATGATTTTTTCATACTAAAAATGCTCAAGAACCATCATATGTCGGAAAAAGGCTAAATAGCTGATGAAATGAAGCACCAGTACGATAAAACATGAAAAAGACGAACATAATGCACTAAATGTAAAATGCATTATCCGAAAAAGCATAAAAATGGCAGATAAAATGCAAAAATATAGTTGACATATTGCGCAAAAAGTATTATCATAAACTCATGAAACGCATTATTAAATGCACGAAATAAGAAGCGAATGATATAGGAATGGAGGGGAATCAAATGGAAAGAAAGAAGGCGGGAAATAAACTGCCGTTTTTCAGACAATTAAAGAAGGATGCAGGTAATTATGTGCTGCTTGCGCCGGCGCTCATATACACTTTGGTTTTTGGATATTTAACCTATCCGTATATGGTGATTGCCTTTGAAAAGTACAATTATAAGAAAGGGCTGCTGAGTGATTTTGTAGGGGTGAAGAATTTTGAAGCATTTTTCAAATCCACATGGGCCTGGCAGGTTACGCGCAACACGGTAGGGTTGAACCTGCTGTTTATCATTACCGGAACAATTGCATCTGTGGGTCTGGCGCTGATATTAAATGAAGTGGTACATAAGCGGTTCTTAAAAGTGGCGCAGTCCACTATGCTGTTTCCCTATTTTATTTCATGGGCGGTTGTGGCCATGATGCTGTACGCACTTCTCAGTACGGATACCGGACTAATCAACCGGATGCTGACAGGTGTTGGACTTGAAAAGATAAGCTTCTACAGCACGGCTAAGATTTGGCCGTTGATTCTGGTGATTATGCGGCTGTGGAAGGGGATAGGATACAGCTCCATCATTTACCTTGCGACGATTACGGGTATGGATTCGGAAATCTATGAAGCTGCATCCATCGATGGTGCCAGCAGGTGGAAACAGACAACAAAGCTGACAATTCCGTTGCTGATGCCTACCGTATGTATCCTGACGCTGATGGATGTGGGGCGTGCTTTCTTCGGAGATTTCACTATGATTTATTCCATTATAGGAGATAACGGCGTACTGATGCCGACCACGGATATTATTGATACCTTTGTATTCCGGACACTGAGGCTGAGCGGAGATGCATCGGTTGCCATGGCGGTGGGACTATACCAGTCCTTTGTAGGCTTTCTGCTGGTATTCGGGGTGAATAAGCTTGTAAAGAAATTTTATCCCGATGGCGCATTATTCTAAGGGGGGAGAGAAAATGAATAGTAAAAAATTTAAAGTCAGCAGAGTGTTTATTTACACTGCAGTAATACTGATTGCCGTCTTTTGTCTGCTTCCCATGATATTGGTACTGGTTACCTCTTTTACCTCAGAAGCGGCGATCCTTAAAAACGGATACTCTTTCTTCCCTGAAAGCTGGTCCCTGGAGGCGTATAAGACGCTGTTTGCAAAATCGGATACGATTATTACAAGTTACATTGTAACAACTCTGGTGACAATTGTAGGGACGTTCATTTCGGTTGTGATTACATATACTGCAGGATTTGTACTGGCGAACCAACAGTTCAAATACAGAAACGGCTTCGCATTGTTTTTCTTTATTACTACAATTTTCAGTGCCGGACTGGTACCGCAGTACTTAATTATTAAAAATATGGGAATGTATGATACTCTCTGGGCATTGATTATTCCGGGCTGTTTTTCTCCGTTCAATATGTTCCTTGTGAGAAATTTTATCAATGGAATTCCATTTTCCCTGATGGAATCTGCAAGAGTGGACGGAGCGGGACTGCTTACGATATGTGGAAAGATATATATGCCTATAAGCAAGCCTGTTATCGCAACCATCACTTTGTTTTATGGGATCGGTTACTGGAATAATTATTTCAATTCCCTGATGTTTGTAGATAAAAGCAGCCTTCATACGCTGCAGATGATACTGTTCAGACTCCAGTCAGACGTTCAGATGATGAAACAGCTGACGACAGGCATTGTCAGGAATCCACCGGCGGAAGGAATTAAAATGGCAACAGCCGTAATTACAATTGGCCCCATTATATTGCTGTATCCGTTCCTTCAGAAATATTTTATCAAGGGTATTATAGTGGGAGCTGTGAAAGGATAAGCGGGGCAAATTCAAGGTTATCTGCGGGACTGGCTAAAGGACCCGGAAATATAAACAGATTATTAAGGAGAAAAGGTATGAAAATGAAGAGATTGGCTGCGTTATTACTGACTGGTATCATGGCGGTTTCCATGATTGCCTGCGGGACGGCAAAGGAGGATGGAGGAACTTCCGGATCCACCGGAACCGTAGGGGCAGGGGAAAGCGAAGAACCCTATACTGTTAAGTGGATTTTACCAGGGAATGAACCTGAAGACCTTCCCAAGATAGAAGAGGTCCTGAATAAGAAACTGACAGACGACGGTATGAATCTGCAGGTTGATATTGTACGGATACCCTGGGATGCGTGGGATCAGAAATCCAATCTGATGCTGACCACCGGGGAGGAGTTCGGACTTCTTCATATTATGCAGGATCAGGGTTCTGTGATGAGTAAGGGTGTTTTATATGATTTGAGGGAATATCTGGATGAGTATCCTGAGCTGAAGGGAAGGTTCAACGAACAGGCGTGGGATGAGGTGACAACAAAAGATGGTGAAATAGTTGCCGTTCCGGCAGAGTGGCAGGTAATGCAGCCTTTGGGACAGCTGTCAATACGGAAGGATGTTCTGGATAAACTGGGAATCCCGCTTCCGCAGACACCGGAAGAAGTAATGCAGGCCACCATCAAAATTAAAGAATATGTGGAAAACGAGACCGGCCAGCAGGCTTATTTCTGGACACAGAATGTAAAATATCCGGCAGAGTGGCTGGAGCGTACCTATGATTCCTATCCCTTCTATGTAGATCGTGTGAATAATCTGTGGAAGGTAGATCAGGACGGAAATGTGACGTCATGGTTTGAATCTGAGGAATTTAAAAAAGATGCCCAGTTCTACAGGGAAATGTATAAGAACGGTTTAATCAGCCCCGATCTGCTTACCAAGAATGAGGTTTGGGACGTACAGAATAAAGGAACTGTCATTTTGGGAGACTGCTATAACTGGGGCACGATTGAAGCATTAAAGCAGTCAGGATATCCGGATGCCGATCTTGAGTTCTATTATCTCAATGAGAAAAATACAAGAGTGCTGCCACTGACAATTGGAAATATGAACGGAATTCCCCAGTCATGCACCAATCCCGCCGCTGTTATTAAATTCCTTGACTGGTTTTATTCGGACCCTTCCAATGTCCAGCTTCTGGTATTTGGGATTGAAGGCGAGCATTATAAGCGAGTGGAAGGTGACGAAAAGAGAATTGAAATTTTTAAAGATGCCTCCGGAACAGCATTATATCAGTTTGACAATTGGGAAGTTGGATACTATCCATACACATTATTCAGTGTAGATGAATCAGAAGAGTCTATTATTCAGCAGACAACGCCACTGGAAGAAGGAACCTATGTAACAAGCCCTGTAGCCGGATTTATTTTTAACGAGGAACCGGTCATAACGGAAATGGCAAATCTGACAAACGAAGTGGTATCCAGCATGTATCCTATTAAATTTGGATTCGTTGATTATGAGGAAGCATATGATGCTGCAATCGCGAAGCTGAAAGCTGCAGGCCTGGATAAGGTTATTGAAGAATATCAGAAACAGTTGAATGAATATCTTGGAAAATAATGCGCAGATAGGAGCAGGTATGAAACAAATTTCTTTAAACGGAACCTGGCTGATGTATCGGAAAGATATCGGAAAGCAAATACAGGCGCAGGTGCCCGGATCCGTATTTCATGACTTAATGGAAAATGGATTGATGGAAGATCCCTTTTACCGGGACAATGAGAAAAAAGCAAGAGAGCTTTCCTTTTATGACTATGTTTATGAAAGAGAATTCGATATTACGGAAGACTTCCTGAAGCTGGACAGGATTGAACTGTGCTGTGAAGGGCTTGATACCCTGACCGATATTTTTATGAATGGAATCTGCGTGGGGAAAACCGATAATATGTTCCGGCTGTATGAACTGGATGTGAAGCATGCGTTGAAGGCCGGAAAAAATACAATACGTATTGAGTTTGCCTCCGTATCACGCTATGCACAGCAGGAAGATGAAAAGGAAAAGCTGTTCCAGTTTGAGTATGCGATGCCTGGCATGGGGCATATCCGGAAAGGGCATTATATGTTCGGGTGGGACTGGGGCCCACAGATACCGGATATGGGAATTTACCGGCCTGTTTCATTAAAAGGCTATGAAGCCGGTAAAATTACGGATGTACACTTTCACCAGATACATGAGGATGGAAAAGTAAAATTAGAAGTAAAGACAGATGCGCAGATCTGGTCTGACGGTGTGTCCTATGAAGTGGAATTATGTTCTCCGGCAGGAGAGACGATGACGAGTACAGTCAATGAAGGAGAATGTGAGATTGTTATCGAAAACCCCATGCTTTGGTGGCCGCATGGGCATGGCGAACAGTTTCTTTATCAGGTTGAGGTCAGGCTGGTAAAGGATGGGAAGGTAATCGACCAAAGGCATTATCAGACAGGATTGCGGACCATGGAGCTGATTCAGGAAAAAGACGAATGGGGTACTTCCTTCTATTTTAAAATCAACGGCGTGCCTGTTTATATGAAGGGGGCGGATTATATCCCGGAAGACAATATTCTTCCCAGATGCAATTATGACAGAACAAAACGCCTCCTGCTGGATTGTATTGAATGTAATCATAATTCTATCCGTGTCTGGGGCGGCGGAATTTATCCGGAAGAATATTTTTACGATTTATGTGATGAGCTGGGAATTGTGGTATGGCAGGATCTTATGTTTGCCTGTGCCACTTATCCTTCCGAAAACTCCGGGTTTATGGAAACAACAATAGGGGAATTGAAATATAACATCGGCAGAATCCGCCATCGCGCCTGCCTCGGGCTTATCTGCGGGAACAATGAGATGGAACTGGCTCACGTGGAATGGGAGATGGAGGACAGGGAGGAAAACAAAAAGAAGTACCTTCAGATGTTTGAGCAGGAGCTTCCAGCACTTGCAAGGGAAATCGCTCCGGATGTCGCTTACTGGATTGCATCTCCATCCTCAGGCGGGGATTTCAGGGAACCGAATGGTGAAGAACAGGGCGATATGCATTATTGGGGCGTATGGCATATGTGTGAGCCGTTTGTAGCCTACCGTACCGTTAACCCCAGATTTATGAGTGAATTTGGAATTCAGTCTTTCCCCTGTCTGAAAACGATGGAGACCTGTACGCTTCCGGAAGACAGAAATATATTCTCCAGAATTATGGAGCTTCATCAGAAGGGCGGACCGGAGGGAAATGAAAGAATTCTTAACTACATATCCCAATTGTACCGTTACCCCAGAAATTTTGAATCCCTGCTTTATATTTCCCAAATGATACAGGCGGAGGGAATCCGGTATGGAGTGGAATATTGGAGACGGATCTATGGAAGATGTATGGGGACAATTTATTGGCAGCTGAATGATTGCTGGCCGGTGGCTTCCTGGTCAGGTATTGATTCCTGCGGCCGATGGAAAGCACTGCACTATTTCAGTAAGAAGTTTTTTGCCCCGGTACTCGTTTCGGTTAATGATGAGGATAAGCAGCTTGATATCTTTGTGACTAATGACCGTAACCAGGAGTCCGGACTGGAACTGTCCTGGGGCCTGTACCGATTTAATGGTACCAGGGTCAAAGGCGGTATACAGAATATAGTTGTGGGCGCCTGCCGGTCGACAGAAGTAATGAAGCTTGATTTCAGAGAGGATATCGTAACCTGGGAGGACGAAATCAATTATGTATTCCAGGTGGAACTGAAAGAAGGCGGCGTTGTTGTTTCTGAAAATAAGGTTTACTTCGCTCCGGTAAAGTATATGGAACTGAAAAAACCGGAAATCAGTGTAGCTGTAACAGAAACAGAAAAGGATTTTGTCTTTGAGCTTATGACAGATACCCTGGTGAAGGGATTGTATGTGGACTTTACAGACCGTGATTTCATTTTATCTGACAATTTCTTTGATCTGATACCGGGGATCGGGAAGAAGCTCCTTTTATCGAAGGAACGTGCGGAGAATATTACAGTTGAGGAATTAAAAGAGAAGATAAAATTCTTGAGTGTCGCGGACACCTACGAATGATTATTTAACAAGCTCCCTGACTACTGATGACAGTTTTGCTGCGCATGTAACACTGTAAAAACTAAAAAAGATTTACTGAGTTACTTAAGTTAGGGACCTGAATTGGCGAAGTATGAACTTGCAGCTATATTAACTTTTATAGTTAATATAGCTGCAATAATACAGCGTTCCCATAGCATACCGAAGGAGCACCGGAATAAACAAGATTGACAGAATGAATACAAAATATCGGTATATTATTAATGAGAAACAACAGCCTGTTCTGTTTCATAATAAAGAGAGACACGTATACTTTGGTTATAGTTACCGAATCCCTTTCCGTATATGGTGCATCCGCCAACATTTTGGGCGTCCTTAGGAACACTGATGCGATATTTTATGGATTTCCCAGGTACAAGATTCAGATTTTCCAGAGTTACATCACTTACCTTTTTGTTGTCAATGAAGGAACCGGCATCGGTGACTGACAGTGTTTTCAGCATCCCATACTGGCTTGCGCCATCTGCCCACCAGTGAGGGGTATAAAGACCACGCGTTGAGACGAAATCTGTCGGTGAGGTCCAATAACCAAGGGTAACATTGTTAATGCTAAAATAAATATCACTGGGCCAGCTTTCATGATAATCAGGTACTTCCGAACAGAGTTCCTGAGATATACGGATTTCCTTTAATTTCTGGTTTTTAAGAAGATAATTAGGCAGAGAGTATTCTATATATCCTGTAAAAAACCAGAGAATTGCAGCGAAAATACGATCAGGATCATCAAAATAAATAGGAAAATCATAAGAACCGATTGCCTTTTCAGTTGTAGCGAGACCACAGGTGGGGGTAACCTGATAATCACAATAGCTTCCCACCGGTATTTCCAATGTCTGGCACCTGACAAGAGGCTCTTCGTCCGCTGAAAAATTCAGGACATAACGATGATTATTCAGAGAACATATTTTTTGGATGCCCTTAGCCCCGTTCTCATTTTCTATATGGATAATTCCGGCTTCGTTCAACATACGGATGTGTGTGGTAAGAGCTCCATTTGTTACATTCAGGGCTTTGGCTATATCCTGAAGATTCATATTGTCAGTCTTGGTTAAAAGCTCAATAATCTGTTCCCGTATAGGAGATGCGACTGCTTTGCAAAACTGATATATTTCTTGAAAATCTGTAATTTCTTTCATGTTACTTTCCCCTTTGATTTTAGAATTCAGTAATAATTTGGCAGCTGAACTGCTATAGAATTATATAAATAAAACTAAAATGGTATTGACAAATAAGTCACCACCACTTATAGTGAGAATAAGATTTAGAAAAATATAAAGCGCTTTAGAATAATGTGAAATTTATTTTATATAGCTTTATAGAAAATACTATAACAGATGAGGAGATGAGTGTCAATGAGGGGGAGTTGAAAAAACGGAGTTCAGAGATATCATTCGTAACAGTTAAGATGAACGGTGAGGTTCAAATGAAGAGTTGTGAGAGTTTCTGCTAAATTTTATTTTAAGTAATGGAGGGTTACATATTATGAGTTTAAAAGTAACGAAATTGATACGTTTGACAATTTTAATGGGACTGCTGCTATCGATGTCTCTTCTGACTGGCTGTGGCAATAAGAAAGAAATCGTATTCTGGAATCCTTTTACAGGCCTGGACGGTGAAATTGTGACAAAGATGGTAGATGATTTTAATGCGACAAATCCTGAATACACCATTACTAATGTACCGCTTGCTGCAGGTGATATATATACCAAGGTACCGCTTGCGAGTCAGTCCGGGGAAGAAATTCCTGATTTTGGGGTAATTCATTATTATATGATTTCTAACTGGATAGATCAGGGCATTTTGGTACCCATGAATGAAGTAATTGCTGAACATCCGGAAATCAAAGCGGAAAATTACCTGCAGGATGCCTGGGAATATGGGGAGAGAGACGAAAAGAGATATGCCCTTCCGTTGGATATGCATGGAGCAATCGGATACTATAATGTAGATTTGATGAATAAATATGGTCCCAATGTACTTGACGATGGAAAGGTTACGTGGGAGGAAATCCAGGAAATGGGTGAACTGTCAAAAGCAGATGGAATTACTGCCTATGGCGGAGCTGCATTTTTGGGTGATCAGTTCTTTACTTTTGTCGGACAGCTGGGCGGGGATCTGGTAAAGGATGGAAAGCCAAATATTGACTCTCCCGAAGCAAGAGAAGCGATTGCGAGAATGACGGAGATTTTTGATTCCGGATATTCAACTGTGATTGGTGATGATAACTACAGCATGTTCTCCTCCGGTAAGGTTATATTTACTCCTGAGGGAACCTGGACAGTCACCGGCTGGCGCAACGATTATCCTGAATTGAACTATGCAGTAGCTCCCATGCTGATTGTAGGAGATACTCCTTATAACTTCTTATCCTCTCATCAGTTTGTAATCTATAACAAGGAAAACTCAAAGGAAAAACCCGAGGTGACTGAAGCAAAGAGGAAGGTAATCGGTGATTTCCTGGAATATATGAGAACAAATTCAGATACGTGGGCAACAGCAGGGCACCTTCCGGCAGCTCTTGCAGCAACGGAATCCGCCGCATTCAAGGCACTGCCGCAGTCAGTTTTGATGGATACTGAGGAAAACAGAGAAAGCCTGAGGATGATTGACTATACGAACTGGCAATATGTGCAGGATGCATGTAATGGGGTTCTGGAGGATATCCTGCGTGGGAATCTGACTGTGGATGAAGGGCTGGCAAAAGCTCAGAAAGAGGCACAGGATAAGATTGCAGAGGTAGAATAAGCTCAGTTTTAAGAGTGGAGTAAATGTGTAATAAGTGATAGAACAGGGGAATATTGGCAGATTGGCAGTTAGTCTTTCAATATTTCCCTGTTTTTAATAAGCATGGTGGAGGAAGGATTATGGGAAAAAAGAAAAAATACAGCCATTTACTTTTTATTGGCCCGCACCTAATACTTTTCTTTGTATTTACATTAATTCCGGTTCTATTTGGAGTTTATATTTCTTTTACGAACTGGAATATGATAGGTAAGCCGGAATTTGTAGGATTGTATAATTTCAAGACAATTTTGACTAATGTGGAATCCAGTTTTTATACGCAATTTAGAGTTGGAATGCGGAATACACTTTTTTACGTTGTGCTGGCACTGCCGTTAAGTATTATAGTACCATTTTGTATAGCGCTGGCGATAAATGCAAAAATAAAATTCAATAAATTTTTTCAGTCTGTATTTTATTTACCTGGATTGTTTTCTGTTACGGCAGTCGGTATAGTATTTACCATGGTTTTCAACAGAGATATCGGCTTGATGAATGCTATTTTTCATAATGATGTAATCTGGACGAAGGAACAGCCTTATGCCTGGATTGCAATTCTGATTATGTCAATCTGGTGGGGAATCGGCGGAAACATGGTTATATATATTGCAGCAATTGCCGGTGTGGATAAAGAACTTTATGAAGCAGCTTCAATTGACGGTGCAGGTGCATTAGCGAAGTTCCGATTTATCACCTTGCCGTCTATCAAATTCCAGATTTTGTATACAACGGTAATGACTACAACCGCATGCTTTAATATTTATGGACAGCCATTAATGCTTACAGAGGGCGGGCCGAATTCATCTACCAGCGTTCTGATGATGTACATAAGAAATCTGGCATTTGGAACAGGAGAATCTATTGCAGGAATGGGTTCTGCCATGGCAATGCTTTTGGGATTGGTTATATTTATTATTTCGTTGACACAATTGAAGTTTATGGACTTTAATGTATCATCGCATCATTAAGGGGGAAAACAGATGAGAAAAAAAAGGATAACAGTAACGATGCTGGCTGCCTATGCTTTTTTGATTGTACTGGCCATCGTTTATCTTTTACCTATTACCTGGGCTCTGCTGAGTACATTTAAATTCAATAAAGATGTTGTCGTAAATGGCTTCAGTTTTTTCCCGGAAAGATGGACACTGGAAAGCTATAAGGAAGTAATAGCAAATACGACGAATGCCCCAATTGTGAGGTGGTTTATTAATTCTATTATAATTTCATTTTCACATGCTGCTCTGATGCTGCTTGTTTCCTCAATGACAGCCTATGGATATCAGAGAACGGAATTTAAAGGGCGGGATAATTTATTTATTGCCCTGATGCTGATTTCCATGATCCCCGGGATTGTTAATATTATACCTTTATATGCTATTGTTAGTAAACTGGGCTGGATTGATACTCCTTTGGCCTGCATCATTCCTGGGCTTAGCAATGTGGGAAATGTGTTTTTAATACGTCAGTTTATGTATGGCATACCAAAAGAGATGGACGAAGCTGCTATTATGGATGGGGCGTCGCAATGGAAAATATATGCCAATATAATTGTGCCCTCTCTAAAGCCGGTGCTGGTTGTAGTAGCATTGTTTTCGTTTACTGGCTCCTGGAATGACTTCCTTTGGCCATCAATTGTTTTTAATAATGTAGCGCATAATACGGTTTCATCTGGCTTGCGATTATTTCAGGGAATGTATAATCAACATTCTTCGGCGACGCTTTTAGCAGGCGCGGTCGTCGGGATGATTCCCACGTTTCTGATTTATCTGTTTGCACAGAAACATTTCATTGCAACTATGTCATTCGCTGCTGCGGTGAAAGGATGAACTGATGTCAGGAAGAGAACAGAAGAATATTATTGAAGGGCATGAGGTAAAAATGAAAAATATTGTTCATAATCCGGTCATTAATCTGGATTATCCGGATCCTGAGGTAATAAGGGTTGGTGATACTTATTATATGACAACAACATCTGTACATTTTACACCGGCCATCCCAATTTTGCGCTCCAGGGATTTGAAGCATTGGAATATCGTTTCATACGTAACAGATATCATTGAAGATAACGAGACACACCGTCTGGAAAATAATAAAAATGCATATGGTAATGGCGTATGGGCTACAACACTCCGATACCATAAAGGCCGTTTTTATTTGATGTTTAATTGTAATGAAGAGAAAAATACTTATGTTTATCAGACAGGTGACATTGAAAATGGCCTTTGGGAAAAGACAATTCTGCCAGGGATGCATCATGATTTATCCTTATTTTTTGATGACGATGGCAGAGTCTATATTATTTATGGAAATGGAACCATTTATATTACGGAGCTTACAGCGGATTTATCAGCAGTAAAGCCGGATGGAGTAAATCAAATATTAGTAGAAACACCTGAAGAACCGGGATTAAAATGCGAGGGAAGCCATTTTTATAAGATAAATGGTAAATATTATTTATTCCTTATAAGCTGGCCTGTCAGGGGAAGCGGCAGACGCCTGGAGTGGTGTTATCGCTGTGATGCTTTACTGGGGAAATATGAAGGGAAAAAACTGTTAGACAGTTCTATGGGGTATTACAATAATGGGGTGGCCCAGGGCGGGATATTTGATACGGTTAACGGGGACTGGTATGCAATGCTGTTTCAGGATCGTTTTTCAGCCGGACGTTTCCCTGTCTTACAATCGGTAACCTGGAAAGACGGGTGGCCTTTAATGGGGAAAGATGGTAATGGAGAGGCGGAGGAGGTTTTAGAAGTAAAACTGGCGGAAAAAGAAAAGGGAGTTCCGCTGTTTGGAAGTGATGAATTTAATGCTTTAGAAAACAAACTGCCATTGTTTTGGCAATGGAATCATAATCCGGACAATAAAGCCTGGAGCCTGACTGATCGGCCTGGCTGGCTTCGTTTGAAAAATGAAAATCCCGCCCCTGTTCTGGAAAGTGCCAGGAACACGTTGACCCAAAGGGTGCCATTTCCATGGTGTGCCTGTGAGACTTTACTGGATACAGGAGGAATGAGGCCAGGTGATATGGCCGGAATCTCTGCCTTTCAGCTCAATTATGGGTATGTTGGAGCAAAGGTGCAGAAGGATGGTAGGCGTTGTATTGTCTTCGGTATCAGTGACGGGAATAATAATGTGTTGGAAAGAAAAATAGAGTTGAATCAGGAGCACCTGTGGCTGAAAACTGTCTTTGATTTCAGAAACAGTCAGGATAAAGCGAATGATCTGGCATATTTTATGTATTCCCTGGATGGGCAGGAATGGATTGAATGGAATACAGTGTTACATATGGAATATGCATTAGAACATTTTTCAGGATATAGAATCGCGTTATATTCTTATAATATGGAAGCATCTCAGGGATTTGCGGATTTTGATTATTTAAGAATGCAGGTATGAGTATGAAATTGATTCTGCTGCAAAGTTATTGGAAAATTAATTTTTAACGGATATTTAATATCAATGGTGCGTTTTGTTGTACAAAAACAGGGCTGAACAGAGTAGCTGATTCCTTGGCTACTTTGTTTAGCCCTTTCAATATTATAGTATTTATCATGGAATTATCGGTTTCCCTCGAATGATATAAATTAGACAAATATTATATTTGTTCTTTTATTGGATTATGAACAGCTGCTATATTTTTTTCTTCTTAATATTTAATATTCACTTTCGCTTTATTATGCTCATTTAAATACTGATTGAGTTTTGATTCTTGCACAAAATATTTTCTGCCAATCGTAATTTGGGGAAATCCCTTTTGACGAATTAACCGATAGGTATTTGTTTTGCTAATGCCCAGTATTTGCTGAATATCTTTAGGGGTTAATAATTTGTCTATAATAGGCACCTCCTTTCAAAAATTTCTTTCTTATATCCTAATTTATTTGAAGCATTCTTGCAAAAATATCATTATTATTTTTTATGATTATATGTTAAAATATAAAAATAGGTAACATTATATCGTAATGAAGATATTTTTGCAAAAATTAAAAAAACATATTGACAGATTTGGAATTATTTTGTATACTAACATTCGTCGGTTGGAGTTACCACAATTGCTACTCCGGTTTAAATAATATCAATTGATATTAGAGAATACTGGTTAACAATTATCTGACAATTTTATATTCGCCCAAATCCGTGAAACTTCAATAACAGAGCGGGTTTGGTAAGATTTCGGGGTGTGGCTCAGGTGGTAGAGCGCTACTTTAGGGAAGTAGAGGCCGCAAGTTCAAGTCTTGTCACTCCGATGAAGAAAGCCTGGTTTTTACCAGGCTTTTTTGCTGCCCATAAAATGAACGTTGTGCCTTTGCAGTTTATTCCATATACAGATTACGATATCCCAAACCAATAATAAGGGCGTTTCTTGAATAAATGGAAACCGCATTTTTCTGCCGCCATGCGGGAGGCGGTATTCGATTCCACGCAGTCCCACTGTACTGTCAGGTTTTCTTCAGAACAGCTGTTGAGCATATGCTCTGTGAGAAAAGCGGCGATGCCGCGCCTTCTGTACGTTTCCTCCACTTCAATATCCACAGCTATTATATTTTCATATCTTGCGGAGCCGAAAATGATACCAACGATTCTTCTTGCTTTTAGCACAACAAACGCCTTACTGTATTCCAGGAAATTTTTTTCATTTTGCCAGGAATGGTAAAGACGGTCCGTAAGCATTTCAATGTTTGCATATTTTCCACAGGACAATTCTTTTAGAAAAGCCTCATTTACTTCCCTAAGTTCATAGCCGTCCGGCAATGTCCCATCCAGGGCTGCCTTTTCACTCCGACGGTAGGAATATTCCATTTCCGATTCTATTTTCCCGGAATCAAAGAGGCGGAGAATTCTGTCATATATTTTGCTGTCCTCCGATGAAAACTCAAAATAATCAATGCCGTTTTTTCTCAGATCGTCAAACACCGTCTCCAGGAAAGCCAACAACTCTGAATCACTTATTTTGCCGATGTCCCCGACAATTCCACAGCCTCCCACACAGTAAGAGTAGGCGGCCGCCAGCCGGGGAGCCTCCCAATTATCCAACCAAAGCTCACCTTTACAGATTCCGGCAATAATTCCGGAGATGCTGGGGCTGCGGTTATCAATATATCTATCCGGAAATTTATACCTGCTGTCCATTTAAGTTCCTCCCTTTTTTGCAGCTTGTATATATAGCTGCGTTTATGTCTTTAGTTTATCATATGATAATAAGATTGGGCTATATATTGTGTTCCTCGTTTATATGGTTCGGTAAGGAAGCTTGCTTTTCGTTTTTTATTGTTTTGGAGTTTCCGGCCACAGCGGAATATTTTCCGTCTGTTCCCATAGCGGTTCTTTCTTTATTTTTATGATGAAAAATATCCTACGGTATATTATGATTAATACATCAGGATTAGTAGAAAAGCATTGGCTTTGCCGGATGAAAATCTGGGGAAAGCCAAAGAAGAGGAGAAAACAGGGAATGAGAGTTTTATTTATTGGCAACAGCCACACCTATTTTAATGATATGCCGGAGATTTTTGCGGAGCTTGCGAGAAAGAAGGGGATTGCCTGTGAGGTGACAATGATCACCCATGGCGGCTGGTTCCTCCATCAGCATCAGAAGGAGCCGGAGGTCAGGTTTAACATTCTTTATGGAAATTATGATTATGTGGTCCTTCAGGAACATGCCCATCCGTTCGGGCCAAAGGAGGACATGCTTGAAGCGGCAATGGCGATCAATCAATGGATTCAGGAAGCCGGAAGCACACCGGTTGCCTATATGACCTGGGCTGAGAAAACGAATGAAGCCGGGCAGCGGAAAATGACGGAGGCATACCGGGAAATGGCGGAACAGCTGGGGGCCGTGCTTGCGCCTGTGGGCGAGGAATGGTGGCAGTATAAGCAGGCCCATCCGGAAACGGAAATGTATGCGCCTGACGGCGAGCATGCCTCAGAGACCGGTTCCAGGCTGGCTGCGGAAATCCTGCTGCGGGTAATTCTGGAGCATGACGCGGGGAAAGGCCTTACGGCGGATAGGCCCGCACAGACCGTGTGAATGCGTGGCGGCGACAGGTATCAGGCCTGCGTCCTGAGAATTCCGCGCAGAAAAGCTTGCGCACCTGCAATGTCACTGGTGTCAGGATGTCCCTTGGCAATCCCGCCGATAAGCTTCCAGGGGCCGAAGGTATCAAACCCTTTACATTGGTAATTCCCCAATACGGTACAGCCATAGCCTTCCAGAAGGGAGGAAAAGGCTGTGCCGTATTTTTTCTGGTTGGCTCCGCTGGTCAGCAGTGTAAAAACCCTGCGGCCCTTCAGCTCCTTTTGGTGAGCCTCCAGGAAAGACTGCATTGAGGCATGGGGCCTGCCCATATAAATGCCGGAGGCCAGGCCGATGAGCTCATAACGGGAAAGCTCCGGGAGGCAGTTCTCTGACAGAGGCATAACAGCAATGTCAGACAGCTGTGCAGCAGCTTTTTTTACAAGGGTCTCCGTGTTCTGATGATGACTGGAACAGTACAGGATCAGGCATCTTTTTTTTCGGGCTTCAGGGGCGGTTTTTGATTCATTCATTTGGAATTCCTCCTTCGGGGGCGTTTCCATGCGCCGGTCCCATGGAGACAGACGTGCGGAAACAATCAGTGTTTTCATGGGGCATACAGGGGAGCGACACATACAGAGGAGCAGCACATACAAAGGAACAGCACATACGGAGGTTCAAGCCGCAGAAAACAGGCCGATCCAGGTATGAATGAGCGCACATCCAAGCATCATTGCAGATAAAATCCGGTGCTGCTGCAGTTTTCGCTTCTCGTCCCGGCAGGTATGGCACAGGGTTATCAGGACAAGCATGCACAGAAACAGGCAGCCTCCCGACAGATAGCCTGGCAGCCGTGCCGTCTGGGACAGCTGCGTCGCCCGGGGCAGCCTCGCAGTCTGGGACAACCATATTGCCCGTGGCGTCCGCAGCACGAAAAAAATGTGAACCGGGCAGAGGAGGAAAAGCACGGCGGATAAAGGCTTATGCAGCTTCATAAAAAGCCGGTCTGCTTTTTTTAGACCGAATTTCCTGGATACGGCCTTGGCAAGCAGGAGGAGAAAGCATAAAAAGCACAGGATTCCCGTAAAAATTCCCATTCGTCAGTCCTCCTTTTTCAGTGAGGCGAGCAGCAGGCGGAAGCCGTACTGTAGAAAGTCCGGCCTTTTCATTCCCATCCTGTTTTCAATATAGGTTTCTTTTTCATAGGCCATGGGGATCAGGCTGCCCAACGAGGCCCACAGGGTAAAAACAGCGGGCAGGATGGAGAGATCCTGCCGCAGGTATTTTTCCCGGATTCCCTGCTCAAAACATGCGGTTAGGATATCGTTGATCTCCTCGCCCACATCATAAATCCGGCGGAGGATTTCACTTTCCGCTAAAGTCTGCTCGTCAACGCTTATATATCCCAGTATACTTGTAAAATATATAGGCTTGCCAGCATAAAGGGAACACAGCCTGTTACAGACCGCAAAGTACCTGCTTTCAAAATCCGGGTTTTCCCGGATGCAGTCACGCAGGGTATCCCTCAGACTGCACATGTAGCTGTGAATAATGTAGTTATATATTTCATCCTTGCTATGGAAATAAACATATATGGTTGATTTGCTGTATTCCGCAGCCCTGGAAATATCGTCCATGGTGGTCTGGCACACGCCCTTTTCGGAAAAAAGCTTCTCCGCGGCAGCCAGGATATTCTGCTGATGAAAGCGGACTAAGTGTTCTTTTTTCATATTTTTCATCCTTACTATACTGATGTTATGATAATCGTACTATGAGTTCGATTTTCTGTCAAGGACGACTGCCAATATTTTACTCAGAAAATCAGATACAAGGCCATTGACAGATAATAACACAACTGTTATAGTGATGTGCATAACAGCATATCAGCCAGCTGATGAAGGAGGGACCGAGATGTGAAAATTGTGGTATCAAACAACTATGACGGCCCGATTTACGAGCAGATAAAAAGCCAGATACTTCAGGCAATACTGTCCCGGGAGCTTATGCCGGGAGATATCCTGCCCTCACTGCGTTCCCTGGCCAGAGATCTCAAGGTGGGGGTGCTCACGATTAACCGCGCTTATACCGAGCTGGAAAGTGAGGGCTACATAGAGAATATCCAGGGAAAGGGCTGCTTTGTCGCACAGAGCAGTGAGGAACTGATTAGAAACCACCTGATAGGGGAGGCCAGGGCGATGTTCGCCGACGCCATCCGGGAGGCGAGGAAAGCCGGAGCCGGCGATGCACAGATAACCGACCTGTTCAGACAATGTATGGAGGAAAAAATAAATGGATAGCATGCTGCATGTGGAGGCATTGGAAAAATCATACGCGGATTTCAGGCTGGATAATATCAGCTTTGATCTGCCCGAAGGCTATATCATGGGCCTGATCGGCCCTAACGGCTCCGGTAAAACGACGACAATTAAAGCGATACTGAATATGACGGAACGCGACGGCGGGAAAATAACCGTGTTCGGAAAAGACAATATTGCCTCCGAGCAGGAGATAAAGAAGGATATCGGCGCTGTTTTTGATTCCAGCAGCTTTGTGGATGAGTGGACGATGGCTGATGTGGAAAAAGCCTACACGCTTTTTTATCCCGCCTGGGATTCTGAGAAATATTGGTCCCTGCTTTCCAGGTTCAGGATTGGCAAGACAAAGAAGGTGAAAGAGCTGTCAAAGGGAATGCAGATGAAGCTCATGCTTGCCTGCGCCTTTTCCTATGACGCCAGGCTTCTGATTCTTGACGAACCCACAAGCGGCCTGGATCCGGTATCCCGGGACGAACTGCTGGATATCCTGTGTGAATATATTGAGGACGGCCGCCGCAGCGTGCTTTTTTCTACCCACATCACACCTGATTTGGAAAAAATCGCAGACTACATCACCTATATCCACCTGGGACAGCTGATTTTTACAGGAACAAAGGAGGATTTTGCGGACAGCTTTCGCGTTGTGAGGGGAGACAGGAAGGAGCTTACCCCCGGACTGGAGGCCCGGCTCATCGGACTGCGCACTTTCCCCACAGGCTTTGAGGCGCTGATCAGGAAAGAGGATTTGGCCGCTGCCGGCCGCCTGGAATATGTTCCCGCGTCCATTGATGATATTGTAGTCTTTATGAGCAGACAGACCGACAGAAACAGTCAGGAGGAAAACATATGAACCCTGCTATGAAATGTATGAAACTTGATTTTATGCTGCTGAAGCCCTATGCAAAATCCGTGCTGCTGGTGCTTCTTGTACCTTTGATGTTTCCTTTTTTTACGGGATCCTTGCTGGAAGGGTTGTCCTTCGGCGTTACGGTGACGGCCATGACGACAGCGTACACCTTCTCCATATCTGAAAAAAATGGGATGGAGCGGTTTTACGGCTTCCTGCCCGTGGGCAGGGGAAGCCTGGTAGCGGGCAGATATCTTGCCGTATTCGGAATCGGTTACCTGGCGCTGCTTTTGGAAACGGCACTGCAGAGCGCAATTCTGCTCTGGGCGGTAAAGTCCCCGCCGTCGGGCGGCGAGCTGCTTTCTTCCCTGCTTCTGGGCATGCTGCTGTTTACCATATACGCAGGGGTACAGCTGCCCGGATATTATAAGTACGGCTCGATTAGAGGAAAAATATTTATGTTTATTCCCACTGTCGGCTTTCTTGTATTTTATTATCTGGCAGGAAAGCTGGGGATAGGCGAAGCATGGCAGCTTCTTTCCCGTCCCGCCGCCGCTGCGGGCTGCGCATTGGCGCTGGCGGCCTGTATCATTGGAATTTCCGCGGCGTTTTCCATACGGATTGTAAACAAAGCCGGCCGTTAGAATAAAGGCCGGGGGTAAGGGCCGGTCTGCCGTGTGCAGGCCGGCTTTTTTCTTAAAAAAAGCAAGATTGATGAAAAATGTCCCGTCACGGTTGGGTATAATAAGGCTTCGGAAGGAGGAGAACATGCAAAAGAATATACAAAATATTACGGCAGTCATTGAATATATAGAAGCGCACCTGACCGAAAAACTGGACCTGGATACCATAGCGGATGCCGTCCACTATTCCAAGTACCATCTGCACCGGATGTTTGCCGATATGATGGGACTGACGGCGCATGACTACATACAGAGAAGGCGGCTGACGGAGGCGGCGAAGCTATTGGTTTTTTCGGATAAGCCGATTCTGGAAATCGCGCTGCTGGCGGGGTATGAGAGCCAGCAGGCCTTTACCGGGATTTTTACAGCCCTGTATAAAATGCCGCCCAACAGATACCGGGAAAACGAACGTTTTTACCCGCTGCAGTTAAAATACAGCCTGGAGGGGAGCTACAGCATGCTGGAGAATAAGGAAAACAGGCCATGGGAGGCCACTTTTGCCCAAGAAACCGACATTCCCTGCTGGATGGAGCTGGTTCGCCTTGTGGTGGATGGCTTTCCCTGCCTGGATGAGGAAGAATATGTCCGGATCCTGCAGGAAAAAATCCGTGCAGGACAGGCGCTGATATTGAAGGACGGAGGTATCGCCGTGGGAATCCTGCTTTTTGACACTGAGACAGGAAATATTGATTTTATGGGAACCCATCCGCTTTACCGGAAAATGGGCATTCCCAGGGCTTTTCTTAACAAGGTGATGGACGAGCTGGCAAAGGGCCGGGAAATCAGCATCACCACGTACCGGGAAGGGGATAAGGCGGACACCGGACAGCGCCGGGAAATCAAGGGGTTGGGCTTCGCAGAGGCGGAGCTGCTGGTGGAATTCGGCTATCCGACGCAGCGGTTTGTGCTGAAGAAGGAGGAAACAGGCGATGCATAAAGACAGCGGGGGAAAAATAACGTGCAGGCGGCAGGAGAAGCCCCTCCCTTTCCCTGAGGAGCAGATCCACCTGGCACAGACACTGGAACGGCTGGAGGAGGCGCTTGCGGAAGCGGGAGAAAATGCAGACAGGCTGGAACAGGAATACAGGGAGGCCAAACGCTACATGGCGGACAACCGGGGCGAGATCGATCCGCATGAAATGTTCCAGAACGAACTTCTTTTAAAACAGACCGACAGGACAGGCGCTTTTGCCGCAGGAGTGAGGGACAGAATCGCCAGACTGAAGGAGTCCCCCTATTTTGCCAGGATAGACTTCAGAGAGGACGGCAGCCCTGCGGATGAAATCTATTATATCGGCCGCTTTGGCTTTCAATATAAGAAGAAGCCACTGATATATGACTGGCGCGCCCCGGTATCAGGCATGTTTTATGACTATGAAAACGGACCGGCCTCTTTCGAGGCCCCGGCAGGCAGGATCACGGGGCTGCTCACGAGAAAACGGCAGTTTAAAATCACAGGCGGTGTGATGGAGTACGCGCTGGAAAGCTCCCTGAATGTGCAGGACGGTGTGCTTCAGAAGGAACTGAGCGCAACCTCGGATGAAAAAATGAAATCCATCATAGCCACAATCCAGAAGGAACAAAACCGGATCATACGGAACGAAAAGACGGAAACCCTCATCATCCAGGGAGTCGCGGGTTCCGGGAAAACCTCCATTGCCCTTCACAGAATCGCCTTTTTGCTTTACCGCTTCCAAAAGGAATTAAGCTCGCGCAACGTGACCATAATTTCACCCAACCGGGTTTTCGGCGATTACATAGCAAACGTTATTCCTGAGCTGGGAGAGGAGCCTATTTTTGAACTGGGCTTTGCCGAGCTTGCACAGCTGCAGCTGGAGGGCGTTATCGGCTTCGTGCCGGAAAGCGATCCGTTGGATACACAGGATGAAAAATTCCGGGAACGGGTGCGGTACAAATCAACCCTGGAATTCGTAAGACTTCTTGAGGAATACCGTAGACAGCTGCCTTACACTGTTTTTTTACCGGAGGATTACCGTTGGGGCCGTTTCTTTGTGGAGAAGGAATGGATCCGGAAGCGATTTTTAGCCTACACAAAATTCCCGGTAAAAAAGCGCCTTGCGCTGACTGCCGGGGATATCCGGGAGCGTATGCAGACGGAAAATATCAGAGGGGAAGAACTGCCGCGTGCAACGGCAATAGAAAAAAGCCTGATGAATATGCTTACCATAAAGGATTCTCTGGCGCTATACCGTGATTTCTATGAAAAAATGGGAATTGTCGGGCTGTTTGCCATGCCTGCACCACGAACGCTGGAATGGGCGGATGTCTGTCCCTTCCTGTATCTGTACGCCGCTTTTGAAGGGCTGGAGGAAAGCAGTTTGACAAAGCATCTGGTCATAGATGAAATGCAGGATTATACGCCGGTACAGTATGCCGTCCTCAATGAAATGTTTCGCTGCTCCAAAACCATATTAGGCGATTTTGGCCAGCGCCTGAACCCAAACCATCTGCATACGCTGAAGGATATCCGGCGGATGTACAAAAGCGCCGAATTCGTGATGCTGAATAAAAGCTACCGCTCCACTTATGAAATCATTTCCTTTGCCAGGCGCATCTGCCCCAACGATCTGCTGGAAGCCATGGAACGGCACGGAGAGGAGCCTCAGGTATTTGCCTGTGGAGACAGGCAGGCGCAGATAGGCATAATCAGAGAAGAGGTGCAAAGCTTTGAGGAACGAAGGGAAATGGGGAAGAGCGCTTCCATGGGCATTATCCTGAAAACGGACAGGGAAGCGGAGGCGATGTATGATGCCCTGGCAAGACAGTGTAAGGTGACGCTGATATCCCCGGAAAGCACCGGGTTTTCCAACGGGGTATCCATAACGTCGGTGCGGATGGCGAAGGGGCTGGAATTTGACGAAGTGGTGGTGGCGGATGCGGATAAAAATACGTATGGGGCCGAGTTTGAAAGAGGGCTGCTTTATGTTGCGTGTACACGAGCTATGCACAGGCTGACGGTGATTGGGGTGGGGGAGTTGGCGGAGTTTGGTGACAGGGAAAAATAGGGAGAGACAAGGATGCGGCAAGGAGGCAGTGGGAAGAGAAGCTATTATGGATTGCAGCGTGGATGGAGCTTATGACATTGGATGGTGGACGGGAGGGATTTGCCTGCGGTTCAACTGATTCAACTGATATTTGAATGGATGTTTTTAACTGTATTCAACCATTACTTGTTGGAAAAGGCGGTTGGGATTTGATACGATAATGCTGCGGACGGAAAACTGTCAGTGAAAAAATGTTAGTGGAAAGAAAACTATCAACGGAAAGGAAACTCTCAGAGGAAAGGGAGAAAATATGTTTGATACGAATGAAATAGGCAGAAAAATTTCAGAATTCAGAAAGGACAGTAATATGACACAGATGGAGCTGGCGGAACGACTGAATATCAGCTTTCAGGCAGTGTCCAACTGGGAAAGGGGAAACTCCATGCCGGATATTTCGAAGCTGCCTGAGCTTGCGGAGCTGTTTGGCATTAGTATTGATGAACTGCTGGGAAAAAAATCGGAGCTGATTTCCAATATAATTGAGGGAGATATGGAAGAGTTTTTAGGAAATACGCTGGTAGCTGCAGAAGAACTGAAGGAGGCTGCCCCTATTTTACAGCCGGCTCAGATTGAAAGAATTGTGGAGGATGCAAAGCAGGAATTTGAACTGGGAGAAATGACTGAATTGCTGCCCTTCATTAACCAGGATACGATAAATAAGCTGGCATACAGGGCGGCTGAAAACGGCAGGTATGATGATATCGAGGATGCGGCTCCGTTCCTGGAGCAGAAGGTTATCGTCGATACCGTAAAAATGATGATAGCAGACAGAAAAAATATAGAAGATATTGCGCCGTTTATAGAAAGAAGCAGCATGGGTGAGCTTGCAGGCATGATTTATGAAAATGATGGACTTGCCGGAGTGGAGGATATTCTGCCATTTATTCCAAGGGAAGTCCTTCAGGAAATTACTGAAAAAGAATATCAAAGAGGCGGTCATGATTTTGATGTTATAGCCTCCTTTTTGGACAAAAAGTATCTGAATGAGCTTGCCATAAGATTGCTTCGGGACAAGCGGATAAAGGATCTGGAAAATACTATAGCTTTTGTGGATACTAATGTGTTGAGTGAATTTATTCAGGAAAACCTGGGATAACGAAGGTTTTTTGGGCAATAATAAAGCTCCCCTGTGGGTAAACAGGATTTCATTTCACTGTCTGCCCGCAGGGGAATATATCATTATCTGCCGGGATTTTTTATTCATCAAATTCCATCCGGTTACCGCAATAAATATCATGTACAGCTATTGTGGTCACTGATTTATCTTCCTCAGAAATTTCAAGGTATACCTGAATTCCCTCTTTAAATTCCAAGCTGCTGTCATAATCTTCTATTTGCTCATATTTTCCCCCAGTCTTTTTGTAGTTGATTACGGTGTACTTTTTTTCTTCATTATACTCAAAGCCGTATTTTTCATAATCCGTACTGCCAATGCCTAAACCATTAAAAAAAGTGGCGCCTGAATCCTCCCTGCAGTAAATGAAAGTCAGGAGGTCATCCGTATAACGAAGATCCATAAAACCGTAGTCATATATATTACGTCTTTTTATATACTCGTATGGACTCAAGATTTCTTCCACTTTATCACGGCTCATATATAATTGCAGTTTTTCCCCTGAAGGAAGCTTTACCCCTAACATTTTGTTGGGAGAATCTCCCGAACATGAGCAAAGTAACATTCCCATCATAAAAACAAGTACAAGAAACAGTAATTTCTTTTTCATAAAAATTCTCCTTATAATATAATTTTTTTTGAAATCAGTTTGCCAAACGGAAGTGTGTGATTTGGCCGCTTTTTGACAGAAAATATCCTTTATTGGCTTGGATTCATATTCATACTATTTTATAAGGATACTCTGTTTAAAAGCAGTGTGTATACAAATATTTTTCTGTGTGACTATTGTACTATGTATGTGACGATAGGGCTGTAAACGGCTTTATTATTTGTATTTCCTGCCTAAATGACGCTCCTTAGTTATAACGGTTGTGTGCTCAGCAGGGCCGCCGTTGTCTAATGATAGAGAAGCCAATTGGTTTTTGTCAGGCGGCATACCGGTAAATTTCGGCCTGGATGGCTGAAGATTTGGCTGAGGATTTATTATGAAACAACCGTTCCTTTTCAATACGATAATTAGCAATACATTTATTTCTAATGCATTTAATTTGATATAAAAAACGTTTATGAACGAAATAAAATTCCCTCTTTTCAATTCGGATTTCATATGATATACTCCAATACATGCAGATATAGTTCATCGGTAGAACGCTAGCTTCCCAAGCTGGAGAGACGGGTTCGATTCCCGCTATCTGCTTTTTTTATTGCCTGAATACCTTAAAAATCAAGGTATTCGGGCTTTTATTTTTTACTAATGCTTATTTTATCGTACGTAAAACCTGAAGGACACCATCATTCATATTCGTATCTGCGACAAAACGCGTCAGACCTTTGATTTCCTTTCTTGCATTCCCGATGGCATAGCTGTAATCCGCGCGCAGCAGCATGCTGGCATCATTCATATTATCGCCGAAGGCCATGGTTTCCTGCGGTGAAATTCCGTGCATGTTCTGATATTCGGAAAGTGCAATCCCCTTATCTGCATTAATCGGCGTAAAATTCATCCACTGCTTTCCAGCGCACACAAGCTGCAGCTCCCGGTGTCCATGCCATTTCTGATACAGCCCCTGATGCGCGATTTCTTCAGCGGCTGTGGGATGATACAGCTCCACGCTGAGAATCCCGTCATCGGCAGGCAAATCCTCAGGCATTCTCCTCAACTTGGTGATATCCAGCTGATACCCTTCTGTCAGCCAACGGTAAAGCTCATCGGCGCCTTCTTTTACATACCCGTCCTTCAGTGCGGAAATATAGGTCGTGCAGCCGGGAAGCGCTTCAATTTCCCGAACCAGCTCCATAGCCAGTTCATGCCGGATTGTATAGCATGACAGCAGGCTGCCCTGATAAATCGTACGAGCGCCGTTGTCGCAGATAAAAAGAATATCATCAATTACGGGAGCAAACAGTTTTTTCAGGCTCGAATAAGAACGTCCAGATACCGCGGCAAAAAGGATTCCGGCTTTTTTCAGACGCCGTATCTGGTCAAAATATTCCGGATTCAGCTCATGTCCGCCATCAGGCACAAGCGTGCCGTCCACATCGGAACAGATCAATTTAATCATAGAAAACCTCCCTCAGTCTTCTGTATTCAGAAACAACGGTAATACGCAGCTGCCCGAACCGTTGGTTATTACCGTAAAAATATATTATTTATTGTAGTCTTAACAAAGGGAATCCGTCAATACGGGTCTGAGAAAAAAAGAATTAAAAAAGAAACATAATTTTTTCCCCTTGATTCGCCCCAATTCAACAATTTCTTTTTTCATAAGGCTATGTTATGATAAAGAAAGCAGAAATTCAGGGGAAATGACGGCAGACGGCCGTCAGATCCGGTAAGAGGTAAAGGAGAGCTCATGCAGGATTTTCGGATGGAAACCTTTCTGGCGGTATGCCGGAATCTGAATTATACAAAAGCTGCGGAGGAACTGTGCATTACACAGCCAGCGGTATCCCAGCATATAAGACATCTGGAGGAATACTATGGCACCAGGCTTTTTATCAGCGAGGGAAAAAAGATGGTGCTCACCGAAGCCGGGCGGCTTCTTCAGAGCGCGGGCCTGACCATGCGCCACGACGAGTGCGCCCTGAAGGAACAGATGGCCAGGGCCGGCGCGGAGGGCCGCAGTCTGCATATGGGGGCAACCATGACCATTGGCGAGTTCGTGCTTCCCTTTATGCTCAACCGTTTTATGTTGAACGAGCCGGAAGCCACCGTTCATGTCACTGTAGCCAACACAACGGACCTGCTGCGCTCCATTGACGAAGGAAAGCTGGATTTTGCGCTGGTGGAAGGCTATTTTTCGGGTGGAGATTACGACTACCAGATATATTCCACCGAAAAATATATCCCGGTAGCGGGCGCCGCCTACCAGCTGCAGGCCTCATCGCGGGGGAAAAAGCTGCTTCGCACCGAGGATTTGCTTTCGGAACCCATTCTCATCAGAGAACAGGGCAGCGGTACAAGAGAGGTTCTGGAACGAATACTGGAGGGAAAAAACCTTGCGGTAAGAGATTTCCGGAAAATCCATGAAATAAACAATCTACAGGTTATGAAATATCTGATCCGCGAAGGCCGCGGAATTACTTTCCTTTATGAGGCAGCGGTCCGCCAGGAGATTGAGCAGGGCATTCTGCGCGAAATCAGGCTGAAGGATTTCAGCGTGGAGCATGATTTCTATTTTGTATGGAGAAAAGGAAGTATTTACGGTTCGGAATATAAAGAGATTTTTAAACAATTGAAGGGTGAAGAATACGATGGAAAAGAAACGCGGGAATGAGATGACGGGCAGGGAATATAAAGATGGGGGAAATAGCAGGGGAGATGGTAAACGGAGAGAAAAGGGGAACTGGGATGGTAAAGTCAGAGTTAGTAAAAGCAGGGATGATATAAGTAGCGATAGTAAAGGTAGGCATAATAAAAGCAGTAATGTGGTGGCACAGAATTTTATTGGGAAGGAAAGCGTTAGTAAGAGGGTGAAGGTGAGGAAGGATAAAATTATGAGCGGACGGCCTTCAGATGGAAGAGGGGCGGCAGGTAGGACTTCGGCAGGGAAATATAAAGATGAGGAGGAAAAATCTGCTGCTGGGAGAAATATGTACGGTAAAGCAGATGGAAGGTCTGTATCTGGTAGAACCATATCAGGAAAATCGACGGACGGGAAATCTGTAGCCGGTAGAAATATGTCAGGAAAATCGGCATATGGAAAAAATGTTTCTCAAAAATATACATCTGGTCAGGACAAATCCTCTGGCAGACAACAGTACGATCAAAGAAATAAGTCTGTGAGTAAAAAAAATGAGGTAGATGCAAAAAGTGATATAGCCCAAAGAAGCGGCAGAAGAGAAACAAAGTGTCCATATGAAAAGAAGTGCGGCAGCTGCAGGTATCTGTATCTGTCCTACGAAGAGCAGCTGAGGAAAAAAGAAGCTTTTGTCAGGCAGGAACTGGAAAAATGTCCTGAACTGAAAGGCCATTTTAATCCGATTATCGGCATGGAGAATCCATGGAATTACAGAAACAAGGTAACAGCAATTTTTGACAGAGACAGAAAAGGCAATCCCGTATCTGGAGTTTACGAGGAAGGAACCCATAATGTAATTCCGGTGGAGCGCTGTCTGATAGAGGATGAACTTGCAGACCGGATTATCGGTACGATCCGCGGAATGCTGAAATCTTTTAAAATTAAGGTTTATGATGAGGATACCAGATACGGACTGCTGCGTTATGTCTTGGTACGAAGAGCCTTTGCCACCGGCGAGGTTATGGTGGTATTGGTTACGGCCTCACCGGTGCTTCCTTCAAAAAGGAATTTTACGAATGCATTGCTGAAAGCTCATCCGGAAATCACTACAGTGATTCAGAATGTAAATACGCGTACTGACAGTCTGATATTGGGGGACAAGCAGCAGGTCCTTTATGGAAAAGGCTATATTGAGGATGTTTTGTGCGGCTGCAGATTCCGTATTTCCCCGGCTTCTTTTTACCAGATTAATCCGGTGCAGACGGAAAAACTGTATAAGAAGGCCATAGAGTTGGCTGGTCTGAAGGGAACAGAAACAGTAATCGATGCTTACTGTGGAATCGGAACGATTGGCCTGATTGCTTCTTCCAAGGCAAAAAATGTGATTTCTGTGGAACTGAACCCGGATGCGGTAAAGGATGCTATTGTGAATGCCAAAATAAACGGGATTAAGAATGTGCGTTTTTATAAAGCAGATGCTGGACAGTTCCTGACGCAGATGGCTGAGGAAGGCGCTAAGGCGGATGTATTGCTGATGGATCCGCCTCGGAGTGGGAGCACGGAAGAGTTTCTGCAAAGCGCAGCATTGCTTGGACCTGAGAAAATTGTGTATATTTCCTGCAATCCGGTGACTTTGGGGCGGGATTTGATGGTGCTTAGGAAGTTGGGGTATCGGGCAGAGGAGGTTTGGCCGGTGGATATGTTTCCGTGGAGCGGACATGTCGAGTCGGTAATAATGATGCGGAATTGTGGTTCGAAGAAAAAATAGAGAAATAAACCACAATATATAGTGGCTTTTCGCAAAAAAACGGGAGAAAAATCGGGCAAAAAGTGGCCGATTTTGACCCCGTTTTTTGGGCCTTTCCATAGATGTGTGAGAAAAGTCTATAGATTAGGAAGGAAAAATTCAGAGGATATTTAAACAGTCCTGTCACATAGGATACCGAGCGGAAGAGGCAGCCCTTGGCATTGAGTCAAGGGGATTTTTGAATGGCATTGGAATAGAATAAAACGATAGCTGGCTGCTGGGGATGACCCGTAGGTGCCATCCGGCAAATTAAACGTTGCTTAATTCGTCATTTTATTTTTCCCCAAATGGCTGCGGATAAAGGAGAAGCAGTCACTTTAGAGAGAGCCGTTACATCTATTTATTTTACGAAGGGCTTATCTCCTGCAAATTAATTACGGAAGATAAGCCTGGTTGCTGCGGTCAGCCAAGCTCACAGTCATTCACGGCCTGCATCGCTATGTCGGAAGTAATCTGTTCCGCCTTGCCGCTTTCTCCAATCGGCAGGCTGGCAGTGCAAACTTACGGAGAATTAAATGACCGGGAACTGGCGGCTGTGATGGAAGAGTGGAAAGCGATGGCAGATAGTGGCTGGGGAGAAGAACTGTTTTACCGACCCATTCAGACCGAGAAGGGTGAGATTTATATTGGGTTCTGGGATACAGATAATAATGATAACCTGTTTATAAAAACAGAGGAGGAGTTTCGGCGGGACTGCCTGGGAGGAAGTCAGATTGGACAGGTGCCGCAGCTTTAAGAGTAAGTCTTTCAATACAATTTTTCAATGCAAGTCCAGAACAGTGGATAAACGCGAAAAGAACAAATGTTCTAAAAACGTATTGCGATCTCAAGTCTGCTCCTGTATAATAGGAGCAGAAAGAGGAGGCGTCAGATCAGATGATTCGGTTATTTGAGTTTCGGGATTTGGATAGAATTATGGAGATCTGGCTGGAGGGAAATCTGAAGGCTCATCCATATATAAAAGAGGAGTATTGGAGACAGAATTATGAGACAGTCCGCTCTGTTTTACCAAATGCAGAGGTGTATGTGTTTGAGGAAGACGGGGAGGTCCAAGGTTTCATTGGAATGGACGCAGAATACATTGCAGGATTATTTGTTGCAGAGGGACACCGAGGGCAGGGGATCGGCCATCAGCTGATTTCAGAGGTAAAGAGGAAAAGGCGCCTGTCACTGCATGTATATGAAAAGAATATAGGCGCTGTGGCATTCTACCGGGCGGAAGGGTTCCGTGTTGAAAACAGAATGACAGAGAAAGAAACCGGGGAACAGGAGTATCTGATGGTGTTTCATGAGGACAGCGAATAAAGCGGGGGGAGCATATTTTGGAAAATGCAGTATAGTGATTTAATCATCATTCACATATATGATAACGGCGATTTGGCATTATATAGAGTTAATTCATGCATTCATGAAGAAATTCTCTTGTTTGTTGGTACGAGATATGATACACTCCAGGTAAGTTTAGTGCCGTTTATATAAAGTGGAGGGTGATTATCTTGGAAGTCAGTTACAAAAAATTATGGAAGATGCTAATCGATAAGGATATGAAGAAAAAAGATTTGCAGGCTGTATCTGGAATTAGTTGGGCATCCGTTACAAAGCTTTCGAAGAATGAAAATGTCAGCATGGAAGTTCTAATGAAGGTATGTATGACCATGAACTGTGATATTGGTGACATCATGGAGTTGATTCCTACAGAAGACGAAAAAAAGCAGGAATGAGGTGGATTTCATGGCACACAAAAGCAATTTAAGATTGTTGATTAGTAAAGCAAGTCCTCATACCATAAAGAAATTTGAATTGATTGAAGAGTATGTTAAGTCTTGGGCTCAAAAATTGATGTTGAACAGTTTTTGCAATACCTTGGTTTTTATTGATTGTATGTGCAACAGCGGCATTTATATCAATGATGAAACAGGTTTGCAAATAGAAGGGACTCCTGTACGGGTAGCAAAAGTGCTTCTGGATGTTGCAAGGACATACCCGGGTAAAAATATTGAGATATATTTCAATGATATTGACTCGTCAAGAGTAGAAGAACTTAAAAAACATCTTCCCAACGATGAACGAAATTTTCATATCATTACTCAAGTTGGAGATGCTAGTGAATTCTTGCAAACAATTGGTCCACAGCTTTATGATGCTAAGTACCTTCATTATTTCCTCTTGTATGATCCCTATGATGCATCTATTGATTGGGAGGCATTATTCCCCTTTTTTAGAAACTGGGGAGAGGTGCTGATTAATCATATGGTATCAGATCCTGTCAGAGCAATTACCAAGGTTAAGCGAACTGTGACAAAAGAAAAATATGAAAATACATATCTTGCAGATTTTGAAAAGCTAGTGCCTTATGGTAGTGATAAGAGAGCATATGAAAGTCGGGTAAAAGAAATCATTACCACGTTGAAGGGAAATCGTAAGTATTATGTAGCGGCATTCCCATTTTATAATAGTCAAAATTCCCAAGTGTATAGTCTGCTTCACTGTACCAGCAATGAAGAAGGATTTAAACTATATAAAAGGAGCGCCTGGAAAGTATTCGATGGACAGTCATCAACAAAGCATATGCATGGAGACCCGAATCAGCTGGTTTTGGATTTTGGACTGGATGCAAACGGAATAATTTCTACAAAAACGGATGAATCCTGTTTTACTGTACAGGATATTGCGAAGTATCTTAGTCGAGAATTTTCTGGACGCAAGGATGTTCCTCTTGACGAACTGTGGAGACATCTCGACAATCATCCAGTATTTCCTTCTGATGGATTTAGAAAAGAAATCAAAGACGATCTTAAAAATATGTACGGTGTTACACAACGATTGGAATATAACCTCAAAACGGGGAAGAAGGAGTATTTATTTTCTTTCAAATAGCTAGATTAAGGATGAAATTAATTTGAAAACTATTAAACGTAAAACCATGCTTTATCAAACAAGAGTAGAGTATGGTGACTTTACAATGAATCATGTACAGGGGTGTGCTCATGGGTGTAAATTCCCCTGCTATGCTTTCCTATTAAAAAAGCGATTTGGACAGGTTAAGGACTATGAGCAATGGCTGGAGCCTTGCCTGGTGTCAAATACATTGGAACTGTTGGATCGAGAGATACCGCGGCTTCGCAATAAAATACAGTCTGTACAGCTTTGTTTTTCAACAGATCCATTCATGAACGGATACCCTGAAGTAAGTACAATGAGTATCGCAGCAATTCGTAAACTGAATCAAGCCGGTATTCGTTGCATAACACTTACAAAAGGTATTCTACCGATGGAACTAGCTCAGCTTTCTCTTGAAAATGAGCATGGGATAACATTGATTTCTTTGGATGAAACCTACCGTAAAAAAATGGAACCAGGTGCCGCCCCTTATGCGGACCGTCTGGTAGCTTTGAGAGCCTTGCATGATGCTGGGTGCAAAACCTGGGTAAGCATTGAGCCATACCCCACTCCGAATCTGATAGAACAGGATTTGCAGGAAATTTTAGATACTGTGAGCTTTGCGGATAGGATTATCTTTGGGAGGACCAATTACTGTAAAGAAGTGAATGCTTACAACCTACACAAAGCATTTTACAATCAGATGGCGGATCAGGTTACAGCATTTTGTGAACAACACGGTATTCAATGCCATATAAAAGAGAAAACTATTACAGAAGGATGAGGGAATAATCATGGCGCTTTTGCAGGATTTGATCCAACAAATCGATGATCCGGCGTTGCGTGAGCGGATTTTGCAGGAAACAAATAAACTAGCAAAACAGAAGAAGTTTGGATTGGTGTTTGAAGAACACCTACCAGAATGTACACCACTTTATGATGTGCCAATTCGAGTTGGCTCTAAGGTTGCGCGGAAAACTGGATATGTCAGAGACATCTATACTGTTCTGAAAATAGATGGTGATAGCGCTCTGTGCGACCGCCGAGAGACTCATGAACAAGCAATTTTACGAATGGATGAAATCGTAGTAATCGCAGAATTCGGTGAGCCCATTTATCCTACTCTTAAAACATTGGATTATGTTGAGAACGCCCCGGATAGCGATCTTTGGCATACGTTGATTGAAGCTGATAACTTTCATGCACTCCAGCTCTTGGAGTACCTGTATGCAGAAAAGGTTGACTGTATCTACATCGATCCGCCCTACAACACGGGAGCCAAGGATTGGAAATATAACAACGATTATGTAGATGGTTCTGACGCTTATCGCCATAGCAAGTGGCTGTCTATGATGGAAAAGCGCCTGAAGCTTGCTAAGAAGTTGCTAAACCCGAAAGATTCGGTTCTCATCGTTACTATTGATGAAAAGGAATATTTGCACGTTGGTTGTCTGCTGGAAGAAATATTCCCTGAAGCGAGAATGCAAATGATAACAAGTGTCATTAGTGCAAAGGGTATAGTTCGTGCAGGACAGTTTTCCAGAGTCGAAGAATATATTTTTATCATCGAGTTTGGTGCATCTTCTCTTGTTTCAACTATTTATAATATGCTTGATAACGAAATAAAAAAGGAACCTGAAAGAAGTATTGAATGGTTGGGATTTAGGCGAAGAGCACCACAAGCTAAAAGAACATCCAGGCCAAATCAGTTCTATCCTATTTTCGTTCGCAATAGTGATGGGACTATTCACTCTATCGGAGATGTAGTTAAAGCAGGCATAGATAGAAATACTGTTCCTGTTCCAAATGGCTGCACTGCTTTATGGCCGCTTAGCAAGGATGGGGACGAACGACTTTGGAGTTTAGTTCCAGAACAAGCTCGACTTAATTTCAGTAAGGGTTTTTTGAGAGTAAGCAACTGGAACGGTGCTAATCAAACTGGAACAGTATATTATTTGCCATCTGGAACTATTGAAGATATAGAAAGCGGAAAAGCTGTTATCACAGGGTACAACCCAGACGGTTCCGTAATTGCTCTATATAGCAACGAAGGTGTTACTCCGCCTAAACGAGTTTGGAACATGAAATCCCATAATGCCGAAACATATGGTACAAACATCATAAATAATATGATCGGGAAACGCTTTAACTATCCAAAATCAGTATATGCTGTTTATGATACTATACGTTTTTTTGTTGCAAATAAGCCCGATGCCCTTATTGTAGACTTCTTTGCAGGATCCGGTACAACGCTCCACGCTGTAAATCTAATAAACACAGTGGATGACGGACGTCGTCGTTGCATCATGGTAACAAACAACGAAGTTTCAGAGGCAGAAGCGAAAGAACTGTCAGCACAAGGGTATAATCCAGGTGATGATGAGTGGAATAAACTTGGTATTGCACGCTATGTTACATGGCCCCGAACAGTCTGTTCTATTAAAGGGGATAATATAGAAGGTGTCCCCCTTAACGGAAATTATGGGTGTAATATAGAACAATATACCGAGACTGAAGGTGAAGTGACTAATCCGAAAACCGGGAAAAAGATTCGAGGAAAAGTATATAAAAAGGTTAAAATTCCTGCTTATCCTGAATTGGCAGATTTGAAGATGGCGGATGGATTCAAAGCCAATGTTGCATTCTTTAAATTGAGTTTTCTTGACAAGACATCTGTCGCGTTGGGAAGACAGTTCAAAGAACTGCTCCCGGTTCTTTGGATGAAAGGTGGGGCTATCGGTAAATGTCCAATATTAGATAAAGGTGATTTGCAGATCATGTTTGTTCTGCCGGTAAACAAGATGGCTATCTTGATTGACGAAATCTTTTATCCAGAATTTGATAAGCAGATGACCCAGCATCCGGAAATCCAAACGGTATTCATTGTAACGGATTCTGAACCGGCTTATCGCGAAATGATTCGTAATTATGATGGTAAGAACTGTTATCAGCTTTACCGTGATTACTTAGATAATTTTCGCATCAATATAGGGAGGTGATAGAGATGAAAGTTGAATTATTCCCTTTTCAGAAGAGAGCCCTCGCGAATATTCGTATGAAAACAGCAGAGGCTATGGGGAGTTATCATCGGACGCATGCCCCACAGGTGGTTTCCTTTACTGCACCTACTGGTGCAGGTAAGACAATTATTATAGCTTCCCTGATTGAGAGTATTTTCTTTGGTGACGAAAGTTATATAGAACAACCTAGTTCTATTATTGTATGGTTGTCAGACTCTCCACAGTTGAATGAGCAATCTAAGCTGAAAATTGATACGAAAGCGGACAAAATTCGCCTTGGTCAGTGTGTCACAATTAGCGAGGATTCTTTTGATCAAGAAGTATTTGAAGATGGACATATCTATTTTCTGAATACGCAGAAGCTTTCCACAACGTCAAAACTAACTCAAAATGGTGATGGTCGGACCCACACCATTTGGCAGACTATTGCAAATTCTGTGCGTGATAAAAGCGATAGACTTTACTTTATCATCGATGAGGCACATCGAGGTATGCAGGGAAAAGAGGCCAGTAAGGCTACTACCATTATGCAAAAGTTCATCAAGGGCAGCAGCGAGGATAGTATCCCGCCTATGCCGGTAGTAATTGGTATGTCTGCGACTACACAGCGATTTAATGCCTTGGTAGAGGGGACAGCTTCCACGATTCACAAATGTGTTGTTACAGCTGATGAAGTACGATCATCTGGTCTTCTGAAGGACAGAATTGTTATTACATATCCGGAAGAGGATGCAATCAATAACGATATGGCTATTCTACAGGCAGCAGCCGATGATTGGAAAGAAAAGTGGGAGCATTGGACACAATACTGCTTTGAGCAGCACTATGCCTATGTAAATCCAATTCTGATTGTACAGGTTCTGAATGGCAGTGGGAGCAATTTAACAGATACGGATTTGGATGACTGCCTTAGAAAGATTGAAGAACGCACTGGAATCAAGTTTGATGCTGGCCAGGTAGTCCATACTTTTGGCCAAACTACTTCTACTATTCGGGTGAACGGCCTCAATGTTCGTTATGAAGAACCTTCCCGCATTGCAGAGGACAGGAATATTCGCATTGTATTCTTTAAGGAAAATCTGTCAATTGGTTGGGATTGCCCTCGTGCAGAAACTATGATGTCCTTTAAACACGCCAACGATGCCACTTATATCGCCCAGCTCCTTGGGCGAATGGTGAGAACACCAATGCAGATGCATATTCAGGTAGATGATGTTTTGAATGATGTTCATCTCTATTTACCATACTTCAATGAGGATACAGTCAAGGGTGTTGTAGCAGCGCTTCAAAACAGCGAAGGCGGAGAAATTCCGATGGACATTTATGGTGAATCAATGTCTGAAAGAAGATTTGAAACTTTGACAGTCAAACCCAAGAAGAAAAACGGATCGATATCAGTACCTGGTCAGCTGACATTGGACAATTTTATCAACCATGGTACAACAAATCAGGAGCGCACGGATTCAGAATCTTTTTCTGCAAATAGAGACGTCCAAAAGAAACAAGAGTCCACAGCAACCGGAAATTCTGCTGATCAAGGCCAATCGCACGAATTACAGATATTTGCTCAAACACAGCCTGTATCAACCAATGAAGATGCAAATCCATCTGACATTGTAGCGAACAATGTAATTCCTGAGAACAACACAGAATTGCCAATACAGGACGCCGATGACGCTCCAAATGAAGCACCTTCCGAGGATTTATTTGACCGAGAAGCGGTAAGGAAATTCATCAATGCTGCAGGCTTACTCTCCTATAATGTCAGAGGGTTACGAATCAACGACTATCTAAAATCCTTGTACAGAATGGCACATCTGCTTACAATGTCTGGATTGTATCGTAAAGCTATCCGGGAAGTACAATCTGAAATTGCTGGTATGATTCATGATTATGTTCAGGAGTTGAAAGCTAAGAATAAGTATAAAGATTTGGAGTTACAAGTCAAACAGTTCAAGTTGGCTACGCAAATTTTCGATGCATTTGGCGAGACAGTCGACAACTACTTAGTATACGATTTATTTACCACTACAGATACCGATATTGATCGACAATTCCGTATAGCAGATATGAAACTGGGCAACGAAGGAATTGGTATGTTCTACGGCAACAAATATATAGATGCTGTAGATCCGAATGGATTTAAGGTAGATGTTATTTTGTTCGTTGCTGATGGCGAATGCATGAATAAGCTATACGAATATGCGGAAACTCGTTTTCATGGTATGAATGATGATTACAGAAAATACATTGCAACTATTGATTCCGAGAACATCCGTCGGCAGTATGATAGTATTGTGTCAGACGGTGACATAATTAGTAAGCACAATTTTCGTCTGCCAGAATCTATTCAAGTTCCTCACGAAAGTGGTGGTAACGAATACAGAAACCATCTCTTTGTAAGTGAAGTTACAGGTGTGGCCAAGCTAAAGCTGAATGATTGGGAAACTGGCGTAATTGAGGAGGAGCAAGAACAGGGCGACTTTGTTTGCTGGATTCGCAATCCATCTAGAGGATCGTGGGCTTTATGTATTCCCTATGAAATCGGTGGCGAAATGAAACGAACTTACCCGGACTTCATTGTGATAAGAAAAGATAAAGTGCTTGGATATGTAGTAGATATTTTGGAGCCGCATAATCCAGATGACAAAGATAATCTTGGTAAAGCGAAAGGATTTGCGGAATATGCCAGACAGAATCCAGGCATAGGACGAATTCAGTTAATCCGAATGGGCAAAGATGCCGCCAAGTATAATCGTTTTAAGCGTTTGGATATGTCGAAAAGTTTTGTACGGGACAAGGTATCTCATGCCATGAGCAATGATGAGTTGGATCGGATTTTTGAAACAGATGGTTTTTTCATGTAGAAGAAAAGGAGTAGCCACAGGATTTGAGGTGAATCTGCCTGTGGCTACATATTTGTTACAAAAAATTGTGGACGTACTGGAAACTTAGTGAAAATAGCATACTTAGGAAAATTTCAGTTTTTGGAAAAGAAAGATGTTGTCGGAACAACCACTTTTTTTGAAACATACCATAAGGCTTCTAACCGTGAGGTGGTGATATGGCAATTTGGAATCCATGGCATGGATGTAGGAAAATCAGCCCTGGCTGTTTGAACTGCTATGTGTATCGCAGAGATGCCGAATTCGGGAAAGACAGCAGTATTATAGCCAGGATATCCAGCTTCGATCTGCCGGTTAAGCGTAATCGAAAAGGTTTATATAAATTACAGCCGGATGAGAGATCGGTGTATACTTGTATGACCTCAGATTTTCTTGTAGAAGAAGCGGATGAATGGCGGCCTGAAGCATGGAAGATGATCTGGGAGAGGGGTGATCTGCATTTTGTAATTATTACAAAACGAATTCATCGATTCCGGGTTGGACTTCCAAAAGACTGGGAAGAAGGATATGACAATGTAACAGTTTGCTGTACTTGTGAGAATTAGAATAGGGCTGATTATCGGCTCCCTATTTTTCTGAATTTACCAATCAGGCACCGGACGCTCATTCATGAACCAATGCTGGAACGGATTAAAATTCGCAGGTATCTGGCAACTGGATTAATTGAACAAGTTACCTGTGGTGGAGAGTCTGGCCCAGAGGCCAGGATTTGTGATTACGCATGGATCCTAGATACCATGCAGCAATGTGTGGAGTATGATGTTCCTTTTTGGTTCAAACAGACAGGCACTAAATTCAAAAAAGGAAACCGCATCTATCATATTGAGCGGAAAGACCAGATGCACCAAGCGGAAAAGGCTGGGGTGAATTACAGATACGAAAGAAATATAATTAAATAAGAGATACAGGCTTGCATAAATTTAAGAGATAATCAAGTATCATGATACATAATAAAAATGACCGGCAGGATTGAACCTGACTGGTTATTTTTGTTAATTAAAAACCAGAAGGCTGTTATGATAGGGTGTTGGCTAGTAAACGTTATTTATCGTAATAGCCTTTATTTTATTCGACCTAAACAAAGCGATTATGAGAAAATAGCAGAGATGGTCGATAAATGTGCAGATTTGGTGCAGGAGCTAGGAATCTTACAGGGACCACTGTTTAAATTGTAAAAAGGATAGAGGAGGTTAAAAGGTGAATTTTTTGCGAATGGAGTAAAAAAAGGTGCTTGGTATGACGCGATACAGCGAAGATGCAAAATATATCGGAAGTTGTGGCTATGTGAGAGTAAATGAGGAAGTTCGTATGCGTCTGGAGTTTTCCAGATCTTCTACTACAACATATGACGGAATTGTTATGACAATGTTTAACCGAAAGGAGGGAACGATTGATACCAATGCGTTGAAATTCCGGGATATTTGGGGCAGGAAGATAGTTAGCAATCCCAATTTCAAGAAAGGGATTATCCCGTACATTTGGGAAAACAAGGAGATGGAATGGTATGTCTATAAGCCGAACCAGAAGGATTACCAGATATAGGCGGATGAGATTAGTCAATATGTCGGACTGTTTCAGGATGCAGAAATAACTTTGGGAGCGAAAATGAATATGTAAATCTGGGAATATGGTTAGGCTTTGCTGTAAAGGAGGTGATGGTGTTTGCTGTGTAAATAGAAAAGAGCAGATTGTTATGAAAGGGAGAGACTGATAAAAATCAGTGTCTTTTTCTCTTGCAAGAGAGCAAAAAAGAAGGAGGCAGAGTTCCGGCCGGGAAAAGATATCGGACTCTTTTTTGAATGGGTTTAGAACAGAAAGCGATAGAAAGGGTGAAGATGGCGTCCGAGATGTCCCTGCGACTATACGGACGCCCTTTAGTTGTAACAGACAGTGGAGGGAAAGACAGCGCAGTATGTAGGGAAATTGTCAGACGTGGCGGGATACCATTTGAGATTCATCACAACCTGACTACAGCAGATGCACCTCAGACCATTTACTATGTGAGAGATATTTTTCACAAGCTGGAACAGGAGGGGATTACCTGCTGTGTGAATTATCCGATATACAAAGGCAGAGAGTTACCATGTGGTCGCTGATTCCCATGAAAAAGTTTCCGCTAACGAGGCTGCAGAGATTTTGCTGCCAAATTTGTAAAGAGAAATCTTGCCGGGATCGATTTATTACTACTGGTGTGCGATGGGCAGAGAGTACGAAGCGGAAGAATAGCCGGGAAGTTTTTGAAAACTTTTTCTCGGATCCCAGTAAGAAGGTTATTCTGAATAATGACAATGATGAGCAGCGCATGCTGTTTGAGAGCTGCACGTTAAAGGGGAAAAGAATTTGTAATCCGATTGTGGACTGGTGGGACTCAGATGTGTGGGAATATATATGCAGCGAGCGCCTGGAGATTAATCTGTTTTATGATATGGGATTCTACCGGGTTGGATGTTTGGGATGCCCTATGGCGGGGAAGAATCGTTGGACAGATTTCCGGTTATTCCCAACCTACCAGAGGGCGTATATAAGATCCTTTGGGAAGATGTTGGACGCTATCCATGCTGGCGGAGGAAAGACGAAGTGGAAAACAGCGGAGGATGTATTCTCGTGGTGGATGGAAGCGGAGATCATAGAGGGGCAGATGAGTTTGTTTGATATGCCGGAGTGGACAAATGAAAATAAAACATAGAAAAAGATAACAGGAGATGCAGCGTCAGCCCCATCGGAGTAACTGTGGCTTAGAATAGCAAGTCAAGCTCCGGTGGATACATAGAAAGTTTTGACTAAGTTTAGTAATTATTGCTAAGAATAAAGTCTTCAGAGAAGGCTCTGAGGGTTTTATTGGTGGCACTAATTTTGCCAGCAATGCATTTCTTAGTCTGAGATACGAAAGGTATCTTCAAATCTATAAATCTATGATATAATTCGAATGCAGGGGAAGAGTGGGATGAAAGAA
>PPYE01453336.1_pt1 | contig 73562 bp, 48 predicted proteins | sample 1559881 | NCBI WGS metagenome assembly PPYE01 (sample SAMN08240022, study PRJNA423297) | Human gut metagenome, whole genome shotgun sequencing project. | reverse complement strand
CATTTGATCTTGGCCTGAGAAAGGTAAAAGCATATGTGAAGGGTCCAGGTAACGGACGTGAGTCTGCTATTAGAACTATTCACGGTGCAGGTATCGAAGTTACTGAAATCGTTGATGTAACTCCGCTTCCACATAATGGTTGTCGTCCTCCGAAAAGACGTAGAGTTTAAGATTTACCTTTAATAAAAATGATCTTGATTTTGTTTTTGGATTACATTAATTTCTCTCTGTAATCGCGGCTGCAACAAATTAAGTTCATGAATAAAACAATTAAAATTTAAAAGAAATGGCTAGATATACTGGACCAAAATCAAGAATAGCCCGTAAATTCGGTGAAGGTATCTTCGGAGCAGATAAAGTATTGTCAAAGAAGAACTATCCTCCCGGACAACACGGTAATTCCAGAAAAAGAAAAACTTCTGAGTATGGTGTTCAACTTCGTGAGAAACAGAAGGCCAAATACACCTATGGAGTTTTAGAGAAACAATTCCGCAACCTATTTGAAAAGGCAGAAACTGCTAAAGGTATTACCGGTGAAATTCTGCTTCAGTTGCTCGAAGGTCGTCTTGATAACATTGTATTCCGTTTAGGTATTGCTCCTACTCGTGCAGCTGCTCGTCAGTTGGTGGGTCACAAGCATATTACTGTGGATGGTGAAGTGGTAAATATACCTTCATTTGCAGTAAAACCGGGTCAGGTAATTGGTGTTCGTGAAAGATCTAAGTCTTTGGAAGTAATTGCTAATTCACTGGCTGGCTTTAACCACAGCAAATATCCTTGGTTGGAATGGGATGATAACTCTAAGGTTGGTAAATTGTTGCATGTACCTGAAAGAGCAGACATTCCTGAAAACATTAAAGAGCATTTGATCGTAGAATTGTATTCTAAATAAAATAATTAATTTCATGGCGATATTAGCATTTCAAAAACCTGATAAAGTATTAATGTTGGAAGCGGATTCTAGATTCGGTAAATTCGAATTTCGTCCGTTGGAGCCCGGTTTTGGTATTACCGTTGGTAATGCACTACTTAAAGCAGGTGACATAGGTAAGTATTTGACTGGATTTGAAGTGTTAAATCCTGAATTAGTTATTTGTCATTTAGATTCTAAAGCAACTATGCAAATCGATATTACGATTAACAAAGGTCGTGGATATGTTCCGGCTGATGAAAACCGCGAATATTGCACGGATGTTAACGTAATTCCTATCGATTCCATTTATACACCGATACGTAATGTGAAGTATCAGATTGAACCGTTCCGTGTTGAACAAAAGACGGACTACGACAAATTGGTACTTGAGATTACTACCGACGGTTCTATTCATCCGAAGGAAGCGCTGAAAGAAGCTGCAAAGATTCTGATTTATCACTTCATGCTCTTCTCTGATGAGAAGATTACATTGGAAAGCAATGATGTGGATGGTAATGAAGAATTTGATGAAGAAGTATTGCACATGCGTCAATTGTTGAAGACTAAACTTGTTGATATGGACTTATCGGTTCGTGCCCTCAACTGCTTGAAGGCTGCCGATGTAGAAACATTGGGTGATTTGGTACAATTCAATAAGACGGATTTGCTGAAATTCAGAAACTTCGGAAAGAAATCGCTTACTGAGCTTGATGATTTGCTGGAAAGTCTGAATCTTTCGTTTGGAACCGATATTTCTAAATATAAATTAGATAAAGAATAAAAAATGAGACATAATAAGAAATTCAATCATTTAGGTCGTACTGCTTCTCACAGAAATGCGATGTTATCTAACATGGCATGTTCTTTGATTAAGCACAAAAGAATCACTACGACTGTTGCAAAGGCTAAAGCTCTGAAGAAGTTTGTTGAGCCTTTGATTACAAAGTCAAAGGATGACACGACTAACTCTCGTCGTGTTGTATTCAGCAATCTGCAAGACAAGCAAGTTGTAACGGAACTGTTCAAGGAAATCTCTGTGAAGATTGCTGACCGTCCGGGTGGTTATACTCGTATCATCAAGACAGGGCACCGTCTAGGTGACAACGCTGAAATGTGCTTTATTGAACTCGTTGATTACAACGAAAACATGGCTAAGGAAAAGGTTGCTAAGAAAGCTACTCGTACCCGCCGTTCTAAGAAAGCTACTACTGAAGCTGCTGCTCCGGCAGAAGCTCCGGTTGCTGAAGCACCGGCAGTTGAAGAGGCAAAAGCGGAAGAAGCTAAAGCTGAATAAATCGACTATTCTTTTCAATATAAAAGCCGTCTCTTGTGAAAGGGGCGGCTTTTTTAATTTGCATTCGGATATTTTGGGAGGAAAGAAGATATATCTTTCCTAAACATTCATTAAAAGGTTCTACTATTAAACAATTAAATGAAACAAACTGTTATCTTTGCAGATAGATATGGCAAAGTTTCTGAAGGTGATATTATTCCTGGTCCTTGCTACTGCCTTTTGTGGAAGTGTGAGTGATGCATTTACCGTACAGACGGTAGATGAAATGGTTATTGCCGCTCAAGTTAGTTTAGGAGAAGAGGGGGATACGCAGAGAAATGATGTTCGGCAAGGAAGTTATATTCCGGCTCCGAAATTGCCATATTTGTCAGATGCAGAACTTGCAGGTTCCGCTGGAACTACTCAGTTGCTTACCTTTTCACGTGCGCAACGTTCGTATACAACAGAATATATCCTTTCGTTAAAAGACATGATAGAGCGGCTGGCTCATCGTGACGATGTACTGTCATTGCATCGCTCGAAGTTATTTGATACCAGCACCTCTTATCGCTGCCACCCTGCGTGTGAATATTATGTATTTACGCTCAGGCGAATTATCATTTAGACGTTTGAATGAATTCAGATTTATTTGCCTTATGTGGTCATAGACTGTACGAGGTGATTATTGGTATGTTTTATCAGTTAAACTTTTATTCATTTTAAACGATTTAAATTATGGCAACTCAAGCAATTGACGCAACTATTTTTGCGTCTACACACCCCGATATCGCAAAACGCACAAGTGTCTCCGGACTAATTTTTTCAGTGGCAATGCTGCTGTTAGGTATCCTTATATTCGCATCAACTTTTGAAGTAACTGACCGCTCATCTACGCTTAGTATGTTGTTGATGGTGTTAGGTACGGCATTTTTCCTCTTAGGAATATTCCGTTTGTTCTGGAAATCTAAAGAAGTGGTATATATTCCGACAGGAAGTATTACTAAGGAACGCAGTGTGTTCTTCGATTTGAAACACATGGGTAAGTTGAAAGAGATGATTGAAAAAGGCCAGCTTTCTATTGAAGAAGGTGTAAAGAGTGAAGGAAGCGGTAATGTACGTTTGGATGTTATACTTTCTCAAGATAATAAATTTGCAGCCGTTCAGCTGTTCCAGTTTGTGCCTTATACATACACTCCGGTAACCTCTGTACATTATTATACAGGGAATGATGCAGCAACCATATCGGCTTTCTTGGCGAAGTGTAAAGTGAACTAACCCTCAGGGTTTCTGGACTTAACTTTGAAGTTATGGGGATCAGTCGGTAACGGCTATCCCCATTTTTTTCATCAGGAAACAGGCATTCATATTCTGAGCTACTCCTTCGCGCAGACGATAAGAAAAGGTCAGTTCATTACCTGTGATGTCGGCTTCGAATCGGTAATTATGGATGTCATCAGGATAAATGTCGGCAAGCGTGCCGAGCATCAGGTCGTGAGTAGCGATGATACCATTTGCCTGTAAAGTCATGAATTGTTTGATAAGGGCGAGCGAGCCTTTCTGCTTATCCATGGAGTTGGTTCCTTTTAGAATCTCATCAAGGATGATGAAGAACTCTTCACCGGCTTGCAGTTTGTCGATGATAAGTTTCAGACGTTTCAGTTCTGCAAAGAAATAGGATTCGTTATCATTCAGGGAGTCGCTGGTGCGCAGACTGGTAATGAGTTGAGCAGGATACAGTTCCATACTCCGGGCGCAAACGGGGGTGCCGATGCAAGCCAGCAAATAGTTGATGCCTACCGTACGAAGATACGTACTTTTGCCTGCCATATTTGCTCCGGTGATAATAATGAAGAAAGGACGTTTTTCTATATCAATGTCATTACGTACACATTTGTCGCGGTTCATCAGTGGATGTCCCATAGATGCGGCGCGGAGACTGAAAGACCGGGTGGTAATAATAGGGTAGGAGTAATCCGGATGATTATAGGCGAATGTGGCCAGTGAACACAGAGCATCCATGTGAGCGATAGCTGTCAGCCAGCGTGGCAGTTCAGAAGCATATTGCTCTTTCCATCCTTCAATCTGTATGATTTTGCGGATTTCCCAGAAGAATAATCCGTTGAGGGTGGCATATATGTAGGCGTTGTTTCGCTGATCGAGTTCGTTCATAAGCTTACTTAGACGCTGGATGGAGTGAGAAGCCGTTTGTTTTTCATCACCGATCCACTCTCTCACTTCCTTCAATATCGGACTTTTCATGGGTTGGTTCTCTATAAGTCGGAGCAGATTGGCATACGTTGCTAATATCTGTAGCTTCTTTCCGTAGACAGCTTGCATTTTAGTGATTTTACTAGTGAAACAAAAGCTGGCAAACACAAAGCATAACCATAGAATACCGAAAACAGTGAGCGGAATAATGCCTGCAATAGCCAATGCTATACATAAGATATTTATTCCACCCGCCAATAGCGGTAGCATGCGAAAGAAAACGTTTTTCCGGAAGACACTGGGACTCTTAGCCCATGCCTTTAATTCATCTTCATCAGCAGCTTTTCCTTTATAGAGCAGTCCCAGAATACGGAATTCTTGTCGAAAGTTCAATTCCGATGTCAGTTCGCGAATGGCTTCCTGTCGGGATTCTATCTCTTTCTTATTTACCAGATGCGTGCCCAGCCAATTGGCTAACAAGCTTTTTCCAAGTTGCGTACAGGTACGGTTTATATACTGAAAAAGAGAATGTGGACCAAACACATCCAGGTCATAACTGTACAGGTGTGCCGGATTGATAAATTCTGCTCCGTCTTCAAAAGAAGATGTGTCATAGTTCAGCGCCGAAAGTTCTTGCTCATTGATTGCTATCTTTTTTTCCAGATAATCTTTCTGATGAAACAGCCGGTTGTGATACTTTATCAATAGGATAAAAGGCAGAAGTGTGACGGTAATGATCCCCGTTAATACTATCCAGCCTGATGACCAGAAATATATAATTCCCGCAATTCCTGCAACAAATAACAATAATCGCAGTGAGCCTATGCGGTAAATCTTGTTTTGTACTTTATTTAATTCCGAACGTCCTTCTTCAGCGATGCGCTGATAAGTGGCGGTTATTTCATTGATTGTGTTCATTCTATTGTTTCTTTGCCGCAAAGGTAAAATAAGCCTGCTTTATAACCAAATGCTTCATCTGCTTTCTCTTGCTCTAATGAAGAACTTAGCATCCATATTTATGTTTCCTTTAAGAGAAGCGTTTGTTTCTCAGTGTGAAACTGTCTGTTTCTCGGTGTGAAACTGCTTGTTTCAAAGCATGAAACTGCTTGTTTCAAGGCATGAAACTTGCAGTTCCAAGTGATGAAACTATTCTTATCCATCAAGGTAGTAAGTTTTCGCCTTAGATATCCCTTTGATGAGTATTGCTTATTTTTCCAGTTACTCGCAGCTTTGAAGCGTATTATGCAGTATAGAGATAAGCCCAAGTATAAATATGCATGAACATAAATCTGCCAAAATTGCATTTTTCTTTTCAATAATTTGCTCTTCTTGGATAAATAATGTAACTTTCGCTCAGATAAAACTGTTTTAGAAAGAAAAGCTTGGGGTATGAAAAGGTGGTGGTTATTAGGCATATTCGGATTATTGGTTGCTTTGCATGGGAGCGCCCAGCAAGTGATATATGCCAATTTGAAGGAATTGGTGGAAGATCGTGGCGACACACTCTCCACATTGAAGATAGAGAAGCGCTCCAAGAATCAGATTTTACTGATGGGAGGTGCTGACTATCGCGTCTCGGTAGATGACAATCCCGGTCTCTGCCGATATTTGAAATCCCGTTGTTATGCGGTGAGGGCTGACTCGGCGTTATACGTTAACTGTAAGAAAGTGCGTTATAAACGTTTCCGTTTCGGCGGTTGGTATGCCCCTGCCACTTGGATACAGGGGAAAATTTATTTCTACGCACAGCCTGTAGGTTCTGTGGCGGCAAGTACCACACAGCCTGCCGACGCTACAAAGCTGGGGGGAGATGTCGGTACGGCCATTGCTGCTTCGGGGCTGGTCAATGCGCGGGTTTATTATGAACTGAATCCGGAAACGGGTAAAGTAGAGTTCGTAGGAAAAGACAAAATGCTACAGCTACTAAAAAATGAGCCGGAACTTCTGAACGCCTTCTTACAGGAAAGCAGTGAAAGTGCGGAAGTTACAGGTAAATACTTACTACGCTTAAAATGACTAAATGATAAATAAATCCCGGTATCACTTGTTGATATCGGGATTTATTTCTATATTGCGGCAGCTTACAGAAGTAAACTGATGACATTTTGTAACCTTTCATCCTGTATGTTATGGAAATAACCTTAAGTAACACATTGCTCCCTTACCCCACTTTCGTAGAGGGTATCCGGAGGGCTCCCGATCGTGGCTTCACACTTTCGCCCGCACAAACTGCCACGGCGTTAAAGAACGCATTGCGTTATATCCCCAAAGAATTACACGAGACCCTTGCTCCGGAGTTTATGGAAGAACTTCGTACCCGCGGGCGTATCTATGGCTACCGATATCGTCCGCAGGGCGACCTCAAAGCGAAACCTATCGATGCTTACAAAGGAAATTGCATTGAAGGCAAGGCTTTCCAGGTGATGATTGACAATAATCTCTGCTTCGATATTGCCCTCTATCCTTATGAACTAGTCACTTATGGCGAAACGGGACAGGTCTGCCAAAACTGGATGCAGTATCGTCTCATTAAACAATATCTTGAAGTGCTGACTCAAGATCAGACACTCGTTATTGAAAGTGGGCATCCACTGGGATTATTCCGTTCTAAGCCTGATGCACCACGCGTGATTATTACGAATGCCATGATGGTAGGTCTTTACGATAATCAGAAAGATTGGCACGTGGCCATGCAAATGGGAGTTGCCAACTACGGTCAGATGACTGCCGGAGGCTGGATGTATATTGGTCCTCAAGGTATTGTGCATGGTACCTTTAATACTCTGCTGAATGCCGGACGTATGAAGCTCGGTATTCCTCAGAACGGTGATTTGCGCGGACACCTGTTTATATCTTCCGGTTTGGGTGGCATGAGCGGTGCCCAGCCTAAGGCCGCCGAGATGTCGGGTGCAGCTTCCATTATAGCCGAGGTAGATATGTCACGTATTGAAACCCGGCATCGGCAAGGTTGGGTAGGGCATGTCGCGGATTCTATTCCCGAAGCATTCTCGCTGGCGCATGAGGCGATGGACGGCAAGAAACCGATATCCATTGCTTATCATGGGAATATCGTTGACTTGCTGGAATATGCTGTAAGTCAAAATATACATATAGACCTGCTTTCTGACCAAACTTCCTGCCATGCCGTTTACGAAGGCGGATACTGTCCGGTGGGAATTACTTTCGCCGAACGTACAAGTCTGTTGCATGAAGACCCGCAGAAATTCTGTAGACTGGTGAATGAATCGTTGGTGCGCCATTTCCGGGCTATAAAAGCCCTTGTAGAGCAGGGTACCTATTTCTTCGATTATGGAAACTCCTTTATGAAAGCCGTTTATGATGCCGGAGTTCGTGAGATTGCCAAAGAAGAAGATGATAAGAATGGATTTATATTCCCCAGTTATGTAGAAGATATCATGGGGCCGGAACTTTTTGATTACGGTTACGGACCTTTCCGCTGGGTATGTCTCAGTGGTAAACATGAAGATTTGATAAAGACCGATCATGCAGCGATGGAATGTATTGACCCGAACCGTCGCGGTCAGGATCTGGATAACTACAATTGGATACGTGACGCGGAAAAGAATAATCTTGTGGTAGGTACTCAGGCGCGTATTCTTTATCAGGATGCGGCAGGACGTATGAAGATAGCGTTGAAGTTCAACGAAATGGTACGCAATGGTGAAGTTGGACCTATTATGTTGGGACGCGATCATCACGATGTGAGCGGTACGGACTCTCCTTTCCGTGAAACTTCTAATATAAAAGATGGAAGCAATGTCATGGCGGATATGGCCGTGCAATGCTTTGCCGGAAACTGTGCCCGGGGAATGAGCCTTGTAGCACTGCACAATGGTGGTGGTGTGGGTATTGGAAAAGCCATAAATGGCGGCTTCGGTATGGTATGCGATGGTAGTGAGCGGGTGGATGAAATACTTCGTTCAGCTATGTTGTGGGACGTGATGGGCGGTGTGGCCCGGCGTTCATGGGCACGCAATGGGCATGCTATGGAGACGAGTGAAGAGTTTAACCGGACACATGCTGATGGTTATCATATTACGATGCCATACGTGGCTGATGACGAATTAGTAAATAAATACATATCATAAAAAGAGAATCATGAATAAAATCATCGAATGTGTCCCCAACTTCAGCGAGGGACGTGACTTGCAGAAAATAGATCAAATCATATCCCCTTTCCGTGGTAAACAAGGTGTAAAACTCTTGGATTACAGTAACGACGAAGACCACAACCGCCTGGTAGTAACCGTGGTAGGAGAACCGGAACCCCTTCGTGATGCCGTTCTCGAAGCTATCGGCATTGCTGTAAAGCTTATTGACCTTAACCACCACACCGGGCAACATCCCCGTATGGGTGCCGTAGATGTAGTTCCTTTCATTCCCATCAAGAATGTGACGATGGAAGAAGCTATCGCCCTTTCCAAAGAAGTAGGTGCAGAGGTAGGCAAACGCTATAATCTTCCTGTCTTTCTCTATGAGAAATCCGCATCAGCTCCGCATCGCGAAAATCTTGCTGCCGTGCGTAAAGGTGAGTTCGAAGGTATGGCAGAAAAGATAAAGCTACCCGAATGGCAGCCCGACTTTGGTCCTGCCGAACGCCATGCCACTGCCGGAACCGTTGCTATCGGTGCCCGCATGCCGTTGGTAGCCTACAATATCAATCTGAATACACCTAATCTGGATATCGCACATGATATTGCCAAGAAGATTCGTTTCATTGGCGGTGGCCTGCGTTATTGCAAAGCAATGGGAGTAGAGTTGAAAGACCGGGGCATTACTCAGGTTTCCATCAATATGACAGACTATACCCGTACCGCCCTTTACCGCGCTTTTGAACTGACCCGTGTAGAAGCACGTCGCTATGGGGTCAGCATTGTGGGGAGTGAGATTATCGGCCTTGTTCCGATGGAGGCGCTCATTGATACAGCTTCTTATTATCTTGGTTTAGAGAATTTCTCTATGCAACAAGTGCTTGAGGCGAGGATTATGGAAGAATAATAGAATGATAAAAGAACGCAAATTACGCAAATTACACAAATAAAGTTTTTAAATATGACCGAGAACCTGATAATTTTCAATGCCCGCGTTGTAACCCCCATCGGCTTTTCCGCCCGTTGCGGCAAAGAGATGGGTGAACTATGCATCATTGATAATGCTACAATAGAAGTAACCGACGGTATCATTTCCTATGTCGGCCCTTCCCGGGGCGAGATGCGTGACGGATATTATCAACGCTACTGGCACTACAATGCTCGTGGCAAATGCCTGTTACCCGGCTTCGTCGATTCGCATACTCACTTTGTATTTGGTGGCGAACGTGCCGAAGAGTTCTCCTGGCGATTGAAAGGAGAAAGCTATATGTCTATCATGGAGCGTGGTGGTGGCATTGTAAGCACTGTAAAGGCCACTCGCGAATGTAGTTTTATTCAACTCCGCTCCAAAGCCGAAGTTTTTTTGAGGCAAATGAGTAATATGGGGATTACTACCGTAGAAGGCAAGAGCGGCTACGGACTGGATAAGGAAACGGAGCTTCTGCAACTCAAAGTCATGCGTAGCCTGAATAATGACGAACATAAGCGGGTAGATATTGTATCCACTTTTCTGGGCGCGCATGCCGTACCCGAGGAATATAAGGGACGTACGGATGAATACCTTGATTTCATTATCAGTGATGTCCTGCCTTGTGTTGCCAAAAACGAACTGGCCGAGTTTTGTGATGTCTTCTGCGAACAAGGCGTTTTCTCTGTCGAACAATCTCGCCGTCTGTTGCAAGCTGCCAAGGAATATGGTTTGGGCTTGAAACTCCATGCCGATGAAATCGTTCCGCTGGGGGGTGCCGAACTGGCTGCCGAGCTTTCTGCTGTTTCCGCAGATCATTTGTTGCATGCATCCGATACAGGTATCCGCGCTATGCGGGATGCCGGAACCGTTGCAACTTTACTCCCTCTTACAGCTTTTGCCCTGAAAGAACCTTATGCACGCGGTCGCGAAATGATTGATTCCGGTTGTGCCGTAGCCCTTGCCACAGATCTCAATCCGGGCAGTTGTTTCTCCGGTTCCATTCCTTTAACTTTTGCCCTGGCATGTATCTATATGCATCTTACTATTGAAGAAGCTATCACTGCCCTCACCCTGAACGGGGCTGCTGCCTTGAACCGGGCGGATAGTATCGGCAGCATCGAAGTAGGCAAGAAGGGGGATTTTGTAGTGCTGAATTCCGATAATTACCATTTCCTGCCTTATTATGTCGGTATGAATTGTGTAAATACCACCATCAAAGAAGGAGTGATTTATCCTGTATTGTAAAACCTTTAAAGAAAAATACCATGTTAGTTGATTTAACAGTAAAAGAATTTTTGAATAAAGTGGCGGGCAGTGATCCCGTTCCCGGTGGCGGGAGCATTGCTGCCCTGAACGGTGCCGTAGCTTCGGCACTTGCCGCTATGGTTGCTAATCTCACCATCGGCAAGAAGAATTACGAAGAACACGAGGAACTTATGAACCATATTGCTTCTCTCGCACTGAGAGAGAAAGACGTATTCATAGCTGATATAGATCGTGACTCGGAAGCCTATGATGCGGTGTTTGCATGCTTCAAAATGCCCAAGGCTACCGATGAAGAAAAAGCTGCTCGCAGCGCTGCCATTCAGGAAGCTACTAAGTATGCCGCCCTCGTTCCCATGCAAGTAGCCCGTAATGCTTACGAACTGATGTCGGTGATTGCCGATGTCGCCCGTTTGGGAAACCGTAATGCAGTGACTGATGCTTGTGTGGCCATGATGTCCGCCCGTACAGCTGTACTGGGTGCCTTACTGAACGTTCGCATCAACCTGGGTTCCATCAAAGATAAAACCTTTGCAGATGAACTTCAAAGAGAAGCCGATGTGCTGGAACGCTTGGCTTGTGAGCGCGAAAAAGAAGTATTGGATGTTGTTAATCAAGAATTACGAGTATGAAAAACGTCTATCATGTAGGGTCCGGTGAACTCACATTCGACATCATCGAACGAATTATCAACGAGAATCTGAAACTGGAACTGGCCCCCGAAGCTAAAGAACGGATACAGAAATGTCGCGACTACCTCGATCATAAGATAGCCGAGTCCGAAGAACCTTTGTACGGTATCACCACAGGCTTCGGTTCCCTGTGTAGCAAAAATATATCCCCCGATGAACTGGGCACCTTGCAGGAAAACCTGATAAAGAGTCATGCTTGTAGCGTCGGTGAAGAAATACGTCCCGTCATCGTCAAACTTATGATGTTGCTGAAAGCCCATGCCCTGTCTTTGGGACATAGTGGTGTGCAAGTCATTACCGTGCAGCGTATCCTCGATTTCTTCAACAACGACGTGATGCCCATTGTCTACGACCGCGGTTCGCTCGGTGCATCCGGTGATCTGGCTCCTCTTGCCAATCTCTTCCTGCCGCTTATCGGTGTGGGCGATGTTTATTATAAAGGTAAGAAGCGCGAAGCTATTAGTGTCCTCGATGAGTTCGGCTGGGAACCGGTGAAACTTATGAGTAAAGAGGGGCTTGCCCTGCTCAACGGTACGCAGTTTATGAGTGCCAATGGTGTGTTTGCCATTCTGAAAGCTTTTCGACTCTCCAAGAAAGCCGATCTTATTGCCGCTCTTTCCCTCGAAGCTTTCGATGGGCGTATTGATCCTTTTATGGATTGTATCCAGCAAATTCGTCCGCACCGGGGACAAATCGAGACAGGCGATAATTTCCGTAAACTCCTGGAAGGCAGTGAAATCATTGCTCAATACAAAGCCCATGTGCAAGATCCGTATTCTTTCCGCTGCATCCCCCAAGTGCATGGTGCAACGAAAGATGCCATTCGTTATGTCTCTTCTGTCTTGCTGACCGAAATTAATTCTGTAACGGATAATCCTACTATCTTTCCCGATGAAGACCGTATCATCTCCGGTGGAAACTTCCACGGCCAGCCACTTGCCATTTCTTATGACTTCCTTGGCATCGCCCTTGCCGAATTAGGTAACATTTCCGAGCGGCGTGTGGCACAGCTTATCATGGGACTGCGCGGTCTGCCTGAATTTCTGGTAGCCAATCCCGGTTTGAACTCCGGTTTTATGATACCACAATATGCTGCTGCTTCCATGGTTAGTCAGAATAAGATGTATTGCTATGCTGCCAGCAGTGATTCCATTGTTTCCTCCAACGGACAGGAAGATCATGTCAGCATGGGAGCTAATGCAGCTACCAAATTGTACCGCATCATGGACAATTTGGAACACATTCTCTCCATTGAATTGATGAATGCCGCACAGGGGATTGAATTCCGTCGTCCGTTAAAGACTTCTCCCGCTTTGGAACGCTTCCTGAACGAATATCGCAAGGAAGTCCCTTTTATTAAAGACGACATTGTCATGTACAAAGAAATTCATAAGACAGTGGCGTTTCTGAACCGGACGAAGTTCGATTATTGACATTCTTCCCAATAAATCTGCCGGAAGCATAATAAATATTAATATAGTTAATCTTTCAAAGGAAACTCAATTGGCGAATTGAGTTTTCTTTCTATATTTGCCCAGTTTTATTCCGAAAGTGGACATTCTTCTACTTGAAATCTAAAAAATTAAAGAGAAAATTGAAATGAAAACGGGCGACAATATGAAAGAACACCCTCAAAGATTAGAGTTGCGGGAGCGTATCATCGATACTGCTCTGAATTCTTTTGCTACTCATGGCATCAAGAGTATTACGATGGATGACATTGCTGCGGCATTAGGTATATCCAAACGTACTTTGTATGAAGTTTTTTCTGATAAAGAAACCTTACTGATGGAATGTCTCCTGAAAGCTCAGCGTGAGGGAGATGCTTACGTGAAAGATGTCTATGAAAAGGCTTCGAATGTATTGGAAGTTTTGTTAAAACTCTACCAGCGGAGTATCGAGAAGTTTCACAATACTAATAAAAAGTTTTTTGAAGACATCAAGAAATACCCTAAAGTCTATGCTGAATTGATGAAGCGTCGCAACCGCGATTCCGAGGAAACGATTGCTTTCTTTAAACTGGGTATACAGCAAGGGTACTTCCGCGATGATGTTAACTTTACGATTGTAAACCTGTTGGTGCGCGAACAGCTCGACTTGCTGATGAATACGGATCTCTGCAAAGAGCACTCTTTCCTGGAAGTATATGAATCTATCATGTTCACTTATCTCCGGGGAATATCAACAGAAAAAGGTGCTCGTAAACTGGAAGAATTTATCCGGGAATACCGTAAGAGCCGACAGCCCAATACGGAATAAAAAATAATCCTAATATACATACAGATTTATTTTTATGGACAGACAACTATTTTTGGCAAGTAAGAAAATTATGTTGACTGTGGTCCTTTTATTGGCTATAAGCTATGTACAGGCACAGGAAACAAAAGAACCCCTAACCTTGACCCTCGACAAAGCACTGGAAATCGCACTTAGTGATAACCCTACGATAAAGGTTGCTGAAGAGGAAATAGCCCTGAAAAAGGTGGCTAACAAGGAGACCTGGCAAAGTTTATTGCCAGAGGCCAGCATTGGCGGAACATGGAACCATACGATTACGGCAGCCCAGATGAACCTTGGCGGTCAGTCTTTCAAAATGGGTCAGGACGATTCGAATACAGTAAGCGGGACTCTGAATATCAGCTTACCGTTATTTGCCCCTTCGGTCTACAAAGCAATGTCTATGACGAAAACCGACATAGAATTGGCAGTAGAAAAATCTCGTGCTTCTAAGCAGGATCTGGTGAATCAGGTTACTAAAGCGTATTATCAGTTAATGTTGGCACAAGACTCTTATGAGGTTTTGCAGAAGAGTTATAAATTGGCGGAAGACAATTATAACGTGGTCAATGCAAAATACCAGCAGGGAGCCGTCAGCGAATTTGATAAGATTAGCGCTGAAGTACAAATGCGTAGTGTAAAGCCGAATGTCATTTCAGCGGGAAATGCCGTTACCTTATCCAAACTTCAGCTGAAAGTGCTGATGGGAATAACGGAAGACTTCGATCTCAAGATTGCCGATAATCTGGCTAATTATGAGACCGATTTGTTTGCTAACCAATTGAATGAACTGAATGAAGGTTTGGTGAACAATACCACAATGAAGCAATTCGACCTGAACATGAAGATGCTCAATCAGAGTCTGAAATCTCTGAAAACAAACTTCATGCCGACACTGGGAATGAACTATTCTTATCAATACCAGTCATTGTATAATAATAACTGGAATGTGTTCGACTATAATTGGGGCGGAAGTTCTGCTTTGGTATTTACCCTGAATATCCCTCTTTATAAAGCCAGTAACTTTACGAAACTGAAGACCGCACGAATTCAGATTAATCAGTTAAAGGAAAACCGCACGGATACGGAGCGTAAACTGAACATGCAGATTACCAGCTACCAGAACAATATGGCAGCAAGTTCAGAGCAGGTGGTAAGTAATAAAGAGAACGTAATGCAAGCTCAGAAGGCAGTGGAAATAGCCGGGAAGCGCTATGAAGTAGGTAAAGGTACAGTGCTGGAACTTAACAGTTCGCAAGTGTCGTTAACCCAGGCTGAACTGACTTATAATCAATCTATTTACGACTATCTGGTATCTAAGGCTGATCTTGACCAGGTTTTAGGTCGCGACTATTCAACTAATAAGTAAAAAGAAAAATCACAACGATATGAAAAAAAGTGTTCAATTAATTGCCCTGGTGGCAGTTGCTCTGCTGAGCTCATGCAGTGGTGGAGAGAAAGACAAGGCTACAGCTGAAAAGGTAGATGAAAAACCGAGAGTTAAACTGGCCTCTGTGACCGCACGTCCTGTAGATCAGATCCAAGAATATACCGCTACTGTTCAGGCAGAAGTGAAAAACAATATTGCTCCTTCTTCTCCGGTGCGTATCGATCAGATATTTGTGGAAGTGGGCGACCGTGTATCTAAAGGTCAGAAATTGGTACAGATGGATGCTGCCAATCTGAAGCAGGCGAAGTTCCGTCTGGATAACCAAGAAATAGAATTCAAACGTACTGACGAATTATATAAGGTGGGCGGCACTTCCAAATCAGAATGGGATGCGGCCAAAATGGCATTGGACGTACAGAAGACAACGTATAAGAATCTGTTGGAAAATACTGCGTTGCTCAGCCCCATCAATGGTGTGGTGACAGCTCGTAATTACGATAACGGCGATATGTACAGTGGAGGTGATCCGGTGTTGGTAGTAGAGCAAATCACTCCGGTGAAACTGATGATCAACGTTTCCGAAGGCTACTTTGCGAAAGTAAAGAAGGGAGCTCCCGTGGCTGTCAAAGTAGATGTGTATGGTGACGAAGAGTTTGAAGGAACGATAAATCTGGTTTATCCTACCATTGACCCGAATACCCGTACTTTCCCTGTTGAAGTGCGTTTGACTAACCGCGACCAGAAAGTCCGTCCGGGTATGTTTGCCCGTGTAACGTTGAATTTCGGAACACAGGAACACGTAGTTGTGCCCGATTTGGCTATTGTGAAACGTGCCGGTTCCGGCGACCGCTATGTATATGTATATAAGGACGGAAAAGTTTCTTATAACAAAGTTGAACTGGGACGTCGTATGGATACGGAATATGAGTTGATTTCCGGTGTGGATAACAATTCGCAGGTGGTCGTTGCAGGACAGTCTAAGTTGGCTGATGGCGTAGAAGTAGAAGTCGAGAAATAATGATTAACGATTAGCGATTAGTGACTGCTTCTTGTGTCATAATGCTGCAAGGAGCTCATCACTCATCACTTATCACTAAACACTAATAACATGAGTTTATACGAAGGAGCGGTTAAAAAACCGATTATGACCTCGCTCTGCTTTTTGGCAGTAGCGATATTTGGTCTGTTCTCTTTGTCAAAATTACCGGTGGATCTTTACCCGGATATCGAGACCAACACCATTATGGTGATGACTTCCTATGCGGGAGCCAGTGCGTCGGATATTGAGAACAATGTGACCCGTCCGTTAGAAAATACGCTGAATTCTGTCAGCAACCTGAAACATATTACTTCCAGATCTTCAGAGAATATCTCTGTGATAACATTGGAGTTCGAATATGGATATGATATTGACGTGCTGACGAATGATGTGCGTGATAAACTGGATATGGTAAGTTCTCAGCTTCCCGATGAAGTGGAGACACCTATTATCTTTAAGTTCAGTACGGACATGATTCCTATCCTGCTGCTTTCCGTTCAGGCGGAAGAGAGTCAGCCGGCACTTTATAAAATATTGGACGACAACATCGTAAATCCGCTGGCTCGTGTGCCGGGTGTGGGTACGGTGTCTATCTCCGGTGCACCCAAACGTGAGGTGAATGTTTATTGCGATCCTAACAAACTGGATGCTTATAATCTTTCAGTGGAGACCATCAGTTCTATTATTAGTGCTGAAAACCGCAATACACCGGGTGGTACCTTCGATGTGGGAAACAATACCTATTCACTTCGTGTAGAGGGGGAGTTCAAGGACCCCAAGGAGATGGAGAATATTGTAGTAGGTACGCACAATGGAGCTTCCGTTTATTTGCGCGATGTGGCAACAGTGGTAGACTCTGTGGAAGAACGTGCGCAGAAGACGTATAGTAATGGTGTACAAGGAGCTATGATTGTGGTACAGAAGCAGTCCGGTGCCAACTCTGTGGCTATTTCGCAAAAAGTAATTGATATGTTGCCGCAGTTGCAGAAATCGTTGCCGAGTGACGTGAAGCTGGGTATCATTGTTAATACTTCCGATAACATTCTGAATACCATTGACAGTTTGGAAGAGACTATCATGTACGCCATGTTGTTCGTAATCCTGGTAGTGTTTGTATTCCTGGGGCGTTGGCGTGCTACGGTTATTATCTGTATCACTATCCCAATGTCATTGGTAGCTTCATTTATCTATTTGGGTATTATAGATGGCGGTTCGCTGAATATTATTTCGCTCTCTTGTCTTTCCATTGCTATCGGTAATGTGGTGGACGATGCTATTGTAGTGCTTGAGAATGTGACGACCCATATTGAACGAGGGTCCGAGCCGAAGCAGGCAGCGGTTCATGCCACGAATGAGGTGGCCATCTCCGTTATTGCCTCGACGCTGACCATGATTGCGGTATTCTTCCCGCTGACTATGGTGAGCGGTATGTCCGGTGTATTGTTCCGCCAGTTGGGTTGGATGATGTGTGTGATCATGACTGTTTCTACTATTTCGGCTTTGTCATTTACACCGATGATGTGTGCGCAACTCCTGCGTTTGCAGAAGAAGCAGAGTAAGTGGTTCATTGCTTTCTATAAACCGATTCAGCGTGCGCTCGATGCACTCGATGTGTGGTATCAGAACCGTCTGAATTGGGCTGTACGCCATCGTATAACTATCATGATTGGTTGTGCCACTTTCTTTGTGGCAAGTTTGTTCTGTGCCAAATATATTGGTACGGAGTTCTTCCCGGCGGCTGATAATAGTCGTATCGGTGTGAATTTGCAACTTCCCATAGGTGCTCGTGTAGAGCGTGCGCAAGCGCTGGCTTCGGAACTGACGGAAAAGTGGATGAAACGTTACGAAGGTGTGATGAGGGTTTGTAACTATACTGTGGGACAGGCTGATTCGGATAATACTTTTGCTTCCATGCAGGACAATGGTAGCCATATTATCAGCTTTAACATCAGTTTGGTGAGTCCGGGTGACCGTAAAGTCAAGTTGGAAACGGTCTGTGATGAGATGCGTGAAGACTTGAAGGCCTATCCCGAGTTGGATAAGGCACAGGTAATTTTGGGTGGTAGTACCGGTGGTATGAGTGCCCAGGCCAGTGCCGACTTTGAAGTATATGGTTATGATTTTACTGCTACGGATAAAGTCTCGGCCGAACTGAAAGAGAAACTGCTGAATGTAAAAGGTGTGAGTGAAGTAAACATCAGCCGTCAGGATTATCAACCTGAATATCAGGTAGACTTCGATCGTGAGAAGCTGGCATTGCATGGACTGAATCTGTCGACCGCTTCCGGTTATCTTCGTAACCGCGTGAACGGAGCCTTAGCTTCTTATTATCGTGAGGACGGTGATGAGTACGATATCCGTGTGCGTTATGCTCCTGAGTTCCGTACAAAGATTGAAGATTTGGAGAACATTCTTATTTATACACCTTCTGGTGAAGGTATCCGTGTGAAGGATCTCGGTAAAGTGGTTGAACGTTCGGCTCCTCCTACCATCGAGCGTAAGGACCGTGAACGTATTGTGACTGTATCTGCCGTTATTTCGGGGGTTCCATTAGGTGACGTAGTTGCTGATGGTAATGCCATTATCGATAAGATGGACTTGCCGAGTGGTATTTCTATCCAGATTTCGGGTTCGTATGAGGACCAGCAGGATTCGTTCTCCGACTTAGGTACACTGGCTGTATTGATTATCATTCTGGTATTTATTGTAATGGCCGCCCAGTTTGAGTCTTTGAGTTATCCGTTTATTATCATGTTCTCCATCCCGTTTGCATTCAGCGGTGTGTTGATGGCCCTCTTCTTTACGGGCACCAACCTGAACGTAATGAGTTTGCTGGGTGGAATCATGTTGATTGGTATCGTGGTGAAGAACGGTATCGTGCTGATTGACTATATCACACTCTGTCGCGAGCGCGGTATGGCGGTACTCCACTCTGTGGTTACGGCAGGTCGTAGCCGTTTGCGCCCGGTATTAATGACTACGTTGACTACTATTCTCGGTATGGTTCCGATGGCTGTAGGTCAGGGTGAAGGTGCCGAGATGTGGCGTCCGTTGGGTGTGGCCGTAATTGGTGGTTTGACGGTATCTACCATCTTGACGCTGATTTTGGTTCCCGTGCTTTATTGCTCGTTTGCCGGTATTGGTATCAGACGTAACCGTCGTAAGATCAAGAAAGATCGTGAACTGAATGATTACTATCAGGTTCATAAAGAGAAGATGACGAAACCAAGAAAACAATAATTGGATTTATGATTTATGAATTGCCATTCGGTCTTTATCGTTTTGTGGTTCATAGATCATAATCATAAATCATAAATCAAATGAAATCCGTATTTATAACATTCGACCAGGCGTTCTTTGAGCGCATTATGGCGTTACTCGACCGTCAGGGTTGCCGTGGATTCAGCTATTGGCAGCAAGTGCAGGGACGTGGCAGCAAGACGGGAGAGCCGCATTATGGCAGTCACGCATGGCCCAGTATGTGCTCTGCTATTATTACTATTGTAGACGAAGCTAAAGTTGACCCGTTGCTTGATGCGCTCCATCGGATGGACGAAGAGACGCAGCAACTCGGTCTCCGGGCATTCGTCTGGAATATCGAGAAGACTATATAGTTTACGCAAGACGCCCGCATAGCCTGTGCAAGACCGTCGCATAGGGTAGTGGAGGCGTTCACTAATAACTTGATAGAGGGAAATCTTACAAAACGTGAAGATTTCCCTCTCTTTTTATGTCTTTTCTCTATCTTTGCAAATCCTTTATGGACAACATGGAAAAGAATTATCTGAAATATACTTGCATTTGGGCATTGATTATATTGGCGGGCTTGTTACTGATGTACTTTCTGCCCGCTTTTACGGTAGGTGAACACGTAATGAGGCGTGTCGACTTGCTGGGTGACGTGCGTACTCAGAAAGATATTGCGGAAGAACCGGACAGTTTGCTTCCGCCTCCGCCGAAGGTGAAACCTGCATTTGTGGATACCTGCCGTGCGGGTATGACGTGCATTGAAGACTACAGCGACTCTACTCTGCGCGGCATGACACCTTTTTACCGGGCTTTGGATGAATTGGCACAGCGTCCCCGTCAGGTACGTATTGCCGTTTTCGGAGATTCCTTCATTGAAGCGGATATTCTTACTGCGGATTTGCGTAATATGTTGCAGGATAAATATGGTGGTTGCGGAGTAGGTTTTGTTACCATTACTTCTATGACCAGCGGATTCCGCCCTACCGTGCGCCACTCGTTTGGTGGTTGGCAAAGCCATTCTGTAATGGATTCTACTTTCTTTGACCGCAAGAAGCAAGGTATTTCCGGACATTACTTTGTTCCCCGTCCCGGTGCTTATGTGGAATTGAAGGGACAAAACAAATATGCTTCCCATCTGGATACCTGTGAACAGGCTTCTATCTTCTTTTATAGTAAAGGAGAAGTCACCCTTTCTGTGAATGTCAACCGGAACGAAAAGCAAACCCGTACTTTCCTGGCTACAGATGATTTGCAGGAAATGCAAGTGGATGGAAACATCGGTTCTGTCCGTTGGACGGTTGATGAGGCGGACTCTACCTTATTCTATGGTTTGGCTATGGATGGTAAAAAAGGAATTATCCTGGATAATTTCTCTTTGCGCGGCAGTTCGGGCTTATCCTTGCGTTCTATTCCTGTGTGGATGATGCACGAATTTAATGAGCAGCGTCCTTACGATCTGATTATCTTGCAATATGGATTGAACGTTGCTACTGAACGTGGGCGGAATTATGACAAATACATTGCAGGTATGCAGACTACTATTGATCATTTGAAGGATGCATTTCCACAAGCAGGTATCTTGATAGTCAGCGTAGGTGACCGGGATTATAAGACGGAAGATGGCACTCTACGCACAATGCCCGGCATTAAAAATCTGGTGCGTTACCAACAAAATCTGGCGGCGGATAACGACATTGCTTTCTGGAATATGTTCGAAGCAATGGGAGGAGAGGGAAGCATGGCGAATCTGGTACATGCCAAGCCTTCTTTGGCGAATTATGACTATACGCATATTAATTTCCGGGGAGGTAAGCACCTGGCAGGCCTACTTTATGAAGCGCTTGTGTATGGAAAGGAACAGTACGACAGGAGGAGGGCTTATGAAGCGGAATAATGTAAATAGGGTTCTATTGAACGATTTTTTAGGCGCGGATTACGCGGATTACACGGATTACAGTGTAGATACGAATACTCTAAATGTAACTTTCTTGAGACAAAAGAATCCGTGTAATCCGCGTAATCCGCGCCTAAAATTTTCTTATATACTAATATTCTTTCTTCTGTGTTTTTTTCCACTTCATGCCCAGGACCCTATTCCATCCTGCCCTCTAATTAGTAAAGTCACAGCAAATTGTGACACACTCCGTTCCTATTCCCAGCGTACGGATACTGTTGCCGTTCCTCAAATAGCTTTTCCTTCCGGCTTTCAGCAACTTGGTGAAAATGAGTTGACGGATAGCCTTGGCATCCTCAATCCTTTTTGGGAAAAGTTGCGTCTGTTACATGCCGGCTTTTCTACAGATACCATCCGTATCGTACATATCGGTGACAGCCATATCCGTGGACGTATCTTGCCCCGTACCACCGGAACGCTGCTGACAGAAACTTTTGGTGCTATCTCTTATACCGATATGGGTATCAATGGCGCTTTTTGTACCACCTTTACCCGTCCCGACCGTATTTCTGATATTGCCGCCCTGCATCCTGACCTGGTTATACTGTCTTTCGGAACGAACGAAAGCCATAACCGACGTTATAACACCCTGTTACACTACCGACAAATGGATGAACTGGTGCGTATGCTTCGCGACAGTCTGCCCAATGTACCCTTACTGATGACAACTCCTCCCGGTTCCTACGACAGCTTCCGGAAAAGTCGCCGCCGCCGCACCTATTCCATTAATCCCCGTACTGCTATTGCCGTAGAAACCATGCGTCGCTTTGCTGATGACAACGGTCTTGCAGTGTGGGATATGTACGAAGCGGTGGGAGGGAGACAGCGTGCTTGTTTGAACTGGCAGGAAGCAAAATTGATGCGTCCGGACCATGTACATTATCTTCCCGAAGGATATGTGCTGCAAGGTGAATTGTTTTATCAAGCTCTTTTAAAAGCCTATAATGATTATGTGGGATATTGACTTTAATCGTCTGCGAGACGTATTCGTTTATGACCCGCAAGCGCCGATGATATTCAGTAGCGGTATTTTCTTGTGGTTGTTTGCAGCATTTATACTGGTTTATCTGCTGTTGCAACACCGTCTGACTGCACGCTTGTTGTTTGTTACCGCATTCTCCTATTATTTTTATTATAAAAGTAGCGGAACTTACTTTTTCCTGCTGGCACTTGTCACGGTAAGCGATTTCTTTATTGCTCGTTTTATGGCAGGTACTTCCGTAGGCTGGAAACGTAAGGCAAGTGTTGTGCTTAGCCTTGCTATTAATCTTGGTTTGCTTGCATACTTCAAATATACTAATTTTCTGGGAGATGTCTTCGCTTCGCTGCTAGGCGGCACGTTCCATCATTACGATATATTCCTCCCTGTGGGTATTTCTTTCTTTACTTTCCAGTCACTTAGCTATACCATCGATGTTTATCGCAAAGATATAACCCCTCTTACTAATTTGCTGGATTATGCTTTTTACGTATCCTTCTTCCCACAATTGGTGGCAGGTCCTATTGTACGTGCCCGTGACTTTATCCCACAGATACGCCGTCCTTTGTTCGTATCCCATGAGATGTTCGGAAGAGGTATATTCCTGATTGCAAGCGGTCTATTCAAGAAAGCGATTATTTCGGATTATATCAGTGTGAACTTTGTAGAACGTATTTTTGATAATCCTACGCTCTATTCCGGAGTAGAGAATCTGATGGGTGTTTATGGATATGCCTTGCAAATCTATTGCGACTTTTCCGGATACAGTGATATGGCTATCGGAATAGCCTTGTTGTTAGGTTTTCATTTTAATAAGAACTTTGACTCTCCTTATAAGTCCGCTTCTATTACGGAGTTTTGGCGGCGATGGCACATTTCACTTTCCAGTTGGCTGAAAGATTATCTCTATATATCTTTGGGTGGAAACCGGAAAGGAAAGATTCGCCAGTATGCCAATCTTGTCATTACCATGTTTTTGGGTGGTTTGTGGCATGGCGCTTCCTGGAATTTTGTCGTTTGGGGATTGTTCCATGGCATTGCTTTGGCGGCACATAAATTCTGGATGACGCTGACTGGAAGAAAGAAGGGAGAAGAAAGCCACGGCATCCGCCGTTTCTTCGGTATACTGATCACATTCCACTTTGTTTGTTTCTGCTGGATATTCTTCCGTAATGCGGACTTTTCCACTTCTTTGGATATGATCAAACAGATCTGTACCACTTTCCGTCCGCAACTTTTCCCGCAACTGATTGCAGGCTATTGGGAAGTGTTTGTACTGATGGCATTGGGTTTCTTTCTGCATTTCTGCCCTGATCGTTGGGAGAACGCTTGCTGTAAAACAGTAACCCGCCTTCCCCTTATGGGAAAGGCGGTTCTGATGCTTGCTTTAATTTACTTGGTAATCCAGATGAAGAGTACGGAGATTCAGCCTTTCATTTATTTCCAGTTCTAAAGTTTCTCCTCTCCCTTCATTGGGGAGAGGTTTCTAATCCACCTCTATTTCGTCAATGAACATATAAGCAGCTTTTCCTTCGCCTGCATGTCCTTTCGGCAGGGCAGGGCTGCGCTTGATGACAACTTTCACATACCGTGCTTTCACCGGATCGAAAGTTATCTCATAGTTTTCCACACCTTTCTTATCAATGTTTGTTTCTGCCGGAATATCCTTAACGGCTACTTCGCGAAACTCTTTGTTATCGTCAGATACAGAGACTACCAACCCTGTACTTCCCATAATCCAGGCACTCATATCGACAATGGCGTTCGTAGCTACCCGCTTGATTTCTGTTTCCTGTCCCAGGTCGATGATGGCTTCCACATCACCACCTACAAAGCCTAACCAGGCTCCGGTGGCATAGCTATCATTTCCCTTCATACCATCTACTAAGGTGATAGCACCTCCGAATTTATATTTTTCCGAAGGCTGGAAGATCAGTTCGATAGGGCAATATGTAGCCTTATTGAAAGAAATCTTTTTATTCACCACTTTACTCTTTCCTTCCGGGCGGATAACCACTGCCTGGAAATCTGCTGTTTCAGTAATGGCAACAGGCTCTGTGTATTTCAATGAAGCTGTAGTCGGTTCGGTCCCATCTAATGTATAATAAATAGGAGCGTCATCAATAGTACTCAATGTGACTACTACCGCTTTCTTGGCAACATCCGGTGTGAAGTCGACCTTCAAATCGAATACATGCTTGGCATAGTTGAAGCCATCTCTTTGATAGAACTTCATCAGGCGAGCCAAGCGTTTAGTGAAATCTTTGAAATCTTTCTTTTCGGGTTGTGTCCATTGTACTTCGGCAAGGGCAGCCATACGGGGTAATACCATGTATTCCACGTGTTCGGAGGAGTGGATATACTCTGTCCAGAGATTAGCCTGAGCACCGAGAATATGCTTGCTTTGTTCTTCTGTAAGTGCTGCCGGTACGGGTTCCAGACTATATACTTTTTCGATGGGAACATATCCACCGATACCGAGCGGTTCATCCTTAGTGTCTGCTGTCTGATAATAGTCGAAATAGCAGAAAGAGGTCGGAGTCATGATAACATCATGTCCCAGTTGTGCGGCTTTGATACCGCCTTCCATACCGCGCCATGACATTACGGTTGCGTTAGGAGCTACGTCGCCTTCCAATATTTCATCCCAACCGATGATCTGGCGTCCTTTGCTATTCAGGAACTCTTCGATGCGTGTCATGCAATAACTTTGCAGACGGTCTTCGGCAGTATGGTTCTTATCCGCTTTCAGTCCTTCCGCTTTGATACGTGCCTGGCATTTCGGGCATTTTTCCCAACGGGTACGTGGAGCTTCGTCACCACCGATATGAACATACTTCGACGGGAAGATCTCAATGATTTCACTCATTACATCTTCCAGGAATTGCATCGTCTGGTCGTTACCAATGCAGAGCACATCTTCAAATATACCCCAACGCGGACATACTTCGTACGGACCACCCGTACATCCCATTTCAGGGTAAGCGGCTAATGCGGCAAGCATGTGTCCGGGCAGGTCTACTTCCGGAATTACCGTAATGTAACGTTCCTGTGCATATTTCACGATCTCTTTCGCTTCTTCCTGGGTAAAGAAACCACCATACGGCGTATTGTCATACTCCTGTGTGTTTCTTCCGATTACCGTACGACTGCGCTGGGAACCTATTTCCGTAAGTTTCGGATACTTCTTAATCTCGATGCGCCAGCCTTGGTCGTCCGTCAGGTGCCAGTGGAAAGTATTCATGTTGTGCAGTGCCAGTAAGTCTATATACTTCTTCATGAATTCTTTGGGGAAGAAATGACGTCCTACGTCGAGATGCATGCCGCGGTAACTGAAACGCGGTTCGTCCTTAATTTCACCTGCCGGTATCAGGATGGTTGCTCCTTTGGTTTCGGCGGGAATGGACTTGCGTAAAGTCTGGATGCCATAGAACACTCCGTTTTCGGTTTGGCCGTTGATGCTGATACCTTCGGGGGTGGTAGTCAGCACATAGCCTTCCTTGTTTGCAATGCCCGGGTCGAGTTCCAGTACAATTGCATTTTTCACTTGTTCTCCTGCTACGATGGCCTTTGTCTTCGGTGCATAGTTCGTGGCTTGTTGGATGTACTCCGACAGGAACTCAGCATTGCGTTGCAGTAAGGCATTGTTTTCCGGATAAGCGATGAGAACATTTTCGTTCAGTTTGAACGGGGTTTCCTGGGTTAAGTTTACCTCTTGGGGGAGAGGTATCACTTGGTAGTTAGCTTCTTTCTCCGCAGTACACGAAGCGCATGCCAAGGCGAGAGCACCTGCAAGAAGTGCGTGGTTAAGTTTTCTCATGGTGTTAGTATTTAATTGATTCGTGTACAAAGTTATCAAATAAATGCTAAAAACCTATACTAATTGGTCTATTCATGTATTTGCGGGGTTCCTTTAGCAGTATTGAAAGATAAAATATTCATATAGTATTTGTTTGCTTATTAGCTAAGTAAAAGTTTCATGTTTTTAATCTATTTGATATTTATTCTTCCTGCTGCTTACTTTAGCATCTGCTATACGAAAAGAAAAATCCCAGTTGTTAGTTGCTTTTTCCAACTTAAGTAATATTCTATTTCTCCCAGTTTTAAGATGCAGCTTACATTGATATTCGTCTGTAATCATAGTCTCACTACCCTGTTTCTTAAAGACAGATACTCCATTACAAATAATATCAAGTTTTCCGGTAAAGCCAAAGCTGGCAGTTACAATTTGTTCTTCCGATGATTCTAATGTACAGTAAGCATAAGACAGGGCTTTGCCTTTTGCATCTAAAGGTATATCCAACGAAACACGATCGGAAAGTGAGGATGAGTATTTCATCCACTTAATATTTTCTCCCTTATCGTTAAAGAATGAGAATCCGGGGAAAGGAGCAGCAGTACTCTCTCCACCCATTCCTTTTAGTAAGTCTGTATCGAATGTTGTTTCATTTTCAAAGTTGAAAACCGGGGATATCAGCCAGTATGTGAAGTATGAGTTTTTGAGTTCTCGGATATCTAAACGAATATCAGCCGGAGCAATTAAAGGCAAACCTTGCTCAAAATATCCGACTGATTTATCGAGTGAACTTATTATATCATTGTAATCTGTTAATAACTGATTAAACGGCTCCATTTCAAAGTTATTCCAGTACTCGCGATTTTCTGCTTTCCAAATAGTATCATAATCTTTTTGAACTTTAGCTAAATCGTTCCGGCATTCGGTTATGTTAGCGTAAACTTTATCCAATAAAGTTTTGGTTTTTATTTTATCCTGGCGTTGAATATCAATAGCTTCGACATATAAAGATGCAGCTTCGGCCAATTTCAGTTTGGCTTTTGCCAGATATTTATATTCAGCGGTTACCATGCCAAATGCTTTATATTCACGTGTATAATTTAGGGCAGTTGGGTTACTTAAAATAGAATCAACTTCTAAACAGGCCTCAAATACATCTTCCCAGTCTGTTAGGCTATATTTAATGTGTTTACCTCTTTCAGGGATCACCGTTTTCCAAAATACAAGCTCACTCATATTATCAAGAGCCTCGATTTCGCTCATTTCTGTAAGTTTGTGGATGGCTGTGATAAGTTCTCCCTTTTCACTTCGGTAAATGGCTTTAGAAAGACGAGTATCAAAATCACTGAGTTCCTTTTTATTCGGATTCCATGAGTGTTCTGCACCATAAGCAACTCCATACCAGTCGCGATCGAAAGTATGTAAGCCACCTTCGTCCCACACTGTATTAAGTACTCCTATGGCTCCTTTCTCAATTCCTTGTTTTATAAACTTCTGAATGTTAGGAATGGCCATTTTGTAGTTTGGAGAGATACGAGATGAATTCAATACACCGGGGCATACGATAAAATCAAATCCCTTTTCTACAAACGGATCAATCCATTTGCTGTAGGAATCATAATCACTGTACTCCCAAGTCATCATTACTGTTTCCTTTGGAAGAATATCTAATATTTCTGGATGTTGTAGTACGATATCTCCCCACATCATCATACGTTTGCCGTTGTCTTTTAATATTGAAGACAGCTGGTTCATATAATCTGTATACACACGTCCTACACCAAGTTCTTTCACTTTTTCGGATGATGGTCCGCGTCCTATATCAAAAGTCTCATCACAATTCACATGAAAGAACTTAGATTCAAATGCAGGACTCATTTCTGTATAAATATCCCGCATGAATTCTAATGTTTCAGGTTTAGTTAAAGCATACATTGTATTGCTTTCAGCGATATTTTGAAATTTAGGACAAAGCAGCACTTTTTCGGCATGACCAAGTGACTGAAAATTGGGTATTAACTCTATATAATACTCCTTTGCATACTCTGATAATTCTTTCCATTCGGCTATGGACAATGCTCCGCCAGGAGGTGCAAACTCAGGATGCTTTTCTGTACGTACTACATGTTCCGTATAGTAAGTTAATGTATTTATTTTCAATTCAGCGAATCGGCGAATCTGATATTTCATGTACTCTAAGGTCGGAACGGGGCCACGACTTATATCATCCATTACCCCACGGTATTTCACTGCTGGCTTATCTATGATATGAAGTCCCTGAAGTGTGTTATTCTGTGCTCCACGAATCAGTTGAATTAAAGATTGCTTTCCATAGAATAGCCCTTGAGGGGTATTAGCTGCCAATACAACCTGATTGTTGTCTATAAAAAGTTCATAACCTTCATCGCCTAGTTCTTCTTTGAAAAAACCTAGTTTCTGGAAAAGTCTATCCATTTTTTCTCCACGAATACCCATTTGAAACGATTTGATAGATGTATCTTTTCTCATCAAAAGTCTCTCATAATCAACGCCCTTTTCTAAGGAAAACTTTTTATTTGTAGTTGTTACCTTATAAGGTAATGGTACTATATCCACCGCAGAAAGGTTGAATATCATTATTACCATCAATAAGCATATACTTAATATACGTTTCATATTTAATCTGTTATTTATTTAAAAAGTAATACATTTCCGACCCAAAGGTTAGTACGGCACCCATTCCGCGCGGATCACTTTCAAGCGTTTTCTGGTTTTTATAATAATCGGCATCTTTGCCCATGTCTGTTCCTTGGCAAATACCATATATGATACCATTTTCATCGATCTGTGCCGAAACAGCTTCCCATGTTTTCATTAGTTGTGGAATATAACGTTGTGAGATCCATTTATGGTTAATCGCCCTTGCCAATGCCAATCCGAACATGGCGCTTCCGGAGGTTTCAAGATAGGAGTCTGGGTCATTTAGGATTTGATGCCATAAACCGTTTTCAGACTGATAATTGAGTAAATCTATTAAGCGTTTAGTAAATGTATCTTTTATCTTTTTATACTTCTTGTGGTTTGTTGGCAACTTGAGTAATGTTTCGGACATTGCCCAGACTATCCAACCATTTGCCCTTGACCATGCAACAGGTGCCAACTCCTTTGTTTGGTTGTACCATCCATGTCTGCACAGGTTGGTGCATGGATCAGTTAGATAATGATTGATGTGCAATACCTGGAAAGCAGCTTCATCATATAATTTACTATCTTTATTTAATTTGGCCATGTTCAACAAGAACGGAACGGACATGAACATATCATCGGCCCAAATGGTTTGTTCAACCGGCTCGGGACGACACAATGTTCCGTCTGCAAGACGCGATTGTTTGTTAAGTATATGATTGAGGACCTGGTCAAGTATCTCTCGATGTAAAATTTGTGGCTTGGCATTTAGAGCTGTTTCAGCTAAAGGTAAAGCAGCACCTCCTGTGTCATCAAGCATGGTAGCTCTGAATAAACGAAAGTATGCTCCCCGCATTATACGCAGTGAATAATATTGTTTTTTAAAGAAATGATAATGGTCGAATATATGCTGATTGAATTTGTCGACAAATGCCTGATATGTATAGTCATTCGAAGCTTTGTACAAGTTCAGCATTCCTAGTAGAGTATTTGAATTTGCATAATGCCAATCGGCATTAAAACCTTTTTTGTTATTTGTAAATGATGAAATTTTTAAGGCTTGCTGGATGAGAGGCTGCTGCATTTGCCACGTAATCATCTGGTCGTTATAGACATAATATTCACGTATCGTTCGTTCGGGTTCGAACATAAAATCCATAGAGTTAACAGAAGTTGTTTCAAAAGGTGCTGTTACTAGCCAGTTGTTGGCGTATGAGTTTGCAATATTATTCCTTATTTCAATAGTATTATCGAATAATTGATCTGGATTCAAAGCACAACAAGCAAATTCAAGCCCTTTACTTTCACCAGATGTTTTTACTAAAAGTCGATTTTCTCCTTTATATAAATTGACCTTTATTTCATGGCTAAACCGAAAGCGGTTATAGGTATATTCTTCAAACTGTTCTTTATCGGATTTTCCAGCATAAATAAGATCCCCATTCAAATAGAGTTTTATATTACCACGGAAGGAAAAACCGAGTTTTGTTTCTTTAGCTTCTTTGGTGTTTAGATTTATCAGCCCATAAGTGATTTGACCTGAATGATTCAGTATTTGCTCGGAAATTCGTAATCGGGAGATATTAGCATTGAAAGTTACCACTTTGGGCTCAAATTCAAATAGTGTATTCTGTATTAAATAATCTGCAGCTTTCTTTGTTAATGCCAATGCTTTCTGCGCTTCTGAAACTAGTTTCGTAGGAATAGAGGATGCCCATAAAGTGATATCATCACCATCTATACTTTGAGGCTTTTCAATAACTGACAAATAAATATTATTAAAGGGCAATTTTTTATTTGCTGTTAAAACAAGTAAATAGTTCTCTTCCTGGAGGCTAAAGTGTTGAAAACTAATATCATTAAGCATGAAATTTCCAGTATTAACGGTCTGCTCGTTTAAAGGATAGGAGAACCAGAGTTTCAAGGTATTATTTTCCACTTTATGTTTCACAATACGGGGCTTTTCCCGGTCTGGCATTTCTATACCTGGATTTACATACCGGAAGACTGGCCCTTCTACTAACTTGCCATCATCATAAGCACCAATATCCAACTTTTCTCCGGTATAATAAATCGAAATATCATCCGGTATTATTCCTGCATTCTTACAAGGCGAGCTCTCTTTTAATAAAAAGTTGCCATAAGCGCCATCAATAAACATTGGGTCAGCTACTATACTCGAATATTTACTGGTTCGGGCTACTTTATTTGAAAAAGGGATATTAGCACAGTCATTCTCAAAATAGTTGTTTTTTCCTAAATAGTAGATACCAACTGTATCGGCATTTGAGAGATGATAAGCATTGTTGAAATGATGAATGTAGTCATTGTGCCAATGTTGTTCATTAATACGTCCTAATACATCAGAGTTAACCTGCCAACTATTATTGAAAATATATAACGGTTTCGTCAGGCGTCTTTCTTTGCCTATGAATTTGAAGATCGTCCAACCATCATTACAATTAGGTAATTTGACCCCTGTATTTCCATAGAAGTAGATCGGTCCTCCTCCTACTTCGGTTATTGAAATAAAGGCATGGCTGTTGATCATTTTATTATGATAAAAGTGGAGATTTTTACAATAAACTTCGGGCTCAAAGGCATTATCAGCCGAATTCTCAATAGTATTCCGATAGATCTCTCCATTAGTACAAGCTAAGGTATCACTTTCTGCATCGCCCATTATCGATAGCCGTATTCCATTATATACATTTTTAATATAGTTGTCGCGAATAACAAAGGATCCTCCAATCATTTTTGCTTGAAAGATGCTACCGTTGTAATGTTTAAACTCTCCATGATGTAACTCAGCCCACGAGAATTTACCTTCTTTTGTCCAAACATGTTTACCTTGTTCCCAATAACAGTTCTCTACAAGAAAATGATGGCTTCTTCGTCCCTGAGCAAAAAGTGCGCGCCGTCCACCTTCTATAGTACAGTTGACCACTGATATATAATTTGATTCATGAACTCGCACAACATCTACCCAGCAATTCTTGAAAGATAAGTTGTCTATCGTGATCCATGAACTATTTTCAATGAATACCCCGTAATTTTTCAAGTTACTGCCCGGTTTAGTTGCTCCACCATCTATCGTAGTATATGCCCGATCTTCCCCCCTTATCACGATGGGGGTATCCTGAATACCGCTTTTATTTGTTAACTTCAGATTTACACGATAATAGCCTTTTTTAAATAAAAGTGTATCTCCACTTTGAAGAGCAGCAAGCTTATTATTGATTGTTTTGGTTGATATTTTATCGTCAACAACAATAGTCTTACTTGATGCGCAAACGCTTGAAAAAAGGAGAACTATAGTAAAAGCGAATTGCAATTTATTCATATATTATAGGTTTTAAATTGTTTTTTATTACCGGGTAATTTTATTCAATTTCAAAGTTTTTTCAGATCTTTCATTTCTGCTTTATCTGTTACTTCTTTAATGCTGATAGCCACTCCACCACCTGGAGCTAAATATTGTTTAAGATTCGATTTATGGGTAACGACCACTTTTCGTATTTGATAAGACATTGGGTTCGTTTGCCAATGTGCGGTCTTTGAATCTTCATAAATAGTTGCAATGTACTGTTGTCCCGATGGCAGATAATCGAAGGTTATATTTGCAGTGCGGGCATTCTCGTCAGTGATACCACCAATAAACCATTCGTTCTTGCCTTTGGCTTTACGGGCAATTGTGATGTAATCACCAGGTTCTGCTTCCAGAATATAGGTATGATCCCAGTCTATTGCCACATCTTTGATGAATTGAAAAGCATCAGCAAAGCGATCATATGTTTCGGGAAGATCGGCAGCCATTTGCAGCGGACTATAGATGGTTATATAATAAGCTAATTGTTTAACAAGTGTAGTACCTGCCTGTTTTGTTTTCTTTGGGTTATGATAGCTGAATATGGTTTGTAGAATGCCTGGCGTATAATCCATTGGTCCACCTATTAAACGAGTGAATGGAAGTATGGTTGTATGTTCGGGTGGCAATCCAGCCATAGCTTCAAATTCGGTTCCACGGGCAGATTCCTGCGCCAACCAATTGGGATAAGTACGGTGTAAACCTGTAGGACGTACTGCTTCATGTGAATTTACCATGATCTTGTATTTGGCAGCTGTATTAGCTACATGTATATAGTGATTTATCATCCATTGTCCATCGTGATGTTCTCCTTTGGGCCTAATCCAACCTACATATCCCGTCTTCACGGCATTGTATCCATGGTTACTCATAAATTGGAAGGCATCATCTAACCTACGTTCATAATTGGCTACGGAAGCACCTGTTTCGTGATGCATCATTATTTTTACACCTTTACTGGCAGCATATTGTTGTAATTCTTCTACGTTAAAATCTGGATATGGGGTTACGAAATCAAATAAATTGCTTCTTACTTTTCCTCCCCAGTCTTCCCAACCAATGTTCCAACCTTCGACTAATACCTGATCAAACCCATGTTTTGCAGCAAAATCAATGTAGTATTTTACATTTGTTGTGTTTGCGGAATGTGTTGTATTCTGTTGCACTTTTGAGTAGTCAGTAATACCAAGTTTTATATGAGTATCATCCGTGTAATTCCATGTTCCTTTACCTACGAACATTTCCCACCAAACCCCGATGTATTTTATAGGTTTGATCCAGGAGACATCTTCGAACTGGCAAGGCTCATTTAAATTAAGAATAAGCTTTGAGGCTAAAATACGGCGAGCGTCATCACTTACGATAATCGTTCGCCATGGGGATTTCCCTGGAGTATAGACATCTCCTTTTCCTCCCCAAACATCGGGCACCAGATGAGAACGAAGTTTCAGATCATTTACTTCGACATTTAAATGCATAGCAGGGTAATCGACCAATGCTGCTTCATGGATGTTGATATATAATCCATCATCCGATTTCATCATAAATGGAGTTTGTACAGCAGCATCTTCAATGGGTACTTGTGTTTTTATACGTGTAAGAGCCTTTTCCCTGTTAGCTGCTATTTCTGATATCTTGGTTGTAAGATACGTATATTCATTGGTTTCATAATCGCCCGGCATCCAGAATGCATTGTGATCTCCTGCCAGATTGAATTCCGTTATTTCTTCTTTTATAATGAAGTCATATAGTATCTTCTGTTTCGGGAACTCGTAGCGGAAACCTAGTCCGTCATCGAATAAACGGAAACGGATATCCATCAAACGATCTGTATTTGATAGCTTTACAAGCATCTCGTTATAATGGTTTCGAATTTCTTTTTCTTCGCCCCAAACAGGTTTCCATACTGAATCCTCTGAATCAGTAGTTACACTGATAACTGTAAAATTCCGAGTTAAATCAATAATTCCCAATTTGCTCAAAACAATCTCGAAGCCCAGCTTGCTTGGCTTTATTACTTCTTTACCTTTATAGTTGAGTGTGTAGATAGGTGTACCTTGCTGGTCAAGCGTAAATGATAAAGTCATGTTTTGATCCGGTGAATTCAGGATCTGAGCGTGAATAGGCAGACTAGCCAGATATATCCATAAAACAAAAAATATGTTGCGCATATAAGGTTATTTTTAGAAATAGTTCCGATTTTATTTCCTCACAGTGGAGTTAAAAGTGATATACTTTGAAACTCTTCTTTTAAATTAATTTATAACAAAATTGAATAGTTCTTCTCAAATCATTTTTTTTACAAACTATATTTAGGATAATTGGAAAAGCCTTTAAGGCAGGATAACTCCATTTGTATTTTTCCTTATCTGTTCCTAATTCAAGGTCTGCATTGTTTGATGTTATTTTCATTTCTATCATCTTGTTATTCATTTTTATATGTACTGTTTTAGGGTCTATTTGCTTGAATTCCATACCAGGATAATAGATGATTGGTTCAATAATACGTACAGATGATTTGGTATCATGATAAATAAGTTCAATCTCTTTGCACACGCTATTATCGCTTATTATATGTTTCAAACGATAGGCAATGCCTCCTTCCTGTTGTTTACTATTTTTTAATTCACCAAAGCTTGTTACGATATATGCTCCATTTTTTTTATTGTTGGTCATGATAGCATCAAATTCATACAGATTAGTGAAGTAGCCTAAATCACTACTAAATTCAATTCTCGGGGTCAATGGTAGTGGAGTCGGAATTTCCGGGAAACTCATTGGCTCCCATCTTTTATAGATGGTTTGCGAGGATGCTTGGAAGTATCCATGTCCGTTTAACCAAAGGTTAGTTATTGTACCTCCACTAGGACGGTGCATATATTTTGTGCGATCTCCTGCCGGATCTTTGTACGTATATCCTGATATAGTAACACACCACTGTGCTGTTCTTGACACCGTCAGGTTCAATGTTGGAAAATAATGCATGCCTGTTTTATCAAGAGGTAACTGTGGTACTTTACCCACATCAGCTTTTGCTAATGCTACTGCCATTGCCATATTCTTGGCTTTGGTAAAAGTGGGATAAATGCAAGGTTGGCAATCATACATATTGTAATACAAAGGTCCAAAACCAATAATACCGTTTTTCATACAAGTTTTAAGAAATTGTATGTTTCGGATAGCGGCCGTACGATACTGATCGTTTTTATCCATAAACATACTAAAGAGTACCTGACATCCATCAGAAGTTCCACTACCAAAACAAGTCCATTTATTAGAACGAATTCCCCACGAAGCGTCCATCGATCCGTCAGGATAAATGAAATACAGGTGCCGTGCTAGTGATTTTTCTACAATTTGTTTAACCACATCATCTTTTGCCAACTGCGCAAATAGAGCTAATCCCCAAAGAGACATTTCAAGGTTATATCCTAGATCTATTCCATATTTCACTCCGAATACACGGCCACCTTCGCCTGTAAGGAAGTAATCCTGATCCATTTTACCAACCACTTGGTAGGCCAGTTCTCGTGCTTTATTCTGATAGGATTGTTTATTTATGATTTCGTTTACAGCCATTAGACTGGCGGTAGTTGTTGCACAATAATTGATACTGGCGAATTGGGGTGACATCACTTTGACAAGATAATCGCCTGCTTTCTCAATGGAATGCAGCCACGAATCTTTCTCTTTTTTCGATAAATGCGACTTTAGAATGGGATATGCTAATGCCATCATTAATACCTGATCGGTAGTTGTACCTGTCCATTCTTCCGGTGTTTCGAGCCATGCTCCGTTATCTTCCTGCTGTTTTATAAGCCAGTTCCCGGCATTGATTGCCGCTCTCAAATAGGTTTTATTTCCCATTTTATGATACTCATATGCAAAAGGATAAACTGTCTCTGCAGCTCGCGTGTGATATAATTTACAATGTGGGCAGTAGATACCACCATAATCCGGAGAGTCTTTGTCTGAATTGACATGCTTCATCACAGAAGCATTCAATTCCGAAAGCATACGCATAGCATGTAAGCTGAGGGTGTCAATTCTCTTTGCTGTGTAATATTCTTTACTAGATATACGATATGTATCTCTATAGGAAAATATCTTTGGTGTCAGGAATATAAAACTGACAAATAGTAAAATCAATTTCAACTTGTTCATCCTATTTTTTTTATAAATCAGTAATCGGTTTATATCTGGGGACCAATGCTTTCATAACCACCCAACCAATCAAGTGAGAGAAGGCACAAACTGAAAATATAATAAAATATCCGGCTTCTTCTCCTTTGAAGCCCATGAAAACCATTTGCGTTTGATCTGCATAATCAAACAATACGCCTGAACCTTTGTTGATGATAAACGCACCAATACCACCGGCCATTCCACCAATTCCGATAATTGTTCCGACCGCTTTCTTAGGAAACATATCACTAACAGTAGTGAATATATTTGCCGACCAGGCCTGATGACCTGCCATTGCAATACCCACACATATGATCGGTATCCAATAAGATATGTGTCCTAATGGCTGGGCAAAAAGGGCAATCAGTAAGAAGGATGCAAAAATTAACATTGTTTTCATGCGTCCATCATAAGGATTCATTTTTTTCTTGTCTACAAAATAAGATGGTAACCAGCCTCCAACAATGGATATTAGTGAAATCAGATATAACAAGAATATAGCTAATTGTCCTTTGGGGTCGGATGATTTAATATCATATACGGCACTTAGATAAGCTGGAGTCCAAAATAAAAAGAAAAACCAAACACCGTCTGTCAGAAACTTGCCTAAGGCAAATGCCCAGGTTTGCTTATATTTTAGACAGGTCAGGTAAGGAACTTTCTCTTTTCCCTTCTTCGTATCCTGTCCATCCTGATAAATGTACTGTAGCTCACTCTCGTTTACTTTTGGATTCATATATGGTTTTTTATAAATCAACATCCATGCTCCCATCCAAATGAAGCCAAGTGTACCGATCACAAGAAAGGCCATTTCCCATCCCCATGCTTCCGCTATGGCAGGGATGGTTACAGGAGCTGCCAATGCTCCGATAACGGAACCGCAATCAAAAAGACTTGTTGCCAAAGCTCTGTCTTTTTTAGGAAAATATTCCGCTGTTGTTTTTATTGCTGCTGGATAATTACCAGACTCACCAAGTGCCAGAATCATACGGGCGATGATGAATAATGTTACGCTTACTGTTATAATAAGAGTGGTATTACCAATTGTGGCAATTGCTTCTTTGGCGCCGGTAAATCCAACTAGCCATTGACCGGTAACAGCTCCTGAGGTGATAATACCACAGAAAGCGTGTAAACATGCTCCGATGGACCAAATGCCAATGGCCCACAAATATCCTTTCTTTGTACCTGTCTTATCAATAAACTTTCCAGCAAACAGCATACTCACAGCATAGAATATGGAGAATAAAGCTGTTATTGTTCCATAATGGGTATTTGTCCAGTGGAATTCCGGAGCAATGAAATCCTTCCAAGTAAGCGAAAGTACTTGACGGTCCAGGTAATTAATGGTTGTAGCAAAAAACAGCATAGAACATATGACCCAACGATAATTGGTTCTTTTGTTCATTGTTACATGGTTGAGTGTCTTATTCATTATTTTTTATTTTTGGTTATTCTTTTCCAATTTCATTATTTCTGATCCGGCTAGGAGGAAAGCGCCTATACCATACACATCTGTTGTATTCTCATCAGCTGGTTTTGGATCATGTCCTACAGGTTGAATATAACCCATTTTCCCATCTTTATGTATATAGCTGCATAATGTACCCCATGCCCTAAGCACTGGTTCCATATAGGTTCTTCTATCAAGCAATCCATTTCTTATTCCCCATGCTATACCATAACAGAAGAATGCCGAAGCACTGTTTTCGGGTAAAGGGTATGAATCACTATCTAATAAACTCGCATGCCAGGATCCTCTATCATCTTGTGTCTTCAAAATACCTTCAGCTAAATCCTTGAACAAGTTGATATAATATTGCCTATTGTGATAATCCTTTGGTAGATTGTCTAAGATAATCGGGATACTGGCTAATACCCATCCATTACCACGTGCCCAGAATTGTTTTTCTCCGTTTGCCTCGCGAAGGTTAATCTTCGTACAATCTCGGAAATATAATTTTGCACTTTTATCGTAGAGTGAGTCGGTACATTCTTTAAATTCTTTATCCATAAAGTCAACGTACTTTTTATTACCGGTTAACGTATATAATCCGGCATAAACAGGTGGAGCCATGAACAGTGCGTCGCACCATGACCAACGTTCATCCCGACCTTTAGGGTGATTTTTTGCCAAAGGCGCTTTCGATGGATTGTTTATTACATAATCAAGTCGTTCTATGGTATGAGTAATGAATTCTTTATCACCATATCTTTTGTATAGCTCCAGATACATTTGCGAGACACAAATGTCATCGGCATGATAAGGTCTGTAATAAACGTTATAGCCGTGACGTTCACCTTGAGCTTTTAAGAAATCAAAATAAGTTTCTTTGCACACTTCTTTTGCCCATTCTGACAGACCTTTATACCAGGCCCCGTTTGTCCAATCCAATGCATGATGTTTTGCCGAGGCTTGGTGGTTGATCTGCCAAGTAGCAACACGGTCACATATCTCCTGTATTTTATCTATGCTTTGAGGAAATAAACGTACTGTCAACGTTTGAGTTGTTTGGGATGTAAGCTTTATTTTGTAACCAATGATACTCACGCCTGGGTTAGGTGCATCAAAGTTTTTAACAGAAGTTGCGGGCGTAACAAATGGTTCTGTTCCTGTAGGAACAGATACAAATATAGATTTTCCATCCTGTATCAAGAAGAATCCCCCATCAACTGTTTTTACCTTAGCTTTTGTGAGCATCTGCCAGCTTAAATCTGCTGGCTCAGTATTGGTCCTTACTTCATCTTTTATTTCAATATACTCTTCATTGACAATAGCGATATAACGTGAAGCATAAGCTAGCTGACCGTTATATAATGATGAAAGGTCAATTAGGGTTTCCTTTAACTTCGGTGTATTCTTGTGTGATTTGATTTTAGCATATCCTTTTACATCAAAGAGTTTGTTATTTATAGTAAATACATTATGGGCTAAATTTGTATACCTGAATATTTTCCACCGATCACTGTTTTGAGTCACATCCCAAATGGAAAGTCCGTGTTTTTCAAGCGATCCGTAATCTTGTGGACCTAAGTCAATGGCCCAACGTACTCCCAGTGCATCGATTACGAATGAGCCTTGATCCAAATGGTTGTGAGTGTTATCAGAAGGCATACCACCTTTTATACCTACATAAATTGCGTCTTTTGTCCCCCAAGCTGTACGCATTAATGATACAGGAGTCTCATTTTGAGCAACAAAAGTAAGGGGCAGCCTGTCAGTATTTACTTTATTTAATTTAAAATTATGTCCGAAAAGAAATATGGAGGGCAACATACGACTATACTGTTCATAGTTATATTTTTTGAGGTTAAGTAGATAATTGATTTCGTAATTTAACAAACTGGGATCGTTCATTTCCTTTGCAAACCAGAACATAGATGTGTTGAGGCGAATTCCTGCATCGGAGTCTCCAAAGTTGAAAGGTTGCAGTGTAGGACCAATCATATGCATAATGTAATATGCACTTTTAGTAAAGCCGGGAATGTCCGACAGGCCAAAGTCCGTTCCATACATTTGTTTCAATAAAGCCAAAAGCATCACATTGTAGGTAGTGCCATAATGCCAGTACCCATACCCTTCGGGATAGGCTCCGTCCGGTCCATATCGTTTCATGGGTTTGCGAATGCTTTCAATAGAGCGTTTAATGATTTCTTTAGCTAGTTTAGGCTGGTCTTCCATTATAGCTATAGCACCATAAGCCATAGCTGTATTGCATACTTGGTTCCAATTGTTCTCTCTTGTGAGGAACCCATTATATTGGTTGTTTAAGGAAGGATTGATTCCTTTTTCTAAAATTGCATTTCTTATTATCTTCCGGGAATCTTTATCTAATGTATTATATAGCCAGTCGTAACCAATTGAAACAGCCAACGTCATTTCGGCTACGTCAAGAAAATGAGTTGGATTCCAATCTGAGTACTGCGAAACGGCCAATAACTCGGCTTTGGCACGTTTGGCGTATTTGCTTTCTGTCGTTGTACGGTAAGCATACGAAAGCATAAAAATACGATATAGAACTTCTCTCGATGTCCCGAGTAAACGTATACCTTCTAATTTACGTTTAAGAGGTGTGGTTATAAGAAGTTGATCACAGGCTTCCAATGTATTTTGTTGCAATACACTCCAAATCGAATCACTTGATACATTTTTAACTAACTGTGTCTTTTCCTCTTCAGTCAATAGAATACGAGGATGCGGTATTTGCTTATCGGGAATGTTAACTTGTCCGTATAAAAAATGTATAGACAAGATAGCACTGAAGATAATGGATAATATGATCGTATTTGCTTTCATAAGTTGATATTTTTAAGAGTTCGATGCCATATTGAACCAATATGGCATCGAAAATCTGATTACGGCACTTTATTATTAGAATTTATATGTAAATCCTCCACGGCCGGTTACACCATTATATTGAAGTTTATATGCACGCTCTTTATTACCGAAGTAAGCATAACTTTCGCTATTAAGTGCATTTACAACTTCCACCCAGAAAGTTAGCCCTTTATATATGTTTACCGATCCGTTCAAGTCTAGCTGCCAGCGACCATCTTGCCAAATATCACGTTCTGAATTAGAGCCTAAAGCGTTGATGAATGAACCCATATAATTCATAGAAGCTTGTAATGTGAAACGTTTGGTTGAGTATGCCAAAGCTAAATTGGCTGTACTTTCAGCCTGACCTGGTAAACGAGTAACCCCTCTGTCTTTATCTGTTGTGGCTTGCGAGAATACATATGTATAGTTTGTTGTAAGCACTAAGTTTTTCAGGAATGAAGGTAAGAAGGTTAAGGCTGAATTTAATGTTACTTCAGCACCGAATACTTTAGCAGATTCACCATTCTTAGTTTGTATAACTTGCCATCCATTATAATTGCTGGTAGGGTCATCCAGAATACCTTCATTCAAGAATTGGAATTTTTGTATGTTCTTATGAAATGCGGCTAACGAAATAAGACCTACACTTGGTAAATATTGTTCGATAAGAATATCGAAATTATTAGCGTAAGCTGGTTTTAATTCCGGATTCCCAAGAGTTACACGTTCCAGATCCTGAGAAACGCCTTGACTAGGTACAAGGTCAAGAATATTAGGACGCGAGTATCCTGTTGTCCAAGATATGCGGAGAACTGTATTTTGAGACATATCGGCCTTCATTTGAAGGTTTGGCAAGAATTTAGTATAATGTAATTTTTCACTAACAAGTGTACTTTTATAAGCATTAAATGCATCCGGATTGTCGTTCTGTATCGGAGCATTCGGATCTACATAAGGTTCTATTTTGTTTGCCTTGTAGTTCACACGAGTATGTTCAACACGCACGCCGGCCAACAACATAACATTGTCTATTTGCGTCTTATTCATTACATATCCTGCAAAAACTTTTTCCTGGGTATCATAATAAGTTCCTTCACGATTCATATTTGAAAAGTATTCGTTTACTCTTGCATCACCGGTATTTGCAGGATTGTTCATGTATGCTTTGGTCTTACTAAAGCTAGGTACCTTGCCAAAATGAAGTTTATTATTCAGGAATTTCGTATCCAGTTGTTCAGTGTATAATAAGTTGCTTAGATTATTTGCTTCACTTGCTGTATAGGAATATGTGTTTGTTCCTACGGGCACTTCTCCGGTGTTATTCATAAATTTACTTTTGACTCCGAATGAGAATGTTGATGCATAATCTTTTATATAGTAGTTTTTCGAAACGTTAGCTCTTGCGGTAAAGTTTGTACCTTCAGTAATTTGATTGTTATTCTCTACTGTATAAAGGTTATATCTTGATATAGCATCCGGAGCTTCTGTCCCCATATTACCTGTTGGCTCGTAAGTATACTTTCCCGTTAAGTATTTGGTGTAAATAGTGGGCATTACTCCAATAACTGTTCCTTTTGGAATAGTAACTCCATTTACTTTCTTTCCAGCTCTCCATTCGGGGGTTTGGAATCCCATCATTTCACTTTCGTAATTACGTTTTGACAGTGTGTAGAATAATCCTCCATCAACTTTCCAACTACCTATTGTCGATTCTCCGTCCAGATTGATATTAAAATTACGTATTTTCTCGTTTTGAGTTGAAACCTGTGTGATACTACGCATACGTTCCGAACCAATAGAACCGTCTTCCATTAAATAATAGCCATTTCCATTGTCGCGGAAACGAAGTCGGTTTCTATATCTTTCAGCATCATCTTTACGTTCATTATAAACGGCACTTAATGTAAATTTAGTATTTACAGTTGGAGCCCAATCTGCAACAAATGTCATACCGTTACGGGTTACCGTACTGGTTTGGTAGCGGTAACGATAATCTGTAGGAATATACATTTCATCGGAAACAACTTCACCTGTAGCTTTTTCTGTCAACTTGTAAGGCTCCCATGCTTCGGCTTCCAAACGGTCATATCCACTATTATTTCTTAAGAAACTGTAGTTTGCTGCAATCCCTAAAACGCCATTTGAGTTCTTGCTGGTTGGGAAGAAACGTTGTGAATAACCTGCTTTAGCGTTATAGTTTACTTTTCCGCGTATGTCAGAATATCCGCTTCCCAGATCTACAGAGAATTTAGGTTTCAATGAACGTGCAGTTCCGGTACGCATATTAATAACCCCTGCGATGGCGTCTCCGTCATTAGAAGGTAACAGCGTTTTCTGAACTTCCATCGAAGCTAACAGGTCAGAAGGAATAACATCTAGCGCTTCATTTCGTTTACCTGATTCTTGACTACTCATAATTTGTTCACCATTCATATTGATATTAGTGAAACTGGCTGGAGTACCACGGAGTTGAACTTCTTTTCCATCAGTTGTAATACCACTCAAACGTTTTAAAGCGTCGGATACATTCGGATCAGGGAATTTCCCTATTTCGTCGGCAGAGATAACCTGCATCAGATTATCAGCTACTTTTTGCTGATTTAAAGCACGTTGTTGTCCACTGACGGCTGCTGAGATGACGATATCGCCCAGTTCATAAGAATTCTCTTGCATAATAAAATCCCTTGAAACGGTTTTTCCGGCAGTGATGGTTATAGTTTCGGATATTTGTTTGTATCCTAAATAATTAACCTCAATGTTTACTTCTCCTACAGGTATTCCCTGCAATACGTACTCACCATCCATATTGGATGCCGTTCCGAGCGTACTTCCTTTAATCGAAACAGATGCCCCCGGAAGTGTGCCCCCGGTATTATCTTTTATTGTTCCACGAAGGTTTCCTTTGTCTTGTGCAAACATTGATACTGGGATCAACATTACAACCCAAAAAACGAATAATTTCAAAGTATCTCTCATAAAATTTAAGGTGTTAAATTTCTAATAAACTTGCAGCATCTTTATCTATAAACAAAGTTGCATCATTATGTATTCTTAGTATTGATGCCGGACAGGTTTCTGAAACCGGTCCATTTAGTGTTTCATACACAGCTTTTGCCTTGCGAACGTCAGGAACAACTCCAATAACAGTTTTACATGACATTAATGCCGGAATCGTTAGTGTCAGGGCTGTTTCGGGAACTTCGTCAAGACGCGAAAATTCCTTGTCATTGACCTGCTGTTGGCGACAGACCACATCCAGAGATGTTTCTCTCACCCATTGTGGATCATAAAAGCGAGCTTCATGCGGATCGTTAAATGCTATATGCCCATTTTCTCCAATACCAAGGCTGACGATATCAAGAGGTGCTTCTCTCAGTAGTTTTTCATATCGTTTACACTCAGCGTTGATATCGTTTGCACTTGGATTCACATAATTCACTGAATTGAAGTTCTGTCTGGAGAAGATTCTGTTTTTCAGGAAGTTTCCGAAGTTTTGAGGGGCATCATCGCCTAATCCTATATATTCATCCATGTGGAAAGCATCAATACGGCTAAAATCAATATCTCTGTCATTGACTAGAGCTTCGAAGAAATCACTTTGAGAGTGGGCAGCAGCAAATATCGCTCTGACGTTTTCTTTTCTGTTAGCCATCATTTGTAAAATCCTCTGCTTGTAAAATTCATAAGCAGATACGCCCATTTCTGCCCGGGTTTCGTAAACGTAAACCTTCAGGGCATCTACTTTTAATTCTTTAATCCAATTCATCATTTCTTACTTGTTGTATTTTAATTGATAATACGCAGCAATAAAACGCAACCCGAACGATGTGCCTACGTCGCGACTGGTAAGCCACACCTTTCCTTTCTTTGAGCGGTAGCGCGTATTTACCACGGCTCCACGAAGATTAGGATCAGGATGATTTATTGCATATCTGTTTTTAAGTACCCAGTTTATACTCCTCTCATAATAAGGGATAAATTCATCGTAACCATATCCGGCCAAACGTATCCAAAGTATTCCGGCAAAAGCAACAGCCGAACCACATATTGAACCTTTATCCGAAGGTTTTCCGTCTGTATAATTCACATAATAAATGGTCCCGTCTTTTTGCTGTGCTTTGGCATATGTACGAGCTGTCTTTGCAGCCGCTTCAAGATATTTTCTATCTTTTGTTAGTTCATACGCTTCAAGTAAAGATTCGGCATACCACAAATTGAAGCGGGGATGAAAAGAGGAGACTTCCATGTGGTTAGGCATATAACGCATCCATATTCCGTCTTTATCCTGTTTTTCTATCAATGAATTGGATAACAGGATATGCGCATCCTTGAACTTTTCGTCTTTTGAGAATTCATAGGCATCTTTAAAAGGAGACCCTTCGGTATTGGGACGAGAAACATCTTCCAATTTTTGGTCTTTCTTATTTTTATAAAAAGGACTGTTTTGTGTAAGCACTTCACCTGTTTTCAAATCGGCAAGATCATAGCATACACCTTCTTCGGGATAATACATATTTTCCAATAACCACTTGGAGGCTGATGTTGCGACTTCTGCATACTTCGGATCACCCGTAACACGGCTTAATTCAAAAATACCCGGTGTACCGTCACTTGTTGTGGCAAACACGATTTGGTCATTACCAATATCATCGCCATGAGTAGCCGCAACCATACCAGCAAACCGTGGGTTATCTTTTATCTCAAGATTTATCCACCAGTCTCCGGCTCTGCGAGCAGCAGCTAAAGCTTCTTTATTTCCGGTAACTTTGTAGGCTTCCAGCAAACCTAATATTACTTGTCCCGTGTGCCAGGGTTCTTCGTAGGGATACCATTTCCCTTCAATCACGTTGTAATCGCAACGTGATTTTCCTTCTTCATCCAGTAATACGTTAGTGGCATATAATGTACATTCATTCAGGGCTTTTATAAGCTCGGCCTTTGTTGGCTGTTTTACTATCTGTGCATTTAATATACAGCTGATGAATAGCAATACAGAAAATAACTTTGTTTTCATTATGGTTCTTATTTAGTTTTATATATCAAGTGATTTTTTCTGAAAATTATTTTAATTCAATGACTGAATTATCCAGTATTCTGATTTCAGCCTTTTTCTTTGCTCCTATTGTGGTTATATTCCGGATATTCCCACCGGTTATGTCATCACAAACAATCGCAGGGCGAGAATCTTCCTGTTTCAGCTCAAATACGATATTATCCAAATTGATGTCATTAACGTGTCTTACATACAAACCATAAGAAGGTAATAATCCGAACATGGTTGATTCGGGGTATAACTCTTCAAGTTCTTTCATAATCACATTGTCCATATTTTCGGATATCCCACCAGGACACGCAAAGCGACAGTTTGACAGTGAGATTCCTTTGATCTTACCTTTGAATATCCCAGTGATAGAGCAACCAATAGGTGAAGAGGCATAAGCGGTTATACCACTGATATTTATATTTGAGATTGAACCGATAGGAGGTTGAGGAGCCTCATTGTAATGTTTGCGTGCTCTGTTTCCAAGACGAACAAACAGTGGTACGCGGGGACCATCAACCACAATATTTGAAATATTGATATTTTCCATAATACCACCATCTACTATTTCAAGTGCTATACCGCAGATGCCCTCGGGAAATCCAGTCTTCGCATCCTTGGCGGCAGATTTCCGGATTATACAATTGGTAATGACTACGTTCCGGAATCCAGCTGTACTTTCAGTTCCGAATTTTATTGCATTACAATGGCTACTAAGGATGCAATTCGATACAACTATATTTTCACTGATACGATCTGTAGTACTTTTGAAGGTAATTCCATCATCATCGGCATCACCAACAATATTGGTAATAACAACGTCCTTGCAACCATCAATATCCATCAAGTCATTGTTTTTATTGGCATGATTGAACACTCTGATTCCATCAATCCGGAGTTTTTCGCATCTTATATAAGATTGTAACCACATTGCCGAACTTCTCAACTCAATGTTTTTCACTGTTACATTCTTACAATCGGCTATCCATAAAAGATATGGACGATTACGATAACGATCGGGCTTTACTTTGGTCGTAACAGGAAAGGCTGCTCCTTGTCCGTCAATAGTGCCTTCGCCTTCTATCGTGATATTATTTACGTTATGGGCAATAATTAAAGACTGGTACACCCATGTATCACCAAAGAACCTGAATCCAACTGTTGTTTTCGGATAATCGCTTAATTCTTTAGAACCTAACAACCGTGCATTTTTCTCAAAAAACAATGTTGTATTGTCTTTCAAGAATAGTGTTCCGGTAATAAAATCACCAGCCGGAATAATAACTCGCCCCCCCCTTTTTGAACTTTCATCTATTGCCTTTTGTATGGCTTTAGTAGAAACTGTTATGCCATCGGCTTTAGCACCGAAGAATGTAATGTTATGATCCGCTCCATAGGTATGGGTGAAGGGAATAACAGCTAGAAGAAGAATTTTAATAAGCTTCATATAACACATACTTTTTGTTATTTATATATCCGTGTAAAATGTATCATAAAATGCACGGGAATTATTATGGATTTATAAAATGATTGTAATACAGGGTGTTGATGCTATCGTGCTTTCCCGTGTGATTGCAAATATATGGGATTTAATAGAGATAAAACAAATCAAATAATATGTTTTATAACACATGCAGTGGCCCTTTAATCAGTGTAGTATATCGTTTTTACCATAAAAACATCTCCGTGTGTTTGCACGGAAATGGTTTTATTGCTATCTTTGCACAAAAATAAAATTGCAGAAGGTATGGCAAAGAAGTATAGGATTAAGGATATTGCTGAACTAGCGGGTGTTTCAACTGGAACAGTCGATAGGGTTATACACAACAGAGGTGAAGTTTCGTTAGATAGTCGAAAGAAAATCGAAGAAGTGTTGATAAAGATCAATTACTCTAAGTCTTCTGGTGTCCAAGCCAAGGAAGAAAATAAACGATTTCGAATATTAGCCATTCTTCCGCAACATGCGGAGGGGGATTATTGGCATGCCGTAAAAAGAGGGATAGAACATATGATTTATTACTCTGCTCATATTGAGATAAAACTTAATTTCCTTTATTACAACCAATTCAACATACATTCCTGTCGTGACGCTTTTAATAAAGCGATATCTATGAAGTCGGATGCTATACTTATAGGGCCCTCTTTTTTTGATGAAACTTTCATGTTTGCCAATCAATTGTTTATAAAGAATATCCCCTATATTTATATTGACACATTCGTTGAAAATACAAAACCTCTGGCTTTTTTCGGACCACACCCATATCAGACTGGCATTGTACAAGCAAGGTTATTAACAACTATATTAGAAAATGGAAAAGATGCTGTTCTCTTTCAACCAAAAAGAATTGGCGACAAAACGTCAATACAATCACTAAGTAGATCTTATGGCTTCATAGCTTACCTGAAAGAACATTTCCCACATATTAAAGTGCATTCAGGACAATACAATTATGAAAATAAAAAAGAGAATGACAGGCTTCTCGATCGTTTATTTGATGAGTATCATAACATTGGCGGTGCCGCAGTTTTTGACACTAAAGGATATCTTATCGCTGACTATTTTAAAGAACGCAATATCACTAATATCAAATTAATTGGCTTTGGAACAAACAAGAAAAATGTCGATTGCCTGAAAAGTGGCAGTATAAATTTTCTTATAGCCGAGCGTCCGGAATATCAAGGTGAAGCAGCTATGAGAGCTGCAATTGATTATTTACTGTATAATGAAACTGGAAATATAGAAAACTATACTCCAATAGATATATTAATCAAAGAAACTGTTGACTTCTACAAATAGGTGGCGAAGGCAACTCTGCATTGTTGCTTTTTACTCACGCCCCTGTTGTCCTGTACTCCTTCGGTGACATTCCTGTGTGTTTTTTAAAGTACCGTCCAAAAAATGATTGGTCGGGGAAATTATAACGGTCGGCTATTTCTTTTAACGATAAGTTGCTAGATTGCAACGTTACCTTTATTTCCAGTATAAGAAACTCATCAATGAGCTCTTTAGCGGAAATCTGGCCTACCTCTTTAGTAATAGCGGAAAGGTAGCGTGTAGAAATACAAAGTTGCTCGGCATAAAAGGCTACATCCCGTTGCATGGTACAATTGGTATGTACCAGGTGGATGAACTTTTTGAACAGCTGTCCTTTCCGGTTGCCTCCCTCCAGTTGTTCCTTCGTGAAATATCTCTGTACCTTATCATAAGTATCCAGGAAGAATATCTGAAGTAGGTTCTGGGCAATGCTTTCGCGAAACTGATTTTCCTTGTCGGCATAGATGGCGGCGCTTGCCTCTATCATTCTCAGGATGGGGCGTATGGTTTCGAGTCTGGTATGTGTATAACAGGAATTCTCTTTCATGAAATGCATGAATGCCGGGTCCAGTCGGAAGCAGGCAACCTTCATCATCTCGCCCGAATAAGCGAAATAGTGTATCTGGAAGTCCGGGCTGGCCGATCTGAGCGAAAGAATAGAGCCGGGCAATAACATAATGTTCGTATTCGGTATAATGTGATGCTTCTCCAGATCTATGGTGATTTCCGCTTCTCCGCCGGAACAGAATAAAAGGACTCCATTCGTTAATTTGATGAGTCGGTTGTGGTAAAACTCCAGGTTATCACTCCCGGATCTGAAAGTTTCTGCTTTCGTAGTTAATAATGGATTCATACTTTATCTTTTTAAAGTTTTGCTGGGACAAAGGTAGAAGTTCTTTTTGGAATGTTAAGCAAAGCGTTCCGAAAATGAACAAAGGAGTGCGACAAATGAAACAAGTTGTTGTTCAAAAACGGCATACCTTTGCCGCCGACATAACAAAAGATGTTTTTAAAAAGATTGTAGTATGACAACAAAGAAGAGATTGATTAGACAGATGATGACATTCATTTGTGGAGTAACATTGGTAGCATGCGGACAGGCTCCTACCGTGCAGACCAGTTCTGAGTATGAGGTGATGAGAATCACGACATCCGACAAGGAATTGCAAACGACCTATTCAGCGAGTATCCGGGGAAGACAAGACATTGACATTTACCCGCAGGTATCAGGTTTCCTGACTAAACTCTGTGTGGAAGAAGGTCAGGCGGTCCGCAAAGGACAAGTCTTGTTTATTATTGACCAAGTACCTTACCGTGCGGCTTTGCAGACTGCGGAAGCCAATGTGGAAGCGGCGCGTGCAAGTGTAGCTACGGCTCAACTGACGTATGACAGTAAAAAAGAATTGTTTGCCCAGAACGTGATTTCCGAGTTCGACTTGCAGACATCTTATAATAACCTGCTGACGGCGAAAGCACAATTGGCGCAGACGGAAGCGCAACGTGTAAGTGCCGCCAATAACCTTTCTTATACGGAAGTGAAAAGTCCTGCCGACGGTGTTGTAGGCACTCTGCCCTATCGTGTGGGCGCTTTGGTTAGTGCCAGCCTGCCTAAACCGTTGACTACGGTTTCTGATAATTCCGATATGTACGTTTACTTCTCGATGACAGAAAACCAGTTGCTGGATATGACGCGCCGCTACGGTTCCAGGAGTAAAGCACTGGAAGAAATGCCTGCTATTGGGCTGATTCTGAATGATAAATCCACCTATCCTTCGCAAGGTAAGATTGAAACAATCAGTGGGGTGATCGATACTTCTACCGGAACTGTCAGTCTGCGTGCCGTATTCCCGAATAAAGAAGGATTGTTACAGAGTGGGGGAGCCGGCAATGTAGTGGTTCCTGTTCAAAAACGGAACTGTATCGTTGTTCCGCAAGCGGCTACTTATGAAGTGCAGGATAAAGTGTTCGTATTTAAAGTAGTAGATGGTAAAGCACAGTCTGCCCCAGTGGAGGTGACCCGTGTGAATGGTGGAAAAGAGTATATCGTAGACAAGGGTTTGAATGTGGGTGATGTAATTGTGGCTGAAGGCGTAGGATTATTGCGCGAAGGTACACCTATTCACGCTAAGTCAGCATCCTCTGCAACACAAGAAACCGCTAATCAACAAACAAAGGAGGATTAATCCATGAATCTGAGAACATTTATTGAACGCCCGGTATTTTCGGCGGTCATTTCTATAACGATTGTCATTCTGGGTATCATCGGGTTGTTTACCCTGCCTGTCGAACAATATCCCGATATTGCTCCGCCTACCGTTATGGTAAGCACCACGTACTACGGTGCCAGTGCGGAAACTTTGCAGAAGAGTGTTATCGCTCCGTTGGAAGAAGCTATCAACGGTGTAGAAGACATGACCTATATGACGTCTACCGCTACCAATGCCGGTTCGGTATCCATTACCGTCTATTTCAAACAAGGAACCGACCCGGATATGGCTGCTGTTAATGTGCAGAACCGCGTATCCAGAGCTACCGGACAGCTTCCGGGAGAAGTAACCCAGGTAGGTGTGACGACTATGAAACGTCAGACCAGTATCTTACAGATGTTTTCATTGCATAGTCCCGATAATTCGTATGATGAAAACTTCCTTGCCAACTATATGAGTATCAACTTGAAACCGCAGTTGCTGCGTATTGCAGGTGTGGGCGATATGATGATTATGGGTGGTGACTACAGTATGCGTGTCTGGATGAAGCCTGATGTGATGGCACAGTACAAACTGATTCCGTCTGACGTGACGGCAGCACTTGCCGAGCAGAATATTGAATCGGCTACCGGTTCGTTCGGTGAAAATTCGGACGAAACTTATCAATATACTATGAAGTATAAAGGTCGTCTGATTACACCGGAGGAATTTGGTGAAATCGTAATCCGTTCTACGGAAGACGGTGAAGTGCTGAAGTTGAAAGACATTGCAGATGTGGAACTAGGCAAGGACAGCTACGCCTACAAAGGCGGTATGGACGGTCACAATGGTGTTTCCTGTATGGTATTTCAGACGGCCGGTTCCAATGCTACGGAAGTAAATCAGAACATTGACAACCTGTTGGACGAAGTGCGCAAAGACCTGCCGAAAGGTGTGGAACTGACACAGATGATGAGTTCCAATGACTTCCTGTTCGCTTCTATCCATGAGGTAGTAAAGACTTTGATCGAAGCTATCCTTCTTGTGATCTTGGTGGTATATGTATTCTTGCAGGATATCCGCTCCACATTGATTCCGTTGGTAGGTATCATCGTGTCACTGATAGGTACCTTCGCTTTTATGTCCGTTGCCGGATTCAGTATCAACCTGATTACCCTGTTTGCATTGGTACTTGTGATCGGTACGGTGGTGGACGACGCCATAGTAGTCGTCGAGGCAGTACAGTCGAGGTTCGATGTCGGGTATAAGTCTCCTTATATGGCAAGTATCGACGCTATGAAGGGTATCAGTAATGCGGTTATCACCTCTTCACTGGTATTTATGGCAGTGTTTATTCCTGTATCGTTTATGAGTGGTACGTCCGGTACGTTCTATACGCAGTTCGGTTTGACAATGGCAGTTGCCGTAGGTATCTCAGCTATTAACGCTTTGACACTGAGTCCGGCCCTTTGCGCTTTGTTGCTGAGACCTTATATTAATGAAGATGGTACGCAGAAAAATAATTTTGCTGCCCGTTTCCGTAATTCGTTCAATGCGGCTTTCGATGTGGTGGTGAATAAGTATAAGAATGCGGTACTATTTTTTATTAAGCGTCGTTGGTTGTCATGGTCATTGCTGGCTTGTTCAGTAGTATTGTTAGTACTCCTGATGAATTCAACGAAGACCAGTTTGGTGCCTGATGAAGACCAGGGTGTATTGTTCGTCAACGTAAGTACGGCTCCGGGTAGCTCACTGAAGACTACGGATGATGTTATGCTTCGTATAGAAGAACGTTTGGAAGCTATTCCGCAAAAGTTGCATATTCAGAAAGTAGCCGGTTACGGATTGCTTTCCGGACAGGGAAATACATTCGGTATGATTGTTATGAAACTGAAACCCTGGGATGAACGTACGAAGAAAGAAGATCAGGTGCAGGCTGTCATCGGACAGATTTATGCTCGCACGGCAGATATCAAGGATGCCACGATCTTTGCAATTGCTCCGGGTATGATTCCGGGTTATGGTATGGGTAATGCACTCGACCTGAATGTACAGGATAAGTTGGGCACGGATGTGAACACCTTCTTCCAGACTACCCAGCAATACCTGGGTGCTTTGAACCAGCGTCCCGAAATCTCCATGGCTTATTCTACTTTCGATGTGCGCTATCCGCAATGGACAGTCGAGGTAGATGCTGCCAAATGTAAGCGTGCCGGCATTACTCCGGATGCAGTGCTCTCTACACTTTCGGGCTACTATGGCGGACAGTATGTATCCAACTTCAACCGTTTCTCAAAGGTATATAGGGTTATGATACAGTCCGGTCCGGAATACCGCATGGATGAGTCTTCATTGCACAACACCTTTGTACGGATGGCAAACGGTGAGATGGCTCCGCTGAGCCAGTTCGTTACGCTGACCCGCAGTTATGGTGCCGAGACATTGAGTCGCTTCAATATGTATAATTCCATATCCGTGAATGCCATGCCTGCCGAGGGATATAGTACGGGTGATGCCATCCGTGCCGTGAAAGAGACAGCAGAAATCAGCCTGCCGAAAGGTTACGGTTATGACTTCGGTGGTATCACACGTGAGGAGAACCAGCAGAGTGGTACGACGGTAATTATCTTCGGTATTTGTATTCTGATGATCTATCTTATCCTGAGTGCACTTTATGAAAGCTTCATCGTTCCGTTTGCAGTTATTCTTGCGGTTCCGGTAGGTTTGATGGGTACGTTCTTGTTTGCCAAGATAGCAGGATTGGAGAATAACATTTATCTGCAAACAGGTTTGATTATGTTGATCGGTTTGCTTGCCAAGACAGCCATTCTGTTGACGGAATATGCTGCCGAGCGCCGAAAAGCGGGCATGGGATTGATTGCTTCCGCAGTCAGCGCAGCCAAAGCACGTCTTCGTCCTATCCTGATGACGGCACTCACCATGATCTTCGGTCTGTTCCCGCTGGTGGTAGCTACGGGAGTAGGTGCTAACGGTAACCGTTCGTTGGGTACGGGTGTAGTAGGTGGTATGACCATCGGTACATTGGCATTGCTTTTCATCGTTCCGGCTTTGTTTGTCACCTTCCAGTGGTTGCAGGAACGTCTTCGTCCGGCTCAGTCCATACCGACCAAAGACTGGCAGATTGAGGAGGAGATGGAAGTGAGTAAGAAAGAAATAGAAGAATCACATAAATGATAGGTTGGCACTGGATACAGGAGTATTTTCATTCTCCTCCACCGGAGGAGGGGAATTGAGATACTCCGGTTGTGCTAATTCATCATTTTCTAATGAAATAAACAATATAAATAATGAAGAAACAAATCATCACTTTAGCTGTCGCAGCCTTGCTGTTGAGTAGTTGCGGCATCTATACTAAATATGAACGTCCCGAAGTCAAGACCGACGGACTTTACGGGCAGGATATAGAGGTGGAAGACACCACCTCTATCGCCTCTCTCTCCTGGCGCGAGTTGTTTACCGACCCGCAACTACAATCTCTCATTGAGCATGCACTGCAAGGCAATACCGACTTGCAGTCCGCTCAGTGGCGTATCAAAGAAGCGGAAGCTACTCTGTCATCCGCCCGTCTGGCCTATCTGCCTTCTTTTATGCTGACTCCGCAGGGAGGTGTCAGTAGCTTTGATAAATCAAAAGGTTCCTGGACGTATAGCGGCATAGCGTCCGCCAGTTGGGAAATTGATATTTTCGGTAAACTGACCAATGCGAAACGCCGTGCAAAAGCTTTGTATCTTCAGAGCCTGGAGTACGAACAAGCTGTCACTACTTCGTTGATAGCCAATGTGGCAAATATGTATTATACCTTATTAATGCTCGATGCACAATACAACGTCTCTGCCGAAACTGCCGCCAAGTGGCGTGAGAGCGTGAAGACAATGCGTGCCATGAAAGCAGCAGGTATGACGGATGAGGCCGGAGTAGCCCAGACCGAAGCAAACTGTTATATGGTAGAAGCTTCTTTACTCGACCTTAAACAGCAAATCCGTGAAGTAGAGAATTCGCTTTCTATTTTACTGGGTGATGTGCCCGACGCCATCGAACGTGGAAAGTTACAGGGACAAAGTTTCCCGGAAGAACTTACCGTTGGTGTTCCGTTGCAGTTGCTCTCTCGTCGTCCCGACGTGAAGAGTGCGGAGCTTTCGTTGGCACAGGCCTTTTATAGTACCAATGCGGCTCGTTCGGCCTTTTACCCTTCCATTACTTTGGGAGGTACGGCAGGTTGGACAAACTCTGCCGGAAGCATGATTATCAATCCGGGCAAGCTGTTACTCTCCGCAGTTGGTTCACTGACACAACCTTTATTTAATAAAGGATTAAACATGGCACAGTTGAAAATAGCCAAAGCCCAACAGGAAGAAGCTAAACTTTCTTTCCAGCAGGCGCTGCTGAATGCTGGAAGTGAAGTGAATAATGCCCTTACCCAAGTGCAGGTGGCCCGCGGTAAAACAGAGTTGCGCGACGGACAAATCACTTCATTGGAAACCGCAGTCCGAAGCACGCAATTGTTGATGAAACATGGCAACTCCACTTATCTGGAGGTACTTACCGCCCAGCAATCGTTGCTCTCTGCCCAACTGACGCAGATAGCCGACCGCTTCGATGAGATACAGGGAATTATCAATCTCTACCAAGCCTTAGGTGGTGGCAGGGAATAAAGAATAAATCATATACTCTCTCTTCTCTCGTTTCTTCATCCCCTTTTATCCTTCACGAAGTGGAGTGGTGAGAGGGGATATTTTTAGTGGTCACTCACCACTAATCACTTATTGCAGGTACTGGTCGATCTGTGCCACCGTTGCATCTTTCAGCAGTACTTTCTTGTCTTTATCCAATAGATACAGGGTAGGTATCGCTTTCAGGTCATACAGATTCTTTTCCTTTATAACGAGCTTTTTATCATACCCGTTTATCCATTCTTTGGGGAAGTCCGGTAGGTGTCTTTCCCATTCTTCCTTATCTTCATCCGGATAAATAGCCAGTATTTTTAGACTTCCTGCTGCAAACTCCTTGTTGATGGCAGGTGCTTGTTTCAGTGCTTCTATGCCTTCTTCACAAGCATGACATCCCGGATTGTTGATAAACAGCAGCGTATATTTAGCTTTCACTCCGTAGAGCGTACCGTTTTTTCCGGATAGCAGTGTATAGGTGAAATCTTCTGCCGGCCTTCCGATACGATTCTGTTCAGCAAGTTCCCGGCGTCCTTGCGGAAGTATTTTCTCCGTATCATTCAATACTTTACTTTCCAGCATGGCGTCCAGTACCGGAATGTAAAATTCTTCATTCCGCATCGGAGAATTCGGATCATACAGATATTTTTCTGCTAAGTCAGTATAATAGAAGAATACGACTTTCTTCTGATCTGCCATCTTATACATTTGCTTTATGGCAGCTATCGCAGTAGTGTCCGGCACTATCTTCAGGATATCTATAAAGTCCACCCATGCTTGTTCCGTAACATCCGGAAGGTTGATATAAGTGGTGTCGGTAAAATCCATATTGTCCCAATAGTGCCGTACTAGATAGTCCGCACGCAATTCGGGAGTGTTTAGCATGGCTGGTATAAGGGGGAGCGTGAATTTTTTTACGGTGTCTGCCTGGACTGCCGTTTCCTTGTTGTCGTTTGCTTTCCGGCTGCCGCATGAGGCACACAGGATCAGGAATAGGAGGAAAATGTTGAGAGAAGTTTTCATAATTCAACTACTTATATAATGTATTGAGAGACAAAGATAATGCAAATGTTTTAATTACCATTTGTTAAGTATCAGCAAATTTATGAAGCCTACCTTTGCCCCGCTTTTTTTAAAACAATGAGATATGCAAAGGGATAATTTGGACTTCAAAAACATGAGTGTGAGTAAGTTGTTTACAAAACAACTCTTCCCCACGTTGCTGGGTATGGTATCATCCGCATTGTTCACTGTTGTCGACGGGATATTCGTAGGACGCGGAATAGGCAGTGATGCCATTGCCGCGGTGAATATTGCGGCGCCTATTTTTATGATAGCGGCCGGGTTGGGACTGATGTTCGGTATGGGTGGAGGAATTCTTGCTTCCATTAATCTGTCTCGTGGCAAATTGGTGGTCGCCAATATCAATGTCACGCAGTCAATCGTCATGCTGACGATTGTCAGTATCATTATGGGAATACTATTGACTGTGTTCCCCGAAACTGTAGTAACCTTATTAGGAGCCGAAGGGCATCTGACGGAATTGTCGGCGGAATATCTGTTTTGGTTCTCTATATCCATTCCGTCCACGGTCTTGCTGGTGGCATTGCCGTTCTTTGTACGCCTGACGAATCCTAACTTTGCCATGTGGGCCATGCTGGCGGCTACTGTTGTCAATATCTTGCTCGATTATATCTTTATCTTTATTTTTGAGTGGGGATTGTTCGGTGCTGCTATCGCTACTGATTTGGGAGAATTGGTGGGGACACTTTTACTCTTGGGTTATCTGCTTCGTTCCTCCGTATCGATTCGGTTTGCCAAGCTGAAGATGAGTATCAAGAGTATCCGCCTGACACTGAGGAATACATGGTATATGCTGAAACTGGGTGTTTCATCCTGTTTGAGTGAAATAACGATTGCCGTCATGGCTATTGCCGGCAATTATGTGTTTATGAGCCATCTGGGAACAGATGGGGTAGCGGCTTATAGCATTGTCTGCTATCTGTTCCCTATTATTTTCATGGTGTTTAACGCTATGGTTCAGTCGGCACAGCCCATTGTCAGCTACAATTATGGTTGCGGGCAGTTGTTGCGGTCCAATAAGGCGCTGCGTTTATGCATTATTTCCGCGGTTGTGTTTGCTTTGCTGATTAGCGGAGTGTTTGTCTGTTTCTCCGGTGATATCGTTTCCTTGTTCTTGCCGGACCGGACAAGTCATGCCTGGCAGTATGCAGTTGCTGGTCTGCCTCTGTTTGCTGTCGATTACATTTTTTTCGGGATAAATGTAATCACAATAGGGTATTATACCAGTATTGAACGTATTAATCTAGCAATGAGGCTTACGTTGCTGCGTGGTATATTGCCGGTCTTGTTCTTCTTTGTACTTCCTGCATGGTTGGGAGTGACGGGCATCTGGCTTGCTGTGGCGGCGGGAGATATTACTACAACAATCCTTATTGTGCTGTGCAGAAAGAAAGTTTAGTATGGCTGTACCTATGAATTATTTTCAATACATTTGCATACAAAAAAATATATTTATCATGAAACGCAACTCTTTCTTATTATTTGTAGCGATTCTCTTCACTTCTGTTTCAGTTTCTTTTGCTCAAAAGAAACTCTCCATCCTTGGAGACTCTTATTCTACATATTACGGTTATGTCACTCCCGACACCAACCTCTGTTGGTATGGCGTACCGGAAGAAAAGAGAGAAAATGATGTGAAGCGGGTGGAGGATACCTGGTGGTATCTTCTTATCAATGAGCACGGTTATCAGATGGAGCGTAATAATTCCTATTCCGGTTCAACCGTTTGCCACACCGGTTATGAGAAAGCGGATTATTCGGATCGTTCCTTCGTAACGCGCATGGACAACCTGGGTAATCCCGATGTTCTCCTGGTCTTTGGCGGTACGAACGACAGTTGGGCGAAGGCTCCTATTGGAAGTTACCAGTATGCAGACTGGACTAAAGCCGATCTTTACAGCTTCCGTCCTGCCTTCTGCCGACTGATGGACTATCTGACTAAACGCTATCCGGATACCCGAATCTATAATATCACGAACACCGAACTGTCGGAAGATGTAATTAACTCTATGGATGAAATCTGCCGCCATTATGGAGTAACCAATATCCACCTGCGTGATATTGACAAACAGTGGGGACATCCCTCCATAAAAGGAATGAAGAGTATTTGCGAACAGGTTTGGGATAAAATCGGAAAGCAAGATTAAGGTATGAGATGAGAATTATCCGGTGCCAAAATCAGTAACCATAAGTTAGGAACCATGAGAGATAGAATAATAAACTACATTCTACTGTTGATGTTTTGTATTCCTGTTTACTCTCAATCTTATATATTCCGCGGAGTGTCCGGTACAGAAGGACTTTCAGATTTGGTAATCAGTACTCTTTACAAAGACTCCTGTGGATATGTCTGGATGGGGACGGCTACTTCGGTAGAACGTTTTGATGGGGTACATTTGAAACATTATCCGATATATGCATCCAGTGAAAGATGGAAGTGGGTGAATGCCATTATTGAAACATCAGGGAATCAGTTATGGGTAGGAACTGATGGAGGATTTTGGCAGATAGGTCAGGATAGAGTGGATCGCATTGCTCCTGATGTGATAAGAAACGGAGTTCGCTCCATTGTGAAGGATGATAAAGACACCTTATATATTGGTAGCGAAACAGGGTTGCATATATATAAGGATGGAAAAATAGAAACAGTATTGCTGGAAAACAATTCCTTCTCTTCCGCCAATTTCATTGTCGGACTGCACCTGGAAGGTGAACGGTTGTGGCTCATAACCAGAAATGGGTTGTATTCAATGAATCTGAAAGATAGGAAACCGGTTCATTATGCAAATAACCTGACAGAGAAAGAAGCATTGTTTTCTTATCGGAATATAACCCGTATAGACTCCACACTCTATTTGGGAACTATGGAACATGGTATTCTGAGTTTTGATATCCGTACACACGAATTCCGGTATTATGTAGATGTGGGGTGCAATATTATCAGGTCCTTGTCTTGTGATGGGAAAGACGTATTATATGTAGGTACTGATGGAAATGGTGTGCATTTCATTTCCACAAAGCAGAATAAGATCATCCGTTCGTTTGATTACAATCCTGAAAATGGAAAAGGACTGCGTTCTAATTCCGTATATTCGCTTCTTGTTGATCGTGATGGATTGATATGGGTAGGATTATGCCAGTTGGGATTGGACTATACAGTCTATCAGAGCGGACTCTTTTCTATTTATAGTACTCCTTATTTTACTTCGAAAGACATTCCGGTTCGCACCATATTCATCGGTAAAGAAGAGAAACTGATTGGTTCCCGCAATGGATTATTCTACATTGACGAACGCAACGGTCATGCTATCAAGTATTCTTCCCCGCAATTACGTTCCAGTATTATATCCTGTAGTTACGCTTTGCAAGGTAAGGTCTACATCGGTACATACGGCGGTGGAATGTATGTGTTTGATAGGGAAACCAAGAAAATAGACGATTTTGAGCCGGGAAGGCCGATGCCTTTTGTGAACGGTCATATATTCTGTATTACTGCCGACAAGGATCATAATTTATGGATAGGGACATCCAATGGGGTTTACCGTTATAAGGACGGGAAATTATCGAAACATTTTTCCAGTGATAATTCGCATTTGCCGGAAGGGAATATCTATGTGATCTACTTTGATTCCACCCTTAAAGGATGGATATGTACAGAAAATGGCATCTGTATATGGGATCCTCTTTCCGACTCTATGAAGACAGGTGTCTTCCCTGAGGGATTTGTGGATAAAGAGAAAATATGTGGGATGTATGAAGATTCGGACCATCAACTTTATTTTTTGCCGTACAAGGGAGATATCTTTATCTCAGATGTATCCATGAGCCGTTTCCGGAAGATGCAGGCTAATACCCCTTTGGAAGGAAAAGATGCAATGTTCATGATAGAAGATAAGGAAGGGTGGCTATGGATAGCAACGAATAACGGATTGTACCGGTATGATAAGAAAGATACTTTTATTCCTTATAGTTTTGCGGATGGAATACCGGGACCGGTATTTCTGGCCTGTAACCCGGTGATAGATGAGAGTGGGGTGATATGGTTTGGGAATGCCAGAGGACTGATTGGCTTATCGGTTGATTGGAAAAATGAAGAGAACAAGTTGGATTATAAAACAGTCATCTCTGCTGTTCATGTGAATGGGCAGGAAGTGCCCGGGGCAGGTCTGACCGTTAAAGATGGCGTAAGAGAGTTGTCATTGGATGCTTCGCAGAATAATGTAACTATCTACTTTTCCGGATTTACCTTTACCGATCCTGCTTATATGGCTTATGAATATCAGATGGAAGGAGTGGATAAAGATTGGCGGGTTCTGACAGGAAAATCTGAAGTCACTTATTATGATCTGTCTTCGGGTAACTACCTTTTTAAGGTTCGGCGTATGGGGAATCCTAAGTCCGAAACATGCCTGCGTATTCATATGCAGATATCCGTAAACTGGTATGGCTATGGAATTACTTTGGCGGTAATCATACTGGCGGCTTTATCAGCTTATTATTTGTGGAAAAGGAAGTTACATAATAAGGAAACTGCCCGTTTTTTGCGTGTGCCTGAAGAACTCCGGTTATCCGGTAAGGGGATGGAGGACGCTGATTTATCAATGGAGGAAAAATACAAAACCAGTAATTTCTCCGAAGAAGAATGTAAGCGTCTGACGGAAAAACTGAAGAAAGTAATGCGGGAAGAGAAGCCGTATACTAATCCTGAACTAAAGATTGCGGATTTGGCTTCGATCATTGGAGTTCCTTCTTATACTTTGTCTTATTTGTTTAATCAATACCTGAAGAGAAATTATTATGACTATATCAATGATTACCGCATTGCCGAGTTTAAATCTTTGGTGAGTAAGGGTGAACACACAAGATACACACTGAATGCTTTGATGGAGTTGTGCGGGTTTAGCTCGCGAACTTCTTTCTTCCGTTATTTTAAGAAAGTAAATGGCATTACTCCGAGTGAATATATCAAGAGTCTGGAGGATACTCAAAAGTAAAATAAAATAGTTTTTCTCTCTTCCTGCGTCTCATATAATAAATTGAGACGCTTTCTTTTGTGTTGCTAATTCCTTGTTTGATAGTCTGTTATCTGCATACTTTGTCCGCCTCTATAGAGTGGAATATATAGGAGGTGAAGATGAGGCTTTTTTTGATTTCTGCGCTCTATATTTGCAGCATAAAGTTAATCAAAAATATATGGAAATGAGAAATACAGTGATAACTTCCGACCGATTGATAGCCGATTCCTACATAGCCTATCACCACTTGGTATATCTTTATATATATCGTAAAGTGAATAATAAAGCGGAAGCAGAAGACTTGTCACAAGATGTATTCCTTCGTTTGATGGATTATAATCAGATGCTTTGTAAAGAAACAATCAGGTCCTTTATTTTTATCATTGCCAGTAATCTGGTGAATGATTTCTTTCGTCGCTTTTATAGAACTCAGGCCCTTACACCTTATATATATGAATATACGATGGCACGTACTGATGATGCGGAAAGCCGCGTGATTGCTAATGACTTATTGTCTCGCGAGAAGTATAAGTTGAGTTTGCTTCCGCCCCAGCGTAAAACGATTTATGCGATGAACCGCTTTGAAGGTAAGACGGTCCGGGAAATTTCACAAGAGCTTAATCTTTCGCAGCGTACGGTTGAGAACCATCTGTTTATCAGCCGTAAGGAAGTGCGCGAGTACATAAAACAATGCATCTAATTAGATAATGTCGATATCAATAGTGTTAATTTTAAATTTATAAATTATGAAGAGTGAATTTTTGAAATTCTCGTCGAAAAGAATCTTGTTCTCTACGGTGGTGACTTCTGTCCTTATGGCGGGTAGTCCTCTGGAAGTATTTGCGGCCGATGCCACTGAAGTGCAGGCTGTGATGCAAACCGGTACTGTAACCGGTCAGGTAGTGGATGCCAAAGGTGAACCCGTAATTGGTGCCAGCATCTTGATAAAGGGAACGGGAACCGGTATAATTACGGATATAAATGGTAATTTTACAGTGAGTGCATCGCCCGATGCCACTTTGGTCGTATCTTTTGTGGGATATAAAACGCAAGAAATATCCCTTAGCGGTAAAAAGAATATTAAAATCATTCTGCAAGAGGATTCTGAACTGCTGGACGAAGTGGTGGTTGTGGGTTATGGTACTCAGAAGAAAGCGACGTTGACCGGTGCGGTTGCATCGGTTAGTGGGGATGTGCTGGAGAGCCGTCCGGTATCCAATACTGCTATTGGGTTACAGGGACAGATTCCGGGCTTGACCATTACGCGTACTTCGGCCCGCCCGGGTGATGAAGATATGACTATTCAGTTGCGTGGTGCTTCCTCTACCAATAAGGTGGAACCATTGGTAATTATTGATGGAGTTCCTGCTATCAGCAATACGGAATTTAGTTCGTTGAATCCCAATGACATTGAGAATGTATCAGTACTGAAAGATGCATCGGCAGCCATTTATGGAGCACGTGCGGCAGGTGGTGTTATTTTGGTGACGACGAAAAAGGGAAAGAAGGGTGACAAGCTGAGAATTTCGTATAATGGGATGGTTACAGCCAATACTCCTGCCAATATGATACCGCTGGCAGGTATGAGAGATTTTGCTTCGACCATGGCGGAGGCTTCTTACCAGGATTTTGTAGAATCAGATGGGAATGGAGGGGAAGTCATTACACAACGTTACGTCAACGGGCAAACCTGGAATAATGTATTGGCAGTAGGTGGTAAGACACCCCATGCCGGTGTCAGTTTTGATGATACCAATCTGTTGGTAATTGATAAAATGGCACTTGGAGATCCGTTTACTTACGTGGATACTAATAATCTGATACATTATTATGAGTCAAATAACTGGTTGGATTTACTTTATGGTACCACCTGGAGCACTCAGCACAATATCGGTATTCAGGGTTCCAGCGAACGTGCACGTTGGTCGGCATCTTTGGGATATGCTGATGACCGTTCTGTTATTATAGCTACAGACGACGGTATCAAAAAATACAATGCACGTATGAATGCGGACTATGATATTACTAAGTGGCTGGTATTCAATATGAATATTTCTTATAGCAATCGTTATAAAGACAGCCCGCTTGATGGGCTTGATGGTAACAACTCTGGTATGTATGATGCGCCTGCGGCACCGGCCTATACTCCTTCCGGAAATTATTATGATTTCTATGTTTGTGGGCGTTCTCCCTTATCGGCTATGCAGGCCGGTGGACGGGCAAAACAAGAATTTGAGACATTCCGTTATTCCAATACGTTGACAGCCCAGCTGACCAAGGACCTGAAAGCAACCGGTTCTATGTCGTTCATTAAGAATAATAATGTGCAAACTGAATATAAGACAACATATTATGTAGGAGCGCCTTATGCCGTAAATATAGAAAAGAACGGAAATGGAGAGGTGATAGGATATGACGTGAATGAGCAGTTGAATGTAGTCAATGCAGGGACAAAGAGCTATGCGCAGGAACGTAGCCAGCGCACTTTCTATGAAAATTACTCCTTGCAACTGGATTACAATCATACATTCGGCAATGTGCATAATGTAGCTGCCATGGTTGGTGCCAATGCTGAGAAGAGAACCTACAAGAACGTGACGGCCAAACGTACGGATTTGTTATACGACGGTTTGTTTGACCTGAATACCGGATCGGCAGGATCAACCAACCAAACAGTAACCGGCGGTTCTAATGCGCAAGGATATATATCCTATCTGGCTCGTTTGAATTACAATTATGCAGGGAAATATATGATTGAGGCTTTGGGACGTCGCGACGGTACTTCTAAATTTCATGTAGACTACCGTTGGTGTAACTTTGGTGCCGCCAGTGTAGGATGGAGAATCTCTGAAGAGAATTTTGTGAAGAAGAATGTAAAATGGCTGGATAATCTGAAATTGCGTGCTTCTTATGGTGTCACAGGTGGTGCGGTGAGCGAATTGGGCAACTATGACTATCTGTCTGCCATCACGCTGAGTACTTACTACTTCAATGGTGGTCAGGAACAAATTGCTTATCTTTCTAAAATGACCGACTACTCACGTACCTGGGAGAAATTGCAAAATCTGAATATCGGTGTTGACTTTGCCCTGTTTGGTAACCGCCTGACCGGTAGCTTCGATTGGTATCAGAAGAAGAACAATAATATGCTGGTTTCCCTTACGTATCCGGATGTATTGGGAACAAATCCAGCAGCCACTAACGATGCAAAACTCCGTGTGAAAGGTTGGGAAGCCGTAATTGGTTGGAACGACCGTGCAGGAAAAGTGGATTATTGGGTAAGTGCTTCTTTGAGTGACGCCCGTTCCATGGTGGTGGATTATGCAGGAACGGATACTTGGACAGCGGGTCTGGTGAAAGTACGCGAAGGTTATCCGTTAAATTCATTGTTCGTTTACAAGACTGACGGTTATTTTACCTCGTATGATGAGATTGCTGATTACTACAAGCAATATGCCGGAAACAGTGCCTTGGCCAAAGTAGCGCAAAGCAGTGCAAGCACTCATCTGCGTCCGGGCGACCGTAAGAAGGTATTGATTCTTGATCCTGACAATGACACGACAAATGGAAAAGGGAATACCGGAGCTGGAGACGTTTATCACTATGGCGATTCGGACCCTCACTTCAACTTCGGTCTCAATGCGGGAGCTAGATGGAATAACTTCGATTTTTCTTTATTTGTGCAAGGAGTGGGAAAACGTAACATTCTGCGTGATACAGGTATGAACACATGTGCTTTCTATGTTAACTATACCAATATCCTGACCACTCACCTTGATACATGGGCTTGGGACAATCAGAATGCTGAGTATGCCCGTCTTTCTTTGCAGCAGGATAAGAATAAATGGAATGTAGACAACAATGATACTGCCATTCAGAACGCATGGTATGCCCGTCTTAAAAACATTACTGTCGGTTACACCATTCCTTCTTCCATCACAAGTAAATGGAAGATAGAGAAACTGAGATTTTATTTCTCGGGCGATAACGTAGCAGAAATCACAGGTCTGTCGGACGGATATGATCCGGAAAAGGGAACTAGTGCAAGAACCACCCTTCCTTTCAGCCGTAGTTGGACGCTTGGTGTTGATTTAACTTTCTAATTATTAACTGAAAAATTAAAGAACATGAAAAAGATATTATTTGCGATGACTGCAACCGCCATAGTGTTGTGCGCGACTTCTTGCTCGGATTATTTTCTGGATCTGACTCCTACAGACCAGCAAACTGAAGCCAACTACTACAAAAGTGCGAAGGAATTTGAAGTGGCAGCCAAAAGTACTTACAGCTTTTACGGATTCAAAGATATGTCGGAGACGGTCAACGGGACTAAATATACCAGAACCTTCTATGACATCATGGATAATAACTCCGACATCATCAGCGGGGTACATTCCATAGCGGCCGGCACGCAGGCTGCATCTACAAACGATACTTACTGGTCATTGTGCTATGCTAAAATCCGTAAGTGTAACGTTGTTATCGAAAAGGGTGATGAATATAGCGGTACGGATGATATCAGTGCCTCACTTGCCATAGCCCGCTTCTTTCGTGCCTACCAGTATTTCTATTTACTTCAGCGATTTGGCGGTGTCCCCATCGTTACAGAATCTCTTTCATCCACTTCCGGTGAACTGTATGCCCCTCGCAACTCGCGTTATGAGGTTGTGAAGTTGATATTGGACGATCTGGATTATGCGATTCTTCACCTTTCGGATGAGGCTGATTATGACGGCAAAGTGAGCCGGCAAGGTGCACAGGCCTTCAAGGCACGGGTGCTGCTGTTCGAAGGTACATGGGAGAAATATGTAGGTGTCACCACTGATGGGAATGGAACTTCGGAGGGAGCCGGAAGTAGCAAACCTTCCGATTATCCAAGTGTGGAAAGCATGCTGACCGAAGCGGCTTCACTGGCCAATGAAATCATTGTATCCGGAAAGTATGAATTGTGGAATGCCAAAGGTACGGCGTATGAAAGTATTGCCTATAACTACCTTTTCAATTTGGAGGATGAGGATACGAATCCGATGGGTTTCAAGAAAGATAAGAATCATGAGTTTATTCTCCAGATTGCTTATAACCATGATGATAACCGCATTGCCAAAAATGTCACCAAGTCTTTGGGAGGTGATAATAACCAGGCTAGTGCCATCACCATCAAGATGATGAATATGTTCCCTTGCACCACGGATGGTTTGCCCTATCTGTATTCCAAGGACTACAACGGATATGATAAACTGACGGATATTTTCGATAACCGCGACTCGCGTCTGACCTCATGCGTCAAAAGGCCGGGAGATATCTATTATTTCATGGGATCGAACGGTGCGGATAGAACTACTTATGCCAAAGCCGATTATGTGACGGTTTTTGACTTCCCTTCGGCATGTACTCCTTATTATCCCATTGTTCTTAATGCCGGGTATACGGGCTTTCAGAATCGTAAGATGTGTTCGGAGCGCAAAGATTATAGAGATGAGGATGAAGGTTATAACTATCCTGTACTTCGTTTGGCAGAAGTTTATCTGATATATGCGGAAGCCAAATGTGAGCTGGGGAATGGTACCATCTCTGATGAAGATCTGAATAAATCCATCAATCTGCTGCATGATCGTGCCGGATCTGCCCGCATCAGTAATGCATCCGTGGCACAGGCCAACGCCAATTATCTGGCCAATACCGGTAAAGCCGGAAATATGACGGTGCTTGAACTCATTCGCAATGAGCGGGCTGTAGAATTACGTAATGAGAATTTACGCCCTTATGATTTGCTGCGTTGGGGAATTGCCGAAGAAGCATTGAACAGTAACCGCTCGGGCATTGTGGTGAAGAATCCTGACGGAACAGATACGGAGCTGGTAACATTCAGCTATGAAGGAGGTGGAAATACTCAGGCCTTATATTCTTCGGCTGCTGCCGTATATGGTTTTGAAACATTGGAAGATGGCTCAAAGGCGCTGATTATCAACGATAAGTCTCAGTTCAATATGCAACGTAAAAATTATCTGTATCCGATTCCTCTGTCGCAGATTCAGTTGAACCCGGCTCTGTTGCAGAATCCTGGATATTGATAGAAGAGTAGTTTACCGCTAAAGAAGATATACATGGTAAATGCTTGACCGATAAAACAGAAATACTCAAAAAGCAACGTCTCCTGAGTGCTTTTGAGTATTTCTGTTCATGTAATTGTATTAGTGCAAATAGAACATATATAGTATGAATGTTATTAGAAAAATCATTTTCCTGACTACGCTGTGTGGTGTGGTAAGTGGTCTGTGTGCCCAGAATATATCAATTTCTACCACTAAAACCTCCTTGGTACTTTCGGCTCCGGTCGGGGAGGAATTGAAATATATATATTATGGCAGTAAACTGTCGGAGGCGGATTTCCGGGCAATCAACAGTGCTGAGAAAGGTAATTTATCCGCTTATCCGGTCTATGGCTTGAATTGTCCGTCTGAAACTGCTCTGGCCGTACAGCACAGCGATGGCAGTATGGCGCTTCAGCTGGAAGTAGTGAACGTAGAAACCAGTCGGCAGAAAGATACTGACCTGACAATCATATCCTTGAAAGACAAAGTATACCCCTTTTATGTAAAGGTCTGCTATAAAGCCTATCAGGATGTGGATATCATAGAAACATGGACCGAACTCAGCCATCAGGAGAAAAAAAACGTGACACTCAATCAGTTTGCTTCCGCTTATCTGCCCATCCGGCGAGGAAATGTATGGTTGTCTCATCTTTACGGAGCCTGGGCCAATGAAGGGCGCTTGTTGCAAGAGCCTTTGGAGCCGGGGATGAAAGTCATAAAGAACAGAGATGGAGTACGCAATTCACATACGGCACATGCTGAGGTCATGTTTTCGCTTGATGGACAACCTGTTGAGAATAGCGGGCGTGTCATTGGTGCGGCATTGTGTTATAGTGGGAACTACAAATTGCGCATCGACACGGACGACAGTGAATACCATCATTTTTATGCCGGTATCAATGAAGACAATTCGACATATCACCTGAAACCGGGTGAAGTGTTCAGGACTCCTGAACTGGCTTTGACTTACAGTGATGAAGGATTGAGTGGGAGCAGCCGTAATTTTCACCGCTGGGCCAGACTACATAAACTGGCCAATGGGACAAAGCTCCGCAAGATACTCCTGAACAGTTGGGAAGGAGTTTATTTCAAGATCAATGAGTCTGGAATGAGTCAGATGATGTCAGATATCGCCTCTTTGGGCGGTGAATTGTTTGTGATGGACGATGGCTGGTTCGGTGACAAGTATCCACGCAGAACAGACCGGTCTTCTTTGGGAGATTGGGTCGTTGATAAGGAAAAACTGCCTTCGGGTATCGGGGGATTGATTGATGAGGCTAAGAAACAGGGCATTAAGTTCGGCATCTGGATTGAACCGGAAATGGTGAATACCACCAGTGAACTGTATGAAAAACATCCGGACTGGGTGATCCGGGCTCCCGGGTATGAACTGGTTGCAGGCCGAGGCGGAACGCAGGTGGTGCTCGACTTGTCTAATCCCAAGGTGCAGGATTTTATTTTTGGTATAGTGGATAATCTGATGACAAAACATCCGGAGATAGATTACATCAAATGGGATGCGAATATGCCTATCATGAATCATGGCTCCGGTTATCTGGGTAAGGGAGAGCAGAGCCATCTGTATATAGCCTACCATCGGGGCTTCGAGTCAATCTGTAAGCGTATACGCAGCAAATATCCCGACCTGACCATCCAGGCCTGCGCTCAGGGCGGTGGCAGGGCGAACTATGGAGTACTACCCTATTTTGACGAGTTCTGGGTGAGCGATAATACCGATGCTTTGCAACGTGTGTATATGCAGTGGGGAACTTCTTATTTCTTTCCGGCCATGGCAATGGCTTCGCATATCAGCGCTACCCCTAATCATCAGACTTTCCGTACTATTCCACTGAAATTCCGTATTGATGTGGCTATGAGCGGACGTTTGGGAATGGAAATACAGCCCAAGGATATGACCGGTGAAGAAAAGGAACTTTGCAGGAAAGCCATAGCCGAGTATAAGGAAATACGTCCGGTAGTTCAATTGGGAGATATTTATAGGCTGGTATCACCTTATGATAAGTTGGGCGTAGCCTCGTTGATGTACACATCTCCGGAAAAAGATAAGGCTGTTTTTTATTGGTGGAAGACTGAACATTTCCGCAACCAACATTTACCGCGTGTGAAGATGGCGGGGTTGAATCCGCAAGGTAACTATCGTATCCGTGAACTGAACCGCATTGATAATCAGCCGTTAATCTTTGAAGGACAGATATTCAGTGGAGCATATTTAATGGCAAACGGTCTGGAAATTCCTTACGATCATTTGGTGGATAGAAACAAGAAAAGTGATTATTCCAGCAGAATACTTTATCTGTTGGAAGTGAGCGTTTCAGATGTGAACAAATAACGTAAGTTTGGTACGCATCACTTTTTTGAAGCACCCTTCCACACCGCTGCGTCCCTTTATTCATCGGGCATAGCGTGTGGAAGGGTGTTTTTTGTGGACTTATCTCGTTACGATCCGATCCCGGCTGACTCCATAATATCCTGCCGCCGGCACATATATCGGTTGTGTCTTTCTTCCTATATTTTCTATCTTTCCTTCCGCATTCAGCCGTTTCAGGTGCTCTGCGGCTTTCGACCGCATAAAGCCGCATATACGCTGGAAATCGGCACGTGTCATCAGTTGGTGTTCTGCAAAATACGCTTTCAGCCGCATATCTATCTCTACATCAGACAGTTTACCGGAGTGCCCGCTGTGCCTGAAGTTTTTCAGTTTCACGTTGCCCACCTCGTCCTTCAGCGCACGGTCGGCACGGAACTTGATACCTTTCAATCTCACCTTTTCATTTTTCCGGTCCGTCTCCCTCGTGATTCCTTTTTCACTTTTCAGTGTGGGGTAGAAATAGCCGATACCATCCAGGTGTACTTGCCGCCCTTCCGATAATTCCTCGCCCATCACATGAGAAAGCGCGTCGAGCACCGCCGACACATCAGTTTCAGTCAGCGAGCTGCGTTTCTGTATTTTTCGGCGGATTTCGTCGGTTCCTACTTTTCCATTGAGGGTGATGCGTGCATGGATTGTTGTTTTCTCAGTTTCGTCCGTTTCATTGTTCGGTACCGGAGTCTCATACCATTCAAAAAGTATTGCCATTGTTTGTCGTTTTACAATTGATGATGCAAATGTACCATATATATAAGGGAAGAGCAAATTTTGAACGGACCATTCATATCGTTTGATTATAGTCGGCAGGCTGGCTGATTGCAATCAACAAGCTTGCTGACAGTAATCAGTAAGCCTGCCGACTATAATCAAACGCTGCGGATGCCTTATGCAAAAGACGATGATCCCATATGTGAAATCACAACAAGATATACCTGCTTTATTAGTGCTGATTAGTTGAACGGATTTCTCTGAAACGTTTGCAAACAGGCCTTTTATGATGCTAACTTCGTAGCATTAATCACTAAAATAGTAACAGAATTATGAAGACAAAATTAATGCGATTTATTACCTCTTTTTTTGAGAGTTGGAGAGAAGAAAAAAAAGTGCTGGCAAATCAGCCGGAATCTATTGTGGAGCACACGGATATTACCGTTGCGCGTTCCACAAACCATCCTGTTGCGGAACGTGTAAAGACCGTGCCGGTTAGTCTGACGGATCAGGTAAACCGCTTCCTGCAATCTACCTACGATTTTCGTTATAATTTGCTGACGGAAGAAACCGAATACCGTCCGGCAGATGGGAGAGGAGAGCCTTTTGCACCTGTGGGCAGACGGGAACTGAATTCTTTCTGCCTCGAAGCGCATGCACGGGGCATTGCCTGTTGGGATAAAGACATCAGTCGTTATCTTTATTCTACCAGTGTACCCGGTTATCATCCTTTCCTTCTGTATCTGGACGAACTTCCGGCCTGGGATGGCATTGATCGTCTTGAAGCATTGGCGCACCGTGTTTCTTCTGATCCATTGTGGATAAAACACTTCCATATATGGTTGCTTGCTCTTACTGCACAATGGTTGGGCATAACGGGAAAGCATGCCAACAGTGTGGCTCCTATCCTTATCAGTACGGAACAAGGCTGTTTGAAATCTACCTTTTGCAAGAGTTTAATGCCCGAAACCCTGTCACGTTACTATTCGGATGAAGTGGAGTTGACTTCAAAAGGAAACGTCACCCGTAAAATGTCGGAAATGGGTCTGCTGAATCTCGACGAGTTCGATAAATATCCCGCTTCTAAAATGCCGTTGCTGAAGAATCTGATGCAGATGGCGGAGCTGAACCTTTGTAAAGCCTATCAGAGAAACTATCGCAACCTGCCGCGTATCGCCTCTTTCATAGGCACAAGCAACCGTTCCGATTTATTATCCGATCCTACGGGGAGCCGGCGTTTTCTTTGTGTGGAAGTGAAGGGGAAGATAGATTGTTCCCGCATTGTGCACAAACAAATCTATGCCCAGTTGAAGCAAGAGCTTCTGAAAGGTGCCCGATATTGGTTTACGGCAGAAGAAGAACATGAATTGAAGGAGCATAATAAGATGTTTCAGCGTCGCAGCATAATGGAAGAGGTGCTTTATGCCTGTTTCCGCCCTGTCACAGCCGAAGATCGGGATGAAATAGTGCAACGCCTTTCCGCAGCAGACATTTTCAAGGTTTTGAAAAGACAGAATCCAGCCGCCATGCGGGGAGTTAATTCGAATGCGTTTGCCCAGTTGTTGGCGCCATTGGGATTTTCCCGCTCACGTAGCCGTTATGGGAATTATTATGCGGTCATTTCTTTGTCCGAAAATATCCCTTCCACCCGCTAACCCCGATGAATCGGGCGTTTCAATAGTGTGGAAGGGTAGGGATACTCGCTATGAATATGGTAAAAGCTGGTTTGACTGAGGAAAACAAGAATAGATGCTCAACGGTTTTTAGAGAATCTTTTTTGATGAAATTCGAAACAAATGAATGCTTTTGTTGTTGAATGTGAAAAAAAACGTATCTTTGCAACTGAACACGTGACATGTGATATCTTTCATGGTTTACATGTCCTCTTCCGGTACCAGTAAAATGTGGAAATTTGACTAAAAAACCGGATGAGCGTAGCCTGTATCAGTCTTGGTACGGGCTTACTCTTCCTGTTTTTAGAGGTATCCACATACCTACTGGTAGGGAAGAAGTAAGACCCCGTACTTTTATAATATAAACCATTATAGCCGTATAGGGTTGATTTGAAACTTATTTAATCAAACACTATATGGCTAATTGGCTTTCTATACAAGCAGCTGCCGAAAAATACGGCGTAACTGAGGGGGTAATCCGGGAATGGATTCGGCTCAATTATTTGACAATCTCTTCTTTAAAGAGGGATCCTTTTGAAGATCCGGATCCGCTGGTGGATGCTGACGAACTCGATAGAGCTCTTGAGTTAAAATCGATGCAATCCTATCCTGACGATGAAACTATTGAGCGAATTCCGAGAGGGCATTTAGATTGGATTTATCAGGAGAATTCCCGATTAGCAAAAAAGAATGATGATCTGCGGGAAGAGAATTATTTGCATGTTCAGTGGGAGGCTAAGCTAAAAGCTGATTTAGATAAAATGATAGAGCTTACCGAGCGTTTGAACTCGTTGCACCAGAAAATAGCGGAAGACTATAAGTCTACGCTCAGTAGCCGATTTGATATTTGGTCTTCTTTCTGGCATTTACTCTTCTCCAAAAAGAAATAAAGACCTAACTTGATAACTAATACCTCACCTAACCAGTATATATTGTTTTTTTAATCCTTTTCATCTTGTGAGTACGGAGTTTCGTGAGGAGCTCCGTCTCTTTTTTGTATCCCCCCCTCTATTTCTATCCATTTCTCCTCCTCCCGGGAGGAGGAGTACCCCGTAGGGGGGGGAGGTGGTAGGTGAGTTAATCTACCTCCCTACACGCGCACGCATATATAATAATGTACCCCCTTCCAGCTCCTTTCATTCTCCCTTTCAAACTTATGTTCTACAACATCCTTATCAATCAGCCATTTACGAAATTGTTTCAAAAAAGTTTCGAAAAAAAGA